>Ga0209269_1000089_pt1 | contig 158065 bp, 143 predicted proteins | sample MTBAKMMethaMetaG_FD_187455 | JGI IMG/M metagenome (GOLD analysis project Ga0209269, IMG submission 187455) | Enrichment culture microbial communities from Arthur Kill intertidal strait, New Jersey, USA, that are MTBE-degrading - MTBE-AKM (Arthur... | ecosystem: Environmental > Aquatic > Marine...
AATAGCCCTGGTCGTTTCTGGTGGGCTTGGCTTTCATCATCACTCCCGACCCGGTGACGGCGCGACCGGTTTTCTGCACAGCCACTGCGCTTCCTGGTCGAGAATGATACATTGATGACGACACTTTGTTAAGTGTTTTCATATGAATAAAAGAATTTCAAGGCCGACTAGCTAAAATCCACAAAGCTAATGCCCGCCTGTCGCTTCATCGCATGCCCCGGAGGAATACAACGCCGCGTAGCGGGCCGTGGAATCCCGCACATCATACTCGTCAGGGCCGTACCCTCGGCTGCAGTTGAAAACTGCTCAAGCCGTACGGGGTCTTCCAGAACCCACGCCATGCCCTCGGCCAGATTCGCGGGGTCCCCCTGGCCTCCCGCCAGCCGTTGCGGCGATGCTCCACGATTGAAGCCCCGCGGCAAACAACACCACCGGCGTATCGTACGCCATGGCCTCCAGCGCGGTATCGGCAGATTGTCCTCCTGGGGGGCACCACCGGGAGATCATCCGTGGAATAGGCCGTGGCCAAAACATCGAAAAGCCGAGTGCCCTGGCAGGCACGCCAAGACCAGGATCATCCGGAGATCTGGAGCAGAAAGGCGTAACGCCGGATCGTCCAGGCGGCATACCGCCCGGCGCCCACCAGGAGAAACGAGGCGGACGGCGGGCCGAAGAAATCGCTGTTGGCCATGAGGGAGAGCCGGGCCAGTGGATGCCACTAGGTCTGATCCCAAGGCAGGGCACCGGCCAGATGCAGATCGTCCCAGGTCAGCCCCTGGGTGACGAAGACACTCTGCTGGACGTTTCGTTTTCCTCAAAGTGGACAAAGACGTGACTGGTAACCCGCCCGTCACCAGGGCGGCCAGCGACATCAGGCTGACCATCGGCTGGCATACCCGCCTGGAAAAGGCCCAGGCCCCCATCCACCCCCCGGCGTCTCCTGCCCGCCAGGCACCGCCAGTCGTCCCAACCCCTCACCCCATGACCAGCGAGCCGGCGAACGCCCCCTTAACCAACCGCAGGACGTCCGAGGCCCTGCCCCCAGAAAAACGCGAATGCCACGGGGTGGAAAGGAGGTCAGGAGCCCCGGGGAGCATTCTCTCCCGTACCGTCGTCTCCACTACTCGTGCAACATCCCCCAGTTCCTGGAGGTATGGCGCATAGACCGCCTGGCGGAGCGTGGGCGTGAGGCGCGAGCAATACCACCCCAGCCCAGATTCGCAAATTGGGCCGAACAGCCTGCACAATCCGTGGAAGTGATAGAAGATCAGGGGGTCGCCATCCACACGGACATTGCCCGGTTCCCCGGTGACAGCATGCCGGTCTACATTCCAGGGGGCCAGATTGGCACCAGGATGGCCCAGGACGTGGACGCCGCCAAAGGACTCCACCAGGGCATCAAGGTACTTCTGATCGGCGAAACGGCCCTCCTCCCAACGGTCATAGCACCATTCCATGCAGCGGTCGCGATACCACCGCAGAATCTCCAGCCCCTGGGCGTCCCGCCGGAAGGAAAGCCAGCCCACGTTGTATTTCCCGTATGCCTCCTTGCCGCGGAGCCGCTCGGGGAATCGGTGCGGCACCAGAGACACCGAGGCATCTCCCTGCTCAGCCAACAGCGGAGCCGGGGAGGAGAAGAACCACAGGTCGCTATCCAGGTAGACAACCCGCTCTACACCCGGGTCGTTTTCCAGCAGGTAGAGCGGCCAAAATGGGGTCAAGGTGAAATAATACTCAACAAGGCGGCGCTGGGACTTGACCCGGGCGAGATCGGGAAATGCGGCCTCCAGCTCTCCCAGGGCAACCAGCCGCAGCTGCGCCAGGCCGAGACTGGAGAGTATGTCTCGGCATTGTTCCGACAGGCAGAGGACATGCAGCATGAACCCGGGACAATGCCGCTGGAGCGACCGGTGCAGGGCAAGCCCCCGGGGCAGGTAGTGATGGTCGAAATATGTGCAGAAGTTCAACACGCCCTCCCCGCCCCCTACCCTGCCTGGTCCGGTGCCGCCACGGGCCTCCGCTCCAGGATGGCACCCTCAAAGGTCGAGGGAATATTCGAGTGGTCAAGAGCGGGAAAAGACGCCACCAGTTCATAGTCGGGCACGAAATGGGCGAACAACCGCTCGCGATTGAAGAACCAGCACGGATAACTGGAACAGTAAACGGACGGCGAAACCCGCTGCACAGTGAGCAGATCCCCGCCCAGCAGGCGAAACGGCGTGCGGTCCAGCAGAATATAGCGAAACCCGAGGGGAACGATCTGATCCAGGAACTCGTGAGGGTTGGGCAGGTATTGCAGCACACTGGAGAGACAAAGCGCCACCGGGGCCGCTTCAGCCATGCAGGAAGAGATGTCTGTGAAGAACTTCAGCTCACTGGTCTCGAACTCCTGCTTCCCCGCTGCAACGATATGCTTTTGCTCGACGATGTTCCACCGGACCTGCGCGAGCCCGCGCAGAAACCTGCGGGACTGGTGGTAGGCGCTCCCCAGCGCCCCCCCGAAATCCAAGAGATTCAACACCCCCCCCTCTTGCGCGGCGATCCACATGAGCCCGGCTAATTGCGGCCAGGCATATTCCAGCGTGGGGAACAGCACGGTATCCCGCTCGTAGGCACCCTTGCCGGCTTTAAGGTCGCGCATGGCGCGGACGGTCTTCTCCAGGATGATGTCTGCGGAGTAGCCGTCCGCGACCGCGCTCGCCTCCTCCCAGGAGGCATAGCTCCCGAGGCACTGCACTCCGCAGCTGCGAAACAGCCTGACAAGGGCGGGTGGCGCCAACTCCCGCAACAGCCGCCTGCATCCCTTACGCATCCCTCCCCCCAAGTCGCCGGGCCAAGGATGTACTTTGCGCGAGCAGCATTCTCACCAGCATCTCCAGCCGAGAGAAAGACAACAGGTCGAGAATCAAATCCTGAGCCAGAGTAAGGAAAATGGCCAGATAGCCGGGGCGGGGGGCACTAGAATATCCAAGAAAGCGCGAGAACCGAGACGTATAGAAATCCACCAGCCAAACCTGCCGGGGAGGCAAGGCCTGCCGATGCCGGCCAATTTTTTCTTTATGAAAACCCTGCCGACTGTTCTCGGCTTGCCAGGGACAATGCCTTTCAGAAAAGAAAGCGCCCGCAGTCTCATGAAAACGTTCCAGCATATGCTCCTCAAAATCCAGTCCGAGGAACTGGCACATCGCCGACACTGTTTGTCTAGGATCCCGCAACAAATCTTCATACAACACATGTAATACATTATGCTGATCGGGATACAACAAGGAGAGTTCAAATGATTGATTCCATATTTTCGCTAACCTTCGATATGAAGAGACCATTCTTATTCTTGAATCCAACAACGTGACCGGTCGCAACCCACGCAATGAACTTATACACTCCACAGGATCGCGGATAACGTGAATAAACTTGGCATCCGGATAAAATCGCCGAATGGCCATCATGTACTGAATATGGGCCGTCGTCTTTTCCACCCAGAGCGGCTTTCCGCCATGGTTGAAACTGTCCATAATCCGCTGGAAGAATAGTCTTGCTGACTCACGTGAAGGAAAGTCCTGCTTTTTTCCCAAATGCATCCCGGTCGTTTCATGAAAGTACCGTGCATATCTCTCGATCTCGCTGCTATCCAACAAATACTCTGGATCACACATCCCCCATCCGTTCTGACAAAGAAACATAAAATATGAGGTTTCCGGCGCGGAGAACACCTTGGAATGCGACGCAAGAATGCTCTGGACCAACGTTGTCCCGCTTCTGGCAAATCCGACGATAAAGATTTCGAACTCAGAAGACATGCGAGTTGCCTCACGACCTCCCCGAATTCTTACGCTCTTGACGAACTTTCGGAAAGGATTGCTGGATTGATACAACGGTAGCCTTTCGATATCTCAAAAGATGCGTGATTATCCTAGAGCGAAGAGAAGCTACTGTTATCAGGGGACGAGATTACCCGACTTTAAGCGGGATGGGAAGGATAGCGGTTGTGGACTGCCGAGAGACGCACCGGGCATCGCCCGCTATCGCGAACTGTGTACGTCCACCCACTCAAGAGCCGTATCGCGGGATTAACGTGGCCGAATGGATGCCAGAGGCTTAAAGCGCGGGAAGCACTTCATCCACGACACCCGCGCAACTCGCACGCAATTTCACAACTCATATTTTCGCCATGGCTCTGTCAATTGATGCAGTATGTGCTGCATCATCTCCAGATTCTAAGTCCTCAGCCAGAAAAGGGGAATTTCTCAAGAGGTTGCGCTGGGTTCATGAGAGGAGAAGCCGCAACAGCATGCTTACCCATGGGTATCCCTTGCAAACAAGGACGGCAGCAGCGGGGTCTTGAGCATCATGACCAGCAGGGGACGGCATTGCGAAGATACGCCAAGGGCTCCGAAGGTTACAATCCCGTAGGAGATAAGTGTGCTCATGGCCGCCCCCTCAATGCCATAACGTGGGATGGCGTAATAATTCAAGACGATGTTGCTCAGGCACCCCAGCGATGATCTAACCATCGACCATCGCTGGAGATTCTCCACAACCAGCCATTGGCTGCTGCCCACCCCGAGAAAGACAAAGACCCCGGCCCAGGCCAACAGGACCAGGCTGGACCCCGCAGCTTGATAGGCCTCCCCGAAAACCAGGACGACGAGGGAACCGGGACGCAGGGAAAGCAACAGCGCCGCGCACGCGGAAATCAGAAACAACATGTCCAGGAGTTGCTGCATCCGGCGTGAAAAATGCTCGGGCGAGGTCTGCCTGGCGTTGACTATGACCGGAGCCAGAGCCGCGGTAAGGGTCACCGGCACGAAATAGAGGGCCTCGCTGATCTTCACCGCAGCCGCATACAACCCCACCGCGTCGGAGCCCGCCATTTCCATGAGCATGACCTGATCGATGCGCATGTAGATGATGGCCATGGCCCCGGAAAAAACCAAGGGCCAGGCATCGCCCACAAGGGACTTGCCCATGGCTGCCGCGCACCTCCACTGCCGAAGGCGCCCCCCCCCAGTCCCGTAGAACCGAACTAGCATGGCCGCCAGGAAGGCCGCTTCCAACACCACGGCCCAGCCGAACCAGACCAAGGCTGCCCCGGCCAGGGCCAGACCGATCCGGGCCATGCCAGCACCCGCTGTGGAAATGCATTCGGCCAAGGCCACCTCCCTTCCCCGGACCTGGGAATACAGAAAGGCGGTGATGACTTGCACCGGATGAAACAAGGCCCCCAAGGCCACCACTCCCACTAGGGCGCAAACGGTTTGGCTGTGCCCCAGCATCCGGACGGAGGCCATGGCCAGGCCCACCAGAAGGAGTGCGCCGGCCAGGCGCAACCCGAAGGCCGTCCCCAACAGTTCGTCACGCGATTCCGGACTCCGGACCAGATCGCGCACCAATATCCTCTCCAGGCCCATCTCCGAAAGAGGAGTGAACAGGGCCACGAAGCTGAAGGCAAAGCTGAGGTCCCCAAAGCGTTGGGGCCCGAGGTAGCGGGCAACGACGATACCCGCCGCGACTGTCAGCGCCATGCGCGTGGCGCGCCCCCCGAGCAGCCATGCGGTGTTGCGAAGATATTTGAGCAGAGACGCACGCGTAGTGGTCATTGCCGGCTCATCCCGGGACAGAGGGCCCGCACCACAGGTTGGCCAAGGGCTCTACCTTGTGACCGGAGAAACAACCACTCCTCCACCTAGACCGAAAACCGCGGCGGCAGACCGCGGAGTTTGCGCGTCCAGTCAGCCAACTTAGCCGCGCGGCGCGATCCCAGGGGGCGCGTCAACGTCACGAATGCCGCGATGCTTGCAAGTTTCACCAGAAATCTCACCGGAAAGCTCGCCAGCCCCAGGCTCCGTATGACGCGCAGGGTCTCGCGCTTAGCATCGAGGTGCGTGGCGAAGCTGCCGCCAAGACCGCCCAACGGACAATCCGCCACCAGCACGGGCACATGCCTCGACAGTCCAGCTATAAACACGGGCCAGAGCATGTGTTGATCCGAACAGATGCGATACGACTCGTCAAACCGGCGTCCGTGGAAAAGCTCTCGGGCATGGAACGCGCCCGAATGATGGATGAAGCCGCCCTGGTGCGCATGGCGGGCAACCCAGTCCGGCTGCGGGTTACCGGACAACAGCACCTCCCGGCACGTGGAATCCATGATGTTCACGTCGCCGTATACCAAGAGCACGCCCTGTTCCTCGAACTCTGACAGCCGGGGAGCCATGCGGGAGAGCACATCCCGGTCGTGCAGCATGTCGTCGCTGCCCAGGAAACAAATCCACCTTCCCCGGGCATGCTCCACTCCCTTGTTCCAGGCATGGGCAATCCCCCGGTCCGACTCGCTCTCCCAATGCGCCAGTCTATCTGTCCGCGAACGGATCACCTCAACGGTGCCGTCGGAGGACCCCCCGTCCATGACTATCAGTTCCTTGTCCGCATGGGTCTGGTCCAAAACCGAATCAATGGCCCTGGCAATGGTGCCCTGCGCATTCAATGACGCGATAATGACCGAGATGAACACGCCCTGGGGCAACCCATCAATCGGCATAGCGTCCCTCACCAGCAGATGTCCCCCACCTGGATAAACATCCTAGCGCGCACTGGGCGAACAGGTCCGGCTAAGGAAGGCCGCAACGTTGCTGAAAACTTGGGTGTCATGCGAATCCATCATGGTCGAATATGGCGGCGTCGGCCCGACAGAAAAAGAAATCAGCCTGCCAAAATGCGCCATCGTAACTTCGGGAAAGGGGCTCAGCCATGTCGTAGCAACGGAAACCCAGCACACCCAGGTGCTGGCACATTTCCGGAAACAACAGGGCTCCGGGAGCCACATGGAAGTTGTAAACCTCCATGATGATGACGTCTGTGTCCTCGAGAACCTGTCGCGCTCCGTCCAAAATGGGCAATTCATAGCCATGGGTATCGAATTTGAGCAGGTACGGCCCACCCAGACCACGTTCCGCCACGAGTTCATCCAAGGTCGCGCAGGGCACGGGCCGAATCACGCCACCGCTCCCATCCACGGTGCTGCCGTCTAGGTCCGGGGCTACGTCCAGGTTCACATGGCTGCGGCCCGGGCCAGCCGCCGCGCACAGGGCGTAATCGAAACGGGCATACCGCCGCTTGTTCCCAGCCAGGGCGGCCTCGCGCTCCCGCAGGGGCTCCACCGCCAGAAACCGGGCCTCTGGAAGAGCATCCATCGCCAGCCGGCTCCACTTCCCGTCCGAGGCACCCACGTCGATGACCGCGGCCGGCCTGAAGCCGTGGGCCTGTATTCGCTGCAGGGCCGAGGACATCAGAAGGTCGGTGGCGCTCTTGACGATCCTCGCCCCCAAGGGCGCCAACAGAGCATTGGCCAGACGAACGGCGTATCGTTGTATGGACATGGTGCTGTTTCGGAGGGCGGCGGGGCGTCAGTACCTGCCTTCCTCTACCACCCTTGCCGAACCGAGGCAATGCGCGAGTCCGCAAAGCCCTAAGCGTTGCGCGCTCAAAACGCCGCCGGATATCGTGAGGAGAAAAACCATGCTCCTGCTGTACTGCGTAACACGACGATATCGCGTGAACGCTCGGCGGAACTATATCGAATACCGGGGGCCCAGGCCTAGCAAAGCCCGGGCCCGATCGCCAAGCCGCGTGGCTCGTTCCTCGCCCAGGGGGCGACTGATGACCAGAAAGGAGCCCAACAGGGCCATCTTCAGCAGGTAGGCCACCGGGACCATGGCCAGCCGGCGGCGCATGATGACCTGCAGGGTTTCACACATGACAGGAAACGCATTCTCCAGGCGGCTGCTCAAGCCTCCCAGGCGGATGTCAGCCACCACCAGTCCTGGCACGTGGCGGGCACGTCCGGCAATGAATTCCGGCCACAGGAAATCCATGTCCGCGCAGATGGCATAGCGTTCGTCGAACCTCCGCCCTTGAAAAAGTGAACGGTGGTGGAAACTACCCGTATGGCGGATGAACAGGCCCCGTCGCGCCTTGCGGGCCACCAAATCCGGGGCCGGATTGCCTGTCTGCACCAACCGCCCCGTACGGCCCAGAATCCTGACATCCCCGTATACGTAGCCAACGTTCTCTGCGGCAGCGCGCTCCAAGTGAGGGACCATCCGCGAGAGAACGTCCGAGGCGTGCAGGACATCGTCTGCGCCGATAAAACAAACCCACTGGCCCTGCACATGATCTAACGCCTTGTTCCAGGCGTGGTAAACGCCCTGGTCCGCGGAGCTCTCCAAGTAAGCCAATTCCGCTTTCCGGGCGTTCAGGATGTCCAGGCCGCCATCCGTAGAGCCGCCGTCCATGACCACCAGCTCCCGGTTCGGGTAATCTTGGACGGCTACGCTGTCCAACAGCCGCCCCAGGGTCGCGGCAGCATTCTTTACTGCCACGACTATGCTCACCTGGATCTGCCGGCTCACGGATTCACCGCAACAACTGAGAAAAGTTCCCAAAAACGCAAGAGCTGGATAAGCCCCGCCCGATGGATGCAGGGGGCGCGGTTACTCTCAGCAAGCGATCCGCACCCGCAATAGCCCGTCCCTTCATCCTTCCCATTCTCGTTGCTCAAGCCGGTATCCTCTACATTGCAAATATACCATGGCCGCAATAAGCAGGAAGACCACTGGCCCGTAGCCCCATCCCGCAGCGCGAAGTGAATTCCCGAAGGACCATAGCCTCATCTTCAAGAAGTTACCAACGTTACCCACCTTGCGACGAATATGATAGTTTCCTCTCCCGCGCGTTATCTGCCAGCGGACGAAGGACCGCAAGGACTCACGCTCTACATGGCCCACCTTCAGGTGAGGCAGGTAGCGGATGGCGTATCCTCTCTCCAGGGCCGTACGGGCAAAGATCGTGTCTTCCCCTCCCGCAACCGGAAAACTTTCATCAAAACCACCCAGGTCGAAAAAAACCCGACGGCGCAAAGCAAGGTTGCAACTGCTGCAACTGCTGGTGTAGTTGCCCTCCACCCGCCAAACATTGTGAAAGCCGATGCTCCCCCCTCCGGGAAAGCCGAGCAGCGCCACACACCGGCCGAACCAGGTACGCGTCTCCGTGACCGTGTCCCCGACGGCCAAATCCTCAGTAAGTAGGCCCCTGGCCACGCTTTCCAGGGCGTATGGGTGTAATGTGCAATCATCATCCGTAAAGAATAGCAGCTCGTAAACCGCGTCCCTCGCGCCCCTGTTTCGTGCCGCCGCTGGTCCGACATTTTGCTCCAGCCGCACTCTGCGAAAACGTGAATCGTCAGGCAGGGCGTGTAATTCCCCCGTGGAGGCGTCATCCACCACGACGCACTCCCAGACCTGATGGGTCTGGGCCAGCAGGGAGGCGCACAGCGCAGCCATGTGCCCGGGCACGGGGTTGTGGCTGGGCACAACCACACTCACTCCCGGCAAGGCGGCCTGTTCCCGCCGGGCCGGGCCCGGCAACTCCCCGGCCATGTCCTAGGATACCTTGTTTTCTGGAGGCCGGCGCACGTCCTGCATCTCCTCCAGAAGCCGGCGGTTGACAGACAGCAGGTCCGCTACGAATCCCGCCATGACAATCTGGAACCCCATGGCCGTGAGGATTCCCGCGACCACCAGGGACTGGATGTGCCCCACCCCTCCGTCGGTCACGTAAAACCACAGGAAACGCAGGCAGAGTAGGACGCCGAGCAGAAAGGGCACCATCCCCACCAGGAAAAAAAAGCGGAACGGGCGGTAGATGGCGAAGATGCGGACGATAGTCAGCATGGACCGCAGAACGTAGGCCGGAATGCTCGTAATCAGGCGAGACGGCCGCAGTTCGGCGTTCACCGCCACCGGAACCCAGGCCACCTCCAGTCCCTTCTGTCGAGCCTGGATGATAGTCTCCAAGGTGTACGTGTAGGTGTCGAATACGCGGATTCGCTCCACAGCCTTCTTGGAAAAGGCCCGGAACCCGCTGGTAGCGTCCGGCACGTCGGTGCCGCTGGCCAGGCGAACCACGAGGCTGCCCAGGGTCTGCAACCGCTTCTTGGCCCAGGAGAAATGCACGATGTCGGCAATGGGCCTGGCTCCAACCACCATGTCCGCCCGCCCTTCCAGGATGGGAGCCACCAACACCGGGATGGACTCGGCAGCGTACTGGTTGTCCCCGTCCAGGTTGACAACCACATCGGCCCCCCGCTCCAGGCAGGCAGCCAAGCCTAAGGAAAACGCTCGGGCCAAACCTTGGTTGCGGGGCAAGCGGATGACATGGTCCACCCCCAGACTGGCGGCCACCTCGGCGGTGCCGTCGGTTGACCCGTCGTCCACCACCAGCCATTCCACCGCATCGAACCCCGGCACTGCACGGGGCAAGCTGCCAAGAGTGACCGGCAGGGTCTGCTCCTCGTCCAGGCAGGGTATCTGAATAACGAGCTTCATTGCCCTCCCCTTTCGGATGCGGCGGTGTGCTTGCGCCAGAAGGCCGCCAATTCGGCCCTCTCCCCCAACCCATCCTGCTCCAGGACATACACTGTGGAGTTCCCGAGGATCAAATAGGGCACTCCCCTGTCCGAGTGGACTTCGGCAATCACCGCCCGCCCGGAAAGCTCCACCTGGGCCGAGGAACTCAGGGCAAGGCTGCGCGCCAACTCCGGGGCGTGCACGAAGTGCATCTCCCTCCCCCCCGGCCCGGGACACATGGTGGGCGCCAGATAAGCCTGAACCCGCTCCGCGCCCTGGCCCAGAACCACGGTGTCCGGGGCCTCGGAACCGGCGTAGGTCACCCAGAACTTGAGCGCCCATACCGGCTTGTCCGGATTGGCGGCCATGTACACCGCGGCCAGCACGGCCATGCCCACGGCCAACAGCGATCCGAGGAGCCGTTTCACCGGACCGCCCCCTTGTAATAGTAGAGGCCCGGAACAATCTCCAGGAATTCCGGATCAGCGACCGGGGCGGGGGCCCGGTTGTCCGTGGGCGTGGATACGTAGAATGCGGCCCGCTCCCGACGCAGCAGGGATTTCATCTCTGGAGACGGAGCCAGATGCGGGTCCGGGCCCGATCCCTCCAGCCGGAGGAGGCGCCTGGGGACCGCCACCGCCCGGCCGGCGAGACCCGCCCCGTAATACTGCCAGGTCCAGCTGTCGCGATGGCCCGCATAGGCCACCGCGGGATTCCCGGGAACGGCGTTGGCCAGGAAACGCTGCGCAGCCAGGCGATACATGTAGCGGCTGACATTGGCCGCAACCCGGGATTCCGGCGGCCCCGCGACGCAGGCCCGCACCAGGTGCGGCATCGACAGCCCCACGGGAAGAACGGCCACGGCGCTCCAGACGATGCACGCCAGCGCGACCCCCCGGGCGACGCGCCCCGGGGCCGAAGCCAAGGAAAAATCCAACGCTTCCAATGAAGCAGGCAGGGCCCAAACCGCGGCCACCGGCAAGAAGAGAAACAGCCGGTACTGGTTGTTGGAGTAGTAGAACGAGAAATAGGCCAGGGTCAGGCCCATTGCCGCGACCAGCGGGACCGCCAATCCGTCCCGGCCCCTGCGCCGGCCGGCCAGGGCGGCGGGCACGGCCAGGGCCAGCGCGGCGATGCCCAGGGAGGCGAACTGTGGACCGAAGCCGGATACTGCGGCCAGGTCTGCATCCAAGAGATTGCCCGTGTCGGAGATGCGCGCCAGAAAATCACCCAGGTTTGCGGCCAGGATCGACGCCCCCGCGGCCATGTCGTTTTCCCCCCGCTTGCCGGCCAGGGCGAGCACCCCCCCCTGAAGCCTGCCGTAGAGGGCCAGGTTCTTGATGTACCACCAGCCTCCCAACACCAGGGCCACGCCGAATGCGGCGACGCCGGACCATGCGGCGGACCTGGGCGCGCGGCGCCAGGCGGCCAAGAGACGGCGCGGCCGAAGGGCCAGCACGGAGCCCGCCGCAACCAGCACGTGCAGCGGAGCCGAGAGCTTGTAGCCCAGGCACAGGCCCAGGGCCATGCCAGCGGCCAGCAGGCGGCGGGGGTTCCCCTCCTTGGCGAACGCGTCCAGGAATCCCACCCCGGCCAGGAAGCTCACTCCCAGGGCCAGATGGTCCTGGGTGGTCCCGGACTGGAGCAGGCAGGCCGGCACGAAAGCCCCGGCCAGGGCGAAGAGCAGCGCCCTGGCGGGAGCCACCCCGGCCCGCACCAGAAGGGCCTGGCCCGTAGGGATCAGGATGAGCCACCAGAGAAACTGCGGCAGCTCCACCAATACCGGATTGCCCAGGAACACCGTGAACCAGGCGTTCAGCAGGGACATGCCCAGGGTCTGGAAATTGATCCTGGCCACGCTCCCCGGCAACTCCAGGGGGATGCCGCCCAGTTGAAGCCATTGCGCAACCGGCGGCAGATGATAGGAATACGAGTCCCAGACCAGCGGGGGAAGGTACCAGATGCGGACCAGGGTGGAGAGGGCCTGGAACAGGAAGACCAGCACGGCGACCGCCAGGACCGCGTCCCCACAGCCGGCGAAGGCAGCCAGGCCCTGCCGTGTTTCCGGCCACAGGGGCCTGCTCCACCGCCGCAGGCCAAAGCCCAATCCCCCGCCGGCCAGGAGCGCGGCGGCGCACAGCGGATAGGGGCGGAGCATGCCCGCCAGGCCCACGCCCAGAACCAGCACCGTGGCCAGGGCCAGCCAAGCCAGTCCGGTCAGCACCAGGCGCTCGGACAGGATGTCCCCGGGGCGCGACAGGGCGCAGGCCACGGCATTGGCCCCGGCCAGAAGAACGGAGTTGGCCAGGAGAAACAGGAACCAGCTTTCGAGAGTAATCATGCCGTTGCTATCCTCAATCCGGGCAGAGCCTCAGAACGATAGCAACCACCTAGCAGAATTGGAACTCAATCTCCAGGCCGGATAACTGGGGGCATCAGGGGGACTTTTGCATGGATGCGTCCCGGGGCAGCGGCAGGCCCAGTTCGTGCAACCTCGCCCGGGCTGCGCCGTATCCAGGCAGGATGCGCAGCGCCTCGCGGTAGCAGGCTCCGGCGTCCTCGGCGCGCCCCTCCCGCAACAGGGTCTCCCCGAGATGCATGAAAGCCTCTGCGTCGCGCCGCTCCAGGGCTTCGGCCCGGACTTCCAGACTCTCGGCCCGCTGCGCGTCGCCCTGTTGGCGGGCCAGTCGGGCTAGGCCATGCAGGGTCGAGGCCAGCTCCGGCTCAAGGTCCAGGGCCGTGGCGAACAGTTCGGCGGCCCTCTTCCCGTTGCCGGATTCAAGCTGCGCCCACCCCGCCTTGGCATAGACGATTCCGGTGCGCATGCCCGTGCGCAGGAGGTTCTCGTAGACCTCGGCGGCCTTCCCGTGCCGGCCCGCGGAATCCAGCGCGCCGGCATAGGCGAGAGAGAATTCCCCGGTGGGGTCTTTGGAAAAATCCAGGGCGTCGTACTGGGCCAGGGCCTGGTCCAGTTCCCCCCGGGCCTCATGCGCCTTGGCCAGGGCCAGGCGGTAGGCCGGATTGTCGGGGAAGTGGGCCAGTCCCCTCCGGGCCAGTTGCACGGCCTCATCGGTGCGGCCGAGTCGCAAGAGGATGTCCCCCCAATCGTAGGCCTTGGGGTGGCTGGGCCCCAGGCTGGCGGCCTGGCGCATGGCAATGACAGCCTCGCTCAAGTGTCCCTCGTTGGCCAGGGCCAAGGCGTAATTGTAGCGGCTGACTCGATCCTCGGGCTGCATTTGGACCGCATGGGCGAACAGGGTGATCCCGCTCCGCCACAGCCCGACCTGGGCCCAAGCCAGGAACGCGAAATACCCCACCACGGCCGCGGACAGGATCGCGACCCCGGCCCTCCCCCTGGCCTGGCCCCTGCGCTCGGCCAGCAGGAAGAGCCCCCATGCCGCCATGACGCACAGGCCCAGGTTGGGCAGGTAGGAAAAGCGGTCGGCCAGCGCCGGCCACAGCCCGGTCTGGACCACGCCCGAGACCGGCGCCAGCATGGCCAGGAAGAAGAGCCACCCGGCCAGGCACCAGGGATGCCTGCGCGCGGCCGCGGCAAGCCCCGCCGTCAGGGCTGCGACGGCCAGCAGGGCGACCGCCCACTGCCATGCGGGAATGTGCTGCGGAAAGGGATAGTGGATGGACAGGTCCCACGGCATGACAAACTTCCGCAGGTAGCCGAGCAGCGCCAGCGGGATGTTGGCCAGCCGCAGTCCCAGGGGGATATGGGACAGGCCGCCCTGCGCCACGCTCACGTCGGAGCGGGAGAGCATGGCCACGAGGGTTCCGGACACGGCAAGGGCAAACAGGGGGAGCTTTTCCCGCAGCAGTCGGGGGAGGGTTCCGGCCAGGCCGCGGACCCAAGCACCCCAGGTCCGGCCCTCCCCGGCCGGCGTCATCCTTTCCAGCGGCCACAGGTCCAGGGCCAGGAAGGCCACGGGCAAGGCAACTATGGCTGGCTTGGCCATGATTCCCAGGGCCAGGGCCAGGGCCGTGGGGAGCATCCGCCGCCAGCCGGGCCGCTCGGCGTAGCGGATGTACAGATACAGGGCCAGCATGGCCAGGGCGCCGGAGAGCACGGTCTTGCGCTCCACCACCCAGGCCACGGCCTCCACCTGCAGGGGATGGACCATGAAAAGCGCCGCGGCCAGCAAAGACGGTCCGGCCCGGCCCGTGGCCCGGACCAGGGCCAGGAAGAGCAAGACCGCGGCCACGGCGTGCCAGAGTGCGTTCTCCAGGAGCATGGCGCCCGCGTGTATACCGAAGGTCTCCACGTCGAGCATGAGCGAGAGCACGGTCAGGGGGTGCCAGTACCCGTAGGTCTGGTCCAGGCTGAAGGCGTGCTCCATCCCGCCGGGCTGGAACCCGCTGCGCACCGCGGCGTTGCCGAGGATGTAGCCGGTGTCGTCGTAATGCTGGAGCCTATGCCCCCATACCTGCCCATAGACCATGGCCGCCAGGCAGAGCAGGAGCGCGGCCCCCAGGAGGCTGGACCGGACTCCCGGAATGGGGGGTTCCCCGGCCTGTGGCTGCTGCATGCGGGTGGTTTCCGGCCCGCCAAGCAAAGAACCTCTCCGGCCGAGGCGCGGAGAGGTTCTCTGCAAAACGGAATCCGCTACGCGCGGACTAGTAGTCCAGGACCACGTGGAACTCCACCACAGCGTCCTGCGCCGTGGGGAACGCCTCCGGAGCGTCGGTGTTGCCGTTATATCCGAATGCGGTGAGCGGGGTAGTGGAGGAGAATGAAGCGGTGTTGCCGAGGTACAGGCCGAAGCCCTGCTGGCCGTCGGCCTCGCCATCGATCAAGGTGTCCAGTGCCTTGGCCAGTTCCAGGGGGCAGTTGGTCAAGGACACGTAGTTCTTGAGTCGGGTGCCGTCAGCGGTGTCCGTGAAGGCGCCCCACGACACGGAAATCTTCACCCGGCCCAAGGCCTCGGTGTCGGCTTCGAAGATGAAGGGGTCCTTGGTCCGTTCGCAAACCTTCGCAGTCCCGGCGCCGCCAGCGGCAGCGGGAGTGTAGCCGGTGACGATGGTCTTGATGTTGGTGCAGGGATCCACGCCGGCGTTCTGCATGTAGAGCAGGACCCAATCCTTGTCCGCGGCCGTGGTGCCGGGGTCGCGGTTGCCGTCCATGATACCGTTCGCGATGGTGTTGGTGCCCGCGTTGTTCGACCCGTCGGTCAGGTGCTGGCCGATCTTGTCGTAGTAGGTTTGGGTCAGGGTCACCCACTTGTTGCCGAAGCTCTGGGCGAACTCCTTCGCCTGGGCGCTGCGAACGATGTCCCGGCCCTTCATGACACCAGCCAGGATGATGCCGATGATGACCAGCACGATGGCCATCTCCACCAGGGTGAAGCCGGAAAGCTTCCCTTGCTTGCGAACCGGAACACGCATGGAATTACCCTCCAGAGTTAAAGAAAGTTCAAACTTTTTAGTGAGGCGGCCCGGCGATCTGCGGGAGACCCGTGGCTTTCCGCACCCGCCTCGCGGCGGGGATGGCTTGTCTCGTCTGCGAGTAGCTTATTACATGACATACTTAGCCCCCTGGGTCAAGGGGACGCTTCATCCAGACCTATCTTAAATTATGCCGCCCAAAATGCCAACACCACCTGCCGAACAATAACGCACCAAAAAACAAGATATTACCAAGCCGCCCCCTCTGGCGCCAGGACTCGCAAATTTGCCCTGCACCCGGCGGTCTCCACGGAAATCGGCAGCATTTGCCAAGGGCAGATAAATCCGAGGGACGTGATCCGAGGACGTCGGCCTGGGCTGCGACTGTTCAGTACGGGTTAAACAAGACAAAAAGATCGACCGAGCCGTCAGGATTGCTGAAAAACAGCACGCTCCCGCTGCTGCGATTCCCGTCATCGTACATATGGTCGAAGGCCAGGGCCTCATCGACATTGATATTCGGCAGTTTCATGAAGTTGCCGGGGTTGGCGACAGTCCCGTTCTTGGAGAAGTCGATCCAATAGAAATCCATGACCCGCCCCCGCACACGGATGACCGGCTCGCTGGCCAGGGATTCCACATACAAATCTTTAAAAAATTTTTTATTCTCTTCATCCTCACGTTCCACCCTGCCGTCATTGTCACCGATGGCCTGGCCACTGCTATTGGTGTACGCCGGGCGGGACGAATCCCCTGGCAGCCCCCCATACAAGCTCTTGAAACCTATGATCGCACTGGACCATTCATTGAGGCGATTGTTTATATATCTCGCATACATGGTCCTGTAGGGGGAGGCGGAAAAAACACCGTCTTCCTCACTGGTCTCGGAGGTCACCAGAATCAAGACGCCCAGGAGCAGAGCAAAGACGAGGAACACCCCGATGGCCATCTCGACCATGGTGAACCCCAGCCTGGACATGCCTACATGTGGATTGCGTTGCGCCATGAGTGTGCTTTGCAAAGCCTCCTGCACGACCGGGCCGGCCGGGCCAGGAGCTAGCGAGCTATGCAAGCAACGGTACAAGAAAAAATGCTAACCAGCAAGGAGTACAAGAAACTCCGCCGGCAGCGCAGCCCTCCCCTCCCCTGCTGCCATCTCTCCAGCGTGAATGCCCCCGGCTTGTCATCACCCAACGACAATGCTAACTTTAGAAAATGGAGAGACACATTGGACGGTATTCCCATGCCGCCGGCTCGCGCTCTTTCATCCGCGCCGCCGGGGGGTTCACCCTCGTGGAGTTCGCCATAGTCATCGTGATCGCCGGCATCGTGCTGGCAGTGGGCGGAGTCTCCGGGTATTCCCTTCTGGAGGCCCAGCGCCTGGTGAAGTCCAAGAACATGCTGGAACAAGCCAAGGAGTGTCTCGTCAAGCGCATGACCTACTCCAACCTCTACCCCTCCTATACCGGCGACGCGGACACCCCCGGCTCCCTGGACTGCGATACCGCCGGGTCATTCGACAGGGTGGGGCGAGACGTGGACAACTGCATTTGCCAGATCAAGGACGGGTGGAACCAGCGGCTGTACTACCTCGAGGGCCGTTCCAGCGCCGCCGGCAATCCGGCCCTGAGCGCGGGCTACACCTTTGTGGCCACGAGCGAGACACGCGGCCAGACCGGCACCCAGCCCGACACCTCCTCCTCCGTCCTGGACAAGAAGGGCAACACGAGGAACTCGGTAGCATTCGTCCTCATCAGCCCGGGGCAGGACGGGGTGTTGAACGACACCACATACAGCACCCTCTTCACCGGCAACGCCCATGCCGCTGCGTTCCCCCTAGCCACTGCACCCGATTTCAGCCACACAGGGGCCAGCGCCAATGACGACGTCATCCTGGTGGTCAACGGCCCTGAACTCCTGGGCCTGCTCACGGAGTGATCCGTCCCAGTGGGGGAAACCTAACCACATTTTTTCCGGAGAACGCGTCGATGCACAATAAGACACGCACCCGCCAGGGATTCACCCTCATAGAGATGGCCGTGGTCCTGCTCATCGTGGGGGTCATCTTGTCGGTATCCCTGCCCTTCTTCTCCGACCTTTCCAAGCGACGCAAGCACTCCGAAGCCGACGACTACCTCAAGAGGGTCAAAGACCAAGTCATTGGCTTCGCCCTCAGCCAAAGCCCTCACCGGCTGCCCACCAGCGCAGAGTTCACCAACCTGGGCGTAGGCCAGGATCCCTTTGGCAACGATGCCCAATACGACTACGCCACCGGCCTGGACACCGCGTCGACCTTGTGCAGTTCCACGTCCACATCCATGGTCGTGCAGAAGGACAGCGCTGGGTCGAGCACGAACAACGTGGCCTTCGTGCTCATATCCTACGGCTCGAACAGGCAGCAGGAGGTGGACGACACCGTCGGGGTCGACACGTACCGCTATTATGTCCGCAACTACCCGGTCGACCATCCCGGCACCGGCCGGGACTACGACGACTCGTTCCAGTTCGCCACCCTGAATGAAATCAAGACCCGAGTCTGCACCAGCGCCGCCACGCAGGAGGCCCCCACGGGCTCAGACGTGAGCTTTGCCGCCAACCTGGCGGACGGCACCAGCTTCGTGCCCCAGGCTGCGGCCCAGACAGATGGCAAGAACGCGATCCGGGTGGACGCCAACACCGGCGAGGTGGAATTGGGCGCCAACGAGGACAACGCCGTGTACGCCTGCCTCTGGTACACCGGGGATGTCACCAGCAAATGCACCAGCGGCGTCTGCGACTGGCCTGCGGATGGCACCGCGGCGACCGTCCGGGCCTATTTCACCTTCACCTTCAAGAACCAGGACTCCAGTGACTGGAGCACGGACTACGGCGACGGGTTCACATTCACTATCGCCACTGCCGATAACAGCGTCTATACCAACAGCGCGACATGTTGCGGAAGCTCAAGCCAGTACATGGGCTACGCCGGAACAGGCGGTGCTGCCGGCACCGGAATCAACCCACCCAAGTTCGGCGTGGAGATAGACACCCGGGGCAACAACGGCCCCCGCGACCCGGAATACTACGACCGGACCACCGGAACGCCGGTCTACATGTTTTACAACCACGCTGCCATAGTCCTATGGGACTGGGGCAACGCCAACCAGCACATGGCGTCAAACAGCGACAACTACCACTACCGTTCGGCGGGCCTCACCGTGAACGTGAACCAGGACGTGGAGGACACGGATTACGATCCCACTGTCGATCCTGCCCCCTACTTCAACTACTGCGACGGATCCGCGGATACATATCCCTCCGCTACCAGCCAAAACTCCACGTGGCGAGGCCAGGAGGCGCGCCCTGCGCGCACCAACCCCTCCATATATACCCAGGACGCCTCATATATAATACCCACCGCCGGCTATAGCGCCAACACCACGTACTACGCAGATGGCGGCCCCTTCACGGACTACAAGGGCGACCACGGGGCCATCTGGGACGCGGCGAAGGCCAAGGGAAACACCACATCCACCAGTGGAACTTACGGAGCCACTTGGTTGGAAGACGGACAGATCCACTCAATCCGCTTTGAAATCAGCCGCGCGGCGAACGACTACACCGGCACCTATTGCTATACCTCCACAATATCTGGCCGGCGGCAAGTGAATACAAGCCGGAAATTCACCATCAAGGTCTGGATTGACAGCACCTCAGCAGGACTCACCGACCTCACTGCGGACCTGGGGGGCACCCCGACCATTCAAAAGGATGTCTACTTGGTGACCGATTCGACCTACGCCAACCAATTTGACCAGTTCCGATTCGGATGGACGTACGGTCACGCCACCGGCGTTGAGTCCGGGGTTACCATCGCCGATTTCGGCATCAAGTTTGCGTGGTAGGCGGCGGCAGCATGGAATGTTCGCGGACACGGGAACAGGGGTTCAGCCTCATCCAGATGGCGATCATGCTCATGGTGCTCGGCCTGGTCCTCTCTTCGGTGGTGTCGATTTACGTGGGCAGGATACAAAAGGACATGGCCAAGCGCGCCCTGACCGCCATCCGCCTCACCCGCGACGAGATCATCGGCTTCACCATCGATTCGGCCAACCATTTTCTTCCCACAGGAGATGCGACCGGCGCTATCACGGAGGCGGGCTTCAGCCTCTCCTCGGCGACCGATCCCTGGGGGCAGCCCTGGCGCTACATCGTAGCCGGCAACCCCACTTGCACCCAGCAGCTCTATGCCACCGACCTCACCGCTTTGTCGGGCACCGGGTTATCGGTCACGGCCTACGGGAACACTTATAACAACGTCGCCTTCGTACTCGTGAGCCCGGGGCCCAACGGAAGCGTGGAGACCACCCTGCCCGCGGCCGTCAACCCCACCACCTGCCCGGGCACCACGGCCATCCTAGATCTGGGCGCGGGAACCCCGCCCAACGACGACATGGTTGAATTCGTCATCCTGAGCTATATCCAGGGTAAACTGTAGAACCTGTCCCCTGTCTCGGGCGGTCGTCCCTGGCCGTCATCCTCTCGACGAAAAAGCCAATCCTTTTGGCTCACGCGCTGCTTGGACCGATTCCCCGAGTCGACTACCATCCGCTCCGGCACGTCCCCGTGATCTTTTCCCCGTGACGCGCCCTGCGCTTCGGCATGTCCGTGGCCAGCCTCGCACCATCCGCCCGCCTGGCATTACAGTTAAGACCGCTGCGCGGTGCTGGTCCAAGAAATTCACTGTAATACTTCAATATAATTGAGATATCTTACTCATCCTTGTCATTTGGAGGCGATGATGAGCGAGCGCACTTCTCCCCGGCCGAACCTCACCGACTACTTTGCAGACCGCAGGAGGAGGAAGCGCCCCACCTTCCTGGATGACATCCAGAAGGTCATCGACTGGCATCCGTTGGAGAAGTTCCTTCGCCGCAGTTGCGCAGGAGCAAGGATGCCGCGGGCAACCCTGCCTATCCGCCGCTTCTCATGTTCAAGATCCTTCTGCTTCAGCGCTGGAGCACTCTCAGCGACGAGGCCCTGGAGACGGCTCTCTACAACCGGATCTCCTTCACCAGGTTTGCCGGACTGTCCCTGGAAGGCGAGGTGCCGGACGCCACCACCATCTGCAGGTTCAGAAGCAGCCTGGCCGGGAGGAACCTGCTGACCAAGCTGCTTGGGCTGCTCAACAAGCAACTCGAGGCCAAGGGTGTCCTGGTCCGGGAGGGCGCCATCGTCGACGCCACGGTGGTTGCCTCGGCCAGGCGGCCCGTCAAGACCATCGACATCATGCCCGAGGATCGGGAAGAGGGAGAGGATGACGCGGTAGTTAGTCGCCTCTGAAAATTGCACAATCATTTGGAATTGATAGACAAATATGGCCATAGAATGTAGCATCAACGACCAGGAAGGGCAGAACCGAGGCGCATTTCCGGTCGAACGATTGCACGTTCAGAGGCTCGCGATGAAGGCCAGACCCAAGAAACCGGACCAGGGCAATTTCCTCTTTCAGGACCTGCTGGAGCAGCTCAATCCTCGGGACCCCTTGTTCAAGCTGGCCGGCCCACCATGCTCGCCGTAGAGCCCGGAGAACTCCCTCTCGAAGAGCTCCCAGGGGATGCGCTTGGCCAGCTTGAGCAGCGGGTGGCTGGGATTGAGTTGGTCGATGAGGTCCTTGTACAGGAAATAGCCTTGGTCGTTTCTGGTGGGCTTGGCTTTCATCATCACTCCCGACCCGGTGACGACGCGACCGGTTTTCTGCGCAACCACTGCGCTTCCTGGTCGAGAATGATACATTGATGACGACACTTTGTTAAGTGTTTTCAAATGAATAAAAGAATTTCAAGGCCGACTACATAAGCGGGAAGGAAAGGAAAGTGCGCCGGGGCGCTGCCCCGGGCCCCGTTCAGGCGTGGCGCCGGCTCCGTTCCGCCGCGAGGCCGAGGCCGCACGGCCGGGCTACGCCTGGGATGGGGATTCTCAAGGGCCGTCGGCCCTTGAGCCCCCCGGGAGGGTATGGGGCCTCCCGCGCCAACACGGCGTTCCAAAAAGCGAGGGGGGCTTGCGCCCCCCTCGGTGTCGGCTAGTAGGCCTCTTCGTAGTCCAGGTCGGCCTGGGTGATCTTGTGGCTGAAGGTCTTGTAGACCCACGCCTGGTAGGCGATGACGATGGGCACGAAGATGAGGGCCACGGTGAGCATGATCTTGAGGGTGAGGGGGCTGGACGCGGAGTTCATGATGGTCATGCTCCAGCCCGGGTTGAGGGACGAGGGCAGGAGCGCCGGGAACAGGCCGATGACCCCGAAGAAGGTCACGCCCACGATGAGCAGGGCCGAGTAGGCGAAGGCCCGCCACATGCGGTTCGCGCCCACGGCCGGCCGCACCAGCACCAGCCCGGCCACCGCGGCCAGGGGCACCACGAAGAGCAGCGGGCTCTTCAGGTAGTTGGCGTAGAGCTGGGTGGCGAAGGCGGTCCAGACCAGGAAGAGCACGGCCACGATGACCAGGGCCGGCCAGATCTTGATGGCCAGGCTGCGGGCCCGTTCGGACAGTTCGCCGCTGGACTTGATGGCCAGCCAGATGGCCCCGTGGTGCACGAAGAGCAGGGTGAAGAGCACCCCGCCCGCCAGGCCGTAGGGGTTGAGCAGGGTGAACAGGGTGCCGTGGTAGACCCCGGCCTGGTCAAAGGGGATGCCCTGGAAGATGTTGGCGAAGGCCACGCCCAGGAGCAGGGCCGGGAGGAACGAGCCCAGGAAATGGAGCTTGTCCCAGAGGGAGCGCCAAGCCGCGCTGTCCACCTTGCTGCGGAACTCGAAGGAGACGCCCCGCAGGATGATGGCGAAGAGCAGCAGGAAGAGCGCGGAATACAGGGAGCTGAACATCACGGCATAGGTGCCGGGAAAGGCCGCGAAGGTCACGCCGCCCGCGGTGAGCAGCCACACCTCGTTGCCGTCCCAGAAGGGGCCGGCCGCGTTGTAGACGGTGCGGCGCTCGACCTCGTTGCGGGTGATGAAGGGCATGATGGTGCCTAAACCCAGGTCGAAGCCGTCCAGGGTGAAGTACACGGCCCACAGCACGCCCCAGAGCATGAACCAGATGGTTTCCAACATGGCTTATACCTCGTGTGCTTGTCGGGTTGGTTCGGTTCGGGGACGTTCCCTCTATTGCGGACCCTTGCGGGCGTACTTGGCCAGCAGGAAGATGTCCAAGGCCCCGAGCAGCAGGTAGAGCAAGACCAAGGCCACCAGGCTGGTCCCCACCTGGGAGACGGCGATGGGCGAGACTGCGTCCTTGGTCTTCATGATCCCGTACACGATCCAGGGCTGGCGGCCCACTTCGGCCACTACCCAACCCGCCTGCAACGCCAGGTAGGGCAAGGGAATGAACCAGACCAGGGTCCTGAGCAACAGGCCCGGGGCCTGTTGCGCCCGGTCACGGTAGATCCAGGCGGCGCCGGCCATCAGGATGAAGAGCACGCCCAACCCGACCATGATCCGGAAGGACCAGAAGGTGATGGCGACCGGCGGGCGCTCCTCCTCGGGCCAGTCCTTGAGGCCCTTCACCTCCGCGCTCGCGCTGTTGTAGGCCAGGATGGAGAGCATCGAGGGGATCTCGAACATCTGCACCGCGTTGCCCTCGTTGGCCTCGTCCGGGATGACCAGGAGGTGCATGGGCGCGTTGGCCTGGGTCTCCCAGTGGGACTCCATGGCCGCCAGCTTGGCCGGCTGGACCTGGGCCACCTCGTTGCCGTGGAAATGGCCCTGGATGGCCACGATGAGCGAGGCGGCCAGGGCGGCCTTGACCCCGATGCGGAAGGACCTGCCGAAGAAGTCCGTGTTGGAGCCGCGCAGCAGGTGCCAGGCGCTGATGCCCGTGACGAAGAACCCGGCCACCACGAAGGAGCCGGACACGGTGTGGATGAATTGCTGCCAGCCGAACGGGTTGGTCACCACGGCCAGGAAGTCGGTGAGTTCGGCCCGACCGCCCCGGATCTCGAAACCCACCGGGTTCTGCATCCAGCCGTTGGCAAGCAGGATCCAGATGGCCGAGAGGTTGGAGGCCCCGGCCACCAGCCAGATGCTGACGGCGTGCATCTTGGGAGAGAGCCTCTCCCAGCCGAAGACCCACACCCCGATGAAGGTGGATTCCAGGAAGAACGCCGCGGTGGCCTCGATGGCCAAGAGCGAGCCGAAGATGTCCCCCACGTAGGCGCTGTAGCGCGACCAGTTGGTGCCGAACTGGAACTCCAGGGTGATGCCGGTGACCACACCCAGGGCGAAGTTGATGAGGAACAGCTTTCCCCAGAATTTCGCCATCCGTTTGTACGTTTCGTCACCAGTCTGCACCCAGCGGGTCTCCATGATCGCCACCAGCACCGACAGCCCCAGGGTCAGGGGCACGAAGATGAAGTGGAACATGGTCGCGGCCGCGAACTGGAGCCGGGACAGAAAGAGCACGTCCATGCCAACCCCCTTGGATAACGTCCAAAACCTGTTGCAGCGGCGCGGCCCGGCGTGTGGGCCGCGCTGCCGGTTCCTACAGCTTGGCCTTGAGCGCCCGGCCCAGAGTGCGGCCGAGCTCCACGCACTGGTCCAGCGCGTCCTTGTCCGGCACGTGCTTGACCTTGACCTGGGGCTCCACGACTTCGAAGTTCATGTCCGTGAGCAGCCCCTTGAGAATATTCACGCATTCGCCGCTCCAGCCGAAGGAGCCGAAGGCCGCGGCCACCTTGTTCTGGGGCCTGAGCCCCTTCATGTAGGTGAGCAGGCCGGCGATGCCCGGCAGGATGCCGTTATTGAGGGTGGGTGAGCCCACGGCCAAGGCACCGCAGTACATGAGCTCGGTCATCACGTCGGACTGGTGGAAGGACTTGAGGTGCATGGCCCGGGCGGACACGCCCTCCTCGATGAGCCCGTCTACCACCGCGAAAGCCATCTTCTCGGTGGAGTGCCACATGGTGTCGTACACCACCAGGGCCCGGTTCTTGGGCTTCTGGGCCGCGAACTCAAGGTAGGTTTCGATGGCGAAGCGCACGTCGGCCTCGCCCCGGAAGATGAGCCCGTGGTCCGGGGCCAGCATGTCGATGTCCAGGTTCATGTCCAGGAGCGCGGCAAGGGTCTTCTGCACCACCGAGGAATAGGGCAGCACGATGTTGCCGTAGTAGGCGGACATGGCCGCGCGCAGCTTGCTGCGGTCGATCTCGTCGGCGAAGCGCTCGCTGGAGGCGATGTTCTGGCCGAATCCGTCGTTGGTGATGAGCAGCTTGTCCTCGGGGATGTAGGACATCATGCTGTCCGGCCAGTGCAGCATGCGGGTCTCGATGAACCGTACCGAACGCTTGCCCAGAGACAGGGTGGAGCCGGTCTTCATCTCCTCGATGGGCCAGTCCTGCGGGTGGAAATGGGCCTCCAGGGAGCGCTTGCCCATGGGGGACACGAATATCTTCTCGGGCCTCACCAACTCCACAAGCTTGGCCAGGCTGCCGGCATGGTCCGGCTCCAGGTGGTTGGCCACGATGTAGTCGATCCTGGCCGGGTCCACCACCTGGGCGATGGTTTCGATGAACTGTTCGCAGAAGGGCGCCTTCACCGTGTCGAACAGGGTGGTCTTCTCGTCCTTCACGAGATAGGCGTTGTAGGTGGTTCCCTTGCGGGCCAAGGAATAGCCGTGGAAGTCGATGGTGCTCCAGTCCACGGCGCCCACCCAGAAGATGTCCTTCTTGATCTCGACGGGCCTCATTGTTTCCTCAATTGGTTAGGCGTGGCGCGGAAAACTCCGCCCGCGCGCAGCGCGGCCCCGGTTCGCCCGGGGCCGCGGCGGCGCACGGATGACTCACTAGCCTTCCTTCTCGAACTGGTCTTTGCTCGCGCCGCAGACCGGACAGGTCCAGTCGTCGGGCAGGTCCTTGAACTCGGTGCCGGGCTTGATCCCGCCGTCCGGGTCGCCCTGCTTGGGGTCGTAGGTGTAGCCGCAGATGGTGCAGACGTAGCGGTCCTGGGCCATGGTCTTCTCCGGTGCGGTTGAGGTTCTCTAGGCCTTCCACAGGCCGTGGAGGTTGCAGTACTCGCGGACCGTGACCTTCTCGGCCGAGATGCAGAACTCGGCCTCGGGCGCGTCGCCCGGGTTCAGGGCCTTGCGATAGACCTTGCCGTCGGCGATGAGTTCGATCCACATGATCCAGTGTTTGGCCTCCATGGGGTGAGTCACGCTGCCCACCTTCACCTTGTAGCCGGTGGCGGTCTTCTCGACCACCGGGACGTGCTTTTCCTTGGCCGCGTCCACGGTGTTCTCGGTGAAGAGCTTCATGGGCGCGCCGCAGCACACCAGTTCGCCCTCGCCGCCGGCGAGCACTTCCACGATGTTGCCGCACACTTCGCACTTGTAGATTTCAAGCTCCTTGGCCATATCCGTCTCCTTGGGTTTGAAAGGTGGCTCCTGCGCTACCAGGGCTTGCACAGAATCTCGAAATGGGCCTGGGGATGCAGGCACGCCGGACAGACCTGGGGGGCCTCCGGGCCATGGTGCACCATGCCGCAATTGCGGCAGCGCCAATACACCGGCTCCTCGCGTTTGAAGGTCCGGTGCTTCTCCAGCAGGTCGATGAACGCCAGGTAGCGCTCCTCGTGGTACTTCTCAGCCTTGGCGATGTTGTTGAAGGCCACGGCCACGGCGTCGAACCCCTCTTCAGCCGCGGTCTGGGCGATCATGGGATACATCTCCGCATGTTCGTGGTGCTCCCCCGCCGCAGCCTCCCGCAGGTTCTCGATGGTGGGGGCGATGATGCCGGCCGGGAACGTGGCGGTTATGCTCACCTCCCCGCCCTCCAGGAACTTGAACATCCGCTTGGCGTGTTCCTTTTCATGGTTCGCGGTCTCCAGAAAGACTTCCGAGATCTGGACATAGCCTTCCTTGCGCGCCACGCTGGCGAAATAGGTGTAGCGGTTGCGGGCCTGGGACTCGCCCGCAAAGGCCGTCAACACCAGCTTTTCGGTTTCGCTGCCTTTGATGGAACTCATACTCGGTCTCCTTGCTTGCGTTTCGGCGCGCGGGGCGCGCCTCTGGCCCGGCCCTCAAGGCCGGACTCCGGGTTCTACATGGCTGGGGGTTCATCCTGCCATATAGGAGTATTCGTAAGGGAGTTCAATAGGGGTTGAGAAAAACCCGTCTCGTTTCGCAGGCCCCCTAACACCGGGCTTCAGCCAGACAGGCGTTGCACACACCGTAGTAGACCACATGCCGCCTCTCCACCCGGCCCCAGTACCTGGCCTGGGGCAGACCATCTGGCCCCAGGTCCGGCAGGGGCAGGTCCTCGAACCGGCCGCAGCGGCGGCACATCACATGGGCATGGTCGTCGGTCACCGCGTCGAACCGGTCCCCACCCGCGGGATCCAGGACCCGATGGACCAGGCCGCACCGCTCCAGCAGGGCAAGAGTGCGGTACACCGTGTCCAGGGACAGGGTGGGAGCCGTACGCCGCAGCCGGCCGTGAAGGGCTTCGGCCGTGGGATGGTCCCGGGAGCCAAGGACCTCTTGGAACACCGACAGGCGCTGCTGGGTCAACCGCAGCCCGGCGTCCCGACAGGTTTCCCGCAGAATGTCCATGGTGGTTGCGTTCAGTTCGGTCATTGTGCTTTTTCCAGAATATATCTTAGTTAGGATTATTTCTTATAATTGGCAGCATGTCAAGCGTCGGCCAGAATCTTCCACTGTCCAGTTATCCGCGCTCGAGCAGTCGCTGCAGTTCGGTATTGCCGATGCCGAGGATGCGGTCGAAACTGATTCCGAAATCTCCCGAGCCGATCCAGCGGACGGTGCCGGCCAGCGAAGAGAGGTCCTCCTCGGCCGAGGGCAGGGCCAGGTCCAGGGTCATGACGTCATCCACGGCGATGGGCGGGCGGTCGTCCAGAAGCGCCAGGCGGGCGCCGCCCGGACTCACGTCCACCAGATTCGCGCTGTGGCGGCGCCCGCAACGGAGGAAGGCGCAGACATGGTTGTAGCCGTAGGCCTTGAGGCACACCCGGGGATGGCTGCGGCGTTCGGCGAAGTCGGAATCAGGCGTGGACGCAGACATGGCGGCGCCTCCGTGGTAAAATGACCAGGGGACGCCGCCATGCTAGCAGATCGACGGATTTGAAGCCAGGACTATTCGCTTTTGAACTTCTCCACCAGCTGGCTGAGCTTCTGGGCCATGTCCGCCACCTCGTGGATGGAGGCGCTGGCCTCGCTGATGCTCTTGGAGATGCGCTGGGACAGGGCGTTGATGCCGGTGACGTTGGTGTTGATCTCCTCGCTGGTGGAGGATTGCTGCTCGGCCGCGGTGGCGATGTTGCGCACCATGTCCGCGATGCGGTTGGACTGGGACACGATCTCGCCCAGCACCTTGCCCGCGGTTTCGGCCATGGTGCGGGTCTGGTTGACCCGCTCCCGGGTGCGGCTCATCTCGGACACGGCCTCGGTGGAGGTGACCTGGATGGCGGAGATGGCGGTCTCCACTTCCTTGGTGGCGGCCATGGTCTTCTCGGCCAGCTTGCGCACCTCGTCGGCCACAACCGCGAACCCGCGCCCGGCATCGCCGGCCCGGGCCGCCTCGATGGCGGCGTTGAGCGCCAGCAGGTTGGTCTGGTCCGCGATGTCGTTGATGACCGCCATGACCTTGCCGATGTTCTCGGCCTTTTCCGACAGGGTCTGCAGGGTTCCGGCCAGGACCTCGGTGGTCTCGGCCATGGCCCTGGTCTCCTCCACGGTGCGGGCCACTTCCTTGCCGCCGTCCTGGGCCACCTTGTTGGCCAGGTCCGAGGCGTCGGAAGCCTGCCCGGCGTTCTTGGCCACCTCCAGCACCGTGGCGTTCATCTCCTCCATGGCGGTGGCCACCTGGCCGGTCTGGTCCGCGGTCTGGTCCATGCCCCGGGTCAGCTCGCTCATCATGGCGGTGAGTTCGTCCGCAGCGGAGGAGAGCATGCCCGACACCGCGGTGACCTGGTTGGCCACCTCCAGGAGGTTCTCGCGCTGAGCCCGGATGCGGGCCTTGTCGCGCTCCTCCTGGGTGAGGTCGATCATCATGCCGATGGCCCCCACCACCTTGTCGTTGGTGTCCTTGAGGGGCGATATCTCGTAGTGCAGGGGGAAGGCCACACCGTCGTGCCGGGTGTAATCCATACGGCCGTTCTTGCTGCGGCCCTCGCTGATGACCTTGGCCGTGGTGCTGCTCTTGTCGTCCTTGTTGTAGAAGACCTTGGACACGGTGACGCCCAGGCAATCGGCCTCGGTCTTGCCCAGGATGTTGCGCATGGGCGCGTTGATGTAGGTCAGCACCTCGTTGTGGTCGGCCACGAACAGGGGCAGGATGATGCCTTTGAGTATGCTGCGGTTGTACTCGAGCTGGTCCTGGACCGTGCTCACCATGGCCTTGAGGTTCTTGGACAGGGCGGCCAGCTCGTCGTTGCCCACCACCTGCAGGTCCGCGTTGTAGTCGCCCTCGCGGATGCGGTCGCTGGCCAGGGCGATCTGCACGATCTTGCTGATGACCATGCGCTTGAGGAACAGGAGCAGCAGGGCCAGGAGCACCACCGCGCCGGCCAGGGAGATCAGGCCGGAGTTGCGCAGGGAGGCGGAGAGCTTGGCGTGCTGCTGGCTGATGTCCTGCAAGAGGACCATGCTGCCCAGGATGGGCTGATTGGAGCCGTGGCAGTGATGGCAGCTCTTCGCGTTGGGTATGGAGGTGATCTCCACGAACACCGGCCGGCCGTCCACGTGAATCTCCAGGCCGGTGGTCAGGTCCGCCTTGAGGCTGCGGTTGAACTTCTCCGCAAGGTCCGGGTCCTTGAACAGGGCAGTCAGGTCCTTGCGCAGGGTCTCGGAGTGCGTGGAATAGGTTATGTTGCCCTTGTAGTTGGTGAGAAAGGCCCGCACGGTCTTGTATTTCGCGGCCACCTTCTCGAGTTGGTTGACCGTGCCCTCGTTGTCGCCGATGCTCATGGGCTCTTCCACCGCGGAGAACAGGATATCCGACACGGTCTTGGCCGAGTCGTGGATCTGCTCCATGGTGTTCTTGCTCTGCCAGTACCAGTTGCCCATGTACAGGCCGGCAAACGTGGCCAGGGTGATGATGGCGGTGGGGAGCAGGATCTTGGCGCCCAGGGAATTCTTGAGCATATTCATGCGCGCCTCCCTAGTGGGCCCCGCCGAACAGCAGCGGCTTGAAATTGAACGCGCCCACCCGTTCGGCGCTGTGGCAGACCTCGCAGTCCTTGAGGCTCAGGTCGTGCTTGATGAAGCTGGGGTCGCCCCCCTCCTCGGCATGCTTCGAACCCGGGCCGTGGCAGACCTCACACCCGGCGTCAGCCAGCTTGGGCGTCTCCTCGAAGCTCTTGAAGCCCCCAGGCTTGCCGTACCCCGTGGTGTGGCAGGCGAAACACTCCTTGATCTCCTCGGCCGAGAGGTCCGAGGCCATGATCTGGATTGATTTGGAGGAGTGCGCCTTCTTGGCGAACTTGGTGAAATTCTCGTATTCCAGTTGGTGGCATTCCGAGCAGGCCTCGGAGCCCACGTACGTGGAACCGTCGGCCGACATGGCCAGTACCGGAAGCAGCAAAACGAAAAGGGAGCACGCGGACGCCCGCCCCGACGCCCGACAGAACAGCTTGAACATAGCCCATCCCTCCTCTGTCTCGCAAAGCTATTCCTGCAAGACCAGGCTTTGTCAACCGTATTTCCGTAAAAGCCGGCGGGGGTTAGCCGCACATTGCTCCCCTGCCGGCCGGAAAACACGCATCACGGATTCTGCGCCACTCCAGGGAGATCGACGCAACCAAGGAGGAACTTTATGTTTTGCGGGAAGATACGGAAGAGGAAGGAAGAAGGCGGGACCGAGCCGCTGCGCGGCCCCGCCGTTCAATCACTTTGCAAAGGCCACCGAGCGGCGCTCGCGGATCACCGTGACCCGGATCTGGCCGGGGTAGGTCAGGTTTTCCTCTATCTGCTTGGCGATATCCTTGCAGAGCATGTGGGTGGAGTCGTCGTCCACCCGCTCCGAGTCCACCATGACCCGGATCTCGCGGCCGGCCTGGATGGCGTAGGCCTTGGACACGCCCTCGAAGTTGGTGGCGATGCCCTCCAACTCCTCCAGGCGCTTCACGTAGTTCTCCAGCAGTTCCTTGCGCGCGCCGGGCCGGGCTCCGGACAGGGAGTCCGCAGCCTGGACCAGCACCGCCAGCACCGAATTGGGCGCCACGTCCTCGTGGTGCGCGGCGATGGCGTGGATGATCTCCTTGCTTTCCCCGTACTTCTTGGCCAAGTCCGCGCCGATGACGGCGTGCGGCCCCTCCACCTCGTGGTCCACGGCCTTGCCGATGTCGTGCAGCAGGCCGGCCCGCTTGGCCTTCTTGGTATCCAGGCCCAGTTCCGCGGCCATGATCCCGCACAGGGAGGCTACCTCGATGGAGTGTACCAGCACGTTCTGGGAAAAGCTGGTGCGGTACTGGAGCTGGCCGAGCAGGCGCACCACGTCCGGATGGATGCCGTGCACCCCCACGTCGAAGGTGGCCTGTTCGCCGATCTCGCGGAGCTTCACGTCCATCTCCGCCTCGACCTTCTTGACCACGTCCTCGATGCGGGCGGGGTGGATGCGGCCGTCGGAGATGAGCCGTTCCAGGGACATCTTGGCCACCTCCCGCCGCAGGGGCGAGAAGGCGGAGAGCACCACGGTCTCCGGGGTGTCGTCGATGATGAGGTCAACTCCGGTGGCGGCCTCCAGGGCGCGGATGTTCCGGCCCTCGCGGCCGATGATCCGGCCCTTCATGTCCTCGGAGGGCAGGGTCACGGCGGACACGGTCTGCTCGGTGACGTAGTCGCCGGCATAGCGTTGGATGGCGGTGGCCAGGATCTCCCGGGCCTTGCGGTCCGCGTTCTCCTTGGCCTCCATCTCGATCTGGCGGATCATGCGGGCGGCCTCGTGCCGCGACTGGCTCTCGATTTCGTCCAATAGCCGCTTCTTGGCCTCTTCCGCAGTGAGGCCCGAGACTTCCTGGAGCTTGCGCTCCTCCTCGGCCATGAGCTCCTTGAGCCGCTCCTCCCCGTCGGTGAGTTGCCGCTCCTGCTTGGTCAGGCGCTTTTCCAGGGCCACCAGCTCGGAATCCTTCTGGGTGACCTTCTCGAGCCTGTCCTCCAGGCGCTCCTCCTTCTCCTGAATCTTGGTCTCGCGCTTCTTGATCTCCCGCTCCCGGTCCTTGAGCTCGGACTCGATCTCCTTCTTCTGGCTGAACACCTCGTCCTTGGCCTGGAGCATGTACTCCTTCTTGGCCGCGGACGCCTCCTTGCGCGCCTCGTCGAGGATGCGCTCGGCCAGTTCCCTGGCCCCGGCGAGTTTCTTGGCTGAAAAATGACGATGCAGGACGAATCCCAGTGCTGCGCCGAACACGGCGCCCACCAGGGCGATGATGAGTTCCCCACCCATGACGTTCTCCTTTATGCTCTCGGGCTGCCGCGGACCCGATATGCTTCGGACCTTCCGGCGTCCAAGCCGGTGTGGTCCCGCGGCGTAGGCGGGAAGGGGCCGGGAGAGTCTGCGGTCCCTGGCGCAGGGGGCGGGGCGGCCGTGGTCGGAACGCCCGGGAGGGGCGGGCCGTGGCCGGGAAACGGATGGCAGGAAACGTCGAAACGGCGCTTTTCGTGGTCTTCCGGCGCAGGATGCCGGGCCCGGTGCACGGGCGTTCAAACAACCCCGGGGGGCCGTGTTGCAAGCTCTTTTGAACCTAGCATGGCTAGGTGGGCGCAGCTGTGCGGGCCGTCAGGCTCCCCGCCGGAGCGGGCATGCACACGGGCCCGTCAGGAGCCACTCCCTTTTTGTACGTATCGGCTCAAAAATCGCCGGCAATCACCTGCACCCCAGGGATATATATCTCGTCGCCGTCCTTCACTCTCCTGCCTGGGTGTCTATCTTGGCCAGGAGGCCGGCCAGCCGCTCTTCCAGCTCGGCCACCCTCCGGTTGCTCTGCAATAGATCATCCGCCAGGCCCAACGCCAGGAATGTCAGCAGCTTCTCCTTGCTCAGCCGTCTTCCGTGCTGAATGAGTTCTTTGTATCGTTTCTCCAGCAGTTCCTTAGCCAACTGAACTCGTTCATGGTCCGCGGCCGCCTTGAAGGACACTTCCAGGTCCAAAACCGTCAACGTATGGCTCGGCATGGCGGACCTTGCTCGTCTGTTTCGCTCTGTTCCCGCCGCACCACGGGCGCGGCGCGGATCTAGGCCGGATCGTCCTGGAGCTTGGCCAGGAGCCCGTCTATCCGGGACAGCACGGCCTCCTTGCCCGATCGCTCACGCTCCAACTCCTCCTTGAGCCGGCGGTTCTCGGCCTCAATCTCGGTCAAAGCCTGGTCGATCTCGCGCTTGAGGCGCTTGTTCTCTTCCTCCAGCCCACGCATCCTGGCCAGCAGGGTGTCTATGCGCTGTTCCAATCGGGCAAGTGTTTCCATACCTTCCCCTACCTGTTTCGTGGTGCGAAATCAAGACGAGGTCCCGGGCAGGCCTCGACCTCACTTGCGCCGCGGCATCTGCTTCTGCGGCGCCCGGGTCAGGGCCAGGCAGCCCGGCTCCACGTCCTTGGTGATCACCGAGCCGGCTCCCACCAGGGCCTTCTCCCCCACGGTCACCGGGGCCACCAGGGCGGTGTTCGACCCGATGAAGGCCCCCGGGCCGATGACCGTGCGGTGCTTGTTCTTGCCGTCGTAGTTGCAGGTGATGGTCCCTGCCCCGATGTTGGCCCCCTCCCCCACCTCGGCGTCGCCCAGGTAGGTCAGGTGGTTGGCCTTGGCGCCCCGGCGCAGCACGGCCTTCTTCATCTCGACGAAATTGCCCACCCGGGCTCCCTGCTCCAGCTCCGCGCCGGGGCGCAGCCGGGCGTAGGGGCCCACGATGCACTGCGGACCCACCCGGCATTCCTCCAGGTGGCAGAAATTGCGCACCACCGCACCCGGCTCCACCATCGCGTCCAGGAGCACGCTGTGGGACTGGACAACGGCCCCGGCCGCCACCCGGCTCACGCCCATGATCTCGCAGGGGCCGAAAAGCTCGGCCCCGGGCTCCACCCGGGCGCGGGGGCCCACGCTCACCAGTTCGGGCAGGTGCACCGTGACCCCGGCGTCCAGAAGCTCGCGCACCCGCCGCTCGCGCAGCAGGCCCTCGGCCCTGGCCAGCTCGGCCGGGCTGTTGATGCCCAAAAGATGCGGGTCGCTGCCCGCGTTCACCGCCTCGACCCGCAGGCCGGCCGCCCGGGCCAGGCCCACCAGGTCGGTGATGTAGAACTCGCCCCCGGCATTGTCCGCGGAAAGCCTGGCCAGGAACGGCTCAACCGCGTCCAGGCGCAGCCAGTAGATGCCGGCGTTGATCTCCCCGGGGCCGGCGGGATTGCCCGCGGCCAGCCAATCCTTGGCCTCCACGATGGCCTCCACCCCGCCCGCGGGGTCGCGCACCACCCGGCCGAAGGAGCCGGTGTCCTCCAGGCCCAGGGAGATGAAGGCCAGGTCCGCGCCGCTGGCCGTGGCCCGCATGGCGAAATCGCCCAGGCGGCGGGCGTCGGCCAGGGGCGTGTCTCCGTTGGCCACCAGGCACCAGGCCAGCCCGGCGGCGCGCAGGGCGGGCCAGGCGGTCTGCAGGGCATGCCCGGTGCCCAGTTGGGGCTCCTGGGTCAGAAAACGCGCAGCGTCGCCGGGAAAAGCTTGGCGCACCTCGTCCGCGCCGTACCCCACCACGGTCCAGACCCGATCCCCGCACAGACTGCCCGCGGCCGCAAGCACGTATCCCAGCATGGGCTCGCCCAGCAGGGAGGACAGGACCTTGGGCCTATCCGACTTCATCCGGGTTCCCTTGCCCGCGGCCAGGACCAATGCCCCGGAGGCTGCGGGGAGGGTGATTTCGCTCATATGGTGCATGCTGACTCCGTGTTGCCAATCCCCATGCCCTGGGCAGAGAACGTACACGTCCTTCATGCCCCGGGTTCACCCCGGCGCGTGGCCGGCAACCAGGCCGCAGGACCACGCGCGCAAGGATTTCGTGGCCCGGTCATAGCCGTCCGGCCAGCTCCTTGTCCAGGACCAGCCGCGCAGGCTGCCAGCGGCGCAGGGCGTTGACCAGCCAGAAACGGCGCGCCCGGAGCACGTCCGCCGGACGGAGCCGGGCCTCCGCCACCAGCCCCCGGTCAAGGAGGCCCTGCCGGAATACCCCAGGCAACAGCCCGCAGTCCAGGGCCGGAGTCAGCAACCGGCCATCCAGGTCCAGCACCAGGTTGGCGGTGCACGCCTCGGTCAGCTCCCCGCGCTCATTGCGCAGCAGCACCTCATCGCAGTCCGGCCGCGCCGCCAGGGCGGCGTCGTAGAGGCCGCGGCAATCGGTCTTGTGGAACAGGGCGGCCCGGGACGAATCCACCGCCTCTTCCGCCAGGCCAACCCGCAGGGGACGCGGCCGCGGCCCCAGGTCCAGGACCTGGACCTCGGTGGCCCCGCCCCGGGCCAGGAGCAGGCGGACCCGCCGGCGGCCAGCCGCGAATCCGGCCACGGCGTCGTCCAATGCCCGCTCCACCGCCCTGCGGTCCCAGGCGAATCCGTGATACAGCGCCGAGCCGGCCAGGCGGCGCAGGTGGCCCTCCAGGCAAGGAAACCGCCCCCGCTCCAGGAGCATGGTCTCCAGGAGCCGGAATTCCTCAAGCGGTGCCGCGAGAAAGCGCATCTTGGCCAGGCACTCGGCGTACTCCCCGGCCGGGGTGGAGTCATGGGTCACACCCCCGCCCACCCAGAACCTGGCCCGGCCCGCTTCCCGGTCCAACACCAGGGTGCGGATGGGCACCGAGAAGGTGCAGTCCCCGCCCGGGGCCACGAACCCCACGGCCCCGCAGTAAGCCTGGCGGGGGCCGGGCTCCAGGCCCCGGATGATCTCCATGGTGCGCACCTTGGGCGCGCCGGTGACCGAGCCGCAGGGAAAGACCGCGGCCAGGATGCCGGCCAGGTCCACCCCGGGCCGCAGCGTGGCGCGCACCCCGGAGGTCATCTGCCAGACCGTGGGATAGGGTTCCACCCGGTAGAGGTCGTGCACCTCCACGCTTCCCGCCTCGGCCACCCGGCCCAGGTCGTTGCGCAGCAGGTCCACGATCATGACGTTCTCGGCCCGGTCCTTGGCCGACGCCGCCAACTCGCGGCGCACGGCCTCGTCCTCGGTCGGATGCCGGCCCCGGGCGGCGGTGCCCTTCATGGGCCGGGCCTCTATGCTCCGGCCCCGCACCTGGAAGAAGAGCTCCGGCGACAGGGAGAGCACGGCCCAGCGGCCCAGGTCCAGATAGGCCGGGTAGCCTGCCCGCTGGGACCGGGCCAGGTCCGCGAACCAGGCCAGGTCGTCGCCGGCAAAGGCGCAGTCAAAGGGGATGGTGTAGTTGACCTGGTAGGTCTCGCCCTGGCGGATGAGTTCCCGGACAGCGGCAATGGCGTCGGCGTGCTGCCCGGGAGTGACGCCGGGCTCCCAGGCCCCGGTTCGGTAGCCTGCGGCAGAGAGGGCGTCGGGCAAGGGCGCCGATGTTCGGTAGACACCCGCCCAGAGCAGGGGAAAGCTGCGGGACGCATGCACCCGCAGGGCCGGGTCAAAGGCCGGCGCCGCCTCGTAGGACAGCATCAAGGCCGTCCAGAGGCCTTTCTCCGCCGCCTGGGCGACCCGTTGCAAGGCCGGCAGGACCTCGTCGCAGTTCCGGGCGGCCAGAATCTCCACCGGCTCGGCAAAACACCGGGACCAGCGAGCCCCCAGGCCCGGCGGCCAGCCGAAGAGCGCGTCCCCTTCCCTCATCCCCATCCCTTCCATGCTTTTCTTGCGTTCCGCCCGGCGACGCATCGCCGGCACTGCCATGCGGCCCGCTGCGCCTAAAAAAAGGGCCGCCCCGGAGGGCGGCCCTTGGTCAACCGGAAACCGGTCGCGGCTAGATCTGGCAGGTGCCGGCCGAGGTGGCCGACTCCCGGCAGGAGATGCGGGACATGGCGCGAGCCAGGGCCGCCCGGATGCGGGCGTGGTCCATTTCTTCCTGCTGCTGGCGCATGCGCTGCTCGGCGCGATCCTTGGCCTTGCGTGCACGCTCAACGTCGATTTCCGCGGCCTTCTCCGCCACCTCGGCCAGGATGGTGACCTTGTTGGCGGAGACCTCGGCAAACCCACCCGCCACGAAGACGTAGTGGTTCTTGCCGCTGTACTTGTAGTAGAGGTTGCCCACCTGCAGGGCGGTCAGGAACGGGATGTGGCCGGGCAGCACGCCGAACTCGCCCTCGTAGCCGGGCGCGCCGACGTAGTCCACATCCTGGCTCAGGACCAACCGGTCAGGTGTGACAATTTCCAGATGCAACGCTTTGGACATGGCGACCTCCGAGGGTTCGCGGCGTTGTTAGGCGCCCTGCTTGGAACGCTCGATGACCTGCTCGATGCCGCCGGCCATGTAGAAGGCCTGCTCCGCCACGTCGTCCATCTCGCCGTCCAGGATCATGCGGAAGCCCTTGATGGTGTCCTCCAGCTTCACGTACACGCCGGGACGGCCGGTGAAGGCCTCGGCCACCGAGAAGGGCTGGGACAGGAACCGCTGGATCTTGCGCGCCCGGGCCACGGTAAGCTTGTCCTCGTCGGAGAGCTCGTCCATGCCCAGAATGGCGATGATGTCCTGCAGGTCCTTGTACTTCTGCAGCACGCCCTGCACTTCGCGGGCGGTGCCGTAGTGGCCCGCGCCCAGGACGTTGGGGTCCAGGATGCGGCTGGTGGAGTCCAGCGGGTCCACCGCGGGGTAGATGCCCAGCTCGGCGATCTGGCGCGAGAGCACCAGGGTGCCGTCCAGGTGCGAGAAGGTGGTGGCCGGCGCGGGGTCGGTCAAGTCGTCCGCGGGCACGTACACCGCCTGCACCGAGGTGATGGACCCCTTGTTGGTGGAGGTGATGCGCTCCTGCAGTTCGCCGAGGTCGGTGCCCAGGGTCGGCTGGTAGCCCACCGCGGAGGGCATGCGGCCGAGCAGCGCGGACACTTCCGAGCCGGCCTGGGTGAACCGGAAGATGTTGTCGATGAAGAGCAGCACGTCCTGGCCTTCCACGTCGCGGAAGTACTCGGCCGCGGCCAGGCCGGTGAGGGCCACGCGGGCGCGGGCTCCCGGAGGCTCGTTCATCTGGCCGTACACCAGGGCGGCCTTCTCCAGGATGCCGGCGTCCTTGAACTCGTGGTACAGGTCGTTGCCCTCGCGGGTGCGCTCACCCACGCCGGCGAACACGGAGATGCCGCCGTGCTGCTTGGCGATGTTGTTGATCATCTCCATGAGGATAACCGTCTTGCCCACGCCGGCGCCGCCGAACAGGCCCATCTTCCCGCCCTTGGGGAAGGGGATGAGCAGGTCCACGACCTTGATGCCGGTCTCCAGCAGCTCCACCGAGGTGCTCTGCTCGATGAAGGCCGGGGCCTCGCGGTGGATGGGGAGCATGATGTCGTGGGAGATGGGGCCCAGTTCGTCCACCGGACGGCCCACCACGTTCATGATCCGGCCCAGGGAGGCCTTGCCCGCGGGCACCAGGATGGGCTTGCCCGTGTCGTTCACGGCCATGCCGCGGACCAGGCCCTCGGTGGCGTCCATGGCGATGGTGCGCACCACGTTGTCGCCCAGGTGCTGCGCCACCTCGACGATGAGGTCGGGGGCGTCGGTGTTGTTCGGGTTGTTGATCTGCAACGCGTTTAAGATGTTCGGCAGTTTGCCTGCCTCGAATTCGACGTCCACGACGGCGCCGATGACCTGGACGATCTTGCCGATGTTCTCGCTCATTGGCTTATGCCCCCTTGCTATCCTTTCAGCGCTTCAGCGCCGCCGACGATGTCCATGAGTTCCTTGGTGATGACCGTCTGCCGGGTCTTGTTGTACAACAGGGACAGCGATGCGATCATGTCGTCGCACGAGCTGGTCGCGTTGTCCATGGCGGTCATCCGGGCCGCATGCTCGCTTGCCGAGGTGTCCAGCATGCCGCGGTAGACCTGCACCTTGATGAAGCGGGGCAGGAGTTCCGCGAGCAGGCCTTCCTTGTCCGGCTCGTAGATGTATTCGGTCGAGGCCGGCTTGGCCTCCTCGCCCTCGGCCTGCGCGGCCATGGGCAGGATGGTCTGGGTGGTCGGGATCTGCCGGGCGATGCTTACGAACTTGCCGTAGATCGAGTGGACCTCGTCCAGATCGCCCGCCAGGAAGTCGCCGATGATCTTCATCCCCACCTCGTTGGCCAGGGTGAAGTCGAAGTTGTTCATGGCGTCCCGGTACTCGATGACCATCTGGTGGCCGGTCTTGCGCATGGCGTCCCGGCCCTTCTTGCCCACGGAGTAGATCTTGACCGTCTTGCCCTCGTCGGCCTTGGCCTGGGCAAGCTTGGTCGCCATCTTGATGAGGTTGGCGTTGAAGCTGCCGCAGAGGCCGCGGTCAGAGGTCACCAGGAGAATGCCGACGTTCTTGACCTCTTCCCGGACCTCGAGCAGCGGATGGACATCCTTGCCCGCGCCGGCGGCCAGTTCGCCGAGCATCTCGTAGAACTTGTCGGCGTAGGGACGGAAGCGCTCAATGCGGGACTGAGCGCCGCGCAGCTTCGCCGAGGCCACCATGTTCATGGCCTTGGTGATCTGCTTCGTCTTCTTGACGCCGACGATCTTGTTTTTAACGACTTTCAAGGACGGCATAGGCTTACCCCCTAGGCCTGGAAGCCTTTCTTGAACTCTTCAATAGCCGCCTTGAGCCGATTTTCGATGTCGTCATCCAGCTTCTGCTTGGTCTTGATGTCGGAGAGGATGTCGGCCTTGGCGTTGCGCAGGAACTCGAGGTAATCGGCCTCGAACTTGCGCACGGCCTCGACCGGCACGTCGTCCATGAAGCCGCGGGTGGCGGCGTACATGGAGGCGACCTGCTCCTGCACCGGCATGGGCATGTACTGGGCCTGCTTGAGCAGCTCCACCAGGCGCGCGCCGCGGTTGAGCTTGGCCTGGGTGGCCTTGTCCAGGTCCGAACCGAACTGGGCGAAGGCCGCCAGCTCGCGGTACTGGGCCATGTCCAGGCGCATGGTGCCGGCCACCTGCTTCATGGCCTTGATCTGGGCGGCGCCGCCCACCCGGGACACCGAGAGGCCCACGTTGATTGCCGGGCGCACGCCGGCGTTGAACAGGTTGGGCTCCAGGTACACCTGGCCGTCGGTGATGGAGATCACGTTGGTCGGGATGTACGCGGACACGTCGCCGGCCTGGGTCTCGATGATGGGCAGGGCGGTCAGGGAACCGGCGCCCTTGTCGTCGGACATCTTGGCCGCGCGCTCCAGCAGGCGGGAGTGGAGGTAGAACACGTCGCCCGGGAACGCCTCGCGTCCGGGAGGACGGCGGAGCAGCAGGGACATCTGGCGGTAGGCCACGGCCTGCTTGGAAAGGTCATCGTAGATGATGAGGGCGTGCTTGCCGTTGTCGCGGTAGAACTCGCCCATGGTGGCGCCGGTATAGCCGGCGATGAACTGCAGGGGCGCGGGCTCGGACGCGGTGGCGGAGATGATGATGGTCTTCTCCATGGCGCCGTGCTTGCGCAGCACGTCGGCCACCAGGGCCACGTTGGCCTTCTTCTGGCCGATGGCCACGTAGATGCAGTACACGTCGGTCTCTTTCTGGGCCAGGATGGCGTCCAGGCAGACCGCGGTCTTGCCGGTCTGGCGGTCGCCGATGATCAGCTCGCGCTGGCCGCGGCCGATGGGGGTCATGGCGTCGACTGCCTTGAGGCCGGTGTACATGGGCTCGTGCACCGACTTGCGCTGCACGATGCCGGGGGCCTTCAGCTCCACCGGACGCACGTCGCTGGACTCGATGGGTCCCAGGCCGTCCAGGGGCTGGCCCAGGGGGTTCACCACCCGGCCCATGACCGCGTCGCCAACCGGCACGGAGAAGATCTTGCCGGTGCGCTTGACCGGGTCGCCTTCCTTGACGTGGTGGCCTTCACCGAGCAGGGCCACGCCCACGTTGTCCTCTTCGAGGTTGAGCACCAGGCCCATCAGGCCGCCGGGGAACTCCAGCAGCTCCATGGACATGGCGTTCTCAACGCCGTGCACGCGGGCGATACCGTCACCGACGTAGATGACCGTGCCGGTCTCGGCCATCTCCACCTTGGATTCGTAATTTTTGATCGAATCCTCAATGATCTTGCTGATTTCTTCGGCTTTGATCTGCATGGCCCTACTCACCCCTCTTTATTGTTTCCTTGATGTTCTGGAGCTGGGCCTTGAGGCTCGCATCCAGAATCTTGTCCCCAACCTTGAGCACCACGCCGCCCAGGATGGACGGGTCGGTGGCGAACTCCAGCACCAGGTCCTTGCCGAGCTGGGCCTTGAGCTGGTCCTTGACCTGGGCCTGCTTGGCGTCGTCCAGGTCCACGGCGGTGAGGAGCTGGCCGCGGATCACGCCCTTGTACTGGTCCAGGAGAACGCGGAAGTAGGCCTCGATCTCGGGCAGGGAGGCCAGGCGGTTCTTGTCCGCCAGGAGGCTCACGAAGCTGACGGTGGTGGGGTTGGGCCCGATCTTCTCCAGGATCTTGCCCGCCACGGCCTTCTTCTCCTCGACGGAGAAGAGGGGGTTGGGGAAGATGCGCAGGAGCTGCGGGGCTGCCGCGATGACCTCGGCGATGGCCGCCAAGTCCTTGCCGTACGCCTCGAGTTCAGCGCCCCCCTTCTCCAGCCCGATGGCGAAGAGGGCCTTGGCGTATCTGCGGGCTACAATGTTGGCAGTCAATTGAGCACCACCTTTGTTAAGTATTTGTCAACGAGCTTGGCCTGCTCCTCGGCGGTGAGCTTTTCCTTGAGGATCTTCTCGGCGGCCTCGACCACCAGCTCGGCGATCTCGGCGCGCAGCTCACGGCGCTTGTACACGCTCTCCTGGGCGGCGCCGGCCTCGGCCTGGGCGCGGATCTTGGCCGCGTCCTTCTCGGCCTTCTCCACGATGGAGGCCTTGAGGGCCTCGCCCTGAGCCTTGTACTCGTCCAGGATCTTGGCCTTTTCCGCGGCCAGGCTGGCGATGGACTTCTCCACCTCGGCCAGCCGCTTCTCGGCCTTGTCCTTGCGCTCGTCCAGGTCGTGCAGCTGGGTCTCTATCTGCTTGCGCCGACCCCCGAAGAACTCCACGGCCTTCTTCCCGCCGAACTTGACGAGGATGGCGGCAAAGATGATGAAGTTGATCACCCGCAGGGTGAAGTTCCACCAGTCGAGATGGTGGGCGGCCGCGGCGTGGCCAGCGGCCGCAGCCTCGGCCCCGCCTTCGGTGGAGGCCAGCGCTACCGTGGCGCAGAGCACCAGGGCGGCTGCCAGGATGCATTTCACTCCTTTCAAGTCGAAGCCCTCCTTCCTGAAGACGGTTGATGCTGCATAAGGCAAACCCGCTGCGGATGGGCCGCGGCGGGTTTGCCTGTGTTCGCTGAACTTAAGCGAGAATCTTGTCCGCGACTTTCTGGGCCAGAGACCCCACCTGGCCCCGCAGGGTCTCGCCCGCGGCCTTGGCCTCGGCGACTGCGCGGTCCTTGGCCTCGCCCAGGGTGGACGCGGCCTCGGTCCCGGCGGCCTCCAGAATCTGCTTCTCTGCGGCCAGGCCGGCATCGCGCATGGCGTTGCGGGCCTCGGTGCCGGCGGCGCGCGCCTCGTCCAGGGCCTTCTGGTAGCCGGCCAGCTTCTCCTCGGCCTGGGCGGTGAACGCCTCCGCGCCCGAAAGCAGGCCGGACATCTTTTCCGCCCGCTTGCGGATGATTTCACGAACCGGCCGGATGAGCAGCAGGTTCAGGACCACCAGGGTGATCGCAAAGTTGATGAACTGGATATAGAACGACGTGTCCAGATCAATCATTGTCGGCCTCGCGGAGGTTGTGAATTATGGTGCAAAGTCAAAGGGCCTTTAGCTGATTTGCAAAGTCCTGTCAAAGCCTTTTTTCCTGGAGAGCGCCTTTGCAGCGGGTTGCGCAATCCCGTGGAATTCCTTCTCTCAGTTGCCTTCCCCGGGCTTGGCTTCGGTCCCGGGAGGAGTGGCCGGGGCGGCCAGGGGATAGGACGGGAAACGGGCCGGCGCGGCCGGGGATTTCTCCTTGAGCTTGGCCTTGTCCGCGCTCTTGGTGCCCATGGTGATCTGCCCCTCGATGACCGCGCCCTCCTCGATGACCAGCACCGGGGTGCGCAGGCTGCCCACCAGGTTGGCGGTCTTGTGCAGGACCACCTTCTCCGAGGCGGTGATCTCCCCTTGCACGTGGCCGCTGATGACCATCTGGCCCACCCGGATCTGGCCTTCCACGTTGGCCTCCTTGCCGATCACCAGGGTGCCCGAGGACTCCACCTCGCCCTTGAAGGTGCCGTCGATGCGCACCGTACCGGAGAAGTGCAGCTTGCCCTGGTAGGAAGTGCCGGCGCCGAGGAAGGCATTGATCTCGTCCTTGCCCATGGAGAACTCCTTACTGCTCTGGGTCCGGCCTGCGGCCGGGCCCGTCCGGGAACCACGCGTGGCATACCAGCGAAACCCGAGCATCTCAACCCGCCTTCGGCCTGCGCCTACGCCTGCTTGAACACGAAACGGCGCATCGACACGTTCATGACCAGGCCGATGAGGCAGAAGTTCACCAGGGTGGCGCTGCCCCCGTAACTGATGAACGGCAGGGGGATGCCGACCACGGGCATGAGTCCCAGAACCATGCCCATGTTGATGAGGATCTGCCAGAAAAAATAGAAGAAAACCCCTGCAGCCAGGAACGATCCGAAGCGATCCTTGGCGTCCTGCGCGGCCAGGAAGAGATGGTACAGAAACAGGCAGAAGATGGAAAGCAGAATGATGCACCCAAAGAAGCCCCATTCCTCGCCAAAAACCGCCACTGCGAAATCCGTGTGCTTTTCAGGCAAGAACCGGAGCTGGCTCTGGGTGCCGGAGAGAAAACCCTTGCCCCAGACCTGGCCCGAGCCGATGGCGATCTGGGACTGGATCACGTGGTAGCCCGCGCCCCGCGGGTCGGCTCCGGGGTCCAGGAAGGTCAGGATGCGCTGCTTCTGGTAGTCGTGCAAAAAGAACCAGCCCAGCGGGGCCAGGATGGGCCCCAGGATGACCATGAGCCGCAAGACCGGCCAGCGCACCCCGCGGTACAGGATGATCCCGCCCAGAAGCGCCAGCACCGACAGGGCCGAGCCCAGGTCCGGCTGGAGCACGATGAGCCCGGCCGGCACCATACCCACCCCCACGGCCATGAACAGGTGCCCCCAGTCCAGGGGGCGCTGCCCCCGGGACAGGAGCTTGGCGCCGATGAGCAGGATGGCGATCTTGGCCATCTCGCTGGCCTGGAAGTTCATGACCCCCAGGTCCAGCCAGCGCCGCGCCCCGTAGATGACCTTGCCGAAGAACAGGGTGCCCAGCAGCAGGCAGAGGGTGACGCCGAACAGGGGCCAGGCCACCACCTGGAGGTGGCGGTAGTCGAAGACCATGAACACCGCCATGCCCACCATGCCCATAAGCCCCCAGACCAGCTGCTTCTGGTAGAAGGGGTTCACCGACAGCCCGTCCTCCAGGCGGAAGGCGCTGGCCGAATAGAGGTTGAGCACCCCCACCGCGAAGAGCAGGAAGGTCAGGCCCAGCAGGGACCAGTTGAAATGGAACAGGACCCGGCGATCGATGGGGCTCATGAGGCTTTCTCCCCGAAGAGGTAGTCGTACACCGCCTTGACCACCGGACCCGCGGTGGAGCCGCCGTGGCCGCCGTGCTCCACCATGCAGACCACCACGTAGGCGCGGTCCTCCTTCTGGCCGAAGGTGGCGATCCAGGCGTGGTCCCGCTCCCAGTACTCCATCTCCTCCAGCTTGCGCCGCTTCTCGGCCTCCGAGGCCTTGAGCCGCACCACCTGGGCGGTGCCGGTCTTGCCGCCGATGTGGGCGTCCCTGCGCTGGAGGATGCGGGCGGTGCCCTCCTGCACGGTTTCGACCATGGCCTCCAGGATGAGGTCGCGCTGCTTGTCCGTGAGCTGGAGGTGGTCCTGCACCACGGGATCATCGTTCATGGTCAGGGAGGGCTTGATGAGGTCTCCGCCGTTGACCAGGGCGGACACGAACCGGGCCACCTGGATGGGGGTGACCTGGTTGTAGCCCTGGCCGATGGCCATGTTCAGGTTCTCGCCCGGGTACCACATCTCGCCCAGGCGCTTGCGTTTCCACTCCCGGGAGGGGATCAGCCCGGGCTTCTCGTGGGGCAGGTCGATGCCGGTGAGGTCGCCGAAGCCGCAGGCCTTGGCGAAGGCGCTCATGCGGTCCACCCCCAGCCGGTCGCCCAGCTGGTAGAAGAACACGTCGCAGGACTGGACCAGGCCGCGCAGCAAGTCCACTGTGCCGTGGCCCTCCTTCTTCCAGCAGCGGAACAGGCGCGAACCGAAGGCGTAGGCACCGTTGCAGTACGCCGTGTCCTTGGGGCTCACCCCGGCGTGCAGGCCCGCGCCGGCCACCACCAGCTTGAACACCGAGCCCGGCGGGTAGGCGCTCTGGATGGCCCGGTTCTGCATGGGGTGCAGGGGATCGTCGCGCAGCTCGGCCCACTGCTTGGAGGACAGGCCCAGCACGAACTGGTTGTTGTCGTAGGCGGGCTGGCTCACGTAGGCCAGCAGCCGACCGGTGGCTGGGTCCATGACCAGGAGCGCGCCGGCCTGGCCGTCCAGCAGGTGGAAGCAGCGCTCCTGCAGGGCCAGGTCTATGGAAAGCGTGAGGTTCTCCCCGGCCGAGGGCGGGGTCACCACCTCCTCGCCCAGGCGGCGGCCGGTGGCGTCCACCTCCAGGTTCTGCACGCCCTTGGCCCCGCGCAGCCGGTTCTCCAGGATGAGCTCCATGCCGTTCTTGCCCACCAGGTCGCCCATGGCCAGGGTCGAATCGCGCTCCAGCTCCTCCTCGCTCACCTCGGCCACGTAGCCGAGTACGTGGGCCAGGAGCGGGCCCTGGGGATAGTAGCGCTTGGGCCGGACCACGATCTCCAGCCCGGGCCAGAACAGGGTGTTGGCCTCGATGCGGGCCAACAGCTCAAAGGGCAGCTCCTGCACCAGGATCAGGGGCTCGAAGGGCTTGACCCGCTTGCGCAGGTGCCCCACCCGCTGGGTCAGGTCCTGCACCGGTATCCCGGTCCAGGCGCTGACCTGGGCCAGGGTGGCCTGCATATCCTTCACGTCCTCGCGCACCAGGCCCAGGGCGTAGGCCGGCTCGTTCACCGCCACCAGCCTGCCCTCCCGGTCGCGGATCAGGCCGCGCGGGGCGTAGATGGCCTCGCGCCGCAACTGGTTGTCCCGGGCCTTGCGGGAGAACTCCTCGCCACGGTGGATCTGGAGGTACCACAGGCGCAGGGCGAACAGGGCGAAAAGCCCGAGCACCAGGCACTGGAGCAGGATGAGGCCGCTGCGCGGCGGCTGCTGGCCTTCAGGCTCGAGATTCGTCGTCATGGCGCGCGTAGCGTTTGTAGAGCAGGAACACGAACCCCCACTCCAGGGTGAAGACCACCGCTTGCAAGGCGCACTCCAGGACCAGCTGCCCCTGCTCCGGGGCCAGGTTCTGCAGGCTGGCCATCATCTGCACCAGGACGTAGCGCCAGACCCCCAGGAACACGCCTATGATGAAGATGAACAGGAAGTTGCGCGATTCGAACAGCCAGCGCCCGGCCAGATAGACCAGCAGCATGCCCGCGTACCAGAGGATGAGGCTGCCGAAGGCCAGGGAGCCCATGCCCTCCTGCAGCACGATGAACACCGCGGCCAGCCAGGCGGTGGCGGAAACCCGGCGCTGCTGCAGGCACACCACGAGGGCCGGGGCCAGAAAATCCACCCCGGGCACGAAGTGCTGGGCCCAGATCCCGGCCAGGATGAAACCCAGCCAGAACAGGACGGGGTGGACGCTGTGGTCCACCCGGCGGGAGGAGGTGTAGGTGTGGGCGGTATGCACGGTGCGCTCCGGTCTCCGGTCAGTTCCCGGGCGCGTGCCGGTCCTGGGGCTTGGCCGGGGCGGGCTTGGCGGGTGCCGGCTTGGGCGCGGGCTTGGGCGCGGGCTTGGACGCCGGGCCGATAGCGGCGGGCCGCGGCTTGGCCGGGGCCGCGGCAGACGCCGCGGCAGGGACGGTGGCGTTGTCCGTGGGCGGAACCAGGGGCAGGCTCTCCGGGTCCTGGCCCGGCTCGCCGCCCGGGGCCCGGGTGAAGAGCAGGACCTCCTCCAGGGAGTTGTAGTCCACCAGGGGCGTGGCGCGCACCGTGAGGAACAGGGAGATGTCCGAGCGCTCGATGCCGCTGACCACGGCCACGGGCAGACCCTTGGGGAAGATGCCGGCCAGGCCCGAGGTGACCAGCACCTCGCCCACGTCAAGGGGGGCGTTCAGGGGCACGTAGCGCACCTCCAGATCCTCGCCCGGGCCCTGGCCCGAGAGGATGCCGGTGGTGCGGTGGTCGCGGCTGACCACCGGAATCTTGGAGTTGGGGTCCGTGACCAGGAGCACGGTGGAGGCCTGCATGGCCGAGCGCAGCACCCGTCCCGCCACCCCGCCGGGGGTGGCCACGGGCACGTTCACGCCCACGTCGTCCAGGCTGCCCTTGTCGATGAGCACCGTGTCCAGGGCTCCGGCCGGGCCCAGGCGGTGGGCGATGACCCGCGCCCCCTGCGCGGACCAGTTGCGGGGCGGGGAGTAGCCCAGGAGCTTGCGCAGCCGGACCGCCTCGGCAGCGTCCTCGCGCAGGGCCGCCAGGTCCAGGGAGAGCGCATCCACCTGTTCGGCCAGGCGGCGGTTCTCCTGCTGCACGTCCACCAGATGGAAATAGTCGTCCCACAACCGGGTGGCCTTGTCCGCGGCCCACTTGCCCGGACGCAGCACCCAGGAGACGAACTCCAGCCCGGTGTTGGCGGCCAGGGTGTCGAGCACCCCGGTGCGCAGGTTCCAGGTATAGAGGGTGAGGTAAAGAGACGCGGCCACGATGAGGGAAAAGACCGCGCCCTTCTTGGACAGGAGGCTAATCTATCGTTACCTCCTTGAGCACGTCCAGGTTGTCCAGGGCCTTGCCCGAGCCGAGCACCACCGTGGACAGGGGGTCGTCCACCACGGTGATGGGCAGGCCCGTCTCCTCCCGCAAAAGCTGATCCAGCCCCTTGAGCAGCGCGCCGCCTCCGGTGAGCACGATGCCCCGGTCCACGATGTCCGCGGCCAACTCCGGGGGGGTCTGCTCCAGGGCGATGCGCACCGCCTGCACAATGGCGTCCACCTGTTCGGAAATGGCCTTGCGCACCTCCTCGGAGGTGATGGTGATGTTCTGGGGGATGCCCGAGACCAGGTCCCGGCCCTTGACGCTCATCTCCACCTCGCAGGCCCCGGGGTAGGCGCTGCCCGACTGCATCTTGATGGCCTCGGCCGTGGATTCGCCGATGAGCATGTTGTACTTGCGCTTGACGTACTGCATGATGGCCTCGTCCATCTTGTCGCCGCCCACGCGGACCGACTTGGAATAGACGATGCCCGACAGGGAGATGACCGCCACCTCGGTGGTGCCGCCGCCGATGTCCACCACCATGTTGGAGGTGGGCTCGGTGATGGGCAGGTTGGCGCCGATGGCGGCGGCCATGGGCTCCTCGATGAGGTAGACCTCCCGCGCGCCCGCGCTCTCGGCCGACTCCTTCACCGCGCGCTTCTCCACCTGGGTGATGCCCGTGGGCACGCAGATGATGATGCGCGGCCGCACCAGGCGGCGGGAGTTGTGCACCTTGGAGATGAAGTGGCGGAGCATGGCCTCGGTGATCTCGAAGTCCGCGATCACGCCGTCCTTCATGGGCCGGATGGCCACGATGTTGGCCGGGGTGCGGCCCAGCATCTGCTTGGCCTCCACGCCCACGGCCAGGACCTTCTTCACGCCCTTGGCGTCCTGTTTCACCGCCACCACCGAGGGCTCGCGCAGCACGATGCCCTGGCCTTTCACGTAGACGCAGGTGTTGGCGGTGCCCAGGTCGATGGCCAGGTCGTTGGAGAAGAACCCGAGCAGGGTGTCGAAAATTCTGGACATGGGTTTCCTCTTGCGCAACCATGCGCCAGATGCAGGTTGAACGGCCAAAGTTTGTTCAAACCGCGTACATTGTCAAATGAAAAATACCCCGGCCGGGCGCGGTTCGGACGCTTCCGGCCCGCCTCCCCCCCCCCGACTCGACCGCCTCTCCGCCCACCTGCGCCGGCGCTTCGGCCGCGCCCTGCGCAAGGTTCCGCTGGACGCCGGGGCCACCTGCCCCAACCGGGACGGGACCTTGTCCCGCTCGGGCTGCGCCTTTTGCAACCCCCGCGGCTCGGGCACCGGGCTCTTTGCCCAAGGCTTGACCCTCCGGCAGCAGTGGGACCGGCTGCGCGGCCCCGCGCCCAAGCACCCCGGCCTGGCCTATCTCCAGGCCTTTTCCAACACCCACGGCCCGACGGAGCGCCTGGCCCGGGTGCTGGACGAGATCGCCGCCCTGCCCGGGCTGGCCGGCCTGTGCATCGGCACCCGCCCCGACTGCCTGGACCACGAGAAGCTCGCGCTTCTCGCCGCCTTCCGGGAACGGCTGCGCTCACCTGAACTGCCCGAGCCCGAACTCTGGCTGGAGTTGGGCCTACAGAGCAGCCACGACGCCACCCTCGCCCTCGTGAACCGCGGCCACGACGCGGCCTGCTTCGCCCGTGCCGCCCGCGCCGCCGCGGACCTGGGCATCCCGGTCTGCGCCCACCTGGTCCTGGGCCTGCCCGGGGAGGGGTTGCCGCACTTCCTGCATACCGTGGATTTTGTCAACGCCCTGCCCGTGGCCGGGGTCAAGCTGCACAACCTCTACGTGGCCGAGGGAACCGCCCTGGCCGGCCTCTGGCGGTCGGGCGACCTGGCGCTCCCCACCCGGGAAGAATATTTACGCTGGCTCTGCGCCCTCATCCCCCGCCTGCGGCCGGACCTGGTCATCCACCGCCTGGTGGCCGACCCCGCCCCGGGCGAACTCCTGGCCCCGGCCTGGGCCGGGGACAAGCGGACGACCCTGGACATGCTCGCCCAGATGATGGAAGAAAAGGATATTCGCCAAGGTTCGGAGGACTGAGTGCAGGAACTCGAGTTCGCCCGGCGGCCCAGCCGGTACGTGGCCGCGGCCGCGGTGTTCGGGCTCATGGGGCTGGGGTGCCTGGCGGTGACCGCCAACGGGCTGCTCGCCGACCCGGTGCTCCTGGCGTTCGGGCTGCCCGCCCTGCCCAGCATGGCCGCCTTCGCCTGGGGCTTCTGGAGCCTGGCCCGCGACCCCATGCCCGGGCTCATCCTGCTGGACCAGGGGCTCTTCGACAACGCCTTCCTGTTCCCGGCCGGGGCCGTGGCCTGGGAGGACATCGCGGCCTGCACCATGCGGGTCAAGGAGGTCCCGGCCTCGGGGGTGGACCGCACCCGGCCCCAGAACCGTTCCCTGCTCATCGTGCTGCGCAACCCCGCGGCCTTCTGGGTCGGCCTGCCCCCCCTCACCCGGCTGGGCCGCACCCTGACCCTGTTCGCCCTGCGCAAGACCATCACCATCCCCGACGGCTTCCTGGCCGCCAACCTGGACGAGGTGCACGCGGCCATCGTGGACCGGCTTGAAAGACGGCCGCCGGTGCAGTAGCGTGCCGGGCGGAGGCCACCCATGACCCACCCCGACTCCGAACTCGTCGTCGCCGGCCGCCTGGCCCTGGACCTGGCCTGGAAGAACGGCAAGCTCGCCCGCCTCACCCTGTCCTGGTCCGACGGGCTCACCCCGGACCCGGACCCCTCGCCAGGGGCCCGCGCCCTGGCCGCGGCCCTGGCCGATTACGTGGCCGGCAAGCCGCCCCTGTGGCCCTCCCTGCCCCTTCACCTGGCTCCGCTCTCGGCGTTCGCCCGGGACGTGCTCCTGGCCCTGCGCGACGGGGTGCCGCACGGGGCCACGATGAGCTACGGCAACCTGGCCCGCATGGCCGGCCACCCGGGCGCGGCCCGGGCCGTGGGCCGGGTCATGGGGGCCAATCCCTGGCCGCTGCTCATCCCCTGCCACCGGGTCATCGGGTCCGGCGGGGCCCTGGTGGGCTTCGGGGCCTGCGGCCTGCCCATGAAGCGATTCCTGCTGGAGCTGGAAGGCGCGCGCTCCTTCCGGGACTAGGCGCCGCCATGGTCCGGTTCACCCGGGAACTGCTCAAGGGGCCGCGCTTTTCCATCGGCGACTACACCTACGGCTCCCTCCGGGTGGTGGGAGCCCTTGGCCGCATCACCATAGGACGCTTCTGCTCCATCGCCGACGAGGTGGCCGCGGTCATGGTGGGCCACCGGACGGACTGGGCGAGCACCTACCCCTTCTCCAAGGTCTGCGACTCCTGGCCCGAGGCCCAGGGCATCGCCGGCCATCCCCAGTGCCTGGGCGACCTCACCATCGGCCACGATGTGTGGATCTGCTTCCGGGCCGTGCTCCTGGGCGGGATCACGGTGGGACACGGCGCGGTGGTGGGCGCGGGCGCGGTGGTCACCCGCGACGTGCCGCCCTACGCGGTGGTGGCCGGGAACCCGGCCCGGGTGCTGCGCCGGCGCTTCAGCGATGAGGACGTGGCCTTCCTCCTGGGACTGGCCTGGTGGGACTGGCCCGAAAAGAAGCTCAGGCGCCACGTGCACGCCCTGTCCAGCCCCGACCTGGCCGCCTTGCGCAAACTGGCCCGTTCCTGAAATCCGGGCCTTTCCCCCGTCCTGGCGGGAATCTCCTCGGGTCTTTCAAAAAGCTGGATAAAACCCCCAACGTGTTGTAACGCAGGGCCCGGCCTGCATTCGCCTTTTCACCCAACTCCGAACCGTGCTGGGGTGCGACCATGCCCGACAAGGAGTCCTCCGCGCCAAAAGTGGCGCCCAAGAAAACCAAGACCGGCCTTTTCCATTCCCCCCGCTGGTCCCGGCTCATCGACCCCCGCAAGTGGAGCCTCAAGGGCCGTTTCCTGTACCTCACCGGGGCCATGCTGGGCCTGGGCTGCGTGAGCCTGGTGGGTTTCCTGCTCTTTGTGTTGGGCCGCAGCGTGGACACCAACGCCGGGAGCCTGCTGGGCTTGGCCCGCAACCAGGTGCAGGGCGAACTCAAGCGCCAGGAGGAGCTCACCCTGTCCATGGCGCTGGCCGCGGCCTCCATGCCCGCGCTTCAGGCCGCCCTGAACGGCGCGCCCGGCGCCAACCTGGAGGAAGTGGTCCTGCCCTACCTGGGCAGCCTGCGCCGCGGCGCGGGCCTGAACGACCTGGACCTGGAGATATTCGGCCCCGACAGCCAGCCCCGCCTGAACACCGGCACGGAATTGGAGCGCGGCAACAGCGCCGCCCTGGCCTCCCAGGCCATGGCCGGCAAGGGCCCGGTGCTGGGACTTGACCTGTCCCAGGGCGTTCCCCGGGTCAAGGCCGCGGCCCCGTTGGGCAGGGGCGACCGGCTCCTGGGCGCGGTGGTGCTCTCCATGCCCCTGGACGCGGCCCTGGCCAACCTGTCCCTGTCCCCGGAATTCGGGGTGGCGATCCTGGCGCCCACGGCCGAGAAAACCTGGCGCCTTCTGGCCGCGCACGGCGCCCTGAACCAGGAGAGCGCCCCGGAACTGGCCGCCGTCCCGGGCCATGCCCGGGGCCCGGGCGACAGCCATGTCCTGGCCGCGCCCCTTGCCGGAGAGGGAGCAACGGCCCGGCTGCGGCTGCTCCTCACCTACGACGGCCAGGCCTCCCATGAGGCCAAGTGGAGCCAGGTGCTGCTCTTCGGCTGGATCTTCCTGTCCGGCGCGGCGGCCCTGTGGTTCTTCCTCTACCTGAACGTGGCCCGCATCGAGCAGTTCCTGCGCCGCCTCAAGAAGATCCTCATCTCGTCGCACTCCAACTACTTCAACGAGCGGTTCGAGTCCGACCACGTGCACTGCCTGGACATCATGCACTGCCACAACGAGGAGTGCCCGGTGTACCAGAACCCGGCGCTCATCTGCTACCTGGAGACCGGCAGCGAGGCCATCTCCCCCCTGTGGCGCAACACCTGCATCTATCTGAACAAGTACGAGGAATGCCGGAGGTGCCCGGTGTTCCAGGCCCGGGTGGGCGACGAACTGGCCGAGATGCGCAACGTGGTGAACACCATGATGCGCCTGTGGGCCGGGTTCCTGTCCCGGGTGGGGCACTTGCTCTCCTACGTGCTGCGCTCCCAGGAGCAGACCGGCCGCATGCCCTCCCTGGACGAGATATCCACCCACCTGGAGCAGATGGCCAAGCTCACCTTCTTCTCGCGGGACGTCCAGGGCGTCCTGGACAAGGAAGAAGTGTATGCCCAACTCTCCCACGTGTTCGAGGAGAACTTCGGCCTGCCCCATTTCGTGATCTTCGAGGTGGACCACGACGCGGACCGCATGGTCCTGGCCCAGGACGCGGCCCCGGACCAGGCCCTGTGCAAGAACAAGGTGCTCTTCTCGGCCGAGGTCTGCCGCGCCCGCCGCGCGGCCGAGGACGTGGTGTCCTTCTACAACCCGGTGCTGTGCCCGCACTTCAACTGCGACCTGGAGAAGAACGTACGCTGCTGCCTGCCCCTGGTCATGAGCGGCAAGGTGGGCGCGGTGTTCTCTTTCCTGGCCCCGCGGCGGGACTGGGAAAAGGTGCGCCTGCTCATCCCGGTCATGCGCAAGTACCTGGACGAGGCCGCGCCGGTGCTCTCCTCCCTGGCGCTGCTGGCCATGTCCAAGGACCAGGCCCTGCGCGACCCGCTGACCCGCTGCCACAACCGCCGCTTCCTGGACGAGTTCATCACCAAGTACGAACCCCTGTCCGGCCGCGACGAGCGCAAGACCGGCCTGCTCATGGCCGACGTGGACTTCTTCAAGCAGGTCAACGACGAGTACGGCCACCAGGCCGGCGACGCGGTGCTGCAACAGGTGGTGCAGATCATCCAGGCCGCCATCCGCAAGACCGACCTGCTCATCCGTTACGGCGGCGAGGAGTTCCTGGTACTCCTGCAGAGCGTGGAGGCCGCGGCCTCCGAGGCGGTGGCCGAGAAGATCCGGGCTGCGATGGACGAGCACGGTTTCGTGCTGCCCTCCGGGGCCAACCTGCACAAGACCATCTCCATCGGGGTGGCCGAGTTCCCGGAGGACGCCACGGTCATGTACAAGGCCATCAAGTTCGCGGACGTTGCCCTGTACGAGGCCAAGCGCGGGGGCCGCAACCGGGTGGTGCGCTTCAAGCCGGAAATGTGGACGGAAGAGAACTACTAGCGGGTCACTGCACGGGCAGGGAATCGTCCTCGGCCACCAGCCGGCCGGCCGAGGTGCTCACGCCCGGGAAGGCCCGGGACAGGATGGCGTCCACCAGCGGCCCCAGGCTGGACCGGTCCAGGGCCGAGACCGGAATGCCCGCGGGATGGGCGTTGCCCGCCAGGATGCGGGCTTCGCGGTCCAGGCTGTCCCACTTGTTCAGCACCAGGAGGCGCGGGGTGTCCCCCAGGCCCAGTTCGCGCAGGATGTCGTCCACCGCCGCGAGCTGGGCGTCCAGTTCCGGATGCCCGGCGTCCGCCACGTGGATGAGCAGGTCCGCGGCCTCCAGCTCCTCCAGGGTCGCCCGGAAGGCCTCGCGCAACTCCTCGGGGAGCTGGCGGATGAAGCCCACGGTGTCGGTGAGGATGATCTCCCGCTCCCGGGGGAAGCGCAGCCGCCGGGTGGTGGGGTCCAGGGTGGCGAAGAGCTTGTTCTCGGCCAGCACCTTGGAGTTGGTCAGGGTGTTGAGCAGGGTGGACTTGCCCGCGTTGGTGTAGCCCACCAGGGCCACCACCGGCAGGTTGGCCTGGGCGCGGCGGGCCCGGGTGGCCCCGCGCCGCTTGCGCAGCTCCTTGAGCTCCTTGCGCAGGAAGGTCATGCGCTCCTTGATGCGCCGCCGGTCCATCTCCAGCTTGCTCTCGCCCGGCCCCCGGCCGCCGATGCCGCCCATGAGCCGGGACAGGTGCAGGCCCTTCCCCACCAGCCGCGGCAGGGTGTAGGCCAGCTGGGCCAGCTCCACCTGGAGCCGGCCGGCCTTGGTCTTGGCGTGCTGGGCGAAGATGTCCAGGATGAGCTGGGTGCGGTCCAGGATCCTGCGCTCGGTGAGGTCCGCCAGGTTGCGCATCTGGGCCGGGGTCAGCTCCTGGTCGAACACGATGAGCCCGGCATTGCCCTGCAGGGCCAGCACCTCCAGGTCCGCGAACTTGCCCTTGCCCAGGATGGTGGCGGGGTTCACCTGGTGCACCCGCTGCACCATGGTCCCGGCCACGTCCAGGCCCGCGGTGCGGCACAGCTCGGCCAGCTCCGCCAGGGAGGTCTCCTGGGCCGGCCGGGGCGCGGTGTCCACGCTGACCAGCACCGCCCGCTCCACCGGCGCGCCCGCCCCCGCCCCGGCCCCTGGCCCCGGGGCCAGGGGCTTGCCGGTGCGCTCCAGCTCGTCCTCCAGGGCCGTGACCAGGGCCGTGAGGTCCACGTCCAGGCGGTGGTAGGGGGCCGGGGGCAGGATCTCGTAGGCCTTGTTCTCGGGATTGGGCGGCAGCAGGTGGGCCAGGTGCAGGGAGCGCGGTTCGCCCTCCTGGCCCACGGTGAGCACGGCCATGGCGTCCAGGCGCAGGAAGAGCAGGTCCATGAGGTCTTCCTGGGTCAGGGGCTCCTCGCCCAGGTGGGTATGCACCAGGGCCAGGCCGCGCAGCCGGCCCGGGCCGCGGCGCACCTTGGACAGGTCCGGGATGTAGATGCCGTGGGGCGTGCCCACGATGACCCAGTGCGGCCGGCCGTGCCGGTTGAGGAGCAGCCCCACCTGGCGGCCCATGCCGTGCGAGATGAGGGCCAGCTCCCGGGCCTGCTCCGGGGCCATGAGCCCCTTGGCCGGGTAGCGGCGGGTGTACAGGCGCTCCAGGGCCTTCAGGTGGCTGGCCTTGAGGCCCTGGGTGTTGCCCTTGATCTTTTCGGCTATGGCCGTCCCCTTCCTGGTCCAGGCCGGGCCTAGGCCGACTTGGAGCGCAGGTAGTCGGTGATCATGGCGTCGTAGTCCGAGGTGGCGGAGAAGGTCTCCACGGCCATGTCCTTGCGCAGGGCCAGGGGGGCCTGCATGCCGTTCGCCGCCAGTTCCTTCATGACCCGGGGGTAGTGCTGCACGCCCGGCACCACCAGGATGGAGTGGAAGTTCTTGGCCGAGGCCCGCAGCATGGTGGGCCCGCCGATGTCGATCTCCTCCACCGCGGCCCGAAGGTCCAGGCCCCGGGCCTTGGCCTGGGCGAAGTTGTAGAGGTTCACGCAGATCAGGTCGAAGGGGGCCAGGCCCAGGTTCTCCAGGGTCTCCAGGTGGCCGGGGTTGTCCTTGTCCGCCAGGATGCCGGCGTGGATGTGGGGGTGCAGGGTCTTGACCCGGCCGCCCATGATCTCCGGGAACCCGGTGACCTCGCTCACCGACTTGACCGGCAGCCCGGCCTCGGCCAGCTTCTTCTTGGTGCCGCCGGTGGACACCAGCTCCACCCCGGCGTCGGAAAGGAACCGCGCGAACTCGACCAGCCCGGCCTTGTCGGTCACGGACAGGATGGCCCGGCGGATGGGAAGCATATCCATACGAAATCTCCTCGCTGCACTGGTTCGCCTGCACCTGCCAGAATCGGACGGCGGAGGCAAGCCATGCGGGCCGGGTTGTAACGAAACGCTTCCCTGGCCTGAAGGATTCTGGTACCTAGGCATTGCGTCCCACGCCCGGAGTCATCACCATGCGTCGAATCCTTTTCTTCCTGCTCGTTCTCCTCGGCCTGCCCACCCTGCTGGGCGCCTCGGCCGCGCCCCAGCTCCCCTCCCGCCTGCTCTACCGCGAGACCATAAAGGGCTCCTCCAGCCTGCGCGAATACCGGATGAGCCAGGAGGGCGGCCGCATTTCCCTGGTGGCCACCGAGCCGGGCATCACCCGCACAGTGGAGGCCGGGCCGGACTTCGCCACCCTGCGCGAGGGCTACGAGGACGAAAGCGGCGGCAAGCTCACCCTGGTGCGCCAGGGCCGGCGCATGAAGCTCACCGGCGCCCTCAACAACCAGACCGTGTCCCGCGAGTTCGAGGTGGACGACACCGCCTGGTACGGCTCCATCCTGTTCATGCGCGACTTCGTGCTCTCCGGGACCACGGACACCGTGTTCTACATGACCCAACCCGAAGACAACCGGGTCATCAAGCTCAAGGCCATCCGCGAGGCCCTGGAGACGGTCCGCGTGGACGGCGAGGACGTGGACACGGTGCGGGTGCGCTTCACCCTGCCCGATTTCCGCAGCATCTTCTGGAGCTCCACCTACTGGTTCCGGGCCACGGACGGCCTGTTCGTCAAGTCCCTGGAGACCCGCGGCCCTCCCGGCTCGGCCAAGGTGAGCGTGGAGCTGGTGGACGAGGGCGAGGCCTGACACCGGCTTTCTGAGCAGCCTGTCCAGATTGGCTGTATCATCACTGGGGGGACCCCCTGCCGTGGGGAATGATAATCCCCATCATTTTCATCCGTTGCCCCGCGCCGTTCAAAGGGGCATGATGCGCCGATGTCCCCCGGTCCCACCCGCTACGCCCAGTATTCCGTCGCGGCCTCCCTGGCCACCCTGGCCCTGAAGTTCGGGGCCTGGGGGCTCACCGGCTCGGTGGGCCTGTTCTCGGATGCGGTGGAGTCGGTGGTGAACCTCTCGGCCTCCCTGCTCGCCCTGTGGGCCCTGTCCGTGGCCCACAAGCCCGCGGACGACGCCCATGCCTACGGCCACGGCAAAGTCGAATACTTCTCCAGCGGGGCCGAGGGGATGCTCATCATCCTCGCGGCGGTGGGCATCGCTGCGGCCTCCGTGAACCGCTTTCTGCACCCCATCCCCCTGGATAACCTGGGGATCGGCATGCTGGTGTCCGCCCTGGCCGCGCTCATCAACCTGGCCGTGGCCCGCAGCATGCTAAAGGCGGCCAAGCGCTTCGACAGCATCACCTTGGAGGCCGACGCCCGCCATCTGCTCACCGACGTGTGGACCTCGGCGGGCATGATCGCCGGCCTCACCTGCCTGCTCTTCCTGCCCCCGGCCTGGTCAATGCTGGACCCGCTCATCGGCCTGGCCATGGCCGGCAACATCTGCTTCACCGGCTTCTCCCTGCTCAAGCGCTCGGCCAATGCCCTCATGGACAGCGCCCTGCCCGACACGGAGGTGGCGCTGATCGAGGACGCCATCCGCCGCCACTCCGGCCCCGCGTCCCATTTCCACGGCCTGCGCACCCGCAAGGCCGGCCGGGAGCGCTTTGCCGACTTCCACCTCCTGGTGCCCGGCGCCACCTCGGTGCAGGAATCGCACGACCTGTGCTGCGCCATCGAGGACGAACTGCACGCGGCCCTGCCCGGCCTGCACGTGACCATCCACGTGGAGCCCCTGGAGGACGCCTCCTCCTGGGACGGCCCGGGCGTGGGCGGCCGGGACGGGCACTGCCCCGGCCAGGATCCGGACTGACCCCTTTTTTCCGCCCTTCCGCTTGACAGACGCCGGACTCCGGCTACCCTATACCATTGGGGCCGGAATCTTCCGGCCGGCTTTTCATCGCTTTCGCCCAAGGAGAACCACCATGGCGAACATACTCATCGTCTTTGCCAGCGATTACGGCAGCACCAGGAAGATGGCCGAGGCCCTGGCCGAGGGCGTGCGCTCCGCAGGCGGCGCCCCGGTGCTCAAGGAGGCCGAGGCCGCCACCCTGGACGACCTGAAGGCCGCGGACGCCCTGGCCCTGGGCTCCCCGGTGCACATGGGCAGCATGGACTGGCGCGTGAAGAAGTTCATCGACACGGTCTGCTCCGCGGCCTGGATGGAGAACCTGGCCGTGGGCAAGGCCGGCGCGGCCTTCACCTCGGGCTCGGGCTTCGGCAACGCCGGCGGCGGGGTGGAGCTGACCCTGCTCTCCATGCTCACCAACCTGGCCGAACTGGGCCTGGTCATCCTGCCCCTGTCCAAGAGCCACGCCAGCTACCCCAAGGGCGGCCTGCAATGGGGCCCCTACGGCCGGGCGCACAACGAGGACCTCTCGCCCAAGGGCCTGGACGAGGCCCAGTTGGAGTCTTCCAGGGCGCACGGGGCGAACCTGGCCCGCCTGGCCGAGATCCTCAAGAACAACAAGGTCTTCGCCTAGACCGAAGGAGACGCCCATGGCTTCCGTCACCCTCAAGGGAAATCCCATGAACCTGGCCGGCAACCTGCCCAAGGCGGGCGACCCGGCCCCGGTCTTCACCCTGGTGGACAACAGCCTCGCGCCCAAGACCCTGAACGACTACAAGGGCAAGGTGCTGGTGATCTGCGCCGTGCCCTCCCTGGACACCCCGGTCTGCGACATGGAGACCCGCCGCTTCAACGATGAGGCGGGCAAGCTGGGCGAGGACGTGAAGGTCCTGGTGGTGAGCATGGACCTGCCCTTTGCCCAGGCCCGCTGGTGCGGGGCCGCGGGCGTGGACCACGTGCAGACCCTGTCCGACCACCGCGACGCCTCCTTCGGCAACAACTGGGGCGTGCTCATCAAGGCCCTGCGCCTGCTGGCCCGGGCCGTGTTCGTGGTGGGCAAGGACGGCAAGGTCGCCTACACCCAGTTGGTGCCCGAGGTCTCGTCCGAGCCGGATTACGCCGCGGTGCTGGACGCCGTGGCCAAGGCCGTGGCGTAGGGGCCGTCCCCCCGGCCTGAAACCACCGGGAGCGGTGCGTGGATCGCGCGCCGTTCCCGGCGGTTTTGCGCCCTGCCGCCGGGGCTTCCCGCGGCCAGCAGGAGACGCGGCACAAACGGCTTGAACTGGCGCGGGGTTAGGGGCATGATGCGGCCCTTGCCCGCCCGGCATTCGGGCGATCCCAACCCTGCGAGTGATCCCGTGCGCGTGCAACTCTTCGTTCCCTGCCTGGTGGAGAACCTGGCCCCGGAGATAGCCGAGGCCACGGCCCGGGTGCTCACCCGCGCCGGAGCCGAGGTGGCCCTGCCCCCGGGCCAGACCTGCTGCGGCCAGCCCCTGTACAAGTCCGGCCGCCACGCGGAGGCCCGGGACCTGGCCCTGCGTTTCCTGGACGTCTTCTCCGGCCCGGACCCGGTGGTGGCCCCGTCCGGCTCCTGCGTGGCCATGGTCAAGGCCTATCCCAAGCTCCTGGCCCACGACCCGGCCCGGGCCGAGGCCGCCCGCGCCCTGGCCGGCCGCACCTTCGAGCTGTCCCAGTTTCTGGTGGACGTGCTGGGAGTCGAGGACCTGGGCGCGGAACTGCCCATGGCCGCGGCGTACCACGACTCCTGCCAGGTCTCCCGCACCCTGGGCGTGCGCGAACAGCCCCGCAAGCTGCTGGCCAAGGTGCGCGGCCTGGACCTGCGCGAGCCCTCCCGGCCCGCTGCCTGCTGCGGGTTCGGCGGGACCTTTTCCGTGCAGTTCCCCGAGGTCTCGGCCTCGCTCACCGCGGAAAAGGCCGCGGACCTGGCGGCCACCGGCGCGCAGGCGGTGGTCTGCGCCGAGCCGAGCTGCCTGCTCAACCTGCGCTCCCACCTGGACAAGAACTCACCGGACCTGGGCATCCGCTGCCTGCACCTGGCCGAGGTCCTGAACAGCGGATTCGGGGGTGCGTCATGAGCCGCGCCCCGGGATTCGCCGACCGCTCGGCCGACGCCTGCGCCGACGCCCAGCTCCAGGCCAACCTGAAGTCCGCGGTCCTGCACTTCCAGCGCAACCGGGCCAAGGCTTTTGCCGCCTTCCCGGGCAGCGAGGCGGCCCGGGACCTGGTGCGCGACGTGAAGGACGCGGCCCTCTCCCGCCTGCCCGACCTGCTGCGCGAACTGGAGCGAAGCGTCACGGCCCTGGGCGGCGCGGTGCACTGGGCCAGGGACGGGGCCGAGGCCTGCGCCATCCTGGCCGAGATCGCGGCGGAGGCCGAGGCCTCCACCGCGGTCAAGGGCAAGAGCATGGTCACCGAGGAGATCGCCCTGAACCCGGCCCTGGAGGCCGCCGGCCTGGAGGTCTACGAGACCGACCTGGCCGAGTACATCATCCAGTTGGCGGGCGAGCCGCCCTCCCACATCATGGCCCCGGCCGTGCACAAGAACCGCCGGCAGGTTGGGGAACTCTTCGCCAAGAAGCTGGGTGCGGAGTACACCGAGGACCCGACCGAACTCACCAACATCGCCCGCACCACCCTGCGCCGCCGCTTCCTGCGCGCGGACCTGGGCGTCACCGGGGCCAACGCGGCCCTGGCCGACTCCGGAATCGTGGTCCTGGTGGAGAACGAGGGCAACATCCGCATGAGCACCACCGCGCCCCGGGTGCATGTGGCGGTCATGGGCATCGAGAAGGTGCTGCCCGGCCCGGCCGAGGCAGCGGCGATGCTGGCGGTGCTGGCCCGCAGCGCCTCGGGCCAGAAGATGTCCTCCTACACGAGCTTCCTGGCCGGCCCGCGCCGCGATGGCGAGCGCGACGGGGCCCAGGCCTTCCACCTGGTGCTCCTGGACAACGGCCGCTCCCGCATCCTGGCCGACCCCGAACTGCGCCAGACCCTGCGCTGCCTGCGCTGCGGGGCCTGCCTCAATGTCTGCCCGGTGTACGAGAAAGCCGGGGGCCACGCCTGGGGCAGCCCCTACTGCGGCCCCATAGGCACCTGCATGACCCCGCTCCTGGGCAAGGGGCGCGGCCGGGACCTGCCCTTCGCCTGCACCGGGTGCGGGGCCTGCGCCGAGGTCTGTCCGGCCCGCATCGACCTGCCCGGGGTCATCATGGCCCTTCGGCGCAAGGCGGCCGAGGACCCGGCCTTCCCGGACCCGGCCGAGCGCGGCGGCCCGCCCCTGTCCGCTGCCGCGGCCAAGCTGTTCGTGAAAGTCGCGGGTTCGCCCGGCCTGTTCCGCGCAGCCGCGTCCCTGGCCCGCACCCTGGACCCGGGCCTGGCCCTGGCCTCCCGCCTGGCCCCGGGGCTTAGGGCCTGGACCCGCACCCGCAAGCCGCCCCGGCTGAGGACCCCGTTCACCGCATCCTGGCCCGCCCTGGCCCGGAATCTCAAGGGGCAGGCGCTCAAGGGAGGCAGGCCGTGAGCGACGAATCCCGCGAACACATCCTCTCCGCGCTGGAAGACGCCCTGGCCCAAGCGCCCGTAGCTTCTGGACCGGCGGCCCCGGCCTTCCCGGAACCGGCCGACCCGGCGGCTCCCGACTGGCCTGCGCTTGCCCGCGAGGTCACGACCAATGGCGGCCGCTTCGCCCTGGCCCGGTCAGCGGCCGAGGCCCGGGGGGCCCTGGCCTCCCTGGTCAAGGCCTTCGGGGTTCGGCGGGCCGTGCTCTGGGACCACCCGGCCCTGGCCCGCCTGGGCCTGGCCGACACCCTGGCCAAGGCCGGGGTGGAGGTGGCGCCCCCGGACCTGGCCCCGGCCGAGTTCAAGGAGGCCGCATCCGAGTGCGACCTGGGCGTGACCGGGGCCGACGCGGTGATCCTGGAGTCCGGCACCGTGGTGGCCATCGCCCGGCCCGGCCGGGAACGGGCCACCTCGCTCTTCCCGCCGGTGCACCTGGCCCTGGTCACCCGGGAGACCGAGATCCTGCCCGGCATCGCGGACCTGGGTCCCTGGCTCGCGCGCCAGCGCGGCGAGGACGGACGGCCGCCCAGCGCGATCCACTGCATCACGGGCCCCTCCTCCACCGCGGACATCGAACTGGTCAAGGTCCGCGGCGTGCACGGCCCGACGACCTTGGCGGTTGTGGCGGTGGAGGAGAACGCGTAGGCTGGGAACCATGGACCAGGAATACGTTCGCCGGTACGAGGAGTGGTTCGCGTCGCGGGCAGGGGCGTTCGCCTATGCCCGGGAGCGGGCGCTCCTGGAGCGGCTCATCGCCGGATGGCCCAGGCGCGGGCAGAAGCTCCTGGAGATCGGCTGCGGCCCGGGGCTGTTCCTGGAGGCCTTCTGGGAGGCCGGGTTCGAGGTCAGCGGCCTGGACCGCGACCCCTACATGCTGCGCCGCGCCAAGGAGCGCATGGGCGACCGCGCGGACCTGCACCAGGGCGACGCCGCCCACCTGCCCTTCGACGACAACGAGTTCGACTTCGCGGCCCTGCTCACGGTGGTGGAGTTCGCCTGCGAGCCGAGCGAGGTGATCCTGGAGGCCGCCCGGGTGGCCCAGAAGGGCCTGCTCATCGGCTTCCTCAACCGCCGCTCCCTGTACTACCTGGAAAAGGGCCGGACCTGGCCCTGGGCCAGGCGCGGCCGGCTGCGCCGGGCGCACTGGTATACTCCGGGCGAGATGCGCCGCCTGGTGTCCGAGGCCATCGGCCCCAAGCCCATGGCCTCCGGCAGCGTGCTGGTGGGTCCCACCTTCACCTGGCGCGACTCCCTGCCCTGCCGCTGGCTCAACTGCTCCCTGCCCCTGGGCCTGGGCGGGTTCGGGGCTCTGCGCGTGGACCTCTACGGCGGCCGGCCCCTCACCCCCATCATGGCCTTCCACACCAAGCCCCAGATGGGCTAGGCCGGCCTCTGCCCATCCCTCGAGCGCAGTGGTTTTCTCAAAATATCTTCGATATTTTTTTGGGGGCCTTCCGCACCAAGCCCAAGATGGGATTTCTCCCAACCGATCGTTTCGCTCTTTCTTCGGCTTGCTCGGGGATTCCATGCCGGACCCCGGATGGGCGGACGTCCGCAGCTCCATCCCGCTTTTGACATTGGCCCGCCGATGGACTAACGGAATGCGGCTCGGGCCTTGGCTGCCCGGGATTTCCATTGCAAGCGAGACACCATGAACGCCATCCAGAAAATCAAGGGCGTGGCCGATCTGTTCGAGCCCGACTCCACCGCCTTCACCCGCATGGAGACCGTGGCCCGCGAGGTCTTCGGCCGCTTCGGCTACGCCGAGCTGCGCGTGCCCATCCTGGAGAAGACCGAACTCTTCGCCCGCTCCATCGGCGAGGAGACCGACGTGGTGCAGAAGGAGATGTACACCTTCCCGGACCGCAAGGGCCGGATGCTCACCATGCGGCCCGAGGCCACCGCGGGCGTCATGCGCGCCTGCATCGAGAACAAGGTCTTTGCCGAGCGGCCGGTGGTGAAGCTCTTCGCCTTCGGCCCCATGTTCCGCTACGAGCGGCCCCAGAAGGGCCGCATGCGCCAGTTCCACCAACTGGACGCGGAACTGCTCGGCCCCAAGGAGCCCGAGGCCGACGCCGAGGTCCTGCTCATGCTGTGGACCTACCTGCGCGAACTGGGCCTGCAGAAGCTCAGCTTCGAGCTCAACTCCCTGGGCTGCGCCCAGTGCCGGCCGGGCTACCGCCAGGCCCTCATCGACTATTTCTCGAACCTCGCCTCCGATACCCTGTGCGATGACTGCCGCCGCCGCAAGGACGTGAACCCCCTGCGGGTGCTGGACTGCAAGGTCCCGGCCTGCAAGGAGGCCACCGCGGGCGCGCCGCTCATCACCGACCACCTGTGCCCGGACTGCGCCAGCCACTTCGCGTCCCTGCGCGCCGCCCTGGACGCCCAGGGCGTGGAGTACACGCTCAATCCCCGCCTGGTGCGCGGCCTGGACTACTACGTGGGCACCACCTTCGAGATCACCTCCTCGGACATCGGGTCCCAGGCCGCGGTGGCCGGCGGCGGCCGCTACGACGGGCTCATCCGCGACCTTGGCGGGCCGGACGTGGCGGGCATCGGCTTCGCCATCGGCATGGAGCGGCTGGCCATGCTCCTGCCCGAGGCCAGGCCCCAGGCCCCGGACTTCTTCCTGGCGCTGCTGGACCAGGCCGCGGCCGGCGCGGCCCTGGCCCTGGCCCAACGCCTGCGCGGCATGGGCCTGCGCGGGGACATGGACTTCACCGCGGGCAGCGTGAAGAGCCGGCTGCGCGCCGCGGGCAAGAGCGGTGCGCGCCTGTGCCTGCTGCTGGGCGCGGACGAGATGAACCGCGGCACGGTGCAGGCCAAGAACCTGGCCGGCGGCGGCCAGACCGAAGTGCCCCTGGAAGACCTCACCGCCCTGGCCGCCCTGTTCGAAACCCCGACCGACAACGCATAGACACCAACGCTCCGGTAAGGACGACACCATCATGGACGAACAGACCCTCCCCCAGCAGGAATCGGCCGACGTGCAGGCCGAACACCAGAAATTCCTGGAGCCCCTGGCCGACTGGCAGCGCACCCACACCTGCGCGGCCCTGCGCGCCGCCAACACCGGCGACACGGTCCGCCTCATGGGCTGGGCCCAGTACCGCCGCGACCACGGCGGGCTCATCTTCATCGACCTGCGCGACCGCGAGGGCCTGACCCAGGTGGTGTTCAGCCCGGAGCACGCGCCCGAGGCCCACGGCCGGGCGCACATCCTGCGCACCGAGTACGTGCTGGCCATCGAGGGCTTCGTGCGGCCGCGGCCCGAGGGCATGGCCAACCCCAACCTGCCCACCGGCGAGATCGAGGTGGTGGTCACCGAGTGGAAGCTCCTGAACACCTCGCGCACCACGCCCTTCCCCATCGAGGACCGCACCGACGCGGCCGAGACCCTGCGCCTCAAGTACCGCTACCTGGATCTGCGCCGGCCCAAGCTGGCCAAGAACTTCGTGCTGCGCCACAAGGCGTCCCAGAGCGTGCGCCGCTACCTGGACGAGCAGGGCTTCCTGGAGATCGAGACCCCGGTGCTCACCAAGAGCACGCCCGAGGGCGCGCGGGACTTCCTGGTGCCCAGCCGCCTGAACCACGGCCAGTTCTACGCCCTGCCCCAGTCGCCGCAGCTCTTCAAGCAGCTGCTCATGGTCTCGGGCATGGAGCGCTACTACCAGATCGTGCGCTGCTTCCGGGACGAGGACCTGCGCGCCGACCGCCAGCCCGAGTTCACCCAGATCGACTGCGAGATGTCCTTCGCGGACCGTGAGACGGTGATGGCCATGGCCGAGGGCATGATCCGGCGGGTGTTCAGCGAGTGCCTGGACAGGCAGCTTCCCGACCCCTTCCCGCGCATGACCTGGGCCGAGGCCATGGACAAGTACGGCCTGGACAAGCCCGACACCCGGTTCGAGCTCCTGCTCACCGACGTGAGCGAGGTGGTGCGCGGGTCCGAGTTCAAGGTCTTCGCCGCGGCCGAGCTGGTCAAGGGCCTGCGCGTGCCCGGCGGCGCGGCGCTGACCCGCAAGGAGATCGACGACCTCACCGAGTTCGTGAAGATCTACGGGGCCCAGGGCCTGGCCTGGATCAAGGTCAAGGAGGACGGGTCCTGGCAGTCGCCCTTCGCCAAGTTCCTGTCCGACGCCGAGCGCGCCGGCCTGGCCGAGAAGCTGGGCATGCAGGTGGGCGACATCGTGTTCTTCCAGGCCGGGCCCGCGGACATGGTGAACACCGCCCTGGGCCAGCTGCGGCTGCAACTGGGCGAGCGCATGGGCCTCATCGACGAGGCCGCGTTCCATCCCCTGTGGATCACCGATTTCCCACTCCTGGAGTTCGACCCCGAGGAGAAGCGCTGGGTGGCGCGGCACCACCCCTTCACCGCGCCCCAGGACGGGCACATCGAAAAGCTGGCCCAGGACCCGGGCGCGGCGCTGGCCAAGGCCTACGACATGGTGCTCAACGGTTACGAGATCGGCGGCGGCTCCATCCGCATCCACACCCGGCCGGTGCAGCAGGCCATGTTCGCGGCCCTGGGGATAGACGCCGAGGAGGCCGAGGCCAAGTTCGGGTTCCTGCTCCAGGCCCTGGAATTCGGCGCGCCCCCGCACGGCGGCATTGCCTTCGGCCTGGACCGCCTTATCATGCTCATGGCCGGAGCCAAGTCCATCCGCGAGGTCATCGCCTTCCCCAAGACCCAGAAGGCCACCTGCCTCATGACCGAGGCCCCCAACTCCGTGTCCAACCGCCAGCTCCGGGAGCTGGGGATCCGGGTGCGGGAAAAGGCCGAATAGCCGGCGAGGAGCGCCATGCCCCTGACCATCCTCACCTACCCCGACCCCAGGCTCAAGGAAAAAGCCAAGGAGATCGAGGAGATCACCCCGAAGCTCAAGCAGCTCGCCGCGGACATGGCCGAGGCCATGTACGCCAACGAGGGCATCGGCCTGGCCGCGCCCCAGGTGGGCGAATGCTGCCGGCTGGTGGTCATCGACATAACCGGGCCGGAGCGGCGCGAGGAGCTCATGGTCCTGGTCAATCCCCGCGTCGTGGCCAGCGAGGGCGAGACCGAGACCGACGAGGGCTGCCTGTCGGTGCGGTCCTACCGCAGCAAGGTCAAGCGCGCGGCCAAGGTCACGGTCAAGGCCCAGGACCTGGAGGGCAAGGAAGTCACCCTGGATGCGGACGACATCCTGGCCGTATGCCTGCAACACGAGATCGACCACCTGGAAGGCACCCTGTTCATCGACCGCATCAGCCGGCTGAAACGGACGTTCTACGACAAGAAAGTGGAGAAATGGGAGAAGCGCAAAACCCCCTCCGCCTAGTCTTCATGGGCACCCCGGCCTTTGCCGCCACCATCCTGGAGCACGCCCTGGGCTGGGATGGCGGCCGGGTGGTGGGCGTGTACGCCCAGCCCGACCGGCCCTGCGGCCGGGGCCTGGAGTGCCGGCCCCCGGACACCAAGGTCCTGGCACTGGCTGCCGGCCTGCCCGTGTTCCAGCCCCTGAACTTCAAGTCGCCCGAGGCACGGGAGGAGTTGGCCGCGCTCGCGCCCGACCTGCTCCTGGTGGCGGCCTACGGCCTCATCCTGCCCCAGGCCGTGCTGGACGTCCCCCGCCTGGGCGCGGTGAACGTGCACGCCTCCCTGCTCCCCAAGTACCGAGGGGCCGCGCCCATCCAGCGGGCCATCATGGACGGCGAAAAGGTGACCGGGGTGAGCATCATGCAGATGGACGCGGGGCTGGACACCGGAGACGTCATCCTCACCCGTGAACTGGCCATCGGGCCGGACGACACCGCGGCCAGCCTGCACGACGCCCTGGCCAGGCTGGGCGGCCGGGCGCTCCTGGAGGCCCTGGGCCGGATCGCCGCGGGCGCGGCGGCCCGCACGCCCCAGGACCCCGCCCTGGCCACCTACGCGCCCAAGCTGCGCAAGGACGAGGGCTGCATCGACTGGACCCGGCCCGCGGCCGAGATCCACAACCGCGTGCGCGGGGTGCACCCCTGGCCTGGCGCGTATTTCTTCTGGCGCGCCCCGGGCCGCACGAAGCCCCTGCGCCTGGCCCTGGCACCGGGCCGGCCGGGCGGGCCAAGGCCCCTGGACGCCGCGCCCGGGACCATCCTGGGCGAAGAGGACGGGATGCTGGCCATCGCCTGCGCCGATGGCGTCTACCTGACCCCGGCCGTGACCCCCGAGGGCCGCAAGCGGATGGGGGCCACCGCCTTTGTGTGCGGTTACCTGTGCGAACCTCCGGTTGCGGCCTGTCCGCCCCCGGAAGGGACTTGAGCCAATTCCCCGAAGCCTGCTAGGATAGTCGCAGCGTGGAACCGAGCATGACCAAGCCCGAACCGGACACCCGGCCCCCCCGGCCCTCCCAGTCCACACAGCCGTTGGACGCCTTCGACGCCGAGGACCGCATGGCGCGCACCGCGCGCAAGCGGCTGTTCATCGGGCTCATCCTCGCGGCATCGGGCCTGGTGCTGCTGGCCCTGGCCGCCCTGTGGCTGGTGCCCTACGTGGGCCTGGCCACCATCCACCCACTGGCCCCCGCCATCCTGGGCGTGGTGCTGGCCGGGCTGGGCATCCTGGTGGCATGGGCCGCCCTGTCCCTGGTGCTCAACATCCTCCTGGGCCGGCAGTTGCCCTTCTCCCGCCGCATGCGGGGCGTGACCATCAAGCTCTTCCTGCCCCTCATGACCCTGCTGGGCCGGCTGCTGGGCATCTCCAAGGAGCGCATCCGGGCCTCGTTCATCAAGGTCAACAACGAGCTGGTCCGCTCCGAGGCCGGCCGCTATGCGGCTTCCGACATCCTGCTCCTCATGCCCCACTGCCTGCAGAACAGCCGCTGCGACATGCGGCTCACCTACAACATCCAGAACTGCAAGCGCTGCGGCAAGTGCTCCATCAAGAACCTCATCGAATTCTCCGAGCGCTACGGGGTGAGCCTGGCCATCGCCACCGGCGGCACCATCGCCCGGCGCATCGTGGTCCAGGCCCGGCCCAGGCTCATCCTGGCCGTTGCCTGCGAGCGCGACCTGTCCAGCGGCATCCAGGACACCTACCCCATCCCGGTCTACGGCGTGCTCAACGAGCGGCCGCACGGCCCCTGCCTGGACACCACCGTGTGCATGGCCCACCTGGAAAAGGCCCTGGACCTGTTCCTGGACCCGGCCTCCCGGCCCGAGGCCCGGCCCAAGGGCGAGGCGGAAGACGCCCCGCCCGCCTCCTCCCCCACAGCCGAGACCGGCGCGTGACAAAACCCCGGATCCCCCCGGCCCGGCGGCTGGCCCTGGACGCCCTGGCCGACTGCCTGGACCGGGGCCTGGACGCCCAGGCCGCCCTGGACGCGGCCCTGGCCCGCCAGCGCCCCGCCACGGAGGACGCCGACTCCCGCGACGCGGCCCTGGCCACCGGCCTGGTGTACGGCTACCTGCGCCTCAAGCTGCGCCTGGACCACCTGCTCGCCACCCTGCTGCGCGACCCGGGCAAGCTGCCCAGGCCCATGCTGCGCATCCTGGGCCTGGCCGCGTTCGAGCTGCTCCACCTGGACAAGGTGCCGGACTACGCGGTGCTGGACTGGGCCGTGAACGCGGTGAAGGCCCGCTCCGGCCAGGGCCTGGCCCGGGTGGCCAACGGCGTGCTGCGCTCGGTGCAGCGCCTGGGCCGGGACGCCGCCTCCCCGGACTACTACCGCCAGGGCGCGACCTCCGAGCCCCTGTTCCTCTCCCGCTACTACGCGGCCCCGGCCTGGATCGTGAACCTCTGGCTCGACTCCTTCGGCCCGGAAGCCGCCCGCGCCCTGCTGGAGGCCTCGCTCCAGCCCGCGCCCCTGGGCCTGCGTTTCCACACGGACAAGCCCGGCGCGCAGGCGCACTACGACCGCCTGGCCGCCTCCCCGGACTGCGTGGCCGCGCTCTCCCCGGGCCTGGCCCTGGCCCCGGGCGCGGACCCCGGCCTGGACCTGGACAGTTCCCCCTTCGCGGCCCGGCAAAGCCTGGCCGGCCAGGAGGCCATGCTCCGCCTGGGCGCGGCCGACTGGCCCCGGCCGGCATGGGACGCCTGCTGCGGCCGCGGCGGCAAGGCCGCCCTGCTCCACGCCCTTGCCCCCGGCCCGGTCCTTGCCAGCGATCCCAACGTTCCCCGGCTGCGCGGCCTGCGCCAGGACTTCTCCCGCCTGAGCCTGCCCAGCCTGGCCTTCTGCGCCCGGGCCGACGCGCCCGCCCCCCTGGCCCGGCCCGTGCCCCTGGTGCTGCTGGACGCGCCCTGCTCCGGCCTGGGCGTGCTCTCCCGGCGGCCGGACATCAAGCACAAGCGCCAGCCCGCCGACCTGCCCGGCCTCATCTCCCTCCAGTCCCGCCTCCTGGACCACGCCCTGGCGGCCCTGGCCCCGGGCGGACAGGTGGCCTTTCTCACCTGCACCCTGAACCCCCAGGAAAACGAACAGCAGGTGGCCGCCCTGCTCTCCCGGGCGTCGGCGCGCCTGGACCGGACCTGGACCACGCCCCCGGACTCGCCCCTGCGGGAATTCTTCTTTGCCGCGCTGCTGACCCGCACGGCCTGACCCCCATCCGGCGCGGCCCGCCGCCGTCGCCCGCCGTTGCCCAAACCCGGACTTGCCCCGGGCCCGGGCAACGGCTATTCCCTCCCGTCCCGAACGGCAACCGGCCCCTGCTGCGGCCCGCGCGGACCGGGGGGTTGCCACTTTTCTAGAAATTGTCTAAATATTATCTAGGGACGGCTCCCGCACGCTCTTTTTTTGTCTTCGGAAGAACCATGCGCGAGGCTACGCCATGAAAAAAGTCAAGCAAATCTCTAGGCTCGCTGCATCGGCCGGCTTGGCGCTGCTGCTTGGCCTGCTTCTGGCCGCCCCGGCCCTGGCCTTCAAGGTCAACACCAAGGCAGCCATCCTGGCGGACGCGGATTCGGGCAAGGTGCTCTACCGGAAAAACGAGGAGCGCCGCATCCCGCCCGCGTCCCTCACCAAGGTCATGACCATGTACCTGGTCTACGAGGCCATGAAAAAAGGCGAGGCGGCCCTCACCGACACGGTCGCCGTGGGAACGGAAGTGAACAAGGCCTGGGGTTCGCGCATGTACCTCAAGCAGGGCGAGACGGTCACCCTGGAAGAGCTCATGAAGGGCATGGCCGTGGCCTCGGGCAACGACGCCTGCCTGGTCGCGGCCAAGCACATTGCAGGCAGCGTCCCCGCCTTCGTGGCTCGTATGAACGCGAAGGCCAGGGAACTGGGGATGGCCAACACCACCTTCAAGAACCCCAACGGCCTGCCCGCCCGCGGCCAGTTCTCCACGGCCGGAGACCTGCTCACCCTGGCCACGAGCTACCTCAAGCGCTTCCCGCAGTCCCTGGACTACCACTCCATGAAGAGCTTCACCTACAACAAGGTGCGCCACAAGAACTGCAACCGCCTGCTCGGCAAGATGCCCGGGGTGGACGGGCTCAAGACCGGCTATATCCGGGCCTCGGGCTTCAACATCGTGAGCACGGTCAAGCGCGGGGACAAACGCCTCATCGCCGTGGTCCTGGGCGCGCGCACCGCAGGCCAGCGCGCCAAGGAGACCCGCAAGCTCCTGGAGCGCGGCCTGTCCATGGTCGGCGCCGCGCAACTCGCCAGCGCGCCCGACACCGACCAGGACACCGAACTCGACGACGACGAAATCCTGGTCCAGAACGCCCTGGCCGAAGTCCGCGCCACCGTCCGCGCCAAGGCGGCCAAGACGAGCAGAAAGCCGGAAGAGGGCGGGTAAGCAAGAAAACGATGAAGCACGGGCGATTCGTGAATCGCCCCTACAGAAGAGCGCCCAGCCAAACCGGCCGGCACGGCTCTCTTGTGTAGGGGCGATTCACGAATCGCCCGTGCTTATTCTTGAAACCGGCCGATGCGGCCGATGGCTTCGCGGCTCAGCCTCCGCCCACTGCCGGGAACAGGCCGAGGCGGTCGCCGTCCTTCAGGGGGGTGGTGGGCTCCACGGACCGGCCGTTGAGCATGAAGATGGCCACGTCCTTTTCCGGGATGCCGCGGCGGGACAGGAGCTCCCGGATGGTCTCGCCGGGCTTGACCGACAGGGCCGCGGCGTTTTCCGGCTGGTGCGTGGCCAGGGTGGCGTAGCATTTGAGGTTGATGGGCATGGCGGAATATTCGCATGAAAAAGGCCGGGGGGCAATGCCCCCCGGCCCGGGCAGGAGCGGAGAAGGGGTTAGCTGACCTTGGCGGCCTGCATCTCTTCGGCGGTGAGGTCGAAGGTGGTGTTGTGCGGGGCCAGGGGCTCCTTGAGGAAGAAGCCGGGCAGCTGGTCGTGCTGCACGGTGAAGCCCGCATCCTTGTTGAAGGCGATCTCGTCCTTCAGGGTGTTGACGCCGATGGCGACCACATCGTCCACGGAGAAGGGCTGGCCGATCTTGGCCGCGACCATGTCGGCGATGCACTGCACCGCGTCGGCGGTGTCGAGCACGGCGAAGGCCACGAACAGGCACAGGCCCAGGGCGTCCACCGCGGCGGTGGCGATCTGGAGGTTCTTGGACAGCTCAACCTGGCCGGCCTTGGAGAGCGGGTCCACGCTGCCGCCGACCTTGAGGATGTTGGCGGTCACGGCGTAGCCGGCGGTGTGGTCAGCGCCCATGGGGGTGGTGGCGTAGGTCACGCCGATGCCCTTGACCGCGCGGGGGTCGTAGGCGGGCAGGGACTGGTTCTTGACCACCGGGGCGCGGTCGACGCCGAAGGCCTGGGCGGTGAAGCCGGTGCCGTTGCCGATGATGCGGCCCAGGGGGTCGCCGGTGCGGACCTTCTCCAGCAGCGCCAGGGCGGCCTTGCCGTCGCCCCAGGGGATGATGCCGGCGTCCATGGCCACGGCGATGGCGCAGCCCATGTCGATGGTGTCCAGGCCCAGGTCGTCGCAGGCGCGGTCCAGGCGGGCGATGTCGTCCAGGTCCTTGATCAGGCTGTTGGCGCCCATGGCCCACACGGTCTCGTACTCGAAGCCGGAGGTGATGTACTGCCCCTTCTCGTCCACGTACTTCTGGGAGCACTGGATCATGCAGCCGGCGTGGCAGCCTTCCTTGGCCTTGCCGCCGCGGGCGTTGATGATCTCCACCATCTTTTCGCCGGAGATTTCCGCAGCGTGTTCGAAGCGGCCGAAGCGGAAGTTCTTGGTGGGCAGGCCGCCGGCCTCGTTGATGACGTTGACCAGGATGGACGTGCCGAAGCCGGGCAGGCCCTGGCTGGTGACCGGGTGGGAGCCCAGGATTTCGGCCCAGCGCTTGGCGGCCTTCTTGAAGGCCTCCTTGTCGGCCACGGGCTCGGCCTTGCAGCCGGAGTCGTCGAGCACGATGGCCTTGACCTTCTTGGAGCCCACCACCGCGCCCAGGCCGCCGCGGCCCGCGGCGCGCGCCGGCCGGTTCTCGGGATCGGTGAACTGGATGCTGGCCGCCATCTGCAGGTTCTCGCCCGCCGGGCCGATGGCCATGATGCCGGCCTTTTCACCGTGCTTGGCGTTCAGCAGGGCGCAGGCCTCGTAGGTGCCCTTGCCGGCCAGGTCCGCGGCGTCGGCGAAGCCGACCCCGGAGGCATCGATCTTGATGACGCAGGGAGTGGCGTCCCGCTCGGGCTTGCCCTCCAGCACGATGGCCATGATGCCCAGCTTGGCCATCATCTGGGAGAACTTGCCTCCGGCGTTGGCCTCCTTGATGCCGCCGGTGAGGGGCGACTTGGCGCCCACGGACACGCGGCCGGAGTTGGCCGCGATGGTGCCGGTCAGGGTGCCGGTGGCGATGACCACCTTGTTGTCCCCGGACAGGGCGTGGCAGGTTGCGGGCACCTCGGCGCGGACCATCCGCGAGGTGAGCGCACGGCCACCCAGGCCGGCGTACGCACCAAGCTCCTCGAACGCACTGGTTCTCTTTTGCGTATCGATGCGAAGAATCTTCATATTCCATAACCTCCAAGGTATTACACTGTTGACGCTCATGCCGGCAGTGAATTATGCCGAGAGTATAAGCTTTAGAAGAGAGCTTTCAACCCATATTGCTATGTCTTTTTAGGCATTATAACCCTCATCTTTCTTCTGTGTGCTTGGACATAATAATGAACGCTGCGCATTGCACTCCGTCCTCTTCCCTGCCCCTGTGCCGCGTCCGGATCGACCCGGCCGGGCCGGGCCTGGCCTGCCTCAACCCCCTGCTACGCGCCGGCGTGGGCATCCCGGTTCCCGGCGCGCTGCCCGTGCGGTCGCTGCTCTGCGACATCCTGGGGCTCAACCCGGAATTCGTGGAGCAGCGGGTGGCCACCCTGTTCCTCAACAGCCATCCGGTGGACGACCTGGACACGACCCAGGTCCGGCCCGGCGACACCATGGCTCTGGCCGCGGCCATGCCCGGCATCGCCGGCATAACCATGCGCCGCAACAGCCCGGTCAAGGCCCTGCGCGCGGACATCTCCTGCACCCAGACCACGGACGGCGGGCACAGCCAGGCCGGGTCCGTCACGGTCAAGCTCTTCAACTTCATCGCCCTGGAGGCAGGCCCCGGCCTGCTGGCCCAGGGCGTGGTCGTCCCGGCCCGCCGCGTGGCGGATATCCTGGCGGGCCTGGGTTCGAGCCTGCGCGCCGCCCACCTGGACGGCGAACCGGTCGATCCGGCCGCCCTGGCCAGTCGGGACGGCGACCTGCGGCTCGTGGCCGGGACGGACTAGACGGGCTTTCCCGCGGCCGCCCCGCGTCGAATCCATAGGTTGATTTCGGAGAATTTCGGAGAATTCCGGCGTTTTTCAGCGCCCACTCTCTGTGGGCTTTTCTTTTTTCAACGAATCAGCAGCTAAACTTTTGACTCTGCGCCGGGCGTGTGGCATGCCCGAAAAAAAGCGCCGGAGTCAGCCATCCACACCGCGGCCACCTATCTCCTCACCCTCGTCGTCGCCTACTGCAGCATCGTCTACGAGTTGCTCCTGGCCCAGACCCTGTCGGCCATCATGGGCAACACGGTCATGCGCTACAGCGTGACCATCGGGGTCTACCTGGCCTCCCTGGGCGTGGGGGCCATCCTGTGCGGCGAGTCGGAGCGCAACGCCGCTCGGCGGCTGGGACGGATCGAGATCCTGCTCAGCCTGGTGGGCGGGTTCGCGGTGCTGGGCATGAACCTGCTGGCCGCGCTCCACCACTGGGCCGGGAACGCGGCCCCGGACCTGTTGGCCGGCAACGGCCGCACGGCCCTGGACGTGGGCTTCTTCGCGGCCAGCCACCTGATCATCGTGGCCATCGGAATCCTGTCGGGGTACGAGGTGCCCCTGCTCATCGCCCTGCGCCGGGAGGACGGGGCCAGGGACCCGGGCAGGACCGCGGCGGGCGCGGTGAACGTGGTCCTGGGCGTGGACTACTTCGGTTCCCTGCTGGGCGCGGTGCTCTTCCCCCTGGTGCTGCTGCCGCTTCTGGGCGTGTTCTCCATCGCCTACCTCACGGGCCTGCTCAATGTGGCCGCCTGCCTGCTGCTCCTGGCCAGCAAGCCCTTTCCCGGCCGCAAGCGGCAGGCCGCGGCCGCCCTGGCGCTGGGGATGGTGCTCTGCATCTCCCTGGCCGCGGTGGAGCGCACCGAACAGTTCTGCCTCAAGACCTTCTACTACCCGCAACGCCTCACGGACCTGGACTCCCTCTCCTCACTGGAGGACATGGAGGACGTGCGGGTGTTCCGCTCCCCCTACCAGCGCATCCACCTGGTGCGGCGCGCGTCCAATCCGCTCTACGACGCCATCCTGGCGGCCTACACCGGCAAGCTGCAGGCCGAGCCCCGGTTCCCGCGCAACACCTGGCTGTACATGGACCGCCAGTACCAGTTCAACTCGGACTACGAGGAATTCTACCACGAGTTCTTCGCCCACGTGCCGGTGCAGCTCGCGGCCCCGCCCCGGCGGGTGCTGCTGCTCGGGGCCGGGGACGGGCTCCTGGCCCGGGAGCTGCTCAAGTACCCCCAGGTGGAGCGCCTGACCCTGGTGGACCTGGACCCCACCATCCTGTCCCTGGCCAACGAGCTGCCCCTGCTGCGGCGCATGAACCACGCGGCCCTGGACGATCCCCGGGTGGAGGTGGTGGCGGCCGACGCGTTCGCCTGGCTCATGGAGCACCACGACGCGTACGACGCCATCTACTGCGACTTCCCCAGGCCCACCAACTTCGACCTGTCCCGGCTCTACAGCCGCAGCTTCTACGCCATGGTCAAGCGCCACCTGGCCCCGGGCGGCTTCGCAGCCGCGGACCTGCCGGGCGAGGCCAACCAGGGCGTCTACCGGGCCGTGTTCAAGGCCGCGGGCTTCGGCACGGTGCAACCCTTCGCCGCCTGCCTGGAGGCGGACAATCCCGGCCTGGCCCGGGTGGAGGAGGACTTCTCCACCATGGGCGGCCTGGTCCAGCCCGAGAACCGCCCGGCCCTGCGCCGGCTGTTCTATGACAGCCTGGTGCCCGACGCCCTGGCCTCGGTGCGGCAGCGTTTCGTGTTCCTCACGGCGGAACAGGCCCCCGCACCAAAGCGCTTCATCGACTTCGGCGTGGACCTGTACGTGCTCAACGCCCGGCGACTGGCCCTGGCCCTGCTCCCGGACACGGCGCCCCGCACCGCGGGCCGGGTGAACACCGTGTACCGGCCCACCCTGCCGCCCATCCGCATGAATTCGGTATTCAGCCTGAAAAAGCCCGGTTAGCGCAGCACGCTTCCGCGGCCTCCTGGCGCAGTTCGTGCCGCACTGCCGGCCCCAGGCCACGCGGAACCACCAGCAAGGTATGGCGCTCGGCGTCGAGCCGCCCCACCAGCTTCTCGCATGCCAGCCGCGCCTTGGCCGCCTGGCCGCAGGTGAAGATATCCACGGCCGCGTAGCCGCGCTCCGGCCACGAGTGTATGGAAAGATGGGATTCCTCCAGCAGAGCCACCGCCGTGACTCCCTGGGGACTGAACTTGTGGCTGGATACACCGAGCACGTGGCAACACGCCGTGGCGGCAGCCCAGGTCACGGCCTCACGAACGAACGCCTCGTCGTCCAACACGGCGAAGGGGCACCCATACAACTCCAGGATGTAATGGATTCCAGCAGGCCCATGAACCACGCGCTCTCTCCATGGTGTGCACCCCATGGTTGTGAAACTTTTCTCAATCCTACCTGCCCCAGGTATCGGGGTCAACCCTTGAATCCGCCTCAGATTTTCGAGGAAGACACGGGCGGTTCGCGAACCGCCCTGCTTCACGCCTTCACCCGTACGAACTCGACGTGAAACGGGGAGGTGTGGATGAGGGCGAGGGTGGGGGTGGATTCGTGGTTGGCCAGGGAGCCGGGGTTGACCACGTGGGTGTCGCCGTAGGTGGCGTGTTCCGGGTTGTGGGTGTGGCCGAAGCAGACGAGGTCGTAGCCCGGCCCGAAGCTCTGGGCCACGGCGCGGGACAGGGGCCTGCCGGCCAGGCCGTTGCCGTGGGCCAGGCCCACGGTGAGTTCGCCCAGCTTGAGGGTGAGGCGGGCGGGCAGTTCCTGGGCCAGGGCCCAGTCGTCCATGTTGCCGGCCACGGCGTGGAAGTTGGGGTGCTGGCTGAGGTACGACCAGGCGCTGCGGCCGGTCATGTCGCCGCAGTGCAGCACCGCGTCAGCCGTGGCCAGAAGGTCGGCGTAGACGGTTTCCAGCCGGGGGCTGGGGTCGTGGATGTGGGTGTCGGAGATGACCGCGATGCGCATGGAAAACCTCGTTCCCAGCTACTGCGGGAAAGCTATTTTCAATCAAAAAATATAAATATTTTTTGATTGTTATTTAGGAATGGGCGCGCTGCCCAGGAGGTATTTCAGGTCGTCGTCGGTGAAGAACAGGCCCGCGCCCACGAAGGCGGCGCGGTCCTTGCCCGAGGCGAAGTCGTCCACCCCGCCGGTGAGGTAGAAGTTGGACAGGAAGGTGACGCGCGCCCCGGCCTTGAGGTGGGCGGGGTCGTGGTCGTCGAAGTCGAAGGCCTCGAAGAAGAGCTGGATGCGGTCGTCCCAGAAGTACCAGTCCACGGCCGCGCCGCCGGTGGACTCGAAGATGCCGCCGCGCAGGGCCAGGTTGGACCAGCGCTTGGCGATCTGGGCGTTGAACTTGAGGCCCTCCTCCACGGTCTCTTCCTTGTTTTCTTGGGTCTCCACCCAGGAGCCGCCGCCCACCTTGGTGCGGGTGGTGGTGTCCGTGGTCTTGGTGCGGCCCTTGGGGTCGTCCACCACGCCCAACAGATAGTACTTGTCCTCCGAGGGCTGGATCTTGAGGTTCAGGTAGGACTTCACGTCGCCGCTGGTCAGGGCCTCGGAGTGGAAATCCACCTCGGTGCGGAACTGGTCCTGCTTGGCCAGGTAATCGCCCAGGCCCTCCAGGGCGCGGTCCAGCTCCTTGCCGGTCTTGTCGTCGTTGACCAGCTTGCCCAGGGTGCCCTTGCCCTGGTCGATCTTCTCGGCCACGCTCTGCAGGGAGGCCACGGTCTGCTTCAGGTCCTCGCCCATCTTGGGATCGTTGATGAGCTGGCCCAGGGCGCCCTGGCCGGTGTCCAGCCGGGCCATGACCCGGTTCATGCTCTCCAGGGAGTTCTTGAGCTGTCCCGAGGCCGCGCTGAAATTGTCCAGCATGGACTGGATGGACTGGCGGTTGGCTCCGGTGATGCTCCTGAGGTCGCCGGTGAAGTCCTTCATGTTGGCCACGATGGTCCCCACGCTCTCCATGTTGGCCTGGACCAGGCGGTTCAGGGACACGCTCATGTCGCGCAGGCTCTGCACGGTGACGCGCAGGTCGCTCTCGCCCTGGGGCCCGCCCAGCACGTTGGCCACGCTCTTGGCCACCAGGCCGATGTCGTCGGCGATGCGGCCCACCTTTTCCAGCAGGTCCTCCATGCCCGCGCCCGCGCCCGCGTTGGCGATGCGGCCGCCCTCGGCCAGGGCCGGGGCCTCGGCGGTGCCCCCGGCCAGTTCCACGTAGCGGTCGCCCAACACGCCGCGGGTGCGGATGAAGGCGGTGGCGTCGGCGTGCACCGGGTAGCCTTCGCGGATCTGCAGGGTGACCCGAGCGCGGCCGTTGTCCAGGACGATGTCCTTGACCTTGCCCACCTCGATGCCCGCGATCTCCACGGGCGCGGCGAGCTTGAGCCCGCTCACGTTGGCGAACTCCACGGAGATGTCGTAGGTCGCGCCGCGCACGAAGACCCCACTGCCCACCTGGAGGGACATGTAGGCCAGGGCGGCCAGGGCCAGGAACACGAACAGGCCGACTTTGACTTCGGTGGCGCGGTTGGACTGGGACATGGGGAACCTCGCTAGGAAATAACCTGGATGGGGCCGTCGGCGCGTCCTTCGACGAACTGGCGGACCACCGGGTCGGGGTTGTCCCGGAAGGCCTCGGGCGGGCCCTGGGCGATGATCTTCCCGTTGTAGAGCATGTACAGGCCGTGGGCCATGGCCAGGGAGGCCGGGATGTCGTGGGAGATGACCACGCAGGTGGCCTTGAACTCCTCCTGGGTGCGCACGATGAGCTCGGACACGGCCGCGGCCATGACCGGGTCCAGGCCCGAGGTGGGCTCGTCGAAGAGCACGATGTCCGGGTCCAGGGCCAGGGCCCGGGCCAGGCCCGCGCGCTTGCGCATGCCGCCGGACAGCTCGGCGGGCAGCTTGTGGCCCATGCCGGCCAGGCCCACGGCGCGCAGCTTGTGCTCCACGATGTCGCGTATCTCCGCGCGGCTCTTGCGGGTGTGCTCGAACAGGGGAAAGGCCACATTGTCGGCCACGCTCATGGAGTCGAAGAGCGCGCCCTCCTGGAAGAGCATGCCGAAGCGGCGGCGAACCGGGGCCAGGGCGCGCTCGGACAGGCGGGTGATGTCCGTGCCGTCCACGGTGACGGTGCCGGCGTCGGGCCGCAGGAGGCCGATGACGTGCTTGAGCAGCACGCTCTTGCCCCCACCGCTCTTGCCGATGATGACGCTCACCCGGTCCCGGGGCAGGTCCAGGTCCAGGCCGGTGAGCACCTCCTGGTCGCCGAAGCGCTTCACCAGGCCGCGCAGCCGAATGATGGGAGTGTCGATGGGGGCGGGGTCCACGGCGCTTCTCACAGGGTCAAGGCGGTCATGACGTAGTCCGCGGCCAGGATGGCCACCGAGGCCCATACCACCGCCTCGGTGGTGGCCCGGCCCACGCCCTCGGCCCCGCCGCTGGTGGCGTAGCCCTTGGAGCAGCCGATGAGGGTGAGGATGACCCCGAAAACCGCGGCCTTGCCCATGCCGTTCAGGATGTCGGAAAGCTCCACCAGCTCATAGATCTTGTTCATGAACAGGCCGGAGTTGATGCCCAGCATCTTGACCCCCACCAGGTACCCCCCGGCCACGCCGACGAGGTCGGCCATGGCCGCCAGCAGGGGCAGCACCAGCAGCCCGGCCACCAGGCGCGGGACCACCAGGTACTGCACCGGGGGCACGGCCATGACCGTGAGGGCGTCCACCTGTTCGGTGACCCGCATGGTGCCTATCTCCGCGGCCATGGCCGAGCCGGCCCGGCCGGTGACCATGAGGGCGGTGATGACCGGCCCCAGCTCCCGGGCCATGGACAGGGACACCACCGCGCCCACCAGGTTCTCGGCCGAGAACAGGCGGAAGGCGTGGTAGGTCTGCAGGGCCAGGACCATGCCGGTGAACAGGGAGGTGAGGCCCACCACGAACAGGGAAGACGCGCCCACGAACTCCATCTGGCGCAGGACCAGGCGCAGGCGCAGGGGCGGCCGGGCCGCCCAGGCGCAGGCGTCGGCAAAGAGCAGGGCCATGCGGCCGAGTTCGTCCAGTCCGGAGAGGGTTCCCCGGCCCATCCAGGCAAAAAAACCGGTCATGTCGTCGGTGGCCTCGCGGGTCTTCGGGCAATGCTTCCCGGCCTTACCAGCCCCGGGCAGGCCCGGCAAGCCCGCATCCTGCAACATGCCCCAATGGCTTGACGACCATGCGGATTAGGTTAACATTGGTGGATAGTGAGGTATCATAGCCCGCTTGCGCAGCCAGCTCGGAGGTCAGTCCATGTCCGACATCTCGCAGATCGGCAACGCCGGGGAAATCCTGGCCGAGATCATCGAACTCAACAAGCAGCTCAACCAGCTCAAGGACCTGGACGCCATCCTGGACCGGATCCTCTCCGAGGTGCGCCGCCTTACCCACGCCGACGCCGGGACCATCTTTCTGGTGGACGAGGGGATGCTCAAGTTCAGCTACGTGCACAACGACAGCTTCATGAAGGAAGGCGAGATCAACAAGGACATCTACGCCAACTTCGCCATCCCCATCAACGAAGGCTCCATCGTGGGCTACGTGGCCCTGAAGGGCCAGCCCCTGAACATCGACGACGCCTACAACCTGGACCCCACCCTGCCCTTCAAGTTCAACAAGAGCTTCGACGAGAAGACCGGGTACAAGACCACCAGCATCCTCACCGTGCCCATCACCACCTCCCAGGGCGAGGTGGCGGGGGTGATCCAGCTCATCAACGCCAAGAACGACGCGGGCGCGTCGGCGCCCTTTTCCCAGGACGCCCAGGCCTTCATGCCGCTGTTCGCCAACTCCGCCTCGGTGGCCATCGAACGGGCCATCATGACCCGGGAGCTCATCCTGCGCATGATGCGCATGGCCGAATTGCGCGATCCCTCGGAGACCGGCCCCCACGTGCAGCGGGTGGGCGCGTACTCCGCGGAGATCTACCACAAGTGGGCGCAGAACAAGGGGGTGGACCCCAGGGAGCTCAAAAAGAACAAGGACCTCATCCGGGTGGCGGCCATGCTGCACGACGTGGGCAAGGTGGGCATCTCGGACAAGATCCTCAAGAAGCCGGCCAAGCTGGACGAGGACGAGTTCGCCATCATCAAGCTGCACACGGTGTACGGCGCGCAACTCTTCGAGAACTCCACCTCGGAGCTGGACGCCCTGTCCCGGGACATCGCCATCGGCCACCACGAGAAGTGGAACGGCAAGGGCTACCCGGGCCGGCTCATCGACATGTGGTCCACCCCGCCCAAGGTCGGCGAACCCAAGGTCGGCGACGAGATACCCCTGGCCGGGCGCATCTGCGCCCTGGCCGACGTGTTCGACGCGCTCACCTCGCGGCGTTCCTACAAGCCGCCCTGGCCGGACGAGAAGATCGTCTCGGTGCTCAAGGAGGAGAGCGGCCAGCACTTCGACCCCGACGTGGTGGATGCCTTCCTGGAGATCTTCGATGTGATCAAGCTCATCCGGGCCAAGTACACCGACGCCCTGCCCGAGGACGAGAGGCCCAACCCCACGGGCGACGAGGCCAAGAAGGCCGCTGACGCGCAGGACAAGGAACGCGGCAAGGACCACGAATAGGCCGGCAGGCCGTTGAAAACCTCGCGATGGCTGCGTTGCTGCGAAAGAGCCAAACCCTCGCGTAGTAACACTACGCGTCGGCCTTGGCTCTTTCTTGCGCCTTGCCCTCGCGGTTTTTGAACGGCCTACTCCCTGTTTTGCAGGACGATCCGGGCGCGGAGGAACCCCCTCCGCGTCCGGTTTTTCACATGCGGGGCGGGGTTTGACGCCCCCCGGCCGCCCTTTTCCGCTCACGCCCCGGAATCCTGCCGTTTGTCGAAAAATGATTTCCACTCGGGTTTTTCTTTTTCATAAAAACGCGTAATCGCGAAACTTACGTCAGGAAACCCGCTGGACGACGGCCCCCTGGCCCGATTTCGCCGCGGCCTGCGCGCCGAGAACCAGCACAAGCGAGGAGACCACAGCCCATGAGCGCAGAAAAGAACATCGAAAGCATGATGCAGGAAGGGCGGCTCTTTACCCCGCCCGCAGAGGGCAAGGCCCGTGCCCACGTGAAAAGCATGGAGGAGTACCAGGCCCTGTACGACGCCTCCATGCAGGACCCGGAAGGCTTCTGGAAGAAACGCACCATGGAGCTGCTCACCTGGTTCAAGGAACCCACCAAGATTCTCGAATACGATTTCGAGAAGCCGGACATCAAATGGTTCCAGGACGGCGAGCTGAACGTGTCCTACAACTGCCTGGACCGCCACCTGGAAGGCCCGCGCCGCAACAAGGCGGCCATCATCTGGCAGGGCGAACCCGACGAGGACGTCCGGGTCTACACCTACCAGATGCTGCACGACGAGGTGAACAAGTTCGCCAACGTGCTGAGGAAGATGGGCGTGCAGCGCGGGGACCGGGTGTCCATCTACCTGCCCATGATCCCCGAACTGGCCATCGCCATGCTGGCCTGCGCCCGCATCGGGGCCATGCACTCCATCGTGTTCGCAGGGTTCTCGGCCGTGAGCCTGCAGAACCGCATCCAGGACTCCGAGGCCAAGGTGCTGGTCACCGCCGACGCCGTGCTGCGCGCGGGCCGCACCATCCCGCTCAAGGGCAACGCCGACGAGGCGCTCAAGAACTGCCCCACGGTGAAGCACTGCATCGTGGTCAAGCGGGGCGGCAACGGGATCGACATGGCCGAGGGCCGGGACAGCTGGTGGCACGAGGAGATGGCCGCGCCCGAGGTCCAGGGCTACTGCAAGCCCGAATCCATGAACGCCGAGGACATCCTCTACATCCTCTATACCTCGGGCTCCACGGGCAAGCCCAAGGGCGTGGTGCACACCACCGGCGGCTACCTGACCTACGTGGCCAGCACCATGCAGCACGTGTTCGATTTGCAGGAGGACGACGTCCACTGGTGCACCGCGGACATCGGCTGGGTCACGGGCCACAGCTACATCGTGTATGGCCCCCTGGCCGTGGGCGCCACCTCGCTCATGTTCGAGGGCGTGCCCAGCTACCCGCACCCGGACCGGTTCTGGCAGATCTGCGAGAAGTTCAAGGTCAACATCTTCTACACCGCGCCCACGGTCATCCGCTCGCTCATGCGCGAGGGCGAGGACTGGACCCGAAAGCACGACATGTCGTCGCTGCGCATCCTGGGCTCGGTGGGCGAGCCCATCAACCCCGAGGCCTGGATGTGGTACCACGAGAACGTGGGCAAGGGGAAACTGCCCATCGTGGACACCTGGTGGCAGACCGAGACCGGAGGCATCCTCATCTCGGCCATGCCCTTCGCCACCGCGCTCAAGCCCGGCTCGGCCACCCTGCCCCTGCCCGGGGTCGCGCCCAAGGTCATCACGGCCGAGTGCGAGGACTGCAAGGCCAACGAGGGCGGGCACCTGGTCATCACCAAGCCCTGGCCCGGCATGCTGCGCGGGGTGTTCGGCGACCCGGCCCGGTTCAAGTCCACCTACTTCGACCGGTTCAAGGGCATGTACGAGTCCGGCGACGGCGCGCGGGTGGACGCGGACGGCTACTTCTGGGTCATGGGCCGGCTGGACGACGTGATCAACGTGTCCGGCCACCGCATGGGCACCGCCGAGGTGGAGAGCGCCCTGGTGTCCCACCCCTCCGTTGCCGAAGCCGCGGTGGTGGGCATGCCCCACGCCATCAAGGGCGAGGGCATCTTCGCCTACGTGACCCTCAAGGCCGACGTGGAGGAGTCCGAGGAACTGCGCAAGGAGCTCAAGGTGCACGTGCGCAAGGAAATCGGCCCCATCGCCACGCCCGAGGCCATCCAGTTCGCCATGGGCCTGCCCAAGACCCGCTCGGGCAAGATCATGCGCCGCGTGCTGCGCAAGATCGCCGCGGGCCAGGTTGACGCCTTCGGCGACACCTCCACCCTGGCCGACCCTGGCGTGATCCCGGACCTCATCGACGGCTTCCAGCAGCTCATGCCCAAATAGGGCCGAGCAGCACGAAAAGAAAACGGCCCGGAGGCGCAAGCCTCCGGGCCGTTTTGTCTTTGCCTGGGCCTACACCAGCCGGATCGGGCCGGGATATTGCGCCACCATCTCGTCACTGGTGAGCAGGAGGATGCCCTCCACCGTGGCCTGGGCAACCAACATCCGGTCAAAGGGGTCCTTGTGGATGGACGGCAGGCCGCCCACGGCCACGGCGTGTTCGCTGGCGATGGATAACTCGCCGTAGCCATTGTCCAAGAGCCCACGGCGCAACAGCCGGGCGTCCACCGAAAAGTCTGGCCGTCCCAGCCCCTGCTTGATGACCACCTCCCAGATGCTGGCGACGCTGAACAGCAACTCGTTCTCCGGCGCACTGATGAGCTCGCGCGCCGCGGCGGACAGGCGAGCCGATTCACCCGCGGCGAACAGGAGAAGGTGCGTGTCCAGCAGCAGTTTCATTCGCCGCCGCCGAAGAGCTCTTCGATCTCGGCGCTGCCCATGCGGTCGAAATCATCCGGGGTGGCGATCAGTCCGGCCATGAAATCCAACCGCTTCCTCCGCCCGGCCTCTGGCGCATCGAGCGCCATGACCTTGACCAACGGCCGGCCGGCCTTGGCGATGACGAACGGCTCGCCCTGGGCAGCCTTGTCCACCAGCCGGGACAACTGCGTCTTGGCCTCATGGATGTTCACGGTCTGCATGGGGACCTCCAGATAAACTAAGTCTACTTAGTCTAGTCTGTTTGTCAACCTGTGGCAAGCTGTTGCGCCCCTCCCCCCTACCGCGCGCAGTCGCTCGTATCGCCCTGGAGCTTGGCGATGGCGTGGGCCACGGCCGGGAGCACCGCGTCCAGGTTCTCGGCCACGGCCTTGGGCGAACCGGGCATGTTGATGACCAGGGACAGGCCGATGCTGCCGGCCGCGGCGCGGGAGATGGCCCCGTGCGGGGTCTTGGTCAGGCTCAAGGCGGTCATGGCCCGCTCGAACCCGGGCAGCCGCTTCTCGATGAGGGAGAGCGTGGTCTCGGGCGCGGTGTCCCGCGGCCCCAGGCCGGTGCCGCCGCTGGTCAGGATGAGGTCGAAGCCCTGGTCCAGGGCCAGGTGGGCCAAGAGGTGCCGAAGCTGCGCCGGCTCGTCCGGGATGAGGAAATCCGCGGCCAAAGACAGGTCCAGAGCCGCCTCGGCCCGCTCCCGGATCAGGGGCGCGCACTTGTCCTCGCGCAGGCCGGCCGCGCCCTTGTCCGAGAGCACGATGACCGCCAGGGACAGGCCGGTGCGCCAGGCGTGCAGGCCAGCGTTGGCCGGCAACTCCACCGCGGCCCCGGCCCGCAGGGCCAGGCCGCGCACCGTGAGCCCCGGCTTGCCCAGAGCCGGGACCAGGGCGCTGCCCACCACCTGCAGCAACGGCTTGTCAGGCACCAGGCCCAGCCGGGTTCCGGCGCGCAGCCGGGGCAGGGGGCCGGCCGCGGGCAGGCCCAGGCCGGCGAAGCCGGCGTCGGCCCAGTCCGGGACCGCCAGGGCGGTGGCACCGGAGGGAACGGCCAGGGGAGCGGGATTCTTGAGCTGCAGGGCGGGCTGGGTCATGGTCGCCTCTCTGTTCGGCCCGGGGGCCGGGTCTTTCATTCCCCGGAGAAATCGCGTAGCTTTTCGAATCCGGGCGGATGCGCCAGGATTCCAACAAACCTGAACCCTGTCAACGAGGTTGCCGATGAAGGGCATCATCCTGGCCGGCGGGTCCGGGACCCGGCTCTATCCCCTGACCCTGGCGGTGAGCAAGCAGCTCCTGCCGGTCTACGACAAGCCCATGATCTACTATTCCCTGTCGGTGCTCATGCTGGCCGGGATAAAGGACATCCTCATCATCTCCACGCCCCAGGACACCCCCCGGTTCCAGGCCATCTTCGGGGACGGTTCGCACCTGGGCCTGAACTTCTCCTACGCGGTGCAGGACAAGCCCGAGGGCCTGGCCCAGGCCTTCATCATCGGCCGGGAGTTCATCGCGGGCGACTCGGTATGCCTGGTGCTGGGTGACAACATCTTCTACGGCCAGGGCCTGTCCGTGCTGCTGCAGACCTGCGCGCGGCTCACCACGGGCGGCGTCATCTTCGGCTACAAGGTGCGCGACCCGCAGCGCTACGGCGTGGTGGAGTTCGACGCCCTGCACAACGTCATCAGCATCGAGGAGAAACCGGCCAACCCCAAGAGCCGCTACGCCGTGACCGGGCTGTACTTCTACGACAGCCAGGTCTGCGACATCGCGGCCAGCCTCACGCCCTCGGATCGGGGCGAGTTGGAGATCACCGACCTGAACAACGTGTACCTGCAACAGGGCAGGCTCAAGGTGGAGTTCTTCGGCCGCGGCCTGGCCTGGCTGGATACCGGCACCTTCGAGTCCCTGCACAAGGCCGCGGGGTTCGTGCAGGTGGTGCAGGAGCGGCAGGGCCTCATCGTGGCCTGCATCGAGGAGATCGCCTGGCGCATGGGCAACATCGGGCTGGAGCAGTTGGACGCCCTGTCCCGCCGCTACAACAACACCTACGGCCAGTATTTGCACGAATTGATAGAGGAAGCCTCGGGCAAAAAACGGTAGCCCGTTCCGAGGACGAAAAAAGGGACCCCGGCCCGAGCCAGGGTCCCCACGGAAAACCGTCCGGGCCGCTTGCGGCCTAGTGGTGGGGGTTCTTGCTGTTCTGGTAGATGCGGTAAAAGGCCGTGCCCACGATGAGGGCCATGTAGGCGTAGATCAGGGACACGCCCAGGTAGCCCTGGGGGGTGCTGTGGATGGCGTTCCAGAAGAGTTCCGCGAACATGGTCGTCCTCCTGTTGTCGTAAGACTCGAAACCGACTGATTGTCCGAAAAGGGAAAAATGTCAAGCCACAGGATGCATTCCGAAGACTCCTCCCCCCTGGCCGTGGGCCGGGAGGTGGAGCTGACCATCGACAAGCTGGCCCTGGGCGGCGCGGGCCTGGCCCGGTTCGAAGGCATGGCCGTGTTCGTGGAGCACGGATTGCCCGGCCAGCGCGTGCTGGCCCGCGTCACCGCGGCCAAGAAACGCCACGCCGAGGCCGAAGCCGTCTCGGTCCTCTCTCCCTCCCCGCACCAGGTGGAGCCTTTCTGCCCCCACTTCGGGGACTGCGGCGGCTGCAGCCACCAGGACCTGGACTACGGCCAGCAGTTGCACTGGAAACACCTCCAGGTGCAGGAAACCCTGGCCCGCCTGGGCAACCTGGGCGAGGAGGCCGCGGCCAAGGTCCGGCCCGCCATCCCCTCGCCCGAGACCCGCCACTTCCGCAACAAGATGGAATTCGCCTTCGGCGGCGGCTCGGGCGAGAACCTCTCCCTGGGCCTGCGGCCCCGCGGCTCGGCCGACGCCCTGCTGGACGTCGCAACCTGCTTCCTCCAGTCCGAGCAGAGCGCCGCCATGGTCAACGCGGCCCGCGAATTCTGCCGCACCACCGGGTACCCGGCCTACGACCCGGCCCGGGACCAGGGCCTGTGGCGGCACCTGGTGATCCGCGAGGCCAAGACCACCGGCCAGGCCATGGTCCACTGCATCACCGCGCCCTGGCGGCAGGCCGCGGACGCAGTGCACGACCTGGCCGACCACCTGCACGCCGCCTTCCCCGGCCTCACCACCTTTGTCCACTCCACCCGCAAGGCGCGGCTGGCCGTGGCCCAGGGCGAGGTGCAGCGCCTGGCCACCGGCCCGGGCCACATCTTCGAGGACCTCGGCCCCTTCACCTTCCGCATCTCGGCCGACGCCTTCTTCCAGACCAACACTCCGGCCGCCCACCTGCTCTACACCGCCGCCCTGGAACTGGGCCGCCTGGAACCCGACTGGACCGTCTGGGACCTCTACTGCGGCTCGGGCGGGCTCACCCTGTACGCGGCCAAGCACTGCCACAAGGCCCTGGGCTTCGAATCCGACCCCCGCACCGTGGAGGATGCCCAGGCCAACGCCGCGGCCAACGGCGTGGCCAACTGCGAGTTCCACGCGGTGGACGTGCTGCACGCCCTGTCCCAGTCCCCCTACCCGCCCGACGCGGTGATCCTGGACCCGCCGCGCAGCGGCCTGCACCCGGACGGGGTGAAGGAACTGCTGCGCCTGGGCCCCAAGCGCATCATCTACGTGTCCTGCAACCCGGCCACCCTGGCCCGGGACCTGGCCGCCCTGAAGGGACGCTACACCCTCTTCGCGGCCCAGCCGGTGGACCTGTTCCCCCACTCCCCGCACATCGAGTGCGCCGCGGCTCTGGACAGGTTGAAATAATCCGGCAACCCGGCTACAACCCAAACCCACGCAACCCAAAGACCACCCAAGGAGCATACCCATGGACTACATGTGGTTCGTCGGCGGCATCATCATCGTTGGCATCGCCCTCTTCTTCCTGAAACAGAGCGCCATCCAGGGCGACTAGAAGAAAGCATCAAGCAAGACGGGCGATTCGTGAATCGCCCCTACACAAGAGGATCGTGCCGGCGGGTCTGGCTGGATGCTCTTCTGTAGGGGCGATTCACGAATCGCCCGTCTTTTTCTCCGGGCGAAGCACCCGGTACCGACCGATCCGTTCTCCCTCCCTACTTCTTCTTCCGCTCTTTCGGTGCGAGCATGGACTCGGGGTCCAGGAGCGCGGTGAAGTCCTCCTTGGAGAGGATGCCCTGCTCATCGGCCAGCTCCTCCAGGGGCCTGCCGGTAGCGTCGGCCTTTTTCACCAGGGCGGCGGCGGCCTCGTAGCCGATGATGGGGGCGAGCACGGTGAGCACGCCGGCCGAGGACTTGAGCAGGGCCAGGCAATGGTCGCGGTTGGCGGTGATGCCGCGCACGCAGCGCTGGCCCAGGGTGTCCACGGCTCGGGCGAGGATATCCAGGGATTGCAGAAGATTGAACGCGATGAGCGGCACGAACACATTGAGTTCAAGCTGGCCGGCCTGGGCGCCCAGGGTCACGGAAAGGTCGTTGCCAATGACCTGGTAGCAGACCTGGTTGACCACCTCGGGAATGACCGGGTTGACCTTGCCGGGCATGATGGAGGAGCCGGGCTGCACGGGCGGGAGGTTGATCTCGTGGAACCCGGTGTGGGGGCCGGAGGCGAGCAGGCGCAGGTCGTTGCAGAGCTTGGAGACCTTGACCGCCACGCGCTTGAGCATGCCGGAGAGGGTGACGTAGGCCCCGGTGTCCGAGGTGGCCTCGATGAGGTTTTCCGAGAGGGTGACGGGCAGGCCGGTGAGTTCGGCCAGGATCTCGCAGGCGCGGGCTGCATAGCCGGGCACGGTGTTGATGCCGGTGCCGATGGCCGTGGCCCCGAGGTTCACCTCGCAGAGCAGGCGGGTGATCTCGGCGATGCGGTCGGTGTCCTCGCCCAGGGTGTGGGACCAGGCCGCGAATTCCTGGCCCAGGGTCATGGGCACCGCGTCCTGGAGCTGGGTGCGGCCCATCTTGAGCACGGTGGAGAACTCCTCGGCCTTGGCGTCCAGCGCCTGCCGCAGCTCGCGCAGGCCGTGCACCAGGTCGCGGGAGTACCAGACCAGGGAGATGCGCAGGGCGGTGGGGTACACGTCGTTGGTGGACTGGGAGAGGTTGACGTGGTTGAGGGGGTGCAGGAAGGCATAGTCGCCGCGCGGCCGGCCCAGGAGCTCCAGGGCGCGGTTGGCGACGACCTCGTTGGCGTTCATGTTGGTGGAGGTGCCGGCCCCGCCCTGGATGCAGTCCACCACGAAGTGGTCGTCGAGTCTGCCTGCGCGGACCTCGTCGCAGGCGGCCACGATGGCCTGGCCCAGCACGGGCTCCAAGAGGTCGAGCTCCAGGTTGGCCAGGGCCGCGGCCTTCTTCACCGCCCCAAGGGCCTGGATGAGGCGGGGGAAATGGGAGACCGGGATGCCGGTGATCTGGAAGTTCTCCAGGGCGCGCACGGTCTGCACGCCCCAGTAGGCCTCGGCCGGCACCTGGCGCGGCCCCAGGGAATCGGTCTCGGTGCGGGTCTTCATGGGAGGCCTCCGTTGGCCATGCCGCGCAGGCGGGCGGGGATGTTCCATTTCTCCAAAAGGCGAGCCGCGGCCGGGGGCACCAGGGACTGCCAGTCCCCGCCCTGGGCCATGAGGCCGCGAACCTGGGAGCCGGTGATACCCTTATCCTCGGGCGGCACGTCCCAGAGTACGTGGGTGGCCAGGCCCAGGTCATGGAAGCGGGCCAGCTTGGTGCGGCCCCAGTCGTCGCAGATGGACAGGAAGTAGGTGGCGTCGCGGGGCGCGTAGTGGTGGAAGAGCTCAGGCAGGTTCACGGGCAGCGGGGTGGTGATGAAGTCCGTGAGGGGCACCCCGGCCTCGGCCAGGGCGGCGCGGACCAGCAGGGCGCGCTCGTAGTAGGTCAGGGGGTTGGCCGCGGCGGTGCTGCGCTGGGGGTCCACGGCTTCAGGCCGGGTGTGGCCCGGGTCGGGGTTGGTGATGCCCACCACCAGGAAACGGCTCAGGGCCTTGCCGGCCAGCAGGTAGCGCAGGTGGTCGTTGTGCAGCACCTGGAAGCGGCCGTGGATCACGCCGACGTCGCACGGTTCGGTCATTGGTCCTCCTCCTGAGAGGGCCGGGCGGGGAAGGGGTCGTAGGGGCCGGGCCAGTAGGGCAACTCCTGGGGCGCGTCCATGATGCCGGCCAGGCGGGCGCGGTCCAGGTAGTTGAGGATGCAGAGCATGAGCTCGCCGCCCCGTACGCAGCCCAGGGCTCCGGAGGCCACGGCCACTTCGTCGAACCGGGCCACCGCGTCCTGGCGCACGCCCGGTCCGTGGAACAGCAGGGGCACGGGCTCGCCCGAGTGGACCAGGGTCCCCACGCTGGGGGTGGAGTGGTCCGCGGTGACGGCCACCAGCACCTCGGGGTCCTCCAGGAGCGGGGGCAACCCCTTGGCCAGGCCCTTGTCCAGGGATTCTATGGCGGCCAGCTTGAGGAGCGGGTCCTTGCGGTGCGCGGCCTGGTCAGGGGCCTTGGTGTGCACGTGCACGAAGCCCGCGCCCTGCGCAATCTCCTGGCGGGCCAGGTCCAGGCGGCGGGCCAGGTCCGCGCCCGGGTCGCCGGAATCCGGGTCCTGGACCAGGTCCAGGCCCAGGTAGCGGGCGATGCCCCAGTAGATGATCCCCGCGGACACGCTGGCCCCGCGCATGCCGTAGCGCTCGGCAAAGGGCATGACCGGGCGGCCGGCCCCGGGACGCTGGGTGACCAGGCCGGACAGGGGCGGCAGGCCGCGGGACTTGCGGGAGAGGTTGGCGGGAAGATTCCTGAGGGTGCGGTGGCAGTGGCGCACGTAGGCGGCCAGGGCGCGGGCCGTTCGCTTTGCCGCGGGGTCGGCTTCATGGCCCGCATGCGGAAGGATGGCCGAGAGGAAGGCGTTGTCCCGCATGGTGTTTGAGTCGGTGACGTGGGGGGAGACGTCATCCCCCGGGCCATGGGGCGACAGGATGAGCACGCCGAACAGGCCCTTGCCGTGCTCGAAGCGGATGCCCACGCCGTCGTGGGAGAAGCCGGCCACCGCGGCCGCGGCTGCGGCGCACTCTTCCGGGGTGGCCTGGGGCGCGTCCACGTCCATGTACAGGCAGGCGTCGCGCTCGGACACGGCGCAGAGGTGGGCCAGCACGGCCACGCTACCGGGCTCCGGGCGCAGGCCCTGGCCCAGGGCCTCCAGCCAGCCGCGGCCCGGGAAGTCCTCGGGCCCGTAGCCGAACATGGCGAAATGGGCGTTCTCACTGGGCAGGGCCTGGCCGAGCCGGCCGGCGTGGAACAGGCCGCAGCCCGAGGCTGCGGCCAGGCGGTCCAGGAAGGGGATGGCCGCGGCCTGCAAGGGCGTCAGGTTGCCGAGCTGCGGGCAGGCCCGGTCGCCCAGGCCGTCCAGCACCACCAGCACGCATTTCTTGGGCATGGCTTCTCCTGCCCGGAATGCTACACGAATTTCCCCCAGGCCGCGACCGCTATTCATCGCGCCCAACCTGGACGCATGCCAATATCGAGTTTATCTATTTGCCATATTCCCCGACCGGGGGCATGAGGAAACCATGCGGCTGGACCTCCACATCCATACCAGGGCCTCTCCCTGCAGCAGGCTGGGGCTGGGGGACATCCTGTGCCGGGCCCGGGACCTGGGGCTGGACGGGGTGTGCCTCACGGACCACGACATGGTGTCGCGCGCGGCCCTGGACGTGGAGGGCGTGCAGGAGGACGGCCTGGTGGTGCTGGTGGGCATGGAGTACACCGCAACCGAGGGCGACTTCCTGGTCTTCGGCCCGGTGGAGGACCTGCCCCTGGGCCTGCCGGCCCGGGAGCTGCTGACCGCGCTCCGGACCCTGGGCGGGGCGGCGGTGGCGGCCCACCCCTTCCGCTCCTGGCGGCTGACGGACCCGGAGGTCTTCAGCCTGGGCCTGGAGACGGGCCTGGCCGTGGAGCGCTACAACGGCCGCAACCTGTCCCAGGAGAACGAGAAGGCCCAGATCCTGGTGGACCGCTTCGGCCTGCACGCCACGGGCGGAAGCGACGCCCACTCGGTGGACGAACTGGGCGTGGCCGTGACCCGGTTCCTGCGGCCGGTGCGCTCCCGCTCCGAGCTGGTGGAAGCCCTGTTGGCCGGCGACTGCGTGCCCGAGCTCACTCCCCTGGGCCTGCGCCGTTTCCACGCCTCCGGCTCCGCGGCCTGGGCCTAGAAAAGGAATAATCAGGGCGGGGAGCCCTCTTCCGGTTAGGAAGGGGACTCCCCGCCCTGTTTCGTGTCTGCGCGCTAGAAGATCTCGCTGGCCGGGATGGTGGGGAGGTTGAAGGCCTGGCCCACGGCCGGGCAGGTGAGCTTGCCCTTGTAGGTGTTCAGGCCGGGCAGCAGGCTGCGGTCGTGGGCCAGGGCGTCCAGGCCGTTGTCCGCCAGCTTCAGCACGTAGGGCAGGGTCTGGTTGGTCAGGGCGAAGGTGGAGGTGCGGGGCACCGCGCCGGGCATGTTGGCCACGCCGTAGTGCACCACCCCGTCCACCACGTAGGTGGGGTTGTCGTGGGTGGTGGCGTGGATGGTCTCCACGCAGCCGCCCTGGTCCACGGCCACGTCCACGATCACCGAGCCCTCCTTCATGGTGGGCAGCATGTCGCGGGTGACCAGGTGGGGGGCCTTGGCGCCCACGATGAGCACGCCGCCGATGACCAGGTCCGCGAACTGGACCCACTTGCGGATGTTGGGCTCGGTGGAGGACACGGTCATGAGCCGGCCGCCGAACACGTCGTCCATGTACTGCAGGCGCTTGTGGTTCACGTCCATGACCGTGACCTGCGCGCCCAGGCCCATGGCCATGCGCGCGGCGTTGGTGCCCACCACGCCCGCGCCCAGCACCAGCACCGAGGCCGGGGACACGCCGGGCACGCCGCCCATCAGGATGCCGCGGCCGCCCTGGGACTTCTCCAGGTAGTGCGCGCCCACCTGGGTGGCCATGCGGCCGGCCACCTCGGACATGGGCATGAGCAGGGGCAGGGAGCCGTCGGGCAGTTGCACGGTCTCGTAGGCGATGCCGGTGACGCCCGAGCCGAGCATGGCCTGGGTCAATTCCTCGGCCGCGGCCAGGTGCAGGTAGGTGAAGAGGATGAGGTCGGAGCGCATGTACTGGTACTCGCTGGCCAGGGGCTCCTTGACCTTGACCACCATGTCCGCGCCCCAGGCCTCGGCCGCGCTGACCATGGCCGCGCCGGCGGCCGCGAACTCCGCGTCGCTGATGCCGCTGCCCAAGCCCGCGCCCTGCTCCACGAGCACCGTGTGGCCGCGGCGCACCAGGGATTCGACCCCGCCGGGGGTCATGGCGATCCGATTTTCCTTGGTCTTGATTTCCTTGGGCACACCCACGTTCATGGCGTCACCATCCTGTTGGAATATTGTGTGATTTCAGGTTCAGCCCACGAAGCGCTTGCGCGCGCCCGCGGGCAAGAGGGTCCATTTCCGCTTGGCCTTCATGACCACGAAGGACTCGCTGGCGTTGATGCCGCCCACCTTGGACAGGTCCTCGTCCAGGAACCGGTAGAGGTCGGCGATGTCGTCGGAGAGCACCACCTCGATCATGATGTCGTATCGGCCCGTGACCACCGCGACCCAGTTCACCTTGTCCAGGCGCGAGATGGCCTCGAGCTTCTCGTCGAGCAGCTGATGCGACTGGAGCGTGACGGCCACCAGGGCGATGGTGATGTCCTTGACCCGGGACGGGTCCACCAGCGCGGCGATGCGCATGGCCCCGCGGGCGATGAGGCCCTTCAAGCGGGTGCGCACGGTGGGCGCGGAAACGCCCAGCCGCTCCGCGGCCTCGCCCACGGACAGACCGCCGTCCTCGGCCATGAGCACGGCCAGCCGGCGGTCCTGGGGGTCCAGGGACTCACGGACATAGTTTTTCAAAGCGCTCATGGGACTTATCTTTCCGAAAAGAAAACTTATGTCAATAAAATTTTGTTAAAATGAAATACAAGTCTCAATATCTTTCCAAGAGGAAAAGTCTCGTTAAGCCGGCAGTTCTTGTGCAGTCCTCGTTGCCACCCATGGCCTTATCGCCTAAAGGAAACAAGATATTCCAGGGAGGTGAAGGCCATGGAGTGTCCCAGGTGCCGAATGACCCTTGCCCAAGAGTCCGATTCCTGCCCCCGATGCGGTTTTACTGTGGGAAAGGACACCGCCGCGGCTGTTCGCGACATCGCCGATGACGTCACCGCTCTGCGCAACGAGCAGGATAAGCTCCAGATGGATCTCTACCGGGTATCCCGCAAGCTGGAGACCTTGGGCGCCTTCCTGGAGCAGCAAGGAAAGGATGAGGAGTTCCGGCTCGAACCGGCCCCGGCTACGGCCACGCCCGCCCCGGAGTCCGAGACTCCGGCCTCTCCGCCGGTTGCCGGTCCCACGGTCCAGCCCCCGACCCGCTCGGCGGCCCCCAAGCCCGCACCCGCCGCGCAAGCGCAGCGACAGCCCTGGGACAGCGCCGACCGCACCGAGCTGGAATTACGCCTGGGCCAGAAATGGGTGCTGGTGGTGGGCATCGTGGTCATGGTCTTCGGGGTGGGCTATTTCCTGAAGTACTCCTTTGAGCAGGGCTGGGTCGGCCCCGTGGGACGGGTGACAGCGGCCTATCTGTGGGGCTGCGCGTTCCTGGCCCTGGGCGAACTGTCCCGCCGCCGACCCAACTTGGAGCGGTACGGCCTGTACTTGCTGGGCGGCGGAGTAGCGGTGCTCTATTTCGCCTCCTATGCCGCGTCCCAGATCTATTCCCTCCTGGACCCGTTACCCGCCTTTGCGGCCATGGCCCTGACCACGGCCCTGTCCATGGCCCTGGCCATGCGCCACGACTGCCAACCCCTGGCGGTGCTCGGCCTGCTGGGCGGGTTCCTGACCCCGGTATTGCTGAGCACCGGCCAGGACAACGTGATCGGGCTCATGAGCTACCTGGCGGTGCTCAACGCCGGGGTGCTGGCCGTGGCCTTTCGGCGCAACTGGCTGCCGCTCTTCAAGCTCGGGTTCGCTGCCACCTATCTGCTCTACGCCACCTGGCACCTGTTCCATTACCACCCGGAAAAATTCTGGCCCGCGTTTCTGTTTCTGCACCTCTTCTTCCTGATCTACGCCGCAGTGCCTTTTGCCTGCGAACTGAACCAACTGGACTCCTCCGGGCCCCGGCCGCGCCATCTTGCCGTGGCTAATTGCCTGGTGGCCTTCGCGTTCGCCTATGTCCTGATCCGCTCACGGTTCCCCACGGAATGGAGCGCCCTGGCGGCCCTGGCCTATGCCGCCCTGTTCCTGGCCCAGGCCACGGTCTTCCTGCGCAGGGAACGAGCGGACCAACCGTTCTTCACGGTCTGCGCAGCCCTGGGCGGCCTGTTCATCACGGTGGCCGTGCCCCTGGCCCTAACCGGGCAGTACATCACGCTGGGCTGGGCCTTGCTGGCTGCGGCCGGGTGCTGGGCCTCCCGACGGCTGTCGGACCTGCGCTTGGCCACCGGGACCGCGGTGGTGTTAGGCTTGGCCTTCGGCCGTCTGTTCCTGTTCGACTATCCCCATATCTTCGGGCTCACGCCCATGGGCAAGGTGACCTTCGCCTTCCTGCCGGAGTTCGGCCACCTGCTCCTGGTCCGCCTGCTCACCGAGGCCGCAGTGCTCGGATCGACCTGGTTCGCGGCCCGACAGGCCGCGGACTGGCAAGGGGCCGAGCCGCATCCCACCCTGCGCTCGGCCCGGGACCTGCTCCGCTTAGGCCTAGGGCTGGGACTGGCCGCGGTGCTCAGCTTCGAGGTTTCAGCCCTGTGCATGGAGCACTGGCCCTCGGCCGCGGCCGCAGCCCTGTCCGTACTCTGGGGGGTGTACGCCATCGCCCTGCTGGTGGTGGGTCTGCGCACCGGGACCCAAGCCGTGCGCATGGCCGGCCTGGGATTTTTCGGCGTAACCCTGCTCAAGGTGGTGGGAGTGGACATGGCCCAGGTCTCCACCCCCTACCGGATCATCTCCTTCGTAGCTCTGGGCCTGCTCCTGGTGAGCGCGTCCTACCTGTACCACCGGTTCCGACCCCGCATCGCCACCCCCTCGCCCCCCGAATCCGAGGAGCACCGGGTATGAGGCCGGCCAACCTCCCCGCCCTCCTGGCGGCCCTCCTCCTGCTCCTGCCCCTGCCTGGAGGCGCGGACACGAATCGGCCGGGGCAGGACGCCTTCCTGCGCCTGGCCCCGGTGCAGGCCCCGGCCGGCGGGTTCACCAACGGCACCCTGTACCGCGCCCCCCTGCCCGCGGTCATCCTCTCCGAGGTCTCTCCGAACCTACAGAACCTGCGCCTGTTCGACGCACAGGGTAGGGAGACGCCCTTCGTGGTGTTGGAGAACCGCATCCCCGGCCAGCCCGAGGCCTGGCGGCGGGCGGAACTGACCGACTACGTGCCGGATGCCGGAAACGGCGAGGCTCTGCTCCTCTTCAAACTGCCCGAGGCGGGCCGGCGCGTTACCGGCTTGGAACTGGACACCCCGAGCCGCGACTTCCACAAAACCACGGCCCTGGAGTCCAGCCCGGACGGCGCGCACTGGACGCCGGTAGCCGCGGGCGAGGTCTACGACTTCACCTCCCGCGTTGCCCTGCGCCGCACCACCCTGGAGTTTCCCGCCCAGGACAACACACGATTCCGGCTGCGCCTGCGCAACGCCGCCCCACATCCCGACATCTTCGCGGCCTGGCGCATGCACCACGGCGATCTGGACATCGCCTCCCTGGTCCTGCGGCCCGAAAGCCTGCGCATCACGTCCGCGGCCCTGCGCGTGGCCGAGGTCCCGGAACAGGTGGTCTGGGACCGGGCTGAACCGGAAGGCTTGAGCATCAGCAGCGACAAGGGCGACACCGTAGTGGAGATCATGGCCGGCCTGCCCGCCGGGCGAATCACGCCGCGCATCGCCACCGCCGTGTTCAACCGGACCGTGGAGGTGCTGGGGAGCCAGGATGCAGGGCGCACGAAGTTTTCCCCCATCGGCCGGGGCATCATCCACCGGATGCCCGGTCCCGACGACTCCCAGGGCAACGCCACCCTCGCCGTGGGGGACACCTGGCGGCGCGGCTACCGCCTCCGGATCCACGACCAGGGAGCCCCGCCCCTGGAAATTACCGGGGTCCAGTTGGAGTGGCCGCAGCGCCTGCTGTTCTTCATGCCCCAGGCCGACAGCCCGGCCATGGCCCTCCACTTCACCACCCGCCGGGAGCAACTCCCCCTTCCCGCCTTCGACCTGGCCCGGATGGTGACCCCGGCCAACTGGCCAGGGCTGCCCTCGGTGCAGGTCGTCATCGGACCGGCCGCAGACAATCCCGATGCCCGCAGCGGCTGGTCGCTCTTCAGCGGAACCGGACTGCTCACGGCTCTGGTCCTGGTGCTCTGCGGGGTCCTGGCGGCCTGGCTGACAGCCCTGGTACGCCGGCGCTAGCCTGCCCTCTTACGCCGCCAATCTGCGGATGGCGGTGACGAGGTCGGGGATGCGGAAGGGCTTTTCCAGGACCTGGGCCACGCAGGGGGGCATGGTGGCTGGCCTGGAGTCGGTGCGGCCGGAGAGGAGCAGGATGGGGGTGCCGTTGGCCTTGCGGAGCAGGCCGGTCAAATCCGAGCCGCCCTTGTCCGGGCAGACCAGGCCCAGGGCGTGGCCCGAGAAGTCCGGCCCGGTTTCTCTGGAAATGGGCAGGGCGCGGGCCGGGGTCAGGCCGCACTCGCGCACCACGTCGTCCAGCACCTCCCTGAGGCCGGGATTCTCGCAGCACACCAGCACGGTTTCGGGAGCTTTCGGCTTCACCGGGGGCGGGTCGGGCAGGGCCGGGGCCTCGACCCCGATGCGGGTGCGCAGCATGGCCAACTCCCGGCGCAGGGCGCGCAGGGCCGCGCTGCGGGTGGCCTCGTCCCCGCCTTCCAGGCGCTCGGCCAGGCCGGCCACCCGCTCCAGGTCCCGGGCCAGGTCGCCGAACCCGTAGTCCGCGGCGCGGCCCCGGGCTGCGGCCTCCAGCTCGGCGCGGCCCTTGAGGTGCATGAAGGAGCGGTCGAAGAAGGTCTCGGGGCTCACCCGGCGGGCAGCGGAGCACATGAAGCGCTCGTGCAGGCAGCGGGCCAGGATGGGGAAGGCCCGGGCCGCGGGCGAGGTGCCCCGGGTGACCAGGGGCCGGCGGTCCACCAGGGCCTGGCCCACGGCCGGGTCCTCGGGGATGCAGCCCAAAAAGGCGCAGTTGAGCGACAGGCGGCGGCCGGCGGTGGCGCGGATGCGCTCGAACACCAGCCGGGCCTGGCCCGCGCTCCTGGCCCGGTTCACCAGGATGAGGGGGTTCCACCACATACCGGCCTCGCGCAGCACCTTGATGAGGGCGTAGGCGTCGGTGATGGAGGTGGGGTCCGGGGTGACCACCACGGCCAGCTCCCGGGCGGCCAGGCAGAGCGAGAGCACGGACGACGCGATGCCCGGGGAGTTGTCCACCAGGATGTAGTCGTAGCGGGACAGGGTGTGGAACTGGCGGTTCAGGGACAGGCGCTTGTCCCGGGTCAGTTCGGCCAGGCGCAGCACGCCCGAGCTGCCCGCCACCAGGTCCACGGACTCGGCCACGGGCATGGCCGCGTGCTCCATGGGCACGCCGCCGAAGAGCACGTCCTCCAGGGTGTACTGGGGCAGGACCCCGAGCAGGATGTCGGCGTTGGACAGGCCCAGGTCCGCGTCCAGCAGGCAGACCCGGTGGCCGGCCCGGCCCAGGGCCAGGGCCAGGTTCACGGACACGGTGGTCTTGCCCACCCCGCCCTTGCCGCTGGCCACCGCCACCACCCGGGTCCGGCTCATGGGACGGCCTCCGCCTCGGTGAGCACCTCCCGCACCAGGGCCAGCAGGCTCTCGATCTGGAAGGGTTTGCTCACGCAGCGGGCCGCGCCCAGGGCCTTGGCCTCGGCCAGCTCCTCGGGTCCGGCCATGCCGGTGAGCACGATGACCGGCATGCGGCCCACCTTGCCCCGGATGGCCGAGAGCAGGGACAGGCCCGAGCGCGAGGGCATGCGGATGTCCAGGAGCATGAGCCGGTAGCGTCCCTTGGCCAGCCGGCGCAGGGCCTCCTGGCCGTCGGACGCGGTCTCGGCCGGGTAGCCGGCGGCCTCCAGGGACTCGCGCAAAATTTCGCGGATGTGCTCCTCGTCGTCCACCACCAGCACGGTGCGGGGCGTGGGGGCCGGGGCGGGCTTGCCACCTCCGGCCTCGTCCTTGGCGGCCAGGCTGTCCAGGGGGAGCACCACCCGCACCTCGGTCCACTGCCCCTCCTCGCTGTCCACGGCCAGTTCGCCCGAATGGCCCGCGATGATGCCGTAGGAGGTGGACAGGCCCAGGCCGGTGCCCTTGCCCTCCTCCTTGGTGGTGAAGAAGGGGTCGAAGATGCGGGACAGGTTCTCCTTGGAAATGCCGCTGCCCGTGTCCCGCACCACGGCCTGGGCGAATCCCGGGTCCTTGGCCGGCCCCACGGAAAGGGTGAGGGAACCTCCCTCCTTGGCCTCCATGGCGTGCTCGGCGTTGAGCAGCAGGTTCAGGAACACCTGCTCCAGCTGGCGGCCGTCGGCGCGCACCGGGGCCAGGCCCGGGGCGATCTTGAGGTCCACCGCGATGTTCGCCTTTTCCAGGCTGCCGCGCACCAGGGCCAGGGTCTTTTCCAGCACCGCGCCCAGGTCCGTGGGCTCGAAGCGTGGGCTTGCGGGCCGGGCGAAGTCCATGAGGCTGCCCAGGATGGAGGTGATGCGCTCGATCTGCTCCATCATCTGGCGCAGGCTTTTCTTGCGCGACTCGTCGGGCTCCTTGAGTTCGAGCAGCTGCGCCCGGGCATAGACGATGGCCAGGGGGTTGTTGATCTCGTGCGCCGCGCCCGCGGCCAGTTGGCCCACCGCGGCCAGGCGCTCGGCCTGAAGCAGCTTCTGGTTCATGCGCTTGAGCTTGCGCAGGGCCGCTGCCAGGCTCTCGGCCCGCGCCTCGGCCCGGGCCTGGTGTTCCAGGCGGCCGGCCGCTGCCGCGGCCAGGGCGGCAAGCTGGGACAGGGCCGCGATCTCGGCCGGGCCGAAGTCGCCAGATTTGTCCGGAGGCAGGGCCAGGACCTCGCCCGCGAACCCGCCGTCCGCCAGCATGGCCGCTGCCCAGTAGGGCTTCACGAACTGGGGCGCGGCAGCCTCGCCGCCGGCCGTGTCCCCGGCCAGGCCGGGTATGCGGTTCAGGTAACCAGCCAGCACCAGCCGGAGGTTTTCGGGCAGGGCGGCCAGGTCCGCGGGCAAGGGGTTCAGGTCCGGGTCCAGGCCCAGGCGGATGGGTTGCCGGCCCTTGCCCCAGGCCAATCCGTGCAGCACCGCGGCTTCGGCGTCCACCACGTAGGCGAGCCCGCCCGGACAGCCCAGGCGCTCGGTCACGGCCCGGGCCACGGCCGAGAATATCTCCTCCCGGGACCGGGCCAGGCCCAGTTCCGGACCCGCGGCCAGCACCGCGGCCTGGGCCGCGCGGATGCGCTCCAGCTCGGCCTCGCGGCGGGTGAGTTCGGCGTTGCTCCGCACCAGGGCGCGGTTGGCCTGCTGCAGGGCGCGGAAATAGAAGTGGGCCGCATCGGCCTCCAAGTCGAAGAGGGAGGCGCGCTCGGCGAATCCGGCGCCGACGCCGGCCCGCACCGCGTCCAGCTTGGCGGCGTCCAGGCCCAGGGCCGAGGCCAGGGCGTCTCGGCCCGCGGCGACCTCCTCGCTGCCCGGATCGCCGGCCACCTCGTGGGCCAGGCGGTTGGCCAGGGCGGTGATGAGCATGAGGTCCCGGTTGCCGTTCAGGCTAAGGAGCGCGTCCACGGGCTGGTGGTGCAGCCAGGCCGCGTCGGCCAGGGCCTGGGGAAGGCCGAAGCGGTCGGCCAGGCGCTTGCCGGCCAGCACGTGGTCCAGGCCCAGGCGGGCGATCTCCATATCCAGAAGCACGCCCTCGCCCGCGGCGCGGCGGGTGAGCAGATCCTCATATTCCGGCCCCAGGGCCGAGAGCAGGGCCAGTTGGCCGCAGTCGTGCACCATGCCCGCGGCGAACGCCTCGCCGGCCAGTTCCGGCCGGACGGCCTCGGCCAGGAGCCGGCCCGCCACCGCGGCGGTCAGGGCGTGCCGCCACAAGTCCTTGAGCAGGGGGTCGCCGGATTTGGGGTCCACCAGCAGGTGTTCGCGGATCACGATGCCCAGCACCACCTGGCGCAGGGCGGCCAGGCCGAGCACGGTGAGGGCCTGCTCCAGGCTGGCCACCTTGCCGCGCAACCCATACACGAGAGAGTTGGCCTGGCGCAGGACCTTGAGGGTCAGGGACTGGTCGGACTCGATGAGCCGAGCCAGGTCGTGGAAATCGGCCCCGTCCTCCAGGGCCAGGGAGAGCACCCGGGCGGCCACGGCCGGCGGGGCGGGCAATTCGTCGATGCGGCGCAGCACCTCGTCCACGTCGGGCGCGCCTGCGAACTCGAAACCGGCCTCGTCCACCTTTCCCCCTCCAGAAAATGCCGTCCTGGCATTTTCTTCTCTCGGCCCGGAAAAAGCGTGGTTTTCCCGGGCCTCGCGGGCGCAAGGCGCCCGGCCCCATTTCCTATGGGGCTGGTTTCCCCTCGTACATCCCAGCCCCCGCGTTGCCGGAACCTAGCGCATTTTCACCCGGTGGGCTAGGTCCCCCACTCCACGGGCAGGCGCACGGTGTTGCCCGCCTTGTTGGTGAAGAGCAGGTGCCCGTGCTCCCGGCCATAGAGGTAGAGGTCCCGGGTCACGGCCACGTCCTGGGTGCAGTAGGCCACGATCTCGTCCATGCGGCCCTCCTTCCACCAGGCCAGGGCCTGCAACCCGTCCGCGCTCTTGGCCGCGGAAAGGGTCGCCTTGGCCAGGGAGTCCAGGGACAGGCGGTAGCCCAGGCGCTGGTAGACCTTCTCCAGCATGTCCAGGGTGGGCAGGCTGGCGAAGTCGAAGTCCGACACCCCGGTGAGCACCTGGTAGTCGAAGCGCTTGAGGTTGAAGCCCACCACCAGGTCCACGGCCTGGATGTCCTCCACCAGCTTTGGAATCTCGTCCTGGGTGTAGGCCAAAAACTCGTCGCGGCCCGAGTCGAAGAGCACGGCGCAGGACACGCCCATGCGGTTGGCCCGGTTCCAGCCCCCCACTTCCGCGGCCGAGCGCCGGGTCTCCAGGTCCAGAACCCCATAGCGCATGGCGCCGCCGGGTGCCGGGGCAAACAGGCTGGGCTGGGGCATGGTCTCCTCCGTAGGCGTTTCGCTATCCTGTTCCGTGGATTCTTTCGTAGGCTGTTCCGTAGGGTCTTGCGTCAACATGCCCTGATCCTCGATGGTTGGGGCCGGGGCCTGGGAGATGGCCTCCAGGATGGCGCGGGCCGCGCCCTTGTCGATGGGCCGGTTGCCCGAGCCGCACTTGGGCGAGTGCACGCAGGAGGGGCAGCCCAGCTCGCAGGGGCAGGTGGCGATGGCGCACAGGGTGCGGGAGAGCAGGTCCTCGGCCAGGCCGAAGGCCTGCCGGGTCAGGCCCACGCCCCCGGGCATGCCGTCGTAGATGAACACCGCGGCCGCCTCCACCTGGGGATGGTAGGGCGTGGAGATGCCGCCCAGGTCGTTGCGGTCGGTCATGACCAGGAGCGGAAGGATGCCGATGGCCGCGTGCTCCAGGGCGTGGATGCCGCCCATGAAGTGCAGGAGCGCGTCCTCGGCCTGGCGCTGCACCTGGCGGGGAATCTCGATCCACAGTCCCTCGGTCTCGAAGGTCAGGGGCGGCAGGTCCAGGGGGATGATGGTAAGGATCTTGCCCCCGCGCACCCGGCGCTTTTCATAGCCCGTAATCGTCTCGGTGACCTTGAGCCGGCCGAAGAACACCCGCGCGCCGAAGGCGGCCCGGCAGGCGTATATCTCCCGGATCTCGGTCTCCTTGGAGCTGCGCGGCCTGGTGTAGTAGTCCACCTTGGCCGGGGCCACCCGCACCGTGTGGCTGGCCAGGTCCAGGTCGCGCACCGCGAAGGTCTTGCCCAGGTGCAAATAGACCGCGCCGGGATGGGTTTCCCGGAAGGCGCGGTGCTCGTCCACCTGGCCCACGTTCACCACCTCTCCACCCGGCAACTCGGCCTCGATGGTGTAGGTCCCGCCCGCACCGCGCAGATCGATCTCCCGATGCGGCCGCTTGCGCGAGGAGTGGATGGATTGCCCGTCCGCGTCGCGCAACAGCCCCCCGGACATCTCCAGCCGGAGCACCGCCTCCTCCACCCCGGGCTCGGCCAGCCAGGCCTCGCCCTGGCGCAGGGGCAGCTCGGCCGCGGCGCACACCAGGTGCCGGCCCAGAATCACCTCGTTGGCCGGGTTGAGCACCGCGTTCTCCGCGGGCCGGTCGAAGAAGTCCCGAGGGTTGCGCATGAAGTACTGGTCCAGGGCGTCCTCGCCGGCCACCAGGAGCACGGCCGAGGGCTGCCCGGCCCGGCCCACCCGGCCGCCGCGCTGCAGGGTGGACATGACCGTGCCCGGGTAGCCCACCAGGATGCACAGGTCCAGGGCCCCGATGTCGATGCCCAACTCCAGGGCGCTGGTGGACACCACGGCCAACAGCTCGCCCGAGGCCATGCGCGCCTCGATGTCGCGCCGCTCCTCGGGCAGGAACCCGGCCCGGTAGGCGCTGATGCGGTGCTTGTACTCACCGGCCTTTTCCGACGCCCACATGGAAATGAGTTCCGTCATCTTCCGGGACTGGCAATACACAATGGTGCGCAGCTCCCGGGCAAGGGCCGCCTTGAGCAACTGGATGGCCACGGACGAGGGTCCGGCGGCCATGGTCAGGGCCGGGTTCAGGAACAGGACGTGGCGCTCCCCGGCCGGGGCTCCGTTCTCGGTAACCCCTGTGACACTAAGGCCGGTAAGCTGCTCTGCCAACTCCACCGGGTTGCCGACCGTGGCGGAGAGAAAGGCGTACGAGGGCTCCACCCGGAACCGCGCACAGACCCGTTTCAGCCGTCGGAACACCTGGGCCATGTGCGAGCCCAGCACCCCGCGGTAGGTATGCACCTCGTCCACCACCACGTGGGTGAGCCCAGCCAGGAAGGGCGCCCAGGCCTCGTGGTGGGGCAAGATGGAGAGGTGGAGCATCTCCGGGTTGGTCATGACCACGTGGGGCGGGTCGGTCCTGATCTTCTTCCTGAAATGCCCGGACGTGTCGCCGTCATAGATGGCGGCCGTGGGCCGCTCGCCCTTGGGCCAGGCCGCGGCCAACTCCCGGAAGCCCTTCAACTGGTCCTGGGCCAGGGCCTTGAGCGGAAAGATGTACAACGCCCGGGTGTCCGGGTTGCCCAGCACAGCCTCCAGCACGGGCAAATTATAAATGAGGGTCTTGCCGCTGGCCGTGGGCGTGGCCGCCACCACGCTGCGCCCGGCGCGCAAGAGGTCCATGGCCCGGGCCTGGTGGCTGTAGAGCCGCTCGATGCCCCGCGCCTTGAGCAGCCTCTCGATGGTCACGGGCCAGGGCCGCGCGCACTCGGCGTATGCCGCCGGCCGTGCAGGCAGCACCTCGTGGTGCACCACCAGCCCGCCTAGGGGGGCGTTGGCCTTGAGTGCGGCCAGGTATTCGAGAAGGGTGCTCATCAGCTGTGCCGGCGAGGCCCGGAAACCCAGGCCCCGCCTTGAGTCATAACCGGTTTCCGGCAGGGAGTCGACAGCACGGGAGGGCCCGTACCCTCCCGGAGGGCTCAAGGGCCGACGGCCCTTGAGAATCCCCCTCGATAGGGTCAAGGGGCTTAGCCCCTTGCGAGGGGTCCCGGGGGCGATGAGCCCCCGGGCGGGGTCTGGGGCGGAGCCCCATCCGCCGGCTAGCCGGTGATGTCGTATTTCTTGAGCTTGTACTGGAGCAGGCTTTTCGAAATGCCCAACGCGTCGGCGGCCTTGGCTTTCACGAAGTCGTTGCGGGCCAAGGCGCGGCGGACCAGGGCGGACTCGATCTTCTCCAGGGTGTCGGCCAGGTTCAGGCGGGCGGGCAGGAGGTCCACCGCGCCCTTGAACTGGGACTCCTCGTCGCGGATCTCGGGGGGCAGGTCATCCAGTTCGATCTGCTCCCGGTTGGACAGCACCACGCAGCGCTCCACCGTGTTCTGGAGCTGGCGCACGTTGCCCGGCCAGTCGTAGCCTATGAGGTACTCCACGGCCTGGGGCGCGAAGCTCTTCACGGGCTTCTCGTTCTCCTTGGCGTACTTGGCCAGGAAGTGGGCGGCCAGGAGCGGGATGTCCTCGCGCCGCTCGCGCAGGGCGGGCATGTGGATCTCCACCACGTTCAGCCGGTAGAAGAGGTCCTCCCGGAAGGTTCCGGCCGCCACCGCGTCCCTGAGGTCCTTGTTGGTGGCCACCACCACCCGGATGTCCACCTCGATGGACTCGTTGCCGCCCACCCGCTCGAAGGTCCGCTCCTGCAGCACCCGCAAAAGCTTCACCTGGAGGTCCAGGGACATCTCCCCCACCTCGTCCAGGAACAGGGTGCCGCCGTGCGCCTTCTCGAACCGGCCCCGGCGCTTGGCCACCGCGCCGGTGAAGGAGCCCTTCTCATGCCCGAATATCTCGCTCTCCAGCACCCCGGGGGACAGGGCCATGCAGTTCACGGACACGAAGGGCCCGTCCTTGCGCGGGGAGGAGAAGTGGATGGCCCGTGCCATCAGCTCCTTGCCCGTGCCGCTCTCCCCGGTGATGAGCACCGTGGAGCGGCTGGGAGCGGCCTTCTCCACCATGGCCAGCACCGAGCCGATGGCCTTGCTCCGGCCGATGATCTGGTGCAGGGCGTAGCGCTCTTCCAGGCTTTCGCGCAGCACCCGGTACTGCTGCATGGCCCGGGCCAGCTTCACCGCGTTGCCCATGGTGAGCAACAGCTCGTCGTTGTTGAAGGGCTTGGTCACGTAGTCGAACGCGCCCAGGCGCATGGCCTCCACCGCGGACTCGATGGAGCCGAAGGCGGTCATGATGATGACCGGAATGTGCGGATAGTCCTTGCGCACCCGCTCCAGCACCTCCTGGCCGGTGAGGCGGGGCATCTTCATGTCCGTGAGCACCACGTCCACCTCGGACTCGTCCAGGTAGGCCACGCCCAACTCAGGATCGGCCAGGGCCGTGACGGTGTAGCCCGCGTCCGAGAGCAGGGCTTCAAGAATGAGCAGGTAGTTGCGCTCGTCGTCCAGGACCAGGATGTGGTTGGGCATGGTGGTGTCCACGGTCTCAGGCCGCCGGGAAGGTGATGGCCACCCGGGCTCCGCCGGGCTCGGCGTTGGAGAATGCCAGATCGGCCCCGTGGCTGTCCAGGATGGTGGACACGATGGCCAGCCCCAGGCCGGTGCCGTGGTCTTTGGTGGTGAAGAAGGGATCGGCCACCTTCTCCAGGGTCTCGGACCCAAAGCCGGGCCCGCTGTCCGTGAAGGCCAGGCTGGCGGCCCCGTTCTCCATCCGGCCCTGGATGGTGATGGTCCCGGCTCCGTCCATGGCCTGCACCGCGTTCATGAGGATGTTGAACACCGCCCGGTAGAGCAGGTCCTTGTCCCCCTGCACCGACAACTCGGCAGGATAGTCCCGCACCACCACCACGCCCCGGGACGTGAACTCCCGCTCCAGGAACACCATGGCCTGGTCCAGCACCTGGGCCAGGTTCACGGGCTGCATGCGCGGCTGCTTGGGCCGGGCGTAGTCCAGGAAGTCGTTCACGGTCTGGGACAGGCGGCCTATCTCGTCATACATGGCCTGGAGGATGCGCGATGCGCCGCTGTCCTGTTCGCTGGCGCCGGCCTTCTTGAGCAGGAGTTGGGCGCTGCTCTTGATGATGCCCAAGGGATTGCGGATCTCGTGGGCGATGCCCGCCACCACCCGGCCCATGCTGGCCAGGCGTTCGGACTGGTGCAGCTCTCGCTCCAGCCGGCGCTGCTCCTGGGCGCGGTCGGTCACGATCTTGGCGGCGCGGCGGATGAAGATCACCAGGATGAGGAAGAGCAGCATGGAGGAGAGGAATTGGCTGGTGGTGATGAGCCACTGGAAGCTCACCACGGTGGCGTAGTCCTCGGTGATGTCCTGGGTGAACTCCAACACGCCCATGACCTGGCCCGAGGGCCCTCCCGGGATGATGCTGCGTTCGGCGCGCAGGGTGTACACCGTGCGCAGGACCACGCTCTTGGCCTCCAGGTCCGGGTAGAACATGCTCCACAGGGCGGACACGTCGCTCTTGATCTCGAAGGTGGTGGGTCCGCCCTCCAGGGCTTTGCGCACCAGGTCGTCGGACAGGTCCGCCCGGCCCACCAGGGAGGTGTCCGTGGAATAGGACACCACCTCGTCGGAATCGAAGATGCGCAGGGTGAGCACGTGCAGGCCGTGGATGGTGGAGCCCACCACCCGCTCCAGTTGGGCGTACTGCTCCGGGTTCTGCAGCTCGATGCGCCGGAAACGCAGCAGGGTCGGCAGGGTGAAACGCTGGAATATCTGGTGGTTGACGTTCTCGGCCAGGAGCAAGGCGAAGCGCTTCTGCTTCTCCAGCAGGGTGTCCCGGGCCTGGTTGGCGATGAAAATGGCCAGGAACAGGCTGGTGCCGAGGATGAAGACCAGGGACGTCCAGGACAGGAACTTGACCAGCTTGAAGGGCCGCTCCTCGTCCGCGGCAAAGGCCTCGGCAGCCCGGACGTCGTCCTGGTCCGTCACCGCTAGACCGCTCCCAAGGCCTTGCCGGCCAGATCCAGGGCCTGCACCAGGCTCTCGTCATCCAGGGCGTAGGAAAAGCGCACGCAGGCGTCGTCGCCGAACGCCGTCCCGGGCACCGCGGCCACCCCCACCTCTTCCAGGAGCATGGTGCACGCCTCGGCCGAGTCCTTGAACTTGCCGCCGTAGTACGCCGACACGTCCGGGAACACGTAGAAGGCCCCGTCCGGCCGCGGGCAGACCGCCCGCTTCCAGGTTCCTACGATCTCCATGGCCAGGTCGCGGCGACGGGCAAAGGCCACGCACATCTCGGCCACGCACTCGGCCGGGCCGGTCAGGGCGGCCAGGGCCGCCTTCTGGGCGATGGAGCAGATGTTGGACGTGCTCTGGCCCTGGAGCTTGCTCATGGCCTTGACCAAGTCCGGATGCGCCAGGGCGTAGCCCACGCGCCAGCCGGTCATGGCGAAGGTCTTGGCCAGGCCGTTGACGATGGCGAAATTCTCGGGGTGCTTCTGCCACCAGCCCGCCAGGCTCACCGGCTCGGCCGGGGCATAGACCAGGCGGTCGTAAATCTCGTCGGAGATGACGAACACGCCCCGCCGCACCGCCCAGGCGGCCAGGGCGTCCTGCTCCTCCCTGGTGTAGTGCACGCCCGTGGGGTTGGACGGGGAGTTGAAGATGAGCGCCCGGGTCCTGGCCGTGCACGCCCGGTCCAGATCCTCGGGCGCGACCTTGAAGCCCTTGGACGCCGGGGCCGCCACCTCCACCGGCACGCCGTCCGCCAGCAGCACCATGGCCGGATAGCTCACCCAGTAGGGCGCGGGGATGAGCACCTCATCCCCCGGGTCCAGCAGGCACTGCAGCAGGTTGTACAGGCACTGCTTGCCGCCGTTGGACACGATGGTGGCCGCGGCGTCCGCCTCCACTCCGTAATGCCCGGAGAAATACCCGGCCACGGCTGCCCGCAGTTCGGGAATGCCCGGCGCCTGGGTGTAGCGGGTGAACCCCGCGTCAATGGCGGCCTTGGCCGCCTCGCGAATGTGCGCGGGTGTGCCGAAGTCCGGCTCGCCCACCGACAGGCTGATGATCTTCCGGCCTTGGGCCTTCAACTCCATGGCCTTGGCGCTCACCGCCAAGGTAGCCGAAGGCTTCACCCGCCCAAGCCGCTGCGAAATGCGCATCTCACACCCCCGCTCTGTGACGTGCCCACCCCATAGAGCAATTTGGAGAAGACGTAAACGGGAACCCAGAGGGGAAGGGAACCCCGTCCCCTCCCCCAAAAACCGCTCTCATGTTCCTGCTCCCGTAATCGGCAGTCTCTCTCCAAGGCCGATGCCGTTGGGCGTTACGAGAGCCTGATAGGGCCAAGCCTCCACGCCCGCTTCCAGGGCATGGTGAAACAGGCGGGCGTAGTCCGGGTCGATGACGTCGGCCGGGCCGAAGCAGGATGCGTCGGGTCGCTGGACCAGGAAAAAGCAGGCCACGCGCACACCCTGCCGGGCCAGGGCGGTGAGCTCCCTGAGGTGCTTCTGCCCACGCTCGGTGGGCGCGTCCGGGAACAAGGCCACCCCGTCCTCCACCATGGTCACGTTCTTGGCCTCCACCCAGAGCTTGCCGGCCGGGCCCTCCAGCAAGGCGTCCAGCCGGGAATCGCCCACTTTCCGTTCGGCGCGGTACTCGGGATAGCCCCTTGTCTCGGGCAAGAGGCCCGCGGCGTGGGCCGCAGCCAGCAGGCGGTTGGGCGTGGCGGTGTTCACCCCCACCCAGAATCCGAAGAGCCGCACCAGTTCCAGGGTCCAGGCCAGCTTGCGGTGCGCGCCCGGGGCCGGGGACAGGAGCACCTCGGACCCCGGCCGGGTGAGCCCGAGCATGGACCCGGAGTTGTTGGTGTGGGCCGCGACTTTCTCCCCCCCCACCTCAACGTACACCGTGAACCGCTTCTCCCGGCGCAGCAAACGACCCCGGATGCACCCCCCGGGAAACGGCAACAGAATTTGCTTATCAGCCTTACTCACGCATAGCTTCCAGCATTTTCCCCAAACCCCATGGTAGCGGTTTTGGGGGGGAGGGGTGGGAGAGCCCGAGAGGGAGGGGAACCCCCCTTTTTTCCGCCAGAAAAAGGGGGGTTCCCCTCCCTCTCGGTTCTTCTCCTACTCTTCTTCCGCCGAACGGGCCTTGCCGAAGGCGACGCGGGCTTCCCAGATCTTGAGGCCGATCTTCTTGCCCAGGTCGGCCTGGCGGGTGTGGAGCAGGGCTTCGGCCGCCTCCTTGTTGCCCTGGGCCTTGAGCAGGGTGGCGGACTCCAGGTCGCGCAGGTAGCGCTCGCACTCGCGGATCACGGCCGCCAAGTCGAGCTTGGCCAGTTCTTCGGGCACGCGGACGGAACGGACACGCTTGGCCATGGTGGTCTCCTCCTGGCCTGGGGATTACGCAACGTGTACGTTTTGTCAACATCCCGCCAGGCGAGACGTCAGACGCTCCATGGCGCGAAAGCGCCGGTTTTCCAGCGGTGGGACAAGAAATAGCCCGGGATTTCAGGACTTGCGACGCAAGATGGCGTGCAGGATGAAGCCCGGGGCCGCACCCGCGGCCAGGCCCAGCACGTTGGCGCCGGCGTCGTACAGGGAGAAGAAGCGGTGGGGCAGGTAGTACTGGGTGATCTCCAGGAACATCCCCAAGGCGAGCAGGAAGAGGATGGCGGCCAGGGCGTTGCCGGCGCGGCCGAAGGCCAGGGGTGCCATGGCGGCCAGGCCGGCGAAACAGGTGAAGTGCAGGGCCACGTCCAGGGGCACGCCAGACACCACCTCCCGGGCGGGGAGGCGGAGGTCGATGACGACGTAAAGCAGGACCAGGAGCAGCACGCCCCCGCCCCACAACTTGAGCAGGCGCGGGTTGCCCTGGGCCGGGGCAGTTACCGGGGATTCGGGCTCACTGGTCCCCATTGCGCTTCCTGCGCGCCAGGTAGCGGGTTATGCCGGCCAGGAAGCCGGCGATAAGGCCCAGTCCCACGGCGCGGATGGGGTCCATGTCCATGAACCAGGTGCCCATGAGGCCCAGGGAGCCTCCGATGAGAATGCCGCGTACGATGGCGTCCTGCATGTCTCCTCCGCAGCCATCCTGGCTCTTTCCCGGCGGCTTGGCAAGGGGTGCGGCGGCCTCACTCCTGGACGGCGGCCGTGTGCAGGACGCCCTGGGCCCAGGCCTGGGACTGGACGTAGATCCGGTCCGCGGACTGGAAGTCCAGGCGGGCCGCGGCGAGCAGGGGGATGACCTGCTGCCAGTCGTGGCGTTCGTAGTGCAGGGCCAGGTCGAGCCAGGGGGCGAGTTCCCCGGACCGGTCAACCAGGGCTTCCCGGATGCCCGGAGGCAGGGGCATGTGGGTGAGCACCTCGGCCATGGACTGGCCGAACAGGGCGTCCAGCAAGGAGAACATGCCCAGCAGGAAAAGCGACTCGTTGGGCATGCGGCAGGCCTCGGAGGCCTTGCACAGGAGGTCCAGGAAGCGGGCCCGGCAGGCCGAGAGGTGGACCAGTTCCCGGGCCGAGGGGGTCTGGGCGGTCTCGGTGAGCAGCACCACCCGCAGCCACTGGACCAGTTGCCGCTGCCCGAGCATCACCACGGCCCGCTCCACCGAATCCACGGTCATGCCCGGGCTGAACATGGCCGAATTGATGAAGCGAAAAAGCCGATAGGCCAGGGACACGTCCTGCTCGATGGCCGCGGTGAGGCGGCGCACGTCGAACTCGTCTTTGCCCAGTTCGTGCATGAGTTGGAGCCTGGCGCCTTCGGCTGCGGATATCTTACGGCCGGGGATGATCTCGGGCACCGCGAAGAAGAACCCCTGGAACAGTTCGAACCCGAGCATGCGGGCGAAGTCGAATTCCTCCGGGGTCTCCACCTTTTCGGCCAGCAGGATGCGGCCGGTCTGGCGCAGCTGGGAGGCGAGCTTGAGGATTCGCTTGCGCTCGTAGCCCAGCTTGGCGAAATCCACCTTGACCACCTGGACCACGGCCAGGAAGGGGTCAAGGTTCGCCTGCCCCGCGTAGTCGTCCAGGGCCAGGGTGTAGCCGGCCAGACGCAGGGAGCCCAGGGCGGACAGCACCTGCTTGCTCGGGGACACCGACTCCAGCACCTCCACCACACAGGACTCCGCGGGCATGGCCCGGGGAAACCGGGACAGGAGCAGGCGCTCCGGGAAATTGATGAGGGTGCGGACCTCAGGGGCCAGGCTGGCCCGGGCCAGGGTGTAGCCGTCGGCTATGACCCGGGAGGTGGCGTCGTCCGGGTCCGAGAACTTGGCGGCGGTGGCGCTGCCCGAGTCCCGGAAGAGCAGTTCGTAGCCCCACAGGGAGCGGTCCTTGGCGAAGATCGGCTGCCGGGCCACGAAGATGTCTTCGTGCAGCTTCTCTATGGGCGACTGGGGCTCGAGCATCGGGCACTCCCGGGGCACGGTGCGGTTCGGCGCGGCGGTTCGCTGCCGGAACCGGTGCGCGGTTCCGGATGAAGCGGCGTGGAGCACGGGGGGAAGTCCCGGCACCTGTGTCTGTATCTCTCTACCTGCCTGGGGAATTTTTCTCAACCTGCCAGGCCATCTTGCCTTCCTGGTTCACTTCCCAGGCGGATGGGCGTAGGAAGAAACCCATTGCGCACCTTCCGGAGCGGACATGGAAGCCAACCTCCAGCTGGACATCCTGCCCCAGCCCGACGACTCCACCTGCGGCCCCACCTGCCTGCACGCGGTCTACCGCTACTGGGGCGACGTGGTGCCCCTGCGCCGGGTCATCGCCGAAACCCCGAAGATTCCCGGGGGCGGCACCCTGGCGGTGCTGCTCGCCTGCCATGCCCTGCGCCGCGGCTACCGGGCCACCATCTACACCTACGATCTGCGGGTGCTGGACCCCACCTGGTTCGCGGACCCGGCCACGGATTTCCCGGCCAAGCTGGCGGCCCGCGCCGCGGCCACCAACCGGCCCAAGGTGCGGCTGGCGGCCAGGGCCTACACCGAGTTCCTGGCCCTGGGCGGGGAGTTGCGCTTCCAGGACCTCACGGTCTCGCTCCTGCGCCGGCTGCTCAAGAAATCCCTGCCCGTGCTCACCGGCCTGTCCGCCACCTGGCTGTACCGCACCGCCCGGGAGGTGGAAGGGAAGGACGGGGCCATGCTCTACGACGACGTGGCCGGCGAGCCCGCGGGCCATTTCGTGGTGGTGTGCGGCTACGACATGGAGCGCCGCGAGGCGTTGGTGGCCGACCCGCTGCTGCCCAACCCCATGAGCCTTGGCCAGGTCTACGAGGTGGACCTCAACCGCCTGTCCTGCGCCATCCTGCTGGGCAGCCTGACCTACGACGCCAACCTGCTGGTCATCCAGCCCAAGGCCGCGGCCAAGGCCCCGCCGTCCGAGAAACCCAAGAAATCCAGAGGAGGGAAGCGTGTCCGTTCTCGTCGTCATCGAGAACCCTGAGGAGTGCCCGCTCTGCTTCACCGGGATCGAGCCCCTGCCCGCCCGGGGCTACCTGGCGGACGCCGAGCTGGCGGCCCAGCGGGGCGCGCGGGTGTTCAACATCTGCCTGTCCTACCGCTACCAGAGCATCGGCTACTACGTGTCGCTCCTGGCCGAGGCGCGGGGGCACAAGGCCGTGCCCAGCATCACCACCATCCAGGACATGAAGTCCGTGGGGCTCATCCGCCTGGCCTCGGACGAGCTGTCCGACCTCATGCAAAAGCTCCTGGCCGGCCGGGAGCCGGGCAAGCTCTCCCTGTACGCCTATTTCGGCAAGTGCCCGGACAAGGCCCTGGAGCCCCTGGCCTCGCGGCTGTTCAAGACCTTCCCCGCGCCCTTCATCCGGGCGGACTTCAGCTTCTCCGGGGGCTGGCAACTGGTCAACGTGTCCCCGGCCACGGTCAAGGAGATTCCCCCCGAGGACCACGAATTCGCCGCGGCCCGGGCCTCGGAGCACTTCGCGGGCCGCAAGCTCTCCATCCCCAAGCGGCAGGTTTCCCGCTTCGACCTGGCCATCCTGGCCGATCCCAAGGAGCAGCGGCCGCCGTCCGACCCCCGGGCGCTCAAGCGCTTCGCCCGAGCGGCCGAAGCCCTGGGCATGGGCGTGGAGTTCATCACCCGGGACGACTCGGGCCGGCTTTCGGAGTTCGACGGCCTGTTCATCCGGGAGACCACCAGCGTGGACCACCACACCTACCGCATGGCCCGCAAGGCCGCGGCCGAGGGCCTGGTGGTCATCGACGACCCCCAGTCCATCCTGCGCTGCACCAACAAGGTCTTCCTGGCCGAAATCCTGTCCCGGCAAAGGGTTCCCATCCCCCGCACCGTGATCCTCCACTCCAGGAACCTGGCCGAGGTGCTGCCCGAACTGGGCCTGCCCTGCATCCTCAAGGTGCCGGACAGCTCCTTCTCCCAGGGGGTGTTCATGGCCCGGGACCCGGAGGTGCTGGCCGTCACCGTGCGGCGCATGCTCAAGAAATCCGAGCTGGTCATCGCCCAGGAGTTCATGCCCACGGATTTCGACTGGCGGGTGGGGGTGCTGGACAACCGGGCGCTCTACGTGTGCAAGTATTTCATGGCCCCGCACCACTGGCAGATCCTGGGCAAGGGCAAGGGCGGCCGGGACGTGTACGGCCGGGTGGAGAGCCTGCCCGTGGCCAAGGCCCCCAAGTCCGTGGTGCGCACCGCGCTCAAGGCGGCCGGGGCCATCGGCAACGGGCTGTACGGGGTGGACCTCAAGCAGGTGGGCAAGAAGGTGGTGGTCATCGAGGTGAACGACAACCCCAGCATCGAGGCCGGGGCCGAGGACGACGTGTTGGGCATGGAGCTCTACCAGCGCATCATGGAGGTCTTCCTGGACCGCATGCGGGAGCGCACCCGGGGAGACCGGCCGTGAGCCGCCTCGGCCTGTTCGCGGGCTTCGGCGTGGAGCTGGAGTACATGCTGGTGGACGCCGCCAGCCTGGACGTGCTGCCCGCGGCGGACAGGCTCCTGGAAAAGGCCGCGGGCGGGCCCTGCGCACCTTGTTCGGAGGTCGCGTTGGGGGCCACGGCCTGGTCCAACGAGCTGGTGCTGCACGTGCTGGAGATGAAGACCAACGGCCCGGCTCCCGGGCTGGCCGGCCTGGCGAGCCTTTTCCAGGCCGACGTGAAGAGGGCCAACGCCCTTGCCGCCGAACTGGGCGGCCGGCTGCTGCCCGGCGGGGCCCACCCCTGGATGGACCCCCTGCGCGAGACCCGGCTGTGGCCGCACGAGGACGGCCCCATCTACAGAGCATATGACCGCATCTTCGGGTGCAAGGGGCACGGCTGGTCCAACCTGCAGAGCACCCACCTGAATCTGCCCTTTGCCGACGACGCGCAGTTCGGCCGGCTCCACGCGGCCATCCGGCTGCTCCTGCCGGTCATGCCCGCGCTCTTCGCCAGCTCACCCATCCTGGACGGCGCGGCCACCGGGCTTTTGGACAGCCGCATGGAGGTGTACCGCCACAACTCGGCCCGGGTGCCCTCCATCGCCGGGCAGGTGGTGCCCGAGCCGGTGTTCGACGAGGCCACCTACCACCGGGACATCTTCGAGCGCATGTACCGGGACATGGAGCCCCTGGACCCGGAAGGCGTCCTTCGCCACGAGTTCCTCAACGCCCGCGGGGCCATCGCCCGCTTCGACCGGGGGGCCATCGAGATCCGGGTGCTGGACATCCAGGAGTGCCCGGCCGCGGACCTGGGCCTGGCCGCCCTGGCCTGCGCGGCCCTGCAGGCCGTCGTGTCCGAGCGCTGGTCCTCCCTGGCCGAGCAGCAGGCCTTCGCCACCGAGGACCTGGCCGGCATCCTGCTGGCCTGCATCCGGGACGCGGACCAAACGGTGCTGGACCACCCCCGCTTCCTGGCGGCCCTGGGCCTGGAGCCCGCCAAGCCCGTCACCGCGTCCGGCCTCTGGACCCACCTGCTGGAATCCTGCCTGCCGCCCGAGGCGCGGGATCCGGCCTGGCAGCCGGCCCTGGCCGCGTTCCAGGGCCAGGGCTGCCTGGCACGGCGCATCCTGGCCGCCCTGGCCGGGGACCTGCGCCGCGAGCGCCTGAAGGAGGTCTACTCGGATCTGGCCGGCTGCCTGGCCCGGGGCGAGGTCTTCCGTGCCTGAACCGGCCCTGCTCCTGACCTGCGAACACGGCGGCAACCAGGTTCCCGCCCGATACCGCAGCCTGTTCGCGGGCCAGGAGGCCCTGCTGGCCTCGCACCGGGGCTGGGACCCCGGGGCCTTGGCCCTGGCCCGGCTCCTGGCCAAGGAATTGGACGCGCCGCTGCTCACCTGCGAGACCACCCGGCTCCTGGCCGACCCCAACCGATCCCGGGGCCACCGGGCGCTCTTCTCCGAGTTCACCCTCCCCCTGCCCCGGGCTGAACGGCAGGCCATCCTGGACACGCACTGGCAGCCCCACCGCCAGGCCGTGCAGCATGCCGCGGCCGACCTGCTGGCCAGGCACGGGGCAGTGCTCCACCTGGCGGTCCACTCCTTCACCCCGGTGCTGGGCGACCGGGAGCGGGCCATGGACCTGGGCCTGCTCTACGACCCGGCGAGACCCCGGGAAGCGAAACTGGCCAAAGCCTGGCAAGCAATTTTGCATGATGCGGCCCCCGACCTGCGGGTGCGGCGCAACGCCCCCTACCGGGGAGCGGCGGACGGCCTGGCCACGGCCCTGCGCCGCATCCTGGGTTCCGCCTACCTGGGCATCGAGCTGGAGGCCAGCCAGGGCCTGTTCCCGAACCCCCATGCTGCGCCCCGGGACCTGGCCAGGACCCTGGCCGACACCCTGCGCGAGGCCGGGTCCGGGCCCTTGGCCCCCTGACCCGGAGTTTTCCGGCCTGTCCGGCCCGGGTTTTGCTAAGGGTGGGCATGCCGCGAGGATTCCATTTCAGGTTGCAGAAGGTCCTGGAGTACCGCCGCCAGCGGGAGGACCAGGCCAAGTTCGCCTTCGCCAAGGCCAAGGCGGACCATGACATGCAGACCGTCCTTGTCGCCAACCTACGGTCGGCATTGGAGAAACACGAGGAAAACCTGTATGCGGGCAAGGCCCTGACCGAGGGTGACATCTGGTTGTGGCGGCAGTACCGTAGGCGCCTGGTCCAGGACATGGAGCAGGCCGAGATGCGGCTCATGGAACTGACGCGGCTCATGAACGCTAAACGCCGGGAACTGGTGGAGCGGTCCAAGGAGCGCAAGCTCCTGGAGCGGCTGCGCAGCCAGCAGGAGATCGTCTTCCGGCGGGAGGCCAGCGCCCGGGAGCAGAGGGAATACGATGAAATGGCAACGATCCGTTACGCGCGTAACGTTTACTAAGGTGCTCAAGGGACTGGCCCTGGTGGCCATGTTCAAGATCCTGCTGCTGGTGGTGGTGGCCGTGCAGGTGGGCGAGCCCACCCCGGTGGCCTATGCCCAGGAAAAGCCCCAGCAGGCGCAGCCCTCCGCGGAAGCCCAGAAACCCGCGGACGCGGCCAAGCCCGCCCCGGACGCAGCCGCGCCCAAGGCCGGCCAGGAGCCCGCCAAGGTGGAGGGCAAGGCCACCGAGTTGGACCCCCGCTCCAAGCAGCGGGCCATCGAGGAATTGGACCGCCGCGAACACCAGGTGCGGGAGTTGGAAAAGCAGGTGGACGAGAAGCTGGTCCGGCTGCAGGAGCTGGAGTCCAATCTCAAGCGGCTCCTGGAGGAGGCCAGCGCCCTCAAGGACGAGAAGCTGCGCCATCTGGTGGACGTGTACTCCAACATGAAGGCCAAGCAGGCCGCGGACGTGCTCACCACCCTGGACGAGAAGATCGCCGTCAAGATCTTGGCGGGCATGCGCGGCCGACAGGCCGGCGAGATCCTGTCCTTTGTCCCGGCCGAGAAGGCGGCCAAGCTCTCGGAGGCCCTGACCAAGCTTCAGGTGCCCTTCCAATAGGCGGGTAACCCGGTGCCCAGGCTCAAGCTCACGGTGGCCTACGACGGCGCGGGGTTCTGCGGCTGGCAGGTGCAGGCCCGCCGGTCCGGGACCAGCGAACGCACAGTGCAGGGCGTGCTGGAGGGGGTCATCTGCCCCATGCTCGGCCGGCAGGTGCGCATCGTCGGCGCGGGCCGCACCGACGCCGGGGTCCACGCCCTGGGCCAGGTCTGCCATGTCGACGTGCCCGCGGAAAGGCTGGGCCTGCCCTGGCAACGGGCCCTGAACGCCCAGCTCCCGGGCGACGTGGCCGTGCTGGCCGTGGAGCGGGTGGACCCCTCGTTCAGCGCGCGGTTTTCCGCCAAGAACAAGACCTACGCCTACACCCTGTGGCCCTTCCGGGACCTGCGCATCCCCCAGCGCCGCGGCTACGCCTGGGCCTGCGGCCCGGTGGACCCCGCGGCCATGGCCGCCGCCGCAGCCCTGCTCACCGGCGAACACGACTTCAAGAGCTTCCAGAACACCGGCACCCGGGTGGCCAGCACCGTGCGCGACCTGCACGCCATCGAACGAGACCCGGGCCTGTTCCCGGGCGAGGTGGCCTGGCGCTTCACGGCCAACGGGTTCCTCAAGCAGATGGTGCGCAACCTCATGGGCCTCCTGGTCCAGGTGGGCCAGGGCAAGTACGCGCCCGAACAGGCCCGGGACATCCTGGAGAGCCGCAACCGCAACGCCCGCTATCCCACGGCTCCGGCCCACGGCCTGTGCCTGGAAGAGGTCCGCTACTGAGGTCGCCATGGTGACCACGGTCGAGTACGGAGGCGAACTGCCGCAGGAGACCAGCATCTCCACCGCGGCCCAGGCCCCGCGCTCCGTGGCCTCCGCCACCCGGATCCTGGCCTCCTCGGGCTGGGCGTACCGCGCGGGCAACGCCCAGCGCCTGGCCCGCTACCAGCGCCTGGCCCAGCCCCTGGCCGCCTCCCTGAACCGCTCCCTGTCCGCCTTTTCCAAGGCCCTGGGCCAATTCCAGTGGCCGGCCGGGTCCTCCCTCAATTTCGGCCGGGTGGCCGTGCGCGGCCCGGGCCTGGACAGCGCGGCCACGGCCACGGTCAGGGCCGCGGGCGAGGCCCCACGCCAGGAAAAACTCCTGTCCCTGGCTCGCACCGCCACCACCTCCACCTCCCTGGCCGACGCGGACACGGACACGGACTACGCCATCACCCTCACCCAAGGCGGCGAGTCGCGCACGGTCACGGTCACCGTGCCCGCGGGCTCGGACTGGAAAGGGGTGCTCACCGCCACTGCCGACGCCATCAACGCCACGGACCTGCCGGTGCAGGCCAGCGTGGTGCGCCAGAGCTTCGCCGGCCAGGTGCTGGACGGCGTGAACAAGATAGGGACATTCCTGGACATCTCCGTGAACCCGGGCCACGCGGACCAGGACATCGAGGTCTCGGACTACACCGGCCACCTGGTGAGCGGCCTGGACCTCACCCCCACCGAGCACGCCACCACCCCGGCCGCCGAGTCCCGCTACGCCCTGCGCATCGACCGCCTGGCCAAGCCCTCCAGCCTCGCCACCTCGGTCCTGGACCCCCGCGCGGACTCGGGCCTCACGGCTGGAGAATACAAACTGGCATACGATCTGGGCGACACAAGCGGCATCATTTCGGTGGACATAGACGAGGGCATGACCTGGGACGAGGCCCTGCGGCGCACTGCCGACGCCATCAACTCCTCCACCGGCCTGCTCAAGGCCGAAGTCCTCGACCAGCAACGGGTTTCGGGCCTGGACCGCTCCGACGCCTACTGGACCGACGGCAAGTATCTCCAGGTGTCCCTGGCCTCGCCCAAGCAGGGCCAGCGCCTGTCACTGACCGAATACGGCGGCCCCTGGCTGGACCCGGTGGACGACTTCTTCGACCCCACCGGGACCCTGCCCCAGAACCCCCAGCCCGGGGACAGTTACGTGGCCACGGCCACGGCCAACGGCTGGACCGCGGGCAACCTCTACCAGTACGACGGCTCCGCCTGGCAGGAGACCATCCCCCAGACGTACAACGCCCTCACCCTGCGCGAGGACGGAGAGGACTATTTCCACGACGGTTCGTCCTGGTCCGCCTCGCCCAGCGGCAACCTCCTGTCCGGCCTGGATTTCCAGCCCACGGCCAACCCCGGGTCAGACGCGCGAATCCAGGTCAACGGCCGCACCATGACCTCGGAAACCGGGGTCTTCAGCCTGGACCAGGGCCGGGTGAACCTGGCCGTGCACCAGGCCACGGGCGAGGTGAAGGCCGTCACCGTGCGCGACGCCGCGGACGACATGGCCGAGCGCATGGCCGGCATCGTGAACGCCTACAACGAGTTGAGCACCCAGCTTTCGCGCAACGCCGACCTCCTGGACCAGGACTTCCCGGCCCGCTTCCGCGACCCGGTGGACGACCTGGTCCCGGGCATATCCAGCCTGGGCCTGGCCCGCACCCCGGACTCCACCCTGTCCTTCAACCCCACGGCATTCACCGACGGCCTGGCCGGCGATCCCGAGGCCACCCGGTCCAAGCTCCTGGACCCGGGCACGGGACTGCTCACCCGCTGGGCCGCGGCCACGGATGCGGCCCTGGCCGGCGGCACGGCCAAGGCCTTGCTCCCCCCCACCCTGCTGGCCGACCTGGGCCCGCCCGCCGCCGAAGAGCTGCGCCTGGAAAAGTCCGGCCGGCTCCTGGACGTGATGGAGGCCGCGGGCGCATCCACCCTGCCCAACCTCCTGGACACCGCCTCCACCCTGTCCGGCCTGGCCGAGAGCAAACGCTCCGCCCTGGCCAATCCCCTGCTCCCCGAAGGCACCGCCCGGCTGCTCGAGCGGCAGGGCTGAGGGCCGGGGCTCCGGCAAGGGGGCTCCTCGCCCCCTTGCATCCCCTTGCCAGGGGATAATCCCCTGGACCTTATCGGGCGCAGCCAAGTCATGGCCCGGCCGCGCGGGATTGCGCGCACGATCTTCCTGGCATCAGGAGAAGCGTACTCAGAGGGAGGGAAAAAGGGTGGATCACGATCCGCCCTTCTTCTGCGTCGTTATGAGACTGGCAAGGACAGGGGACCCCATGGTAGAGGGCGCATATGACGATGATGGAAGATATCGAACGGCTGGCCCACGAGGCCCGGCAGCCGGATGGGAGCGCCTACCGCTCCCTGGCCTGCGACGGGGTGGCCGCCCTGGCCGCGGCGCACGGGGTTCCGGCCTGGGAGTTGGAGGCCGCGGCCCTGGACGCCGGGGTGGTTCCCGAGCGCTACGCCCGCAACCTGGGCGCGCTGGGTGCGGCCGGCCAGGCCCGGCTCCTGCGTTCCCGCGTGGCCCTGGTGGGCCTGGGTGGCCTGGGCGGGACTGTGCTGGAGACCCTGGCCCGCATGGGCGTGGGCCGGCTGCGCGGCGCGGACGGCGACCGGTTCGAGGAGAGCAACCTGAACCGCCAGGCGCTGTGCCGCATGTCCGGCCTGGGCTGCGCCAAGGCCCAGGCAGCGGCCGTGGCCGTGGCCGGCCTGAACCCCTCGGTGCGGTTCGAGGAACACCTGGGCTTCCTGGACCGCGGCGGCATGGCGAAGCTGCTTTCCGGCGCTGACCTGGCCCTGGACTGCCTGGGCGGGCTGGCCTCCCGGCCGGCCCTGCGCGACGCGGCCCGGGCCGAGGGCCTGCCCCTGGTCAGCGCCGGCGTGGCCGGCTGGACCGGCTGGGTGGCCACCGTGCTCCCGGACGGCCCCTCGCCCAGCGACATCCTGGGCAGCCGGCCCGGAGCCGAGGACCGCCTGGGCTGCCCCGGCCCCGCGGTGCACGCCGCCGCCTCCCTGCAATGCGCCGAGGCCGCGCGCCTGCTTGCCGGCCAGGCCCCGGCCCTGGCCGGAAAGATGCTCCTCTTCGACCTGGCGGACATGCACTTCGAGACCGTGGACCTGAAGTAGCGCGCTGCCGGCCATCCCCATAAAATCCATGCGCCGTCCGGCAGGGCGGACGGCGCATTCAGTTCAACGCAGATCCTGGCCTGCTTCCTGGGCTACTCGGGCCGGACCGTGAGCACCGGCAGGGACGAGGTCTTCACCACCCGCTCGGCCACCGAGCCGAAGAGCAGCCGGGACAGGCCGGTGCGGCCATGGGTTCCCATGAGGATCATGCCGCAACCCTCGGCCAGGGCCTCGTCCACGATGGAGTCCGGCGCAAAGCCCAGCACCACCTTGCCCTTGGCCCCGGGCATCTCCTTGAACTCAGCCGCCAGGCAGTCCCGCATGTCCGCCTCGCCCCGGGCCAGGGCCCGCGCCTCGAAATCGCGCAGGGACTCGTCGGTGACCTCCACCTCGGTGAAGTGCTGCATGGCCGGCACCACGTGCAGCACCAGCACCTCCGCGCCCAAACCCTTGGCCAGCATGGTGGCATAGCCCGCCACCAGGCCCGTGGCCTCGGAAAAGTCGACCGCACACAAGATCTTCCGGATGTCCTTCATGGCCGTGCTCCTTCCCGGGTCCGCGCCCGGGGCCGGACCGCCAGGCCCGGCATTGCCCACCCCCGTCCCGGGCCCCTCGGCCCGGGGCGTGAACCGCCGCACCGTGAGCAGGTTGTGCCCGCCCTGCCTCTCCACCCGGCCGGAAACCCTCACCCAACGCATGGCAAAGGCCTCCAGCCGCCTGCCCAGGGGCGTATCCAAAACCGCGTACTGCTCCTCATCGCTGCCATAGAGCACCACCCCGGCCTCGTCCCGTCCGCAGCCCAGCCGGCCGGGCAGCACCATGCCCAGGATGTCCGCGTCGTGTCCGCTGCCTGCGCGCTCCATGGCCGTTCCTCCCATATTGGCCCGGACCCGGTCGGGGTCCGGGCGAAGCAGCCGGCGCCGTGCGCCTGGCCGCCCTTGCACCCTGGCAAGAGCACGTCCCGTGCCAGCGCAACATACTAGAATAACATGTGATTATTTTTTCGGCTGAACCAGGGTCCAGACCTCTGGATTCCGCCCACCGGACATTGCCCCCCAACCCTGCGGCATGGTACGGAGAAACCAACCGGAACACATGGTTCCGCTGCCCGGAAACCGGAACTCCGGGGGCCGCTTTCCCGGAAGGGGGCGCACATGCGCCAAGTCTTGATCGGCACTGTCCACACCAGCCTGGCCCAGGCCGTGGGCCGGGGCTTCGGCCCCAAGGTGCGCACCGACCTGGCCCGCAGCCCGGACGAATTCCATCGCCTGGTCGCGGCCGGTCCTCCCCTGGCGGTGTTCGCGGACACCGCCTTTCTCGCCACCCTCCTCGGACCGGGCCTGGACCGGCTGCGCGCGGCCTGCGCCGGGCCGGTGGTGGCCCTGGCCTCCCGGGAACACGCCGCCGCCGCGGTGGACGCGGTGCGCGCCGGCGCGGACGACTACCTCCTGGCCCCGCCCGACCCCCTGGAAGTGGCCTGCGTGGTGGACCGGGTGCGAGCGGTCCTGGGCCTCGATCCCGCCCGCTGGCGCGGCCGGCCTGGCGAGGCCTCGCCCCTGCGCCTGGCCGCGGCCCGCACCCCGGCCATGCGGCGGGCCTGCGACCTGGCCGCGGCCGTAGCCCCCACCATCTCCACCGTGCTCCTCCTGGGCGAAACCGGGGTGGGCAAGGACCTCCTGGCCCGCTACATCCATGCCCTGTCCCAGCGCAGCGCCGGCCCCTTCGTGCCGGTGATGTGCAGCGGCCTACCCGACACTCTGCTGGAGAGCGAACTCTTCGGCCACGAGAAGGGGGCCTTCACCGGCGCGGACCGCAAACGTCCCGGCCGCCTGGCCGAGGCCCGGGGCGGCACCGTGTTCCTGGACGAGGTGGGCACCTTCAGCCCCGCGGCCCAGGTCAAGCTGCTGCGGGTGCTCCAGGACCGGGTCTACCGGCCCGTGGGCGGAGACCACGACCTGCCCCTGGACGCCCGCATCCTGGCCGCCACCAACCTGGACCTGGGCGCCCTGGCCCAGTCCGGGGCCTTCCGGCCGGACCTCTACTACCGGCTCAACGTCTTCCCCATCGAGTTGCCCCCCCTGCGCAGCCGGCCCGAAGACATCCCGCTCCTGGCCTTGGAGGCCCTGCACGGCCTGAACGCGCTGTACGGCAAGGCCGTGGCCGGCATCGCCCCGGAGGTGCTGCAAGCCTTTGCCCGGCATGCCTGGCCCGGCAACGTGCGGGAACTGCGCAACCTCATGGAGCGGGCCTGCATCCTGGAACAGGGGGCGCTCCTGTCCCCGGCCTCCTTCCCGGCCGAGCTCTTCGCCCGCCCCCCCGCGCCGGGCGCGGCCCCGGCTCCCGGCCTGACCCTGGCCCAATGCCGGGACCAGGCCCGGGACCGGACCGAGGCCGAATACCTGCGCGCGCAACTGGCCGCCCACGCCGGCCGGGTGGCGGACACCGCCCAGGCCGCGGGCGTCTCTCCCCGTCAACTGCGCAAGCTCATGCGCCGACACGGACTGCGCAAAGAGGACTTCAAGGCCCCTGCCCGTTGAAGCGAAATCCCGTTCCACGGCTTGCCCTAAACCGCGGCTTGGGTGATACTGGCCCAGAACCCCCAGATATTCCAGGAGGCGACCCATGCCCGCACTGCGCAAGGAAGACGGGGCCGAGGCCCTGGTCCAACTCATGATCAAGGCCGACGGCAGAACCACCATGCAGGAGCTCACCTCCTACAAGGACACCTGGTTCTACTCGCGCAGGGTCAGCGGCAGGTTCGATACCGGCGCGGTCTTCGGCCTGTTCCGCACCTATTCCTCGCCCCAGGGCCTCTTGCGCATCGAGGAGCTGGCCGCGGACTCCATGCGGGGCACGCCCAAGGAATACCGCCTGGCCCTGGCCGCCCTGCTCCTGCACGTGGCCAAGTGCGACGGGACCGTGTCCGGCCAGGAGCTCGGCGTACTGCGCCGGGTGGGCAACCGCCTGGGCCTCACCGCGGCCGAGGTGGTGAACGAGTACCAGCGCACCTACAAGGAGGGCCAGCCGCCCACCCCCATCCCCGAAACCCCGCCCGCCCGCCCGGCGGGGCCCCTGCGCCGACTGGGCAAGTCCGAGGCCGTGGACGTGCTCTGCCGGCTGGTGGCCAAGGCCGACGGCGCGCCCGACCACCGCAGCGTGTCGGCCTATTCCGGCACGCCTTTTTACAAGCGCTTCGTGTTCGGCCAGGTGGACGGCCTGGGCCTGGGTGAGCTGTTTCGGCGCTACGACTCCCCGCACGGCCACCGCACCCTGGAGAAGATGGCGGTAACCGCGCTGGCGGGCTGCTTCGACAACTTCAAGGTGGGGATCGCGGCCATGCTGGTGCATGCGGCCAAGGCCAGCGGCGGCATCTCGGGCAACGAGGTGGAGGTGCTCTCCCGCATCTTCACCGGCCTGGCCGTGCCCAAGCAGGAAGCCCTGGACGCCTACTCCCAGACCTACGCCGGCGCGCCGGCCGCAGACGGCGGCAAGCCCGCCAAGAAGCCCGCGGCCAAGGGCAAGGGCAAGAAAAAGTAACGGGGCGCTGCCCCGAACCCCGGCAAGGGGGCTCCTCGCCCCCTTGCATCCCCCCGCCAGGGAATAATTCCCTGGACCTTATCAATAAAAAAGACGCCCCCAGTTGGGGGCGCCCTTGTTCTACTGCGATGGGGATTCCCAAGGGCCGTCGGCCCTTGAGCCCCCGGAGGGCAACTTCTTACGCCAGTTCGCGGTCGCGGTAGCGCTGGGCGAATTCAACGGCTTCGGGGATGGAGTTCACGTCCCCGGCGATCTGGGCCTTGAGCAGGGCCTCGCGGATGAGGCCCACGAAGGGACCGGGCTTGAGCCCGGTGAACTCCATGATCTCGTTGCCGTTGAGCAGGGGCTCCAGGGTTTCCTCGGGCACCTCGGCGCGGTCCAGCATTTTCATGTTGTGGTTGAATTCCGTGTACTTGGCCCCACGGGACTTGAGGTCGGCCCGGAATATCTCGATGAGGCGGGGGTACTCGTCCAGGGCCTTGAACCGCCGGATGCCGCGGTCCGTGAGCATGAAGTGGAAGCGCATGTGCTGGCGCACCAGGTGGCAGACCAGGTCGATCTCCTGGGGCTCGAAGCGCAGCCGGTTCATGATCCGGCGCACCACCTTGGCGCCCACCCGGTGGTGCTGGTAGAAGGTCCATTTCCCGTCGAAGTATTCCGCGGTGTAGAGTTTGCCCACGTCGTGGAACAGGCAGGCCAGGACGCCGAACCAGTCGTAGGGCAGTTCTTCGGGGTAGTGGCGCATCACGTCCAGGGTGTGGGCCAGGACCGTCTCTTCCTCGGTCTCGTTCTTCATCTGGCGCACCCGGGCCAGGGCCGCCACCTCGGGAATGAGGCCGTGCAGGATCTGGGACTCGAAGAGCAGGCGCACGAACTCCCACATGTTCTCGGCCTCGACCTTGCGCCACTCGTCCATGATGTCGCTGACCGACACGTAGTCCAGGATGCGCTGGGCCCCGCGGATGATGGCCAGCCAGGTGTTGGGCTCGATGGGCAACTGGAAGTTGGCCGCGTAGCGCAGGGCCCGGATGGCCTTGAGGTAGTCGCGGCGCAGGGTCTCGTCGGGCAGGCCGGTGAGCCGTATCTGGCCGCCGGCGAAATCCGCGAAGCCCTCATAGCGGTCCTTGGCCTTGGGCACGTAGGGGCAGGCCAGGCCGGGCGGCACCTCGCCCAGGTCCTCCAGCCGCTTGAGCAGGCGCGGGGTCACGTGGGCCACGCAGTCCTCGGCGTGGGACCCTTCCTCCACGTCGGTGGTGTAGAAGCGGTAGGTGGCCCCGGCCTCGCGTAGCACCCCTATCACAGCGGGTTCCTTGGAGAAATGAAGGGCCGGGAAGAGCTTGACCAGGGCCTCGAAGTCGGCCTCGGTGGCGATGTCCAGTTCGGTTTCGCTGTCTTCGGCCAGGGCTAGGTCCTGCAGCCGGGCGTTGATCACGTAGGCGTCGAACCCGTTGCGCATGACGGTCTTGCAGATGGAGACCGCGTCTTTGAAGGGCTGGGTCATGGGGGCGTGGCTCCCTGTGTGGCGTTGTGCGGGCCGCGTGCGGCCCTGGTTGCGCTATAGCGTCCGGTGGGCAAGACAGTCAAACGATGCGACGGCCGGCGATGAAGTGCGCCTTCACCCGGCCGTGCAGGGTGGAGCCCAAAAGCGGGGTGTTCTTGCTCTTGGAGCGCAGCATCTCGGGCGTGACCTCCCAGGCCTCCTCGGGATCGAAGAGCAGGAAATCCGCCGGGTCGCCGGCGGCGAAGGTATTGGCCGGCAGGTGGAAGATGCGGCCCGGGCCAGCGGTCCACGCCCGCATGAACTCCTCGGCGCCGAGCGCCCCCTCGCGCACCAGCCGCCAGGTCCAGGCCAGGGCGGTGTCCAGGCCGGTGAGGCCGCAGGGCGCGTCGGCAAAGGGGGTTTCCTTCTCGTGGTCCGCATGGGGCGCATGGTCCGTGGCCAGGATGTCGATGATCCCGGCGCTCAGGGCCTGGCGCAGGGCCACCACGTCGTCGCGGGTGCGCAGCGGCGGGTTGACCTTGGCCAGGGTGTTGTAGCCCTCGCAGGCCTCCTCGGTGAGGAACAGGTAATGGGGGCAGGTCTCGGCCGTGACCGGGATGCCCCGCTCCTTGCCCCAGGCGATGAGCTCCACGCTCTCCCGGCAGGACACGTGGGCCAGGTGCACGGGGATCTCCAACTGGTCGGCCAGCAGGATGTCCCGGGCCACCTGGATGGCCTCGGCCGCGGCAGGCTGGCCGCGCAGGCCCAGGAGCGAGCTGGTGCGGCCCTCGTTCATGCCCGCGGCCGGGGCCAGCCAAGGGTCCTCGCAGTGGTCGATGACCGGCAGGCCCACGGTGGCCGCGTACTCCATGGCCCGGCGGAAGAGTTCGGTGCTCTTGACCGGCATCCCGTCGTTGGACGCGGCCACGCAGCCAGCCCGGGCCAGTTCGCCCAGGGGGGCGAGCTGCTCCCCGGCCAGGCCCAGGGTGAGCCCGGCCACCGGGAACAGGCGGGGGCCCTGGGGATGGGCGATGGCGGCCTTGTGCAGCATGAGGTCGGTCACGGTGGCGTTGTCGTTCACCGGATGGGTGTTGGCCATGCACATGACCGAGGAGAACCCGCCTGCGGCCGCTGCGGCCAGGCCCGAGGCGATGTCCTCCTTGTACTCGAAGCCCGGCTCCCGCAGGTGGGTGTGGGCGTCGATGAGCCCGGGCAGCAGGGTGAGGCCGCCAGCCTCCACCACCTCGGCGGCCTCGGCGGCCGCCGCGGATTCGGGGCTGCCCGAGGGGACCAGGTCCACCACCTTGCCCTCGGCCACCAGGAGGTCCACCCGGTCCTCGGGCAGGAGCGCGTTCTGGTCCCGCCAGGGGGCCTTGGTGGAGGGCCAGGAGGCCCCGCGCACCAGCAGGTCAATCGCGGGCATCGGCGTGCTCCTTGCGGGTCATGTCGGACTCTTTGCGAGTCATGTAGAGGAAAAGGAGGGCCATGCGCACGGCCACGCCGGAGGCCACCTGGTCCAGGATCAGGCTCTCTGTCGCGTCAGCCAGGCTGGAGGATATCTCCACGCCCCGGTTGATGGGGCCGGGGTGCAGCACCTTGGCCCCGGGCTTGGCCCGCTCCAGGTGCCTCAGGCCCAGGCCCCAGCGCTCGGCGTACTCGCGCAGGTCCGGGAGCAGCCCGGCATGCATGCGCTCCAGTTGCAGGCGCAGGCACATGACCGCGTCCACCCCGCGCACCGCCTTGTCCAGGTCGGTGTACACCGTGACCGGCAGGGTGTCGGCCATGGGCGGCAGCAGGGTGCGCGGCCCGCACAGCCGGACCTTGGCGCCCAGGCTGGTCAGAAGATGGACGTTGGAGCGCGCCACCCGGGAGTGGGCGATGTCGCCCAGGATCAGCAGGGTGCGGCCGGCCAGGTTGCCCCACACCCCGCGCAGGGTGAAGGCGTCCAGGAGGGCCTGGGTGGGGTGGGCGTGCCAGCCGTCGCCCGCGTTGATGACCGAGCACCTGAGCCGCTCCGCCAGGAAGGCCGCGGCGCCGCTCCGGCTGTCCCGGATCACGATGGCGTCCGGGGCCATGGCCTGCAGGGTGAGGGCGGTGTCCTTCAGGCTCTCGCCCTTGGACAGGGAGGAGCCGCTCTTGGCCAGGGAGAAGGTATCCGCGGACAACCGCTTCCCTGCGATGTCGAAGGAGGTCTTGGTGCGGGTGGATGGTTCGGCGAAAAACAGGACCACGCTCCTGCCCTTGAGGGTCGGGACCTTCTTCACCGGCCGGGTGTTGATCTCCAGGAAGGAGGCGGCGGTGTCGAAGACGTGCTCGACTTCGGCGGGCGAAAGCTGGGTGACGTCCAGGAGGTCCTTGTGCCTCCACTGCATGCGGGGTCCTCTCCGGCCGGGCCGGGGGCTAGAGGTGCTGGGCGAGCGCTTCCGGGACCATGGTGTACACTGCGAGGCGGCCTACTTCAAGTGTTCCGAGATCGGATTCCCGGCCCAGCAGCCGGGCGGGGTTCCGGGTCATCCAGGAAACCACCTCGGGCAGGGTGAGCCGGCCCTCGAAGCGCTCCAGGATGTAGCCGGCCTCGTTCCACAGGTTGAGGTCCGGGCAGGAGGCCAGGGAGTCGGTGCCCAGCACCAGGTTCACCCCCTCGTCCCGTAGCCGCTCCCATGGGGCGCGGCCCACGCCGATGTAGGCGTTGCTGCGCGGGCACAGGCAGACCGTGGCCCGCCGCCGAGCCAGGAGCCGGATGTTGGGGGTGGACAGGTGCACGCAGTGCACGGCCAGGGTCAGGGGGCCGAGCAGGCCCAGGGAGTCGGCGTAGGATACCGGGGAGCAGCCCGGAGGGGTGAAGTCCCTGGGCACCACCCGCTCCCGCAGAAGGCTGGCGTACCCGCCCTGGCCTGTGGCCAAGAACTCGGTCTCCCCCTCGTGCTCGGCCAGGTGGATGGAGAAGGGCCGTCCCCGCCAGGCGCACCAGGCATAGGCCGCGCGCAGGGATTCGGGCTTGGTGGTGGACAGGGAATGCCCGGCCACGGCGCAGCGCCGCTCCAGGAAATCCCGGGGCAGGTCCCGGGCCCCGGGGGGCAGGTCCAGGCCCCCGGCCCCGGCGAACCCGAAGCTCTCCAGGAGCATCAGGTGGTCCACCCCGGCCTCGTCCAGGGCCGCCGAAACCTGGGCCGGCCGGCGGGAGGCCACGTCCAGGGCCAGGGCCGTGCCGCAGGCCGCCAGTTCGGCGCAGGCCACGTCCAGGGAGACCTTGACCACGTCGTCCTGGCCTTCGGGGTCGGCCGCCAGCAGGCTGCGCACCCAGGCCGCGAACCCCCGTCCCGAAACCGTGAGCCCGCGCAGGTGGGAGAGCTCCAGATGGGTATGGCAGTTGATGAGGCCCGGGGCCATGAATTTGTTGCCCAGGTCCTGCACCGGCCCATCATAGGTGCGGCGCACCAGGGAGTAGGGCCCGATCTCCGCGATGCGGCCGTCCTTGACCACCAGCATGGCGTCGTCCAGCACGCCCGCTCCCGGGACCATGGTCAGGACCCGGCGGACGCGCAGGGCGCGCAAGGATGAGCGGTGGGGATCACACATGACGGCCTCGGAGTTCGGGTAGCAGAAACGGGCCGGGAATGCTACCGGGCTCTTCCTTCCATTTCAGCATGGTTCCACGCCGAATCCAGCGTCTTCCCAGACCCCAATGCGGTCCTCGGCCAGGCCCAGGCCGGCCCAGGCCGACGCCATTTCCCGGCCATGGCCCAGGATGTCCGAAAGATCCCGCCCCGGGACCAGCAGGCGGCCGGGCCGCAGGCCGCGCTCGGCCAGGAACCCGGCAATGTGGGCCAGCAGGGCCCGGCTGCGCGCCATCTGGCCCAAGGCCGGGTGCCAGGGGCCGGCCAGGATGCTCCCGGCCAGGCCGTCCTGGGGGGCCAGCCCCATGCGGATCACCGGCACCCCGGCCTGCCAGCAGGCGAGCAAGGCCCGGCCCAGCTGGTCCGCGGCCTGGGCCAGGGTCCAGGGGACATAGTCACCCGCGGCCCAGCGCCGGGCCAGTTCGGTGCCCGGGAGCACCACGCACGGGTACAGGCGCAGGCAGGCCGGGGCCTGGTCCAGGGCCAGGGCCACGTCCCGGAGAAAGGGGCCGTCCGGGTCCGGGGCCATGCCCGGCAGCCCGGGCAGGAGTTGCACGCCCAGGCCCAGGCCCGCGTCCCGCACCGCGGCGCAGGCGGCCAGGGCCGCGTCCGGGCCGTAGCCCCGGTTGCTCTCGGCCAGGCAGGTCGGATCGAAGCTCTGCACGCCCAACTCCACCAGGTCCAGGCCCAGGTCCCGCAGCCGCCCCAGAAGGCCGGGAGCCGCCGCGTCCGGCCGGGTGGAGCAGCGCACCCCGGTCACCGGCCCGGGGGAGCGGAAGGCCGCGGCCAGGCGGAGAAACCGCTCGGCCCAGTCCCCGGGCAGGGCGGTGAAGGTGCCCCCGAAAAACCCCAACTCGAAGCTGCGGCCCTGCGCCGCGGCCTGCTCCAGGTCACGGCGCAGGGACTCCAGGGCCGCGGGCAGCAGGTCTCGGCCGGCGGCCCGGCCGGTGGCCAGGGGCTGGGCGCAGTACGCGCAGCGGGTGGGGCATCCGGCATAGGGCAAGAACACCGGAAATATTTTTTTCCGGTCCCGGATCGGGGCGGGATGCGGGATGCGTTGCAGTTCAGGCATGTCCAGCACGGCCTGGAGCGGTCTCCTGTCGAATGACTGGGGAATTTTCCGCCACTCACCGAAAACAACTTGAAAAAGAACGAGATAGTGAGTAATGATTCGTGTAGCCCCGGCGGTGTCACCGCCTGCCCGAGTCCGGCTGAGGCAGAAACGGCGAGGTTGGGGACAGGCCGGTTCCTTGTTCAACTCCGGCCCTGCGCCCGGCTCCATGCGCCGAGGGCATCAACCGGGAGCATCCGTCGGATCGGGCTCCCCAGGGAGGTACATATGTCCAGCAAGACCCTGACCAAGGCCGACATCGTGGACGCCATCTACGAACAGATGAGCCGCAACCGCGCTGAGGTCAAGACCCACGTGGAATCGCTCCTGGACATCATGAAGCTGTCGGTGAAAAAGGACCACTCGCTCCTCATCAGCGGCTTCGGGAAATTCGACGCCTACGACAAGAAGGCGCGCAAGGGGCGCAATCCGCAGACCAACCAGACCATCGTCCTGCCCCCGCGCAAGGTTGTGGTCTTCCGGCTCTCTCGCAAGTTCCGCTCGGAGCTCAATCCGCAAGGATGAAGCTGCCCGGGAATCGGTCCGACAGACGGGCGAGGCCTTCGTTGGCGTGCTTCACGCCGGCGAAGGCCCCGGCCTGAACCCTCCAGTAGCGCGCCCCGTTCACCACGGCGTCCTGGATGCGGGTGGACGGGTAGCCCCCGGCCTTGAGCTCCCGGGCCAGCCGCTCGGCATTGGCCTGCACCGTGAACGCCCCCACCTGCACGTAGAAGGTCTCCCTGGCCACCGCCGCCACCACCGCCGCGGCGTTCATGCCCTCTCCACCCAGCACCGTGAGGCGCACCCGGGCCGTGCCCGGCCCCACCACGCCCAGGGCCTGGGCCCCGGCAAGGGAGAGGTCCACGATGCGGCCGGCCACGAAGGGGCCCCGGTCGTTGACCCGCAGGTCCGCCACCCGGCCGTTCTCCAGGTTCTGCACCCGGATGCGGGTGTGCATGGGCAGCACCTTGTGGGCCGCGGTGTAGTCGTTCATGTCGTAGGTCTCGCCGCTGGAGGTCTTCTCGCCGTGGAATCCCGGGCCGTACCAGGAGGCCAGGCCCTCCTCCTCCCAGCCGCCTTCCACCGCGGCCAGGGGATAGTAGGTGGTTCCGGAGATGGTGTAGGGCTTGAAGGTGCCCTTGGGCGGGGTGCGCGAAGGCTCCTGTTCGGGCGCCGGGGCCGGGGCGGGCCGGGGCGCGGGGCGCGGGGCCGGGACGTCCAGGGTCTTGCGGCCGCAGCCCGCGGCCAGCGCCAGGACCAGGGCCAGGCAGAGGAGAATCCGGGGCAAGGGCCTATCTCCTGCGGGCCAGGGCAAGGGCCAGGGCGGTGGTGAGCTTCACCAGTTCGGAGTTGTTCTTGCGCACCGTGGCCGCCAGCCGCTTGCCCAGGATGGTCAGCAGGTGGCAGCCGATGAGGGGTTCGCGCTGCACCAGGCCGAAGAAGCGGTCCCGGTCCGTGACCAGGAACACGCTGGGCTTCAGGGTCTCCACCGTGGCCGAACGGGTGTCCCGGTCCAGGAGCGCCATCTCCCCGAAGGAGGGGCAGATGTCGCCGTCCAGGGTGGCCAGCACCTTGCGCGGGTCGCGCAGTTCGGCCAGGGGCACGCTCATGCCCGCGATGATCATGGACTTGGAGATGCGCACCCTGCCGCTTATGAGGATGTACATCTCGTCGCCCTCCTCGCCCTCCTTGACCACCTTGACCCCGGCCTCGGTGTCCATCCGGGAGAATATCTCCTTGACCTTCTCCAACTGCTCCTCGGAGAGCCCGGCGAACAGGGCCACGTCGGTCCAGCGGAACATGTCCTTGCCGGCCATGCTCAGGCCTCCTCGGCCGCGGGCTTGAGATAGAGGATGCCGTCGTAGCGCTCCAGGGCCTGGGTGCGCACCGGGTTCACGATGACGCTGGGCCCCTGGTGGCCCAGGTCGGTCTGCTGGCCCGTGGCCTGGAACAGCTCCAGGATGAACTGGTCCAGGGCCGAGCCCTCGTCCAGCATGTCCTGCAGGGAGAGGTCCTTGCTCTCATGGCACAGGGCCAGGGGGAGGATGCCGGTGTCGGCGATGGCCTTCTTGAGGAAGTCGCCCCAGGAGAGCTTGCGCTCCTCGTGGGACAGGTGGCGGTAGGCCAGGCAACCCTCGTCCCGCGCCCCGAGCAGGGACTGGAAAAAGGGCCACATGGCGGGGTTGGCGCCCAGCATGCCCAAAAGCAGGCTGGTGACCTCGCCCTGGATCACGGTCTCGTTGACCCCGGCGCGCAGGAGGTGCTCCCGGTTCTCGGAAAGGGCCACCTCGGCGTAGATGAGCACCTTGGGGGCCATGCTGCGCAGGGTGAGCGCGGCATAGAGGCTCTGCTGGTCAGCCTCCTTGGGGGTCATGCCCTCCTGGATGAGCATGTAGACCAGCTTGGCCGTGGCCGGGGAGGCCCGGTGCAGGACGTTCTCCTGGGTGGGGTTGCCGAACACGAAGTGCAGGCGCTCCCCCAACTCCAGCTTGAAGGTGAGCTCCTCGCGGGCGTCCGGGGGCAGGTCGTTGACCAGCACCAGGCTGGCGTTCTGCAGGAGCGTCTGGGACAGGGCCTTGACCAGGTTCGGGCCGTAGGAGTTCCAGCCCAGGATCACCACGTGGTCGGAGAGCTTCACCTTGAGCAACCCCTTGCGCTGTTTGGCGTGGCGCTCCACGATCAGAGACGCCAGGTTGCCGGTCAGGGTGGAGACCAGGCCGATGCCCGCGGCCATGACCACCACCCCAAGGAGCCGGCCGGCCTCGGTCTTGGGCACCAGGTCGCCGTACCCCACCGTGGTCAGCGTGACCACGGTCCACCATACCCCGCTCAAAAAGTCCAGGTCCTGGTGTATCCCCTCCAGGTAGTAGAACCCGACCGAGCTGGCCCCGACCAACAGGATCAGGAACAGGACCAGCTTGCGGAAGGTGCTCTTAAACAGCTTCCCCAGTCTGAGCTTCATCTTCCAGGTCTTCCTGCCGCTTGAGCAGTTCTTCGAACCGGATGTCGGCGCCCAGCACGCCCTGGATGTCGTCCTCTTCGTCAGTCACCGGGATGGCCACGGTGAGGCACAGCTTGCCCGTGAAATGCGACTTGTAGAAGTCGGTGATGTGCATCTTCCCGGTCTCCATGGGCACGTTGTACCACTCGCGGTCCGAGAAGTCGGTCTCGTGGTCGAAGCTCTTGTACTTGGGCCGGTCCTCGGGATGGGCCACGGCGCTGGCGATGAGCCGGCCGTCCATGCCGATGAGGTAGATGTACTGGATGAAGGAGTACTCCTGCAGGAAGTCGTCCATGCAGTGCTCCACCCGGCCGCCGTCCAGGCTGCGGATCTCGCAGACCTGGGACAGGCGGGTGACGATGGCGGCCGCCAGCTTGTGGGCCACGGTCTTCAGGTGGTCGAACTCCGAGGCGAAGAGCTCGGGCAGGAAGCGCTTGACCAGGGCCTTCATCTCCTTGCTGGAGAAGGAGGTGTTGCGGCCGGTCTCGTAGGCCTGCATGATCCGCTTGTAGATCTTGCCCACCGCCGGATGCAGCTTGTCGATGCGGTCCTTCTCCTCCAGGTTCAGGTACTGGTTGATCCAGTACGCCACCCCGGCCTTGCCCGACTTGTCGGTGATGATGATGGGCACCGGCCGGCGCAGGATCTTCCGGGTGTCGAAGATGTTGTAGATCTCCTCGTTCTTGATGAGCCCGTCCACGTGGATGCCGGCGCTGGTGGCGTTGAAGTCCCGGCCCACGAAGGGATAGTTGTCCGGGACCTTGTACTGCAGCTCCTCCTCGAAGTAGTGGCCGATCTCGGAGATCACCGGGGTGTCGGCCATGTGGTCGTCGCCGGTCAGGGACACGTACTCGATGACCAGGGCCTCGATGGGCGCGTTGCCGGTGCGCTCGCCAAACCCGAGCAGGGTGCCGTTGGCCCCGGAGCAGCCGAACATCCAGGCCGTGACCGCGTTCACCAGCACCTTGTGGAAGTCGTTGTGGCCGTGCCACTCCAGCCACTCGCCCGGGACCCCGGCCTCGTCGGTGAAGGCCCGCACCAGCCGACCCACGGAGCGGGGCAGGGCCGCGCCCGGATAGGGCACGCCCAGGCCCAGGGTGTCGCACAGCCGGATCTTCACCGGCAGGCCGCTCTGCCTGGACAAGGCCATGAGCCGTTGGGCGAAGGGCAGGCAGAATCCGTACACGTCGGCCCGGGTCAGGTCCTCGAAGTGGCAGCGGGGGGTGATGCCGCAGGCCAGAGCCTCCTCCACCACCTCCAGGTAGTCGGCCATGGCCTGCTCCCTGGTTTTTCCCAGCTTCAGGTAGATGTGGTAGTCCGAGACCGAGGTGAGCATCCCGGTCTCCTTGAGCCCCATCTCCTTGACCAGCTTGAGGTCGTTCTTGTTGGCCCGGATCCAGCCCGTGACCTGGGGAAAGGTGTAGCCCTTGTTCAGGCAGGTCTCCACGGCCTTGCGGTCCTTGGCCGAGTAGAGGAAGAACTCGCTGGCCCGGATCAGGCCGGTCTTGCCGCCCAGCTCGTGCAACTGGTCGTAGATGTGGCTTATCTGCTCCACCGTGTAGGGCGGCCGGGCCTGCTGGCCGTCGCGGAAGGTGGTGTCCGTGATGAACATGGGGTCCGCGGGGCGGGGCATGAGCAGGATGTCGTCGAAGCTGATGCGCCCGATCTTGGAGTAGGGGAAGAAGTCGCGGTACAGGTTGGGCTGCTCCGGGCTCACCAGATCGAGTTTGGGAGCCGAGCGGCTGACGTGCATGATGGCCATGAAGATCTCCTTGGGGCGTGACGCTCGGCCGGCCGCGCCAGGGACGCGTCCGACCGTAGTCCGGCATAGTGAACAATTTCCAGCCCCAGGTAAAGGGCTGGCGAATGAGGCCCTTCCAGGCCTTACGGCACGGGGCCTAACGGCCCTCGCGTGCCAACCTGTCCGAGATGATGCGCTCCTCGCGCCGGATGCTCTGGCTGTCCGGGGCCAGTTCCACGGCCCGGGCGATGGCGTGGGCCGATTCCTTGATCCAGCCGCCCTGGCGGAGGCTCATGGCCGCCAACAGGTACATGTGGTCGGGCCGGTCGCCGTAGATGCGGCCCACCAGGCCGGGGTAGTCCGGCCCGAAGACCTCCCGCACCAACTCGTCCTGGTCGAACAGAAAGCGGGCCAGGAGCGGATTGTCCCGGTGCGCGGCCAGGTAGAGCGGGAACAGCCGGCGGCACTGGGCCACGATGAAGCGGATGCGCGCGATCTCCCGGGACATGCTCTCGGAGGTCTGCTCCAGCACGCCCAGCAGTTCGGCGCTGATGTCCATCTCCTCCGCGGGCAGGTCCTCGCGGATAAGCTGGCGGAACCAGGGGGCATAGTTCTGCTGCTGGTAGGAGTCTTCCTTGAGCTTCATGGCGTCGTGGAAGATGTAGCCCATGGACCAGTCCAGGAAATGGCCCACCAGGCCGGCGGCCCCGGTCTTGCTGCGGAACAGGTGGTGGGCGGTGTCCTTGAGCCGCCAGAGCAGGCCCTTGTTCATCTCCTCGCCCAGCAGGTCGCGCAGCACCTCGAAATCCACCTGGCCGTTCTGGTCGAACCGCGAGAACTGGCCCTCCAGCACCCGCCAGGACAGGCAGAAATCGCGGATGATGTCCCGCACGAACTCCGGGGCCTTGGCCTTGATCCACGCCTTGGACACGCTTGCCTCCTCGACACTTCCGACCGGCCCAACTCCCTACCACACCCCCGGCCGGGTGCCAATGGGCCGGGTACGGCCCGACGCGCGTCTTGCCCCGGGACCGGGTTTGCAGTAGGCTCCCCCAACTGCGGGCCAGCCCCTGCCGGGCTGGTCCATCTACAAAAACACTCAAACAAAACGCACTATTAGATGCAGGAACCCATGTACCAACCCGAGTTTCCGGCCGCGCTGTCCCAGGTTGAACTCAATCCCAACGCCCAGGTGGTCATCGCCAAGCGCTATCTGCGCAAGGGCGCCGACGGCAAGCCCGTGGAGGAACCCACCGCCATGTTCTGGCGGGTGGCCTCGGCCATCGCCGCGGAGGAGGCCAAGTACCCGGGCTCCCCCTACACAACCGGGGACTTGGCCGCGGCCTTCTACGGCCTCATGACCTCCTGGAAGTTCCTGCCCAACTCCCCCACCCTCATGAACGCGGGCACGAACCTGGGCCAGTTGGCCGCCTGCTTCGTGCTGCCGGTGGGCGACTCCATCGACGAGATCTTCGACGCGGTGAAGCACGCGGCCATGATCCACAAGTCCGGAGGCGGCACGGGCTTCTCCTTCTCCCGGCTGCGGCCCAAGAACGCCATCGTGGGCTCCACCGGCGGGGTGGCCTCGGGCCCCCTGTCGTTCTTGCGCATCTTCAATACCGCCACCGAGCAGATCAAGCAGGGCGGCACCCGGCGCGGGGCCAACATGGGCATCCTGCGGGTGGACCACCCGGACATCATCGAGTTCATCAAGGCCAAGGAGCGCGAGGGCGAACTCAACAACTTCAACCTGTCCGTGGGCCTGACCGAGGCCTTCATGCAGGCCGTGGAAGCGGACGCGCAGTACGAGCTGGTAGCGCCCAACACCAAGCAGGTGGTGCAGGCCCTCAAGGCCCGGGAGGTGTTCAACCTCCTGGTGCAGAAGGCCTGGGAGAGCGGCGACCCGGGCATCGTGTTCCTGGACCGCATCAACCGGGACAACCCCACCCCGGCCCAGGGCGAGATGGAGAGCACCAACCCCTGCGGCGAGCAGCCGCTCTTGCCCTACGAGGCCTGCAACCTGGGCTCCATCAACCTGGCCAGGTTCGCGGCCCCCGCGGCCCCGGAGGCCGCAGGGGCAGAGGACGGGGTGGACTGGGCCGGGCTCAAGGAGACCGTGCACCTGGCGGTGCGCTTCCTGGACAACGTGATCGACGCGTCCAAGTACCCCCTGCCCCAGATCGACGCCAAGGTGCGGGAGAACCGCAAGATCGGCCTGGGGGTCATGGGCTTCGCGGACCTGCTCTTCCAGCTGGGGGTGGCCTACGATTCCCAGGAGGCCCTGGTCCTGGCCGAGCAGCTCATGCAGTTCGTGCTCACCGAGGCGCGCAGCGCGTCCAAGACCCTGGCCGCGGAGCGCGGGCCCTTCCCGGCCTACGCCGCCTCCATCTGGGGCGACCGCAACCTGGGCCCCTACCGCAATGCCACGGTGACCACCATCGCGCCCACCGGCACCCTGTCCATCATCGCCGGCTGCTCCTCGGGCATCGAGCCCCTGTTCGCCCTGGCCTTCACCCGCCACGTCATGGACGGGGAGAAGCTCACCGAGGTGAACCCCTTCTTCGAGGACGCCCTGCGCGCGGCCGAGTGCCACAGCAAGAACCTCATGCGCGAGGTGGCGGAAAAGGGCACGGTGCAGCACCTGGAGCACCTGCCCGAGGACGTCCGCAGGGTCTACGTCACCGCGCGGGACATCGCGCCCAAGTGGCACCTCAAGATGCAGGCCGCGTTCCAGAAGTACACGGACAACGCGGTGTCCAAGACCGTGAACCTGCCCCACGACGCCACCCAGGACGACATCCGGTCCATCTACTGGATGGCCTACGAGACCGGGTGCAAGGGCGTGACCGTGTACCGCGACGGGTGCAAGTCCACCCAGGTGCTGTGCACCGGGGAGCAGGGCCAGGAAAAGGCCGGGCAGCCCGCGGAAAAGGGCGTGGTCAAGGACCGGCCGGACCTGGTGTACGGCTTCACCCAGAAGGTGGACACCGGCCTGGGCGTGCTCTACCTCACGGTGAACGAGGTGGACGGCAAGCCCTTCGAGGTGTTCTGCACCATCGGCAAGTCCGGCCGGAGCATCACCGCCAAGGCCGAGGCCATCGGCCGGCTGGTGTCCCTGGCCCTGCGCTCGGGCGTGACCGTCAAGGAGATCGTGCAGCAGCTCAAGGGCATCGGCGGCGAACACCCGGTGTTCCGCAAGAAGGGCCTGCTCCTGTCCATCCCGGACGCCATCTCCTGGGTCCTGGAGCACCGCTACATGGGCGGCGCCTCCCGGCCCGAGCCCGAGGCCAACGGCAACGGCAACGGCAACGGCCTCATGAACCCCACCTGCCCGGACTGCGCCGCGGAACTGGTCTTCGAAGAAGGCTGCTTCGTGTGCAAGAACTGCGGGTACACCAAGTGCGGATAGAACCGGTCGAAAGCGTTCCCGAGGACCACGGGCCGGTCATCGGCGAGGGCGAGCCCATGGTGGCGGTGCAGCGGCTGTCGCACAACTTCGGCAGCCACTGGGCCCTCAAGGACGTGTCCTTCACCCTGGGCAAGGGCGAGTTCCTGTTCCTGTTCGGCCCCTCGGGCGCGGGCAAGACCACGCTGCTGCGCATCCTGCACGCGGCCCTGCCCCTGTCCCGGGGCCTGGCCATGGTGGCGGGCTTCGACCTGCGCAAGCTCTCCCGCGCCGACGTGCCGAGGCTCAGGCGCTCGGTGAGCGTGGTGTTCCAGGACTTCAAGATCATGCCCGAGCGCTCGGTGGCCGAGAACGTGGCCCTGCCCCTGGAGGTGCGGGGCCTGTCCCGGCTGCAGATCCAGCGCCGGGTGCGGGCCGTGCTGCGCAGCCTGGAGCTGGAGCACAAATCGGCGTGCGCCTGCGCCACCCTGTCCGGCGGCGAGCAGCAACGGGTGGCCATCGCCCGGGCCATCGTGGTCAATCCGAAGGTCATCTTGGCCGACGAGCCCACCGGCAACCTGGACCACGACCTGTCCGTGCGGCTCATGGAGGTCTTCTCCCAGTTCCACCAGTTCGGCGCCACCATCATCCTGGCCACCCACGACCGCAGCCTCATCGACATCCCCAAGAGCGCCCAGGTGCTGGAGCTGTCCGGGGGCCAGATCGGCGGCGGCCCGGCTCCCGAGCCGGAGGGGCCGGCATGTTGAGCCCCACGCTCATGTGGCGCGGGGTCAAGGACCTGGGGGTGCACCCCTGGGCCCAGGCCCTGACCCTGGCCGCGGTGACCCTGGTGGCCTTCCTGGGCGGGCTGTTCCTGCTCATGCTGCACAACCTGGACCGGGAGCTGGCCGCGGCCCGGGGCAGCGCCGCCTTCCAGGTCTACTGGAAGCCGAGCGCGAGCCAGGCCGACGTGGCCAGGCAGTGGGAGGAGCTGGCCGCCATGCCCGGGCTGGCGGACATGCAGACCTTCACCCCGGACCAGGCCCTGTCCGACCTCATGGCCGCCATGAAGGGCAACCTGGACACGAATTCCCTGGCCGCGCTCAAGGGCCAGAACCCCCTGCCGCCCACCGCGCTGCTGGTGTTCGACGGCCCCGGGGGCAATGCGGGAACCTGGGCCAAGGACATGGTGGCCAAGCTTTCGGCCCGGCCCGGGGTGGACCGGGTGAACTACAACCCCCTGCAGATGGACCTGGCCCGGTCCTGGTCCGGGTTCACCCGCAAGGTGGCCTGGCCGCTCATGGCCTTTTTGGCCCTGGTGGTGGGGTTGTCCGTGGGCAACACCGTGCGCCTGTCGCTGCTCTCGCGGCAGAACGAGGTGGAGATCCTGCAACTGGTGGGCGCGGGCCGGTGGTACATCCAGCTCCCCCTGCTCACCGGCGGCGCGGTGCAGGGGCTGGTGGGCTCGGCCCTGGCCCTGGGCATGCTCAAGGCGCTCCAGGTGGGCGTGGCCGACCTGTTGGCCGCCCCGCCGCTCATGCTCACCCTGCGCTTCCTCCCCCTGCCCGACGCCCTCCTCCTCACCGCCACGGTCACCGGCGTCTGCGTGCTGGCCAGCGTGGTGGCCATGCGGGAGTAAGGTCTCAGCACGCGCCGCCCAATTCCAGCACCGGAATCTCGGCGAATACCCGGGTGCCCTGGCCGGGCCGGGAGTGGACCTTGAAGGTCCCGCCCAGGAGCAGCACCCGCTCCTCCATGCTCTGCAGGCCCATGCGCCGCTCGCCCGGCCGGGTCACGGCCCGGCGCTCGGCCATGTCGAAGCCCTGGCCGTCGTCCTCCACCCGCACCAGGATGTGGGGATGGGAGGCCACCAGCTTGACCACCACCCGTTCGGCCCCGGCGTGCTTGGCCACGTTGCGCAAGGCCTCCTGCACCAGGCGGAAGATGTTGATGGCCGTGTCCGTCTCCAGGGTGAGGCTGTCCAGGCCGGCGGCCGAGAACTCCACGGTGAGCCCGGTCTGGTCCGCGAACTCCTCGCAGTGCATGCGAACCGCCCGGGCCAAGCCCAGCTCGTCCAGCGCCAGGGGCCGCAGGTCGTAGGCCAGGTCGCGCACCGAGCGGGTGAGCCCGGAGAGGTGGGCGGCCAGGGCCTCGGCCCGTTGCAGCACCTCGGCCGAGACCTCGGGATGGCCGTCGAACATGGTCTTCCAGGCGATGGCCAGGGAGGAGAGGGTCTGGGCCATGTTGTCGTGCAGCTCCCGGGAGATGCGCTGACGCTCGCTCTCCTGGGCGCGCAAAAGCTCCCGGGTCAGGGCATGCACTTGTTCCTCGGCCTGGCGGCGGTCGGTGACGTCGCTCACGAACCCCTCGTAGTATACCTCCTTGCCCTCGGCGTCGCGCACCACCCGGACCATGCGCGAGGTCCAGGCCAACCGGCCGTCCGCCCGGCGCACCAGGACCTCGAAATTGTCCAGCCGGTCCTGGGTGGTGAGCAGCCGGCGCATGGCGGCCCAGGCCTCGGGGTCCACGTACAGGGAGGCCGGGGCCTCGGCCGCCTCGGCCACCAGCTCCTCGGGAGACTCGTAGCCGTAGATCCGGGCCAGTTGGGCATTGGCCGCCAGATAGCGACCCTGCAGGGTCTTCTGGAAGATGCCCACCGGCGCGTTCTCGTAGATGGAGCGGTAGCGGGCCTCGGCCCGGGCCAGTTCCGCGGTGCGCTCAGCCACCCTCCGCTCCAGATCCTGGTAGGACTGGCGCAACCTGTGCCGGGCCTCCCGGGCCGCAGTCACGTCCACCCCGGTCTCCCACATGCCCCAGCCGGGCAGGGGGCAGGTCTCGGACACACTGGTCCAGGAGATGACCTTGTGCGTGCCGTCCTTGCACACCATGGGGATCTCCACGTCCCGGTATTCCCGGATATCGCCGTGCCACCGCTCGAACAGGGCCTGGGCCTCGGGCTCGATATAGAGCCGGGAGCGGATGCCCGCATCCCCGATGACTTCGTGGGCGCTGTAGCCCAGGACCCGCTCGCACTCCCGGTTCCAGAACACGTAGGTGTTGTCCTCGTCGTGGGCGTGCAGGAGCACCGGGATGTTCTCCACCAGCTTGCGCAGGCGCTCCTCGCTCTCGCGCAGGGCCGCCGCCCCCCGCTCCCGGGCGGTCACGTCGCGGCTCACCCCGTGGTAGCCGATGAAGTTCCCGGCCGGATCGTAGACCGGGGAGCCGCTGGACTCCAGGGCCACCATCCGGCCGTCCTTGCCCAGGCAGTGCTGGATCACCCCCCGGAAAGGCTCGCGCCGCTCCAGCGCTGACCCGTATTCCTCCAGCAGGGCCGGCACCTCCTCGGCCAGGGTCACGTCTTGAGGGGTCTTGCCCAGCATCTCCTCGGGCGTGAAGCCCAACATCTCGAGACACTGGGGGCTCATGTAGGTGAAGCGCAGGTCCGGGTCGTGCTCCCAGATGCAGTCGCTGGTGGTCTCCACCAGGGCCCGGAACCGCTCCTCGCTGGCCCGCAGGGCCTCGGCCGCCCGCTCCCGTTCGGTGACGTCGCGGGTTATCCCGCGGTAGCCCGCAAAGGCTCCGGCCGCATCGAAGATGGGCGTCCCGCTGACCTCCACCAGGACCTCATGGCCGTCCTTGTGGCGGCACCGCTGGAGCAGGTTGCGGAAGGGCCGGTACGCCTCCAGGTCCGGGCCGATCAGGGCCAGGATGCGCGCCACTTCCTCATCCGAGGAGAGGTGCGCCGGGGTCAGGCCCTCCAACGCCTCCGGGGCGAATCCCAGGATGTTGAGCACCGACGGGCTGTTGTAGGTGAACCGGAACTCGGCGTCATACTCGAAGATGCAGTCGCTGGTGGTCTCCACCAGGGCGCGGAACCGCTCCTCGCTGGCCCGCAGGGCCTCGGCCGCGTGCTCCCGCTCGGTCACGTTGCGGGCCACCCCGCGGTAGCCCGCGTAGTTCCCGTCCGCGTCGAAGATGGGCACCGCGCCCACCTCCACCAGCACCTCGCGGCCGTCCTTGTGCCGGCAGCGCTGCAGCAGATTGCGGTAGGGCCGGCGCGCGGCCATGTCCGGCCCGATGCACCGCATGATGCGAACCGCCTCCCGGCGGCCGGTGAGGAACACCGGGGTGTGGCCCCGCAACTCCTCGGGGGTGTATCCCACGATCTGGGCCAGGGCCGGGCTGTTGTAGGTGAACCGGTTGTGGGCGTCGATCTCGAAGATGCAGTCCTCGGACGTTTCCACCAAGGCCCGGAACCGCTCCTCGCTGGCCTGCAGCTCGTCCTGCATGCGCTTGCGGGCGGTGATGTCCGTGAGGTAGCCCACCACGCGGCGCTGGCTCGTGGCGGGATCCACGAACAGGCTCTGGACCGTCAGGATGCGCCGCACCCGTCCGCGGACGGTGACGTCGTCCTCGCTGGCCACCACCTCCCCGGTGTCCAGGACCCGGTCGTCATTGGCCCAGAAAATGCGGGCCTGCTCCGGGGGGTAGCAATCGAAGTCGGACTTGCCGATCAACTCCTCCATCGGAACGCCGATGATATCGGAGAAGGCCCGGTTCACGTACATCCAGCTGTGCTGATAGTCCTTGACGAAGATGGGCGCGGGAATGGCGTCGAGCACCTTGAAGGGGAACGCGGCCTGGAAACAGACGGCCAGGGCCGACTCCAGCTCCGCCACGCGCTGCCTGGCCCGCTCCAGCTCGGCCTGGAGCATGGTGTCGTTCCCGTTTTTCATCTGGCGCATGGCGACGTTCCCGCTCGATTTCCCGTGCATATGTGGGGACCGCCATCTTGGCAAGTGCGGCGCGGCCCGCCCCCGAACCGGCGCGGAAACGCCGCATTCTGCGCCTTGAAGGACCGGCCGGTTCGGTCTACAAGCACCGGATACCATTCGCGAGGAGTTCCCCCATGCGCAGCAAGAAGATGACCAAGGGCCTGGAAAAGGCCCCCCACCGCAGCCTCCTGCACGCCCTGGGCCTGACCCGGGAAGAGATGGCCCGGCCCCTGGTGGGCGTGTGCAACGCAGCCAACGAGGTGGTGCCCGGCCACATCCACCTGGATACCATCGCCGAGGCGGCCAAGGCCGGCGTGCGCCTGGCCGGCGGCGTACCCCTGGAATTCCCGGCCATCGCCGTGTGCGACGGCCTGGCCATGAACCACGAAGGCATGGGCTTCTCCCTGCCCAGCCGGGAGAACATCGCCGACTCGGTGGAGATCATGGCCAGCGCCCACCCCTTCGACGCCCTGGTGCTCATCCCCAACTGCGACAAGTGCGTGCCGGGCATGCTCATGGCCATGCTGCGCCTGAACATCCCCGCCATCATGGTCTCGGGCGGCCCCATGTTCGCCGGGGCCACGGGCAAGGCCGACCTCATCACCGTGTTCGAGGCCGTGGGCAAGGTGCGCCGCGGCGAGATGGACGAGAAGGAACTGGCTGCGCTGGAGGCCTGCGCCTGCCCGGGCTGCGGCTCCTGCGCCGGCATGTTCACGGCCAACACCATGAACTGCCTGGCCGAGACCATCGGCCTGGCCCTGCCCGGCAACGGCACCATCCCCGCGCCCACGGCCGAGCGGGTGCGCCTGGCCAAGACCGCGGGCATGAAGGTCATGGAGCTCCTGGCCAAGGACCTCAAGCCCCGCGACATCGTGACCGCCAAGAGCGTGGAGAACGCCGTGGCCGTGGACATGGCCCTGGGCGGCTCCACCAACACCGTGCTCCACCTGCCCGCGGTGTTCGCCGAGGCCGGGCTGCCGCTGACCCTGTCCGTCTTCGACCAGGTGAGCCGCCGCACCCCCAACCTGTGCAAGCTCTCTCCGGCCGGCTCCCACCATATCGAGGACCTGCACCGGGCCGGCGGCATCCCCGCGGTCATGAGCCGGCTGGCGGAAAAGAACCTGCTCCACCTGGACGTGGCCACAGCCACCGGCCAGACCCTGGGCGAAAACCTGGCCGCCCTGGAGGCCAAGGTCCTGGACCCCGAGGTCATCCACCCGATGGACGCGCCCTACTCCCAGGAGGGCGGCATCGCCATCCTCTACGGCTCCCTGGCCCCGGACGGCGCGGTGGTGAAGCAGTCCGCCGTGGCCCCGGCCATGATGCAGCGCGAGGGAACGGCCAAGGTCTTCAACTCCGAGGAGGAGGCGGTCACCACCATCCTGAACGGCGGCATCGTGGCCGGCGACGTGGTGGTCATCCGCTACGAGGGCCCGCGCGGCGGCCCGGGCATGCGCGAGATGCTCACCCCCACCTCGGCCATCGCGGGCATGGGCCTGGGCGGCGACGTGGCGCTCATCACCGACGGCCGGTTCTCCGGCGGCACCCGGGGCGCGGCCATCGGCCACGTGTCCCCCGAGGCCGCGGACGGCGGGCCCATCTCCCTGGTGCAGACCGGCGACCGCATCAAGGTCGACATCCCGGCCCGCACCCTGGACCTGCTGGTGGACGCCCCGGAACTGGCCCGCCGCGCCCAGAACCTGGTGAAGCCCGAGAAGCACATCGCCTCGCCGCTCCTGCGCCGCTACAGCCGCCTGGTGAGCTCAGCAGCCCAGGGCGCGGTGTACAAGGGCGAAGAGTAGGAGTTTGTTGGAAGAAAGGGGCCTCCGGCGGCCCAAGGGCCATCGGCCCTTGGGAATCCCGTTTATTGGACCTGCGGCTGCACGGATGAACGCATAATGATCGATCTGTTGAACCTGACGCTGCCGGAGCTGGAGGCGTGGTTGGCCGGGCTGGGCGAGCCGCGCTTCCGCGCGTCCCAGGTCTTCCAGTGGCTGTGGCAGAAGGGCGCGGCCGACTTCGCGGCCATGACCAACCTGTCCAAAGCCCTGCGCGGCAAGCTGGCAGAGACCGCGGCCATCGCCTGGCCCGAGGTCGCGGACACCCTGATCAGCTCCGACGGCACAGTGAAGTTCCTGCTCCGCCTGGCCGGCGGCGCGCTGGTGGAGACCGTGCTCATCCCGGAGGAGGACCACCTCACCCAGTGCCTGTCCTCCCAGGTGGGCTGCCCCATGGCCTGCGCCTTCTGCAGCACCGGGGCCGGCGGCTTCACCCGCAACATGGACGCGGGCGAGATGGCCGCCCAGATCCTGGTGGCCCGCCAGTACATAAAGGATGCGGGCCGCGACCCCAAGGACCTGCGCAACCTGGTGTTCATGGGCATGGGCGAGCCCCTGCTCAACCTGGCGGACCTGGTGCGCGCCCTGGCCATCATCACCCACGATGCGGGATTGGGTTTCTCGACCCGACGGGTCACGGTGTCCACCTGCGGCCTGCCCGGGCCCATGCGCCAGCTCGGGGCCAGCGGCCTGGCCAGCCTGGCCGTGTCCCTGCACGCCCCCACCCAGGAGCTGCGCGCCCGGCTCATGCCCAAGGCCGCGGCCGCCGCGGACCTGGACAGCCTCATGGCCGCCCTGCGCGACTACCCGCTCACCCCGCGCCAGCGCATCACCATCGAGTACGTGCTCCTGGCCGGGGTCAACGACCAGCCCGAGCACGCCCGACAGTTGGTGCGCCTGCTCTCGGGCGTGAAGTGCAAGGTGAACCTCATCGCCTACAACGCCACCCCGGACCTGCCTTTTGCCGCCCCGGCCCCAGAGTCCGTGCTGGCCTTCGAAAAGATTTTATGGGAAAAGGGCATGACCGCGGTCTTGCGTAAAAGCAAGGGAAACGATATTGCCGCCGCCTGCGGCCAACTCCGGGCCGCGCATCTCGACCAGACCGCGGACAATCAACAGGAATGACCATGTTCGAGCCTGATTTCGCCAAATGCGGCGGGCTGGTGCCCGCCATCGCCCAGGACGCCTGCTCCGGCGAGGTGCTCATGCTGGCCTACGTGAACCGCGAGGCCTGGGACGCCACGCTCGCCACCGGCGAGGCCCACTACTGGAGCCGCAGCCGCAACTCCCTGTGGCGCAAGGGCGGCACCAGCGGCCACGTGCAGAAGATCAAATCCATCCGCCTGGATTGCGACAACGACACCATCCTGTACCTGGTGGAACAGCTCGGCGGCGCGGCCTGCCATACCGGCTGCCGGTCCTGCTTCTTCCGGGAGCTGGCCGGCGGCGAAGTTCGCGAATGCTCCCCCAAGGTCTTCGATCCCAAGGAGGTCTACAAATAATGGCTCCCAGCAACAACGGTCCGGTGCTCAAGTTCGGCATCCCCAAAGGCTCCCTGCAGGAGGCCACCGTGGCCCTGCTGGAGAGGGCCGGGTGGAAGGTGCGCCAGCACCACCGCAACTACTTCCCCGAGGTCAACGACAAGGAGATCCAGTGCTCCATGTGCCGCGCCCAGGAGATGTCCCGCTACGTGGACACCGGCACCCTGGACTGCGGCCTCACGGGCAAGGACTGGATTCTCGAAAACGAGTCCGACGTGGTCTACGTCTCGGACCTGGTCTACTCCAAGGTGAGCAACCGCCCGGCGCGCTGGGTCCTGGCCGTGGCCGGGGACTCGCCCTACCGCCGGCCCGAGGACCTGGCCGGCAAGAAGATCGCCACCGAACTGGTGAACTTCACCCGCCGCTACTTCGAGAGTGCGGGCATCCCCATCGCTGTGGAGTTCTCCTGGGGCGCCACCGAGGCCAAGGTGGTGGAAGGCCTGGCCGACGCCATCGTGGAGGTCACCGAGACCGGCACCACCATCAAGGCCCACGGCCTGCGCATCATCGCCGAGCTCATGCAGACCAACACCCAGCTCATCGCCAACAAGAAGGCCTGGGAAGACCCGTTCAAGCGCAAGAAGATCCAGCAGCTGGACATGATGCTCCAGGGCGCGCTGCGCGCCGAGAGCCTGGTGGGCCTCAAGATGAACGTGCCCGAGGGCAAGATGGAGAGCATCATGAAGCTGCTCCCCGCCCTGACCTCGCCCACCGTGGCCCATCTCTACAACTCCGAATGGCTCTCCATCGAGATCGTGGTCCAGGAGTCCGTGGTCCGCGACCTGGTCCCCCAACTCCACGAACTCGGGGCCGAGGGCATCATCGAGTATTCGCTGAACAAGGTGATCTAGCCAGCCGACCAGACAGAAAGCACGGGCGATTCGTGAATCGCCCCTACAGAAGAGGGCCGCATCCCCGCGTCGGGCATGGCTCTCTTGTGTAGGGGCGATTCACGAATCGCCCGTCTTCGTTTTCCCGGCTTCCCCGCCCGATACCCCCCCGTTCCCCTCTGCCATGAAACCTGCTACCCATTCAGGCTAGGAGGTAAAAAAGCCATGGCCCACAACGGCAACGGCCGCGTGACGCGGCGGGAATTCCTGAAATGGCAGGCCGCGGGCGCGGCCTGGGTGGCCGCCGGGGCCTCCGGGCTGCTCAGCCCGGCCACGGCGCTGGCCGACGCCTCCCCGGACCTGGCGGTGGCCACGGGCGGGCCGGCCGCGGCCACCCGGGCCGCGGTGGAGCTGCTCGGGGGCATGAAGGCCTTCGTCAAGCCCGGGCAGAAGGTGGTCATCAAGCCCAACATGAGCTTCGCCCTGGGCGTGGACAGCGCCACCACCACCCACCCCGAGGTCATCCAGGCCCTGGCCCAGATGTGCAAGGAGGCCGGGGCCGGCAAGATAGGCATCGTGGACAACCCCCTGCGCTCGGTTGAGTTGTGCCTGGAGCACAGCGGCATCCAGGCGGCCTGCGCCGGGGTGCCGGACAGCGAGGTGAAGGGAATCAAGGCCGGCGGCCTGTTCCGCGAGACGCCCCTGCCCCAGGGCGTGTCCATGAAGGCCACGGACGTGATGGCCGAGGTGCTGGAGGCGGACGTGCTCATCGCCGCGCCGGTGGCCAAGCACCACGGCGGGGCCGGGGTCTCCCTCTGCATGAAGGGCATGATGGGCCTCATCTACGACCGCGGGGTCATGCACTCGCGCCACGACCTGCACACCGCCATCGTGGACCTCTGCACCCGGCTCAAGGCGGACCTGGCGGTGATCGACGCCACCCGGGTGCTGACCACCAACGGCCCGGGCGGGCCGGGCAAGGTGGAGCGTCCCAACACGGTCATCGCCGGCCGGGACATGGTTGCGGCCGACGCCCTGGCGGTGGGCATGTTCCGCTGGTACGACCGGGAGGTGGCCCCCCGGCAGGTGAAATACATCCGCCTGGCGCACGAGCGCGGGCTGGGCCGCATGGACGTGGAGAACCTGCGGGTCGCCAAGGTGGCCGTCTAATTTTTTAAAAAAAAACTTACGTTTTTGTTGGGGTTGGCAGGATGGACGTGGAGAATTCGCGCGTGGCCGCAGTGGCAGTCTAGGCGATGACCCTGCGCCGCGCCTGCCAGGCGATGAGCCTGGCCCTGTTCCTGGCCCTGCTCTGGGCCACGGCCTGGCCGCTCATCCCGGGCCTGCCCGAGGACATCTTCGTGCGCCTGGACCCGGGCCTGTTTTTGGCCGCCAGCCTGGCGGGCAAGGCCCTCTTGTGGGTCGGCCTGCCCGCCCTGGCGGTGCTGGCGGCCACCGCGCTCCTGGGCCGGGTGTTCTGCTCCCACCTGTGCCCCCTGGGCACGACCCTGGACGCGGCGCACTGGGCGATCCGGAAAAAGGGCACGCGACCCGCAGGCCCGCCCGAGGGCTGGCGCAAGGGCAAGTACCTGTTCCTGCTGTGCATTCTGGTGGCCGCGGTCTGGGGCCTGAACCTGGCGTACCTGGGCGCGCCCCTGTCCCTGGCCCCCCGCCTGTACGGGCTGGTGCTGTTCCCGGCCGTGCGGGAGCTGCTGGACCCAGCAGCCATCGCGCTTCTGGGTATCCCCACGGCCGGACCGCGCTTCGCGCTCACCCTGTTCCACCTCCTATTCTTTGCCGGCCTGTTCGCGGCCCTGCGCTGGGCCCCGCGCTTCTGGTGCCGCTACGCGTGCCCCACGGGCGCGCTGCTGGCGCTCACCACCTGGGCAGGCCGGAGCCTGCACCGGCGGCGGGTGTCCGCGGCCTGCACCGAGTGCGGGACCTGCGTGCGGCGCTGCCCCATGGGCGCCATCCCGGCCGAGGAACCGCGCGCCACCCGGGAGCGGGAGTGCATCGGCTGCCGCACCTGCGCGGCCGTGTGCCCGGAGAAGGCGGTGGCCTTTGCCGGCCGGAGCGTCACGCCCCGGCCCGCGCCCCTGGTGGACCTGTCCCGGCGCGAGGCCGTGGGCGCGGTGGTGGTGGGCCTGGGCATGGTGGCCGCCACCCGGGTGGGGCTGTACGAGTTCCGGGGCAAGGCCGCGGTGGGCGAGCCCATGCCCGAGTCCCTGGTGCGGCCGCCGGGCGCGCTGCCCGAGTCGGATTTCCTGGCCCTGTGCCTGCGCTGCGGCCTGTGCATGAAGGCCTGCCCCAGCAACATGCTGCAGCCCGCGGGAGCGGGCCTGGGGCTGGCGGCCCTGTTCTCGCCCCTGGCCGTGTCCCGGCGCGGGCCGTGCGAGCCCCTGTGCATGGCCTGCGGCGAGGTGTGCCCCAGCGGCGCGCTGCGCCTCCTGGACCTGAGGGAAAAGCCCTGGGCCAAGCTGGGCACCGCGGTGGTGCGGCCGGAGAAGTGCCTGGCCTTCGAGCAGGACCTGTCCTGCCTGGTGTGCGACGAGGCCTGCCCCTACGACGCCATCAGCCTGAAGCGGCGGCCAGGGACCAAGGCCGGGGTTCCGGTAGTGGACGAGAAGCGCTGCGCAGGCTGCGGGTTCTGCGAGAACAAGTGCCCGGTCAAGGCCGAGCCCGCCATTTTCGTCACGCCCCTGGGCGCGCAGCGGCTGGCCGCGGGGTCCTTCGAGGCCGAGGGCCGCGCCGCGGGCCTGGACATCGTGCGCGCAAGCGAGCGCAAGCCCCCCGAAGCGCCGGAGCAGTTCGAAGGCGCTCCGCCCGGGTTCGACGAGTAGCCCCGGGGGTCCCGGCCCGCGCGGCGCGGGAGGGGGGCTTTACTTTCCGCGCAATCTGTACCAAGAGGGCGCTCGCCGCGCCTGTCGCGGCCATTTCCCATTTTCAGGAGCAAGGTCATGTCCGACGACACCCCCGCCACCGGCCAGGGCGAAGAAAGCTTCGCCGCCCTGTTCGAGGCATCTCAGCAGGAATCCCAGGGCGCTCTCAAGCCCGGAGACAAGGTCAAGGGCCGCATCATCAGCATGGATGCCAACACCGTGTTCGTGGACGTGGGCGACAAGCGCGACGGCGTGGCGGACCGCGTGGAGTTCACGGACAACGAAGGCAACGTCACGGTCAAGGACGGCGACGAGCTGGACCTGTACGTGGTCAACGTGGGCGCCGGCGGCATCAAGCTGTCCAAGTCCCTGTCAGGGGCGGGCGGCGTGGACATGCTGCGCCAGGCCTACGAAACCAGGATTCCGGTGGAAGGCCGGGTGGCCGGCCCCTGCAAGGGCGGGTTCAACGTCCTGGTCTTCGGCAAGCGGGCCTTCTGCCCGGGCAGCCAGATGGACCTGCGCCCCGGCATCGACCCGGCCGAGCACACCAACAAGCACTACAGCTTCGCGGTGATCAAGTTCGAGGAGCGCGGCCGCAACGTGGTGGTGTCCCGCCGCGCCCTGCTGGAAGCCGAACGCGAGGAGGCCCAGAAGGAATTCGAGGCCAGCATCCAGCCCGGCGTCGAGCTGGAGGTCACCGTGACCCGCTTGGCCCAGTTCGGCGCGTTCGCCGAGGTGGCCCCGGGCGTGGACGGCCTGATCCACGTGTCCGAGCTGTCCTGGTCCCGCATCGACGACCCGGCCGCGGCCGTGGCCGTGGGCGACAAGGTGAAGGTCAAGGTCATCGAGGTGGGCCGCGACAAGAAGGGCCGGCTCAAGGTGTCGCTCTCGGCCAAGCAGGCCATGCCCGACCCCTGGACCCTGGCCGCCGGCACCATCAAGGAAGGCGAAACCGTGACCGGCAAGGTCGTGCGCCTGGCCGACTTCGGGGCCTTCGTGGAGATCGCGCCCGGCATCGAGGGCCTGGTCCACGTGAGCGAGATGAGCTACGTGAAGCGCGTGGTGAAGCCCGGGGACGAGGTGGCGGTCGGCGAGGAAGTGGCCGCGGTCATCAAGGAGTTCGACCCCGAGCGCCGGCGCATCGGCCTGTCCATCCGCGACGCCCAGGGCGATCCCTGGGCCGAGGCGCCCCAGAAGTACGCCTCCGGCCAGGAGATCACGGGCACGGTGGAGAAGCGCGAGAGCTTCGGCCTGTTCGTGAACCTGGAGCCCGGCATCACCGGCCTCCTGCCCAAGTCCAACATCAAGAAGTCCGAGAAGCCCGCGGAGCTGGAGAAGCTCCAGGCCGGGGACACCGTCACCCTGCTGGTGGAGAACGTGAACGCCCGCGAGCGCCGCATCTCCCTGACCCCCACCGACGCCCGCGAGGTCCAGGAATTCCGCGAGCGCAAGGAATGGAAGCAGCACGCCCCCAAACAGACCACCACCGGCGAAGCCGCCGTCACCAGCCTGGCCGACCTGCTGGCCCAGGCCCAGAAAGAAAAGAAGTAGGCTGGCGCTGCTGAATACTGAAATGAAGAGGCCCCGCCGCAAGGCGGGGCCTCTTTTGTTTGCTTGGATGCCTTGCCCCGCGCGGCCTCATTGCGGGCCATACTATTTGGCGTTATAGCTTGACCTGCCATGGTCAAGACCCGCAGCCGCCTCCTTGAAGCGGTCCACGAGAGCGCCCGCGACCTCTACGAGACCGGCGTCATCGATGCGCGCCGCATGAACGAATACGACATCCTCTGCCAACCGCCTGTACCCGACTACTCCGCCAAACAAATCAAGGCGCTCCGCCTGCGCCACCACCTGAGCCAGGCGGCCTTTGCCCGGGCCCTCAACATCAGCCCCTCCACCATCCGCCAATGGGAAATCGGCCAAAAGCACCCCAGCGGCCCGTCCAAGCGGCTCTTGCAGATTCTGGAGCGCAAGGGGCTGGAGGGGGTGCTGTAAGAGACGCCCGCGAGGTCCAAGCCGTGCGCGAGCGCAAGGAATGGAAGCAGCACGCTCCCAAGCAGACCACCACCGGCGAAGCCGCCGTCACCAGCCTGGCCGACCTGCTGGCCCAGGCCCAGAAAGACAAGAAGTAGCCCGCTGGGCGAGAGAAGAAATGAAGAGGCCCCGCCGCAAGGCGGGGCCTCTTTTATTTTGATTAGTTACTAGTTAATGTACAATGGAAACACCATCTATTCCGCGATCTTTTAAATCTATAGCCCAATAAAACTTTAAATTATCAATGCAATTGGGCCACTGCAAACCATAAAATTCTAACCATGCTTGGATCTCTTTATCTTTAGCCCCCTTCAATTTTGACCTATTTAACCTATTATAAAACTCTTTAGCTCTTAAAGCTAGCAAAATAATCTGATCAAGATTAATAATTCTTAAGTCTGTCATTGGGTTACTATCAATTGAAACTGTCAATTTATGACCAATTATAATTTTATAAAAAGAAAAATCTATATATTTATTTTTACAATACATGAAATGATCATGCATTTGAGCTATATCTTTATTCTTTTTATATTGAGATGTTGTTTTTTTATCAGTTTTTAACTCCATAATAGCCGCAGATTTTGTGTCAATATTTACCCACAACGCATCAGGGCCTGTCCCTTCAACTTTATCAGGCCGAGTAGAGTCTAGGCCTAATAATTTACCAAGTTCGCTTACGGCCTCTTCTGCCTTTTTTGTTTCCCCTCCATATTTCAAACTGGCGATACAATCATCAATCCTACTTAATATTCTACTAATATCTTCCGAATAAACAGCTAAAATTCTTCTCGCCTGCCCAGTGGGCACAACATTTTCAATATCAGCATGTATAAGATGATCTTCTCTAGGAGTGCCAAGTTCGGTTCTTATAGTAGCCGCCTTATTATATGAATAAAAAGCCTCATGGCTGTCGCCAAGTTCTTGAAGTATAAAACCTCTCCAGTGCCTATACCATGAACACAATCTTCTTTCGCTTGATTTTGTATCTTCAATCAGTTCATCGAATATCTTCAATGCACTTTCGAATTTGCCATCCCATATTAATTTAAAACCAATATTTTCTTTATGAAGCGTTGATTCTAACCACTCTGGCATTGGCTCTACATCACTCTCTTCGAATATATCAATATTTTCACCATAAAATGTATCCCATCCTTTCGTACCTAACAACATTTCATTAATCAACTCAGCATAATTTATACTGCCTGAGTCAACATTTTCCTTTAATTTTATTGAAAATTTTATCTGCTTTTGCAATATTTCTGGCAAAAATGCGTGATTCCTAGGATTCAAGAACCAACTTTGCAAGTCCTGGCTACATAAAATTACTACGCCATGATCCGTATTACTCCGGAATATTCTTCCAATTGCCTGAACAATTCTAATTGCAACTTTTGACGCCCTAATCGCTGTAATTTTTAAGCCCTCGTCAAAAAATCTATCAATAAGGCTTGACCCAAATGGTACTCTGTCGAGAATCAATACTCGACAACTTTCCCCAGGAAGATCTATCCCGTCATATCTAGCTGCAAATATAATTTTTTCCGGCTTTTTGCTACGCTTGAATGATTCTACATCGGCATCTGTTGACCTTCGCTGAAAAATTCTTCCACACGAAAGCCACCTTTCTGCAGTTTTATACGATGGGACAATAATGCATGCTTTTCGGCTATCAACAATCTCTTTTGCCCTTTTTACCTGCTCTTCATCAGAATCTCCTTCAACAAATACAAATAACCTTTGCGCCTGACCCGACTTTCCTTCTGGCGTGATTACATACGGCTTATTTATCCCAAAAGTTCTAATAAATTCTGTCTTTGTTGGAAGTGTTGCTGTTAAATATATACGCCTAACATCAGAAGAAAATGGCTTTAGTGTATGGAGCGGTAAAGCAGGTGGCGTAATTTCAATAAAGCCTCCACTTATTAGCATAACACACTTTGCAATATTATTACCTAAATAAATCCACCCAAACTGATTATCTGATCCTTCACTTACCTCTTTATGCTTCTTCAATATAGCAACAATTTGCTCATACCTTTCTTTCATTAGAAACATAGGAACAAAAAGACTTGAATTATAATCCCCCTGAATTGCTGAGTCGAAGTCTTCACCCTGATATGCTCCAACAAAATAATCGCGAAATAGTTCAGCAACTTCTAAAGTTACCTTCTCTCCTGGTCTTAATCTGATTGTATAATGGTTTCGAAGCGCACTTTCACAAACATGCGCATCGTCAAAAATATATGCTCCAATATCATGGCGCCTAAACTTGCTCTTGCTGTTAAATATTGCTGCATAATTAGTTATGCAAATAGTTTCTGATTTATCATAACCATCTTTATTTATCCATTCGCTATCCATGTATAATGACACAGCAAGCCCGCACTCATCTGCTTTCTTTGAAACTTGCTCAACTAGCTGCTTAGTTGGACACATATATATAACATTCTTATTTAATTCATTTATTATCGATTTAGCAATTAATAACCCAACCAACGTCTTTCCCCCACCCGTGGCCATTTCGACAATAACATCATCTTCATTCCGATATTTATGCCATTCTTTTAAGGCCCATGCTTGAGTGTCCCAGATATTCTCTATTGACCCCCGAAGGGTCAGCGAATTAAATATCTTACCGGGCTCAATGGCGGTATCTTTCTTAACCGGCGATATTTTTATGCTGCCAAAATCCATATATCCCCCAAAATACCCCTAGGAGTTTGAATGCACTCACTCGGCCCAAAAACCCTGCTCTTCCCTACTCCCGTACTCCTCGTCGGTTCCTACGACAAGGAGGGCAAGCCGAACCTGATGACCGCTGCCTGGGGCGGGATTTGTTGCTCCAAGCCGCCTTGCGTGACGGTTTCCCTGCGTCAGGCAACCTATACCTATGGGAATCTGCTTCACTCGAAAGCCTATACCCTGTCAATCCCCTCGCGGGACCAGGTGCTTATTGCGGATTGCTGCGGGCTGACGTCGGGGCGGGACCGGGACAAGTTCGCGGACCTGAAGCTGACTCCCGTGCGGTCCGAGTTGGTGGACGCGCCGTATGCCGAGGAATTTCCCATCGTGCTGGAGTGCGCGCTCATCCACACCTACGACCTGGGGCTGCACACCATGTTCGTGGGCGAGGTCAAGGACGTGAAGGTCCGGCCCGACTGCATGGGCGCGGACGGCAAGCCCGACCCGGCGCTGGTCCAGCCCCTGTCCTTCATGCCCGAGGACCGGCGCTACTGGTCGCTCGGCGAGCCGGTGGCCGCGGCGTTCTCCATCGGGCTCAAGCGCTAGGCCGCCGGGCCGCGGCAACGCGGCAGGCGGCACAAGACGGGCGATTCGTGAATCGCCCCTACACAAGAAGGCCCTGCCGGGACGCCTGGCAGGGCTTTGTTTCCTCCGGACGACAGAAGAAGGGCGGTTCGCGAACCGCCCTCTTCATTTACCGCCCCTGCCAATCGCCTATCACCCTGGCGAGGCTCTCTTCATGTAGGGGCGTATATGGCCCCGCCCCGGAGTCAAGAGAGGAATTTTTTGCGAGCGTGGCGGATGCGTACGTATATCCGGCGTCTGGCCTGAGCCTGCGCCCTGATGGAGTATTCGCGCTTCCGGTCCT
>Ga0209269_1000093_pt1 | contig 152283 bp, 131 predicted proteins | sample MTBAKMMethaMetaG_FD_187455 | JGI IMG/M metagenome (GOLD analysis project Ga0209269, IMG submission 187455) | Enrichment culture microbial communities from Arthur Kill intertidal strait, New Jersey, USA, that are MTBE-degrading - MTBE-AKM (Arthur... | ecosystem: Environmental > Aquatic > Marine...
CAGGCTCCTATGGGTGGCCACTTTCATCATAACGGTGGCCACTTTCGTCATATTCACTGGCCACTTTGCGTCATAATGGTGGCCGTTTTGGATCATTCCCGGTGGCCACTTTGCGTCATCATACGCACCTTGAGAACCTCTATCGCATTCGCTATCTTATCTTGCTCACACATGATTTCGTCTCCTTATGGTTATTGTAGACTTTCAATGAATGCATCCACACGCATCTTTATCCTGCCTTCATCCGCCAAAAAGCCGTACTCCCTTTCAATCTTCAGGCAAGGGATACCCATGGCTTCCAAATCCCGCTCGAATAAACTGTTTTCCGAACCATGCATGTCGCAAAACCGTATATTCTGTAATATCACCCCGTCGATTTTCGCTTGCCCGACTCTCTCTTTTGTGAACTCCAGCCTGTTTTTGTAGGCCCCGAACATCCTTGGGCAAAGCTTATGCGTAAGATAACGTTTGGCTATTGAAACAACCGGGTCTTCTTTCTCATCAATTCGGTCAACATACGCCCTTGAACCAAAACAGAGTGTATCCGCAACGATTATGCCTCCGGATGATTCTATCAACTTGACCAGAGCCACATCGTCATTGGGACTGCCCCCAATCATCAACCTTTTCTTCCCCTTGATATTTTTCTTGCTCTTTTTGAGCTCGTTCAGAAGCTTTTTTAACAGGCCATTATACTCATCTCGAGGCATGGCGCCGGATGCGATAATAACCGCCGTGGCATCGGCACCGGAGATGGGAACCGAATCCTTGCACCTCAGTTCATCCAATTTCATCAATAAATCTCTGCTCTCATTATATTCCTTGATTGCACTTTTAAGATCACCATCCGTGATCTTTATTTTAAAATGGTTTTCAAGACTCGTAATGAGATTCTTTATCTCATCTACAAACCACTCGAGACTATAATTTGTTACCTTATGCGGCACACCAAAGAAGCTATGATAAGATGGAAATGTGCCTTTTGCGTCTTCCGCCGCTTTTCTCCAGGTATCATCCAGGCGACGCATTGAGTCACAGGATGGCATGATGACCACGCCATCCAGGAATTGATACTTGTTATCACCAACGAGTTGCAAAACACATTTGGGAAAACTACAGTTCACGGGCCCATAATACGAATCAGCAAGCGAGGTCGACGTGGCCCCAACCCCCCGTATTCTGAAAGGGAGCATCCCTGCGGCATAAATGATCTCTTCTGGCACATAGGAACACGTGAAGCCGATTACTTTTTTGCCCTTATTTATCCATTCATCAACATGATGACTGGTCAGATTTGCTGCAATTGTGTTGAATTCTTTTAACGTATCCATGCTAACCTCCACCTAATTACAATTATTTGCTCTGATGAATCTATTCTTCAGGTCTATTTACGAAAGCTGAATCAACAATATTCTCAATTGGTTTGATTGCATCTCGAATATCTTTGAAAATCCATTGGGTCGCTGTTTTCAATTCATCCTCGTCGATTGAATTAATGATATCCCTGATTACGCCAGAAAACATTTCCGGCTTATTTTCATGGACACCATTCATCAAGCGCAGCGCCGTATTGAATATTTCAGCTATCCCCTGAGTATCGATTTCCGATACCCCGGACGATAGAGCCTCGGCAAATTCCTCTTGTTGGAGGCTCTCGTACACACTAATCTTCTTTCCAATTTTCCGGATATTGGGATTCTGTACGGCGGAATATTTCGCGATTAATCCCAGAACAAGGTCCGGATTTTCCATCATGATATCAGCAACGGCATTCACTCGCTCTTCGCGATTTTCCGAAGCGATAACTTTTACCTTACAGAACAGCTCATGATCGATAGCCGATAGGATTTCTCTTATTTTTTTTGTAAGATCCATTTGGAATTGCGGTATACCTGATTCTCCCTGGAGCAGACTGCCCGTATGGATTTGCCGCATCAATTCCAGAATCCCGTTTGTTAATCCACCTATTTCCTCTCCATCAATGCTTCCCAGAATTGAAAAGATTAAATCCGCAAACAGATCCGGCGTAATCCCATTTAAGGGCAGAACAATCTCTTTCGCGGATTTCACCACCATGTTCCCCAAAGGATGAATAAAAGACATGATAGCGCCAAGTTTCGCGGGGTACGTGTTCCAAACGAAACTCATAAGACTTTTCACAAGCTCGACCACAGGCTCTTCAGAGCGATCCAGCAACTCCTTCAACTCGCCGAAATCAACATATTTAATAAAATCGCTCAGGGGATTTTTAAGATGATCCACCATATGCATGGGATTTTGTGCGTAATGCTCATTGGTGTTCTGGGCCAATAAGGTTATCAATCTTCCAAGATCCTTCCCTTCGATCTTCGGCCGGGACAACAGGTCCGGTTTCAAAACGGCAGAGATGATCTTGATCGCTTGAGCAGAAAGTGTCCTTTTCGCAAAGCTTCCAGAGGACCACGGCTTCAACACATCGCTCAGTGCCGCAAACAGCACTTTCTTCAGCCGCGGGCTTTTTATCGACTCGACGACTAAACCACCCAGCAGATCGACAATTTCACGTTCCCTTCTCTCAGCGCTTGCTCCGCTATTTATATTGCCCACAATTCTCCACCTCCATAAGATTTATCCTTCATAAAAAAGACCCCCTTCACGAACTCTATCGATTGCGCACACCTATTCCATGTCCTCCTATAGAGAACCTCCGCGCAGGTCGTTTTCCTGGTACCGAATTAATTACTCAGGGGAAAATGGCTACAATAAGACCGTAATAGACGCATCTCATTTATTGTCCTCCTTTAAAAACATACAAAAAATAAAAAATGCAAAAAACAATGCCGGGCAATTCTTTACGATTACAGCTTCTCTCTCCTTTTACATAGAGCAAGGAGATTATCTACCATGTGTTACGTTTCACTTATCATATGTTATAGTTGGCGTCAATGTTCTTTGATGAAAACAAAGCGGCGTTCAACGACCTCATGAAAACGGCATTCCGCCCCTTACGCAACAATGTTTTCCGGACGATCGGCAACCGCATGAAAATTGTTTGTATGGACGCAAATATACAGTTGCTTATCGTAAGCAACTGTACTAATATGTTGAGAACATGGAGTATTAATTTTGCCAAAGCAGGATGAAAATCTCTTCCGGATGAAGAAACTGTGCGAATTAACAGGAGTAACACGTGCGACCGTATTATATTATATCTCAAAAGGTTTAATCCCTAAACCGATCAAGTCGGGTCGCAATACGGCCTTTTATGATCAGACGCATGTTCATGCCATCCGAGTCGTTAAGGGCCTGCAAAATAAGCGATATTTCCCGTTGGCCATCGTCCATGAATTATTGGAAAAAAAGGCTGAGGATATGACCATCGAGGAAAAGAAAATGATAGAAGAGGTCGATGGAAAGGTTTTCCTTGACCAAAGGTGGCAGCAAAAAACGCCCATGACCGCCACGCAATTGCATAAAATGACCGGCTTGAGTCTGGAAGAGCTCAGAGAATTGGAAAGGAATGGTTTCATCCAATCCATCAAGGAAGGCACCAAAAAATATTTCAAAGATGAAGACATCCGGCTCGTCGAATGTTGGTCAAAAATCCACTCAATCGGCTTTTTGCAGGAGCAAGGCTTTACCCCCACCCAAACGCTGAGAATGTATAAGGATGCAATCGATCGCCTGAGTGATCAAGAGGCCTTGTTAATATTAAAAAATATGGCAGGAAAAGTGCAGCCTCAAATGCTTATCAGTATGATCGAAGAAGCCCTTCGGCCGATTACTATTCTCATCGAGATCCTGCACAAAAGAAGCATAGTCGAAACAGTAGCCAGATATGGCAAAGCAATTTCGTGAGGGCCAAAGGATATATCCTTGCATATCCCGGTAGAAGTCTGGTTCAGGCATCAACAAACAACATCCATCCTCCTTAAGGCCGCAATCACATGCTCAGACACGCCGTGCGATCCATAGCGTAAACCTGATCCTCCGCAGGACGGAAAGTCGGGAATGAGAGACTCCGAGCGGAAACTGCTTTTTCCATGATCGGGAGCAGATGGTTATGCCATATATGGCATCTACGCTACATACCATGGATGCAGCATGAGAACATCGCATTTGCTCGAACCCCTTATCTCGAGGTCGAGAACGGCTATTGCCACGAATTCGGACGGAACCGGATTCATGGCGGTCATAACCGACCCGCCCGGCGCAACCGCTGATATGATCCAGTAGTGGTTCTGGCGGCATGACCATGGTGCGCATCAGCGTTTGAAACGCCCCCCACGCAGGCATCAAGACCTGATCATATTTTCGCTTGTACTTAATTGGAGCTCACTTGCGTCTCATTTGCCGCGGGCTCCTCCGGCATGACGGCTGAGGGGATCAGCGGCCCGCTGGAGCGTCCGCTCACCTTGTCGAGCCAATCGCCGATATAGGGGAAGGTCAAGTAAGGCGCGTTGAGCCCGCAGAGAATGTCGACATGGGCCGAATTGGGGATGAAGTAGTATATGTCACGCTCGTCCCTTGTTTTGGCCTGCATGAGAAAGTTGATGGTGTCATCGGCGGCCGAAAAGGCACTTGCGTAGGATAGTATGGCCAGTGTTGGAACACTGACCAGGTTCATATGCTCATCATAATAATAATATCCATCCTTGCCCGGGTCGGGTTTTGGTCCCTTTACCACGCCCTTATTCTCGGCCCCGTTTTTCCAGAACTCACGCATGCGGCGATTGAGGCCGAGATCGCCCCACTGCCCCAGACCGCGGACGAGTACGCTGCCGCTTCCAAATTTGGCAAAGAAATCATTCACGAATGGATTGCTGTTCTCCATGTTCCAGAAGTTCAGGTAAGGGGTCCAATAGCCGCGCTCGTCAGGCCGGTGATCATCGGCATTGATATCATTGAAAAACCAATTGACGAGATCCGCCACGGTATCGCAATTACTTGTCAGAGGATTGATCTTTCCGGTCATGAGCTGTTCGATATCCCAGTAATCGGCCTGGCCGAACTTTTTCCACAGGTACTTTTTATCGATCTTGCCCGGAATCCAAGGAGTCGTGCCGGGAACGAGCGCGACATAGCCTTTCACGAGCCGGTTGCGTTCGGCCGCGAGATCCGGATCTGATTTGACATGGGGGATGTAGCCGTTCTTATAACCTTCCTCCAATTCCGCCGGATCAAAATATGTACCTTGAAGATAGGCCTGGCAGGCAAAGCCGCCGGTCGAATGCCCGGCGATGAAGGGGGCGATATTGGTTTCGGCGATGACCTTTTTCACGCAAGGGTCCACATCCAGCACGCCCCAGGCATCGTTGGCGTGGAGAACGCTGCCGCGATCGCTCTTGAGCTCCCCACGGCCCGTACCGCGAAAGTTCGCCAGCCAGACATCGTAGCCCTTGATCCACAGATAATGCGCCAGGCTGTAGTAACGCAGCGGGTCGGCCTTGATGTAGGGATCATTCCGGGCCCACGTCGCCAGGGGGGAGGGCAGCACGATCTTGGCATAGTTCTTTTTGTTTTCATCCGGTGTATGCTCCAGATATACGTTCATGTTGCAGAGAATTCCGTGGAAGAGCAGCACGGTTTGGGCATTCTCACGGAAAGGCGCCTCGGGAGAAGGCCGGTAGTGCAGCATCTTGAGAGTTATGCCGTCGCCTGTTTTAACCGCATAGACATCTTCATCTTCGGCCGCCGCCGACGTCAGGCTTACACCCAGCAGCACGGAAACAGTGAACCAGATAACCAGCCATGACCGTGTTCTGAACCGCATCGCATACCTCCTCTGACGGTGTTGACGATCTGGAAGGACGGGATAGTCGCCGCCCCGCTGACATGCGATACACGGCAGACGCAGATATACTTCGATCCCCTCACGTTTGCTTTTGCAAGCTCGTCCTAACAATTCTCTTCAAGGAATCACACCTGAAAAACATTTGCAATCTGAAAGAATGTCAAACGGGGGTGCGATGGGATAAGCCGTACGCCACCCATGGTCCGCGCCTAAGACGGCTATGGAAATCTGCTCTTAAGAAGGTCACTACCCACCCTTCTTACCTATGGGAATAATTGTCTTATTATGGTATGCTTGAAAAAAGCGCGAGGAGGTTTGGCATGTCTGAAAATCTGGCGAATCCGGCACCGTTGGGTCTTATGGGTTTTGGAATGACAACCGTGCTTTTGAATCTGCACAATGCCGGGATATTCGAGCTGGGTGCCGGGATACTGGCCATGGGCATCTTTTACGGCGGCTTGGCTCAGGTAATAGCCGGCATCATGGAGTTCAAGAAGGGCAACACCTTCGGCACCACCGCATTCACTTCCTACGGTCTCTTCTGGCTCACTTTGGTTTTTCTGATCTACTTCAACGGGAAATTAGGGCTGCAGGCGAACAGCGAAACCTTCATGTCGGCCTATCTGTTCATGTGGGGGTTGTTCACCTTCTTCATGTGGATCGGGACGTGGAAGGCCAATCGCGGTCTCCAGGTCGTATTCCTGACCCTGACCATCCTGTTCTGGATGCTTGCCGCGCGGGACGGTTTCGGATGGAAAGGCACGTGGGCGGTCATGACCGGCTATGAAGGCATCTTCTGTGGATTCTCGGCCATATACTGCGCCATGGCCCAGGTCCTCAACGAGAACTTCGGCCGGATCGTCCTGCCGCTCGGTGCCAAGTAATTTACCAGCCCGCGAACTGACCACCCGGTCCGGCGTGGAAAATCCGCCGGACCGGAAGATCATGGTGGGGCTGGAAAGGACGACGTTCCCCAAAAGATTTGCCAAGGCCTTGCCTGAGCATCGAGATTCAGGAACCGGCTTACCGCTCTCAGGCTAACCAGTAGTGCGGGACAAAGGTGAGATATGTCGGCCAAACTGTGTCCGAAAATCATCCTGGAAGGGACCCGGCTTACTAACAAGACCGATCTCGCCTTTGCCTTGAATGAACACACGCGCATCGTAGGCCCCAGGCAATATCGCTACCATTCACCCTTGATCTCGGCGGAATGGTGCGCCTTTACGAATTTCCCCTGGGGCCGGGGATTGATCAACTTTGAGCCGCTCGAAGAGAAGCTCGCCTTGGAGACCTATGCCACCTGGGCCAGGCTGTTCGAACTGCAGCGCTACTATTCCTGGATCGTGGACCGCTTCCATATCTCGACCCTGGTGCATCAATACCGGACCTATGGGAAAACCTACGATTTCTCCTGGCTGGAAAAGCGGCTGGATGCGCTCGGATTTCACATCGTGTTCTGCACGCGGCCGGACGAATCCTTTGCGGCGGCGCGGGCCGAGAGGATCAAGGTCTCGGGCAAGCCTTCCCAGTATGACGACCTTCAGCCGTTCATCGAGGAGCAGGCGCTTTTCAGGCGCTTCATCGCCGCCTCACGGCTGCCGGTACTGGAGTTGGACATCTCCCTTCTCGATGCCAGCGCGGCCGCCGAACGCGTGGCGGATTGGATGGAAACGACCGGAGGCCTGTGGGCGAAATCGTGATCCCGTTCCTCTACCAAGCCCCTCAGAGATCCGAAAGGATCTTGCGCCGCAGCTGCTGATACTCCTGCTCGGTAATCAGCCCTTCCTTGCGCAGCTTTTCCAGGGTCTGCAGGCGCTCCACGATGCCTTCCTTGGTTTCAACTTTCGGGGCCGAGGGGCTGAGCAAAGTGTCCATCAGTTCGGTATTCTGGGACCCAATGCCCGGCGGTGCGGGAGAGGGCGTTGAAGCCTGTTCCGGCGCCACATCATGCTTGGCGACCTTGTCCACCGTGCCATCGGTTGAAACGCCGATCAACTGCACGCTCTGGCCATGTGCCAGGTTGTAGTCGCCCAGGACCTGATATTGCATTTCCTTACTCGGCAGGAGCACATCGATGAGCGGGGGCTGATCGGGATCGGCATCGGCCTCCAGACCGAAGCACTCGCTGGGCCGCCCCGTGCGCACGGGCAACATCATCAAGGGCGGTCTCTCCTTGAACGGGATCTGGACGTCGAGCGCCTGTTCGGGGTCGGCACCGGTCACGACCACCACATAGCGCCACGACTCTTGCGGAGTGTTGCCGAAGAAGGAGTCGGGGACATAAAAAGCGAGCGTGCGGTCACGCACCTTCATGTTCTTCGGAAAATAGAACTGTTTGGCCATTAAGTCCTTGACGTTCCGGTCGACGGCCTGTCTGGCGGCCTTATCGAGACGGCCCGAACGGGCCTTGTACTCGGCCTCGGCGTTCCTGGTCAGGCTGTCGTCCAGCAGGGCCTCAGCCGCCTGGGGACGCGGCGTGGCGATGACGGCCTTTTCCCAGGCATAGCCGCTGTCAACCTCCGCGACGCGCCCGGGGAGCAGCATGCGATTGCCGGATGATGTCCTGGCGTCCGTATCGATGTAGACCTCGAGATTGATGGTATAGAAATCCTCATGGATGAAGCTGTCCAGTTTCTGCGGCGAATTGCGGCTCATGACCCCATGAGGGCTGCGGATCTTATTCTTGAAGCGGGCCTCGAACCATGTGCCGCCATCCCCAACTCGCGCGGAGAACTGCAGCAGATCGAGGTCGCCGGGGGCGAAATCGTCGCGGGATGGGTAGACGATCTTGCCCCCGCCGTTATCGTCACCCTGGGGATCTTGAATGGAAAACAATACCTCGGCCGCCATGAGCATGGTCGGCAGCACTAAAAACAGCACTACATTGCACACAATTTTACGCACCAAGATCATCCCCCTTTTCTCTGTTTCGCCAGGCGCCCATCCATGCCTCTGGATGAGCGCCTGGCGAAATCAACAGCCGTCACAAGGCATCATGGCGTTAGAATTTCACCTTCATCCACGCCTTCAGCCGGTACATGGCGAAATCCTGTGTTTCATCGGCGACAAAGGTGCCGTCGGCCAACTGCACGCCCATGACCCCGGAACCGTTGTCGACCAGCGTATAGTCGCCTTTGAAATCGGGTTCATATTTACCCTCGATCCACTGGGCATTCAACCCGAATTCCATGCCGGAAAGGAAGTAATCGAACTGCAACGCGTATTTGTTTTTGATATGGTCTCCGCTCTGGTACGGGCCAGACCACCAGCCCGCGCCCGCCGGCGGGGTGAATGCCACCGTGCCGTCATCCAGATCGGCCTGGTAGTACTCATAGTAGAACTTCCCGTACAGGTCCTTGGTGAGCTGGTATCCGGCGCCGATCCGCCCCATGTAGTACGTGAGGTCGCGGTCATCGTCGCCCAGATCTCTGAATAACGTGCTCGGATACCATGGGGTGCTTACGCCGTCGCTCAGGTATTGCTCTTCATCCACGCGCTTATCCTCTTCTCCGATCCATTTGAATTTCCCGAACAGGTTGATGCCGGTGCCCAGATCCACATCATAGGCCCAATTGAGCACCGCGATCATGGTGGTCTTGTCCTGGAACGGGGCGTAGGGACTTCTGAACCCGCCATTGATGCCTACCCCGGCATTGCCCTCCAGCAGAGGATAATCCGTGGAATTCGGATTGTCTTCGTCAAAGGCCTGCCAATTGGTGTTGTAGTCCAGGTAGGTGAACTCGCCTTGCAGCCGCAAGGCGTCGATCTGGAACTTGGGCACAATGGTGACCCCCTTCCATCCGATGCAGGTCTCGGCCATGCGCTCATCGAAGTCGGTGAAGTCGTTGTCCACATTGAAGGTGGCTACCTGCTGCGCGGTGTCATCCCAGCCGCCGTAGCCGATCTCGTTGTTTAAGAGCGGCATCCTGGCGCCCCAGGAACCGTCATGTCCCTCGGTCATGAGCACATCCGCTTCCCGCCTGGCGGCCATGATGGACTGGTATTCGGCCCCGATGCTGAATACCTCAATGGCACAGGACAGGTTATCGATGAAGATCTTGTTGATATCGATATTCACCTTCCAGGCAGAGTCCTTGGCGTCCTTGTTGAGGTAGGGAGACCATTGCGTGGTCAAGTCTGCGAACGTGCTGTAATCCGAGTGGTAATAGGCGAGGGAGAGATCGATCCAGTCCATGGGGGAATATTTGGCCTTCAGGCCGTAAACCACATCCCGCACACGGGTCTCCATGCTCTGCCCGTTTTTCGTGTTGTCATCCGTTGCGTCGAGTTCCTGATCGTGCGAGTACTCCACGATGCCGGTCAGATTCAAGGCCGCGAAGGGGTTGTATTTTACCTGTCCTCCGTAGGCTGAGTCCTGGGCATGGAATGTTCCCGTGGTCCAACCGGGACCGCCCCAGAGCTTGGGCAGCGAGATGCGCGCGATGTCCCACTTCAGTGTTTTATTCAGGGCAGAGCCCTGGAATAAGAGGCCCGAGAGGTTGTCGCGATCGATGTAGCGGATCTTGCCGATGATGTAGGGATCGAACTGCCCCCAGTCATTGGAGCCGATGGTCGCCGAGTCGATCCAGCGATATCCGGGGGTAAGCTTGACAAATGCGCCTCTGAACTTCACGTACTGCGCCTCGAGCGAGTTATATTCCCCCGATGACGTAACGGTGCCGCTGCCGGCATCATAGGTATAGCCTCCGCCGAAGCCGCCCATGTTGCTCCAGTAATTCCTGTTGAACCGGTTCTTGAGCCGCGCGCCGAACTCAACCTGTTCGGACACGGTCCCACTGAGCAGGATCTCCAACTCCGTCCCCTGGCCCTGATCGCCGTTGTTGTTCTCGGCGTTGCTCTGGAGCCCGTTCTGCAGATGCCGGTTGCCGTCCAGCCATTTGATGTAGATCGTGCCGCCCAGATCGAGCTTCGCGTAGGCGGTTCCTACGGGGAGCAGGCCCACGATCAACAGGAGCAATACCACTGTCTTTATCGGTTTCATGCGATTGTCCTCCTTCTACCGTTTTCTCCCCGTGGTGTGCATCACAGGCCGCGAGGCCCTAGAACATCCATGGGGACCGATACGCCTACTTATGCACCATGATCAGTGTGGCGCGCTTGACGGAACCTCCCGTGGCGTCACACTCATACTTGAGCATCTCATACTGGAGCTGGACTTCTTCCGGCTTGCCCTCCCCCTTGCCGGCCAGGAGATCCATCACATGCGGGTCGCAGTCCGCGTCATTGCCGCCTCCGTAGCGGTGCTGGCCTTCATACTCGTTGACCTTGCGGGTCAAAAGATCGGTCTTGGCCGGGAAGCCCTCGTTGGACTGCATGATCACCTGATAGCTCCACTGGGCCGGATCACCACCGCCCAGGTCGGCGAGCTTGACGGTGCCCTCGATGGTCTTGCCCGACCCGGTGGTCCGGTTGGGGACCAGAATATCCTTGAGCAAATCCGGGGCTTTGATCTTGGCCTCGGACAGGACGCGCGCCTGTTTCTGCGGTGACAGGATCACCACCTTGTCCCAGGCGTTCGCCGGATCAAACTGGATGTTGAGCCCCGGCAGTCCTTCGGTATGACCGCTGCCCGGCTTGTTGTCGGTATCGATGAAGATGAAGATCATCTGGACCGCAAAGCCCACGCCCATGCCCCACGGATCCTCCAGCTTGGAGTTGACGCTCACCGCAAAGTTTACGTTGCTGCCTTTGGCCGTGACATCGAACTGCGTGATGTCGAACGATCCCGGGGTATAGACTGCGTCCGTCGGGTAGGTATAGTTGCCCGGCCCCTTGTCGTCACCCACCGGGTCCTTGAACGTGACAGTCGCCGACCATGCCGAGGTTGCCAGCATGGCGCTCAACAGGCCGACCATTACCACCCCTCGCATCTTCCTGACCATGGATCCCTCCTTCTTTGTCTATTGTATTCATGCCCCTGTCCATCCGGTTACCCTTTGACACCGCCCGCCGTTAACCCTGAGATCAGATACTTCTGGGTGAACATGAACAGAATGACCACGGGAAGTGAGACGATGATGGAGCCCGCCGCGAAATACCCCCACTGCTGCGCGAATCCGCCGACAAAGAAGCGCAGGCCCACCGGGGCGGTGTAACGGATCTCCTCCTCCATGAACAGGCTGGCCACGATGAATTCGTTCCAGCCGGTCATGAAGGAGAACAAGGCCGTCACCGCAATGGCTGGTTGGGCCAAAGGCAGGATGATGCGGAAGAAGATCATGGTGCGCGTGGCTCCGTCCATGATGGCTGATTCCTCGATCTCCACCGAGATGGTGTCGAAGTACCCTTTGAGCATCCAGACGCAGAAGGGGATGGCGGTGGTGGAGTAGACGATGATCAGGCCCCAGAAGGTGTTCCCGAGGCGCAGGTACTTGACGATGATGATATACAGCGGCACCAGCATGAGCGTGCCCGGGAACATCTGCGAGATCAGGAAGGACATCAGGCCGGCGCGCTGGCCAGGGAATCTGAAGCGCGAGAAGGAGTAGGCCGCCGTGCAGGCGAGGAACACCCCGACAACCGTGGTCAGGGTAGCAACGATGAGGCTGTTGAGCATCCAGCGCGCGAACGGCTGTTCGGTCATGACGTCCGTAAAGTTCTTCCAGGACACATGCTGCGGCCAGGGCAGGATCGTTCGCAGGCGGTCGAAGAAGGTCGGGTTGGCCGAAATGTCCGCGATCATGAGACTCTGGTTGCCGGAAAACGCAATGGCGAATACCCACAAGACCGGATAGACGGCCAGGAGGGTAAAAAGGATCATGAAGATGTGCAGCCAGACATGGTTCATTTCACCCGTCAGATTGTCCTTCATATATTGGCCTCCGTGGCTCTGGTCATCTTGATCTGGAAGATCCCGTACGCCAGAAGGATCACGAAGATGATGGTCGAGTAGGCCGCGGCATATCCGTAGCGGTACTGCTCGAATGCGATCTTGTACGCCTGGGTGATAAGGATCTCATTCGACCCGGCCGGTTCGCCGCCCGAGACCAGGTAGATGATGTTGAACATGTTGAAGGTCCACACCACGGAGATGATGATGGCGGGGACCAATACGGGTTTCAAGGAAGGCAGCGTGATGTAGCGGAACTGGTGCCAGCGGCCGGCGCCGTCCAGCCTGGCCGCCTCGTACATCTCCTGCGATATGGACTGCAGGCCGCCCAAGCACATGACCATCATGAAGGGGAAGCTCAGCCAGCCGTTGGTGGCGATCCCGGTGATGAAGGAGGAGAACACACCGTCGAACCAGGCCACGGGTTCGCCGCCGAACATCTGGATCACCTGGTTGATGACCCCGAACTGCTTGTGGAACATCCCGCGCCAGATCAGGGCCGTGATGTAGTTGGGGATGGCCCAGGGCAGGATCAAGAGCACCCGGTAGACGGCGCGCATCTTCAATCCCTTGGTGTTGAGGATCAAGGCCAGGAGCAGACCCACGCTCACACCGATCGAAACGTTCACCACGGTCCAGGCCACGGTGATGAAGAGGGTCCAGTAGAAGTTCTGGTAATTGACGATCCAGCCCTGTCCGGAGCGGGCAAAGACATGGATGTCGGCCAGGATGTTCAGATAGTTTGTAAAACCGATCCAGAGTTCCTTTAATGGCGCACCCGTATTGTAGATAGTGGCGTCGGTAAAGGACAACACAATCCCGTAAAGGAAGGGATAGAAGACCAGGATCAGCATGCCGATGATGGCGGGGCTCACATAGAGATAGGCCTCCCGATGCTCCACAAGGGTATCTTTCAGGCGTGTGGCCCAGCCGGCGCCACAGAAGAGCAGCACGGCCAGGGCCAGGAGACCCACACCGTCGAGCGACCGGCGCATCTCCTCGAACTGGACGGTCTGGACCGCAACCAGGGCCTTGAGCATGAGATGCCCGCGAGCATCGCTGATGCCCAGCGGTCTGCGGTAGTCGTCCACATCCCAGAGGTTTTTTGTAAAAGGCGCCGGCTTGAACCCGAACGATCGAGAGATGTCCATGGTTGCGGCGCGCAACTGGGTAAAATGTTTGGCAAGGCCTTCCTCCAGTTCCCAGCGATGGTCGGCCAGGGATGAGATCTGCGTGACGGCAAAGATCCAGAGGCCCAGGAGCAGCACCCCTGCGGCGAGCGCCAGCTGCCCCCGCGAAAGCCCCTGTTCGTCGGGCCGGAATAAGCCAAAGTGGCCAAGCGGTATTGCCAGGATGAAAAATACACCGATCACCAAAGCGGCCCCGATGATGGCGAGCCCCCGGGACGCCATGCTGGCGGGCACCTGTTGCGGCAGCTGCAGCTGCACATACCCGTGCACCGTCCCATCCACCAGATAGGGCGCAGAGACGCTCATCCCCTCGCCGGGCTGGTATTCAAGCTCGATCTCCTTTTTGCGGGCGATCCCCTCATCACGGTTTGTTTCACGGGCGATACGCAGGCGCTGGCCGAGATCGAACAACCACTTCTCATCCTTTTTCAAGCGCCGCGGCGTCGCCTTGTCGCCCGGCATGCTGGATGCCAGCAGCCGGGCTCCGGACAGGCGGATGATCCGAATTCCCTTTACCTTGAGCTGTGCCCGGTGCTCGACCACCGTGGCAAGCCGGTCCTCGACATCCACCCCTTCGGATTCGACCCGGGACACAACCTCGGCCAGGGCCATGGCCTGGACGATGCCGTGGCGCTCCCCGATCATGCGCTGGGTATCCTTTGCGGCCTGGTCCACAAAGAGAGCGCCCAGGAAGAAAGCCAGGGCGGCCGCGAGCAGCAGCCCGACGGCCACCGGGATGGAAACGATCTTCTTCATTGACTCTTCCGCAAGCTCTTCACACTTTCCACCAGGGCCTGTTGGGCCTCACGCATGGCAGCCTCCGGACTTGCCGCGCCCTTGACGATCTTGTTCATGGCGGTCGAGGCCGGGGACCACATCATGGTCATCTCCGCGAAGTTCGGCATCGGCACCGATACATCCAGCTGCTTACGGAAGGCGCTCAAGACCGGGTCGCCGGCGATCTCCGGCAGGGTATAGACGGCCTTGTTGGCCGGCAGCTGCCGCCCGATGACGGCCATGATCTTGGCGGCCTCCACCGAGGTGATGTAGGTGGCGAAGGCGTATGCCTCTTCCTTATGCTGGGAAGGCAGGGCGATATAGACCCCTTCCACGGTTATCCAGGGGCGCATAGGTTTACCGCCGGCCTCGTCGATGGTGGGCAGCACGGCCACCCCGTACTTGATGTTCGCGTCGATCTCGCCTAAGAACCAGGGACCGTTGAAGACCATGGGGGTCTTCTTCGTATTGAACAGGGTGGTCACCAGGGCAGTGGAAGGATCGGCCGGCATGATCTTGTCGGTATTGCACCATTTGAGCAGGTATTTGAGCGATTTGATGTTCTGGGGATTGTCCAGCACGGGTCTGGGACCAGGATCGAAGGCCCGGCCGCCGAAGGCGTTCATGAGCGCGGCATGATAGTACCAGTTGGAGTACCAGTAGGCCAGCCCGAACCGGCCGGCACCCGCCTGCGTGAACTTCTTCGCCACCTTGACCAGCTCTCCCGACGTTTTGGGCGGGGTCTTGATGAGGTCCTTGTTGTAGATGAGTGCCAGGGTCTTGTAGTTCAGCGGCAGACCGTACACGCTGCCACGATAGGTCATGGCGTCGGTGGTGCTCTTCAAGAAGCGCTGCTTGACGGCGTCATCCATATAGAAGTCGAGCGGTTCGACGGTATTGGCGGCCTCGATCCACCCGCCCAGGCGGTCCTGGGCGAAGATGAACACGTCCGGGCCCTTGCCGCGCGGTATGGCGGCCGTGATCTTGTCCGCATAGGCGTCGTAGGGCACCGCCAGCGTGGTCACGGAAATCTGGTGGGATACATTCGCGCGGTTGAAGTTCTCGACCACCTTCTCAAAGGCGACCTTCTCCTGGCCGCGATAGGAATGCCACACCACGAGAACGGTCTGGCTTGCTGCCTGGCAGGGTAACGTCAATCCCGCCAGGAGGCAGATCCAGAGCTTGAAAACGATGCCTGTGTGCCTGGGTAAGCTCTCCATGGTCTCCTCCTTTATGCCCTGGGGGCCGTATCATGCGCGGCTGAGTCAAGCCGCGCTTCCGTGGCCGCGTCGAAAAGGTGCAGGTTTTCGCAATCGACAACCAGAGGGATATGCTCGCCGAAGGTGGGAATGGTATGGGGTTCGAGCTTGGCCACGATGCGGTGTTCGCCGATGAGTACGTGCACGATGACCGCATTGCCGAGCGGCTCCACCACCTTGACCTCGCCCGTAAAGACTGCCGTTAGGCCTGAGGACTGAGGGGACGGCTCCGAGACATCATCGGGCCTGAAACCCACCAGCACGGACCTACCGCGGTTGGCCTGCGTCACAGGCAACAGATGCCCCGCCACCGGCAGGCTCACCCCATAAGCCTCGATCTTTTGGCCGTCGGCAGAGATATCGGCCTTGATGATGTTCATGGGCGGCGTGCCGATGAAACGGGCCACAAAGAGGTTCTGGGGGGTGTCGTAGAGATCGAGCGGGGTGCCGATCTGCATGAGCGAGCCTGCCTTCATCACCGAGATCCTATGCCCCATGGTCATGGCCTCCACCTGGTCGTGGGTCACATAGACGCTGGTGGTCTTCAGGCGTTTCTGGAGCTGGCTGATCTCGGCCCGCATGAGCACCCTGAGCTCGGCATCGAGGTTCGAAAGTGGTTCGTCGAACAGGAACACGGCCGGTTTGCGCACGATGGCCCGCCCCAGCGCCACGCGCTGGCGTTGCCCGCCGGAAAGGGCCTTGGGCTTGCGATCCAGCAACTCCGTCAATCCCAAAGCCTGAGCGGTTTCATCGATCAGGCGGTTCATCTCAAGGGTAGGCATCTTGCGGATCTTGAGGCCGAAACCGATGTTCTCGCGCACCGTCATGTGGGGATAGAGGGCATAGCTCTGAAAGACCATGGCCGTATCGCGGTCCTTGGGGGGCACATGGTTGACTACCCGTCCGGCGATGGAGATTGTTCCGGCGCTGATGCTCTCCAGACCGGCGATCATGCGCAACAGCGTGGACTTGCCGCACCCGGAGGGACCAACGAGGACCATCAGCTCCTGATCGCGGATAGAAAGGCTCAAATCCTCGATTACCGACACATCACCGAAACGCTTGCAGACGCCTTCAATTGCAATATCGGCCATACGCTCCCCTCACCTTCCGATTCATAATCCCTTGCCTGCCTGGTTTTGGACATAGATATGCGCCTGCCTGGCCGGCACATTCACCTGCAGGGTGCCTTCTGCCACGGCAACCGGAGCATCGCTCAGGACCTCTGATATTCTTCGCCCCGCCCATACCGTCGGCAGGGGTAGCCTGAACGACACCGCGCTGTTTCCGCGATTGACCGCCACGACAACCGTTTCTTTCCCGTCATCGCGGGCATAGACAAGCAGGTCGCCCTCGGTCGCCAGCGCCCGGTACGCTCCTTGCCGCAAGGCGCTGTGACTGCGCCGGATGCCGATCAGGCGCTTAAAGAAGCCGGTCAAATTCTCGTCTCGGGGCCGTCCCTTGCCGGGCAGAATGTCGCGGCCGCCCCAGGGCATGTCGCTGCGATTATCGGGCCAGTCCCCGCCCAAACGCCCGACCTCCTCGCCGTAGTAGATGACCGGCAGGCCCAGGCTGGTAAACTGCAGCACGGCGCAGAGCTTGTAGAGATCCTTATCTCCCTTGAGCTGAAACAAGGCCCCCGGGACATCATGCGAGGACAGAAAATGCGCTAGCAGGTATCCGGGCCGCACCCGGTGGCGGCGCTCAAGGTAGCGGCTGAAGGCAACCGTCCGGCCGCGGCCCTGCACAAAGCTTAAGACATTGCCCTGGAAGGAGAAATCGAAACCAGCATCGATCTCGTCAGTTTCAAACCAGGGATCGAGCACCTCCTCGTCGCCGCCCCATACCTCGCCCAGGAGAAAGAAATCGTTTCCCAGTTCCTGCCGGGCACGCTTTCGGTGCTGCTGCCAGAAGGCATGGCTGACATGCTTGAGGGTATCGAGGCGGAACCCGTCCAGACCCATGCGTTTGGCCAGGCCGAGGTGGGCGTTCATGAGGTAATCGGCCACCATGGGGTCTTCGGTCTTGAAATCGGGCAGCCCGGCGACGCACATCGTTACATCGTCCTCGCCGCAGGGATTGTTTTTCCGCCCGGTGCGCACCCAGAGATCGGCATCCGGCCGCGTGACATAGCTGGAGCCGTACCCGGCATGGTTGTAGACCACATCCAGGAGCACCTTGATGCCGCGGCGATGCGCCGCCGCGACAAGGTCTCCAAGCTCCTGCCCGGTTCCGAAACGGCGGTCGAGGCGGGTGAAATCATCGGCCCAGTAGCCATGATAGGCCCAATCCGGGAAACCGACCGAATCAACATAATGGTCGATGTTCTTGACCACGGGGTTGATCCAAATGGCGGTGATGCCCAGGTCTGCCAATTCATCCAGATGGGCTGTCAGCCCTTTCAGATCGCCGCCGTGGAAGGTACCCTTGCCGGCGCGGTCGACCTGGTAATCATTCGTAAAATCGAGGTCTACGTAACGATCGATGAGGACAAAATAGATAATGGCATCCGCCCAGCCCTGCTGCGGTTGGACCGAGATGAAGGCAGCCGTATCGTGCGTCTGCGGCGCATGAAGGGTTGCGCAGCCGCCACCCGGAAGCATCCAGGCAAGGGCGATAAGCATGCCTTTAAAAGCAGTTGCCTTCACGCATCCCATGCGAAACTGCCCTCCCTACTGAAAAACCGTTCAGAGAGAATCAGCTGTGCGCGCGATGAAGGATGTCTTCTGCACTGCTATAATGCTATAATAATATAATAAAGATAAGAAAGATGATCCTAATGTCAAGCCATGGCCGCAATATGACAAGCTATACCTCTATCCCAGTCACGAACGATGGGTCATGTGCACGGTGAAGGATAGATCGCTTCGGTTAAGAAGCCTTGTATCCAGCCTGGCCTGGGTACAATTTAGCTTGACCCTGCCTGGGCTTTATCCTAGTATCCGGTGAGGATTAAAGCAGCTTTCGGACGGGAGCGCCGTCTCTCGGTACAGGCTGGCCTACGGCACTACATGGGATTATGGAAAAAGCAGCGTCGATGACTCTTAAAGCAAGTCCCGATATTCAGGATATCCCCCTGAACATGCCGGAACATCGGGCGACGCATGAACGTCTCCAGGAGCTGGCGGCCCTGGAATCCTCCATCCTGGACGCCATCCCGCAGGCCATCGTGGGCCTGCACAACCGTCGCATCATCTTCGCCAACAACGCGGTCAAGGATACGTTCGGCTGGCATCGCAAGGAACTGGTGGGCCAAAGCGTAACCGTATTCTATCGCAACAAGAGGGAAGCCTCCCAGATCGCCCGTTATTTCTATTCCACCCTCAAACGCCAGCGAACCTTCGTGGTCGAGTTCCCCTGCCGCCGCAAGGACGGTCAGGACATCCTGTGCCGCATGCGGGCCGCCCGCATCGGCGAGAGGCTGATCGAGGGCCGCATCGTCATAACCTATGAGGACATCACGGAGCAGAAACGCGCCGCCCAGGAGCTTGAGCGTTCACGCGAACAGCTCCGCAGTCTTTCCGCCCACCTCCAGTCGGTGCGTGAAAAGGAAAGCACCCGCATCGCACGGGAGATACACGACGAGCTGGGACAGTCGCTGACCGCCCTGCAGATGGATGTCTCCTGGCTGGCCAAGCAGCTGCCGGACAAATCCACCTCCCTGCTCGAAAAGACCAGGCGCATGGCCCAGCTCGTGGATGCCACCATCGACAGCGTTCATCGCATCTCCACGGAATTGCGGCCCATCATCCTGGACGATCTGGGGCTGACGGCGGCTATGGAATGGCAGGCCGACGAGTTCCATCACCGCACGGGCATCCGCTGCGAGATGGCCGTGGATGACGTGGATACCATCTCCAAGGAGCTGGCTACCACCCTCTTCCGTATTTTCCAGAGCACGCTCACCAATGTCGCCCGGCATGCCAAGGCCACCGCCGTCAAGGTTCGCCTGACGCAAGCGGACAATGAACTCTGTCTCCAGGTGGCCGACAACGGCAGGGGCATTACCAGTCAGCAGATCGAAGACCCCGGGTCGTTCGGGATCATGGGCATCCGCGAACGGGCTCACCTGTGGAACGGCAGTGTCTGCATCATGGGCAAAGCCAGGCGGGGGACGACGGTAACCGTCCTGATCCCCCTGCCCGAGGAGCATGCCTTGCCATGATCCGCATCCTGGTGGCCGACGATCATGCCGTGGTCAGGGAGGGCGTCAAGCAGATCCTGGCCGGGCTGGGTGATATAGTAGTGGAGGGCGAGGCCGCGAACGGACAGGAGACCCTGGACAAGCTGGCCAAAGGCCATTACGACGTGATCCTGCTCGACATTTCCATGCCCGGCCGCAGTGGCCTTGAGATCCTCGAAGAGATCGTGAACCATCGCCCCCGGCTCCCCGTGCTCATCCTGAGTATGCACCCCGAGGAACAGTATGCCGTCCGGGCTCTCAGGGCCGGTGCGGCCGGGTATCTCACCAAGGCCAGCGCCCCGCAGGAGCTGATCGGCGCCGTGCGCAAGGTAGCGCGCGGCGGCAAATACGTGACCGCCTCGCTGGCCGAAAAGCTGGCCCTTGAGCTGGACTTGGGTGCCCAGAAACAGCGCCATGAGACGCTATCCAACCGCGAGTACCAGGTCATGCTCATGATCGCCTGGGGAAAATCGGTGGGCGAGATCGCCTCCGAGCTGAGCTTGAGCGTCAAGACCGTGAGCACCTACCGTTCCCGCGTTATGGAGAAGATGGGCATGAAGAAAAACGCCGAGCTGACCATGTACGCCGTGAACAATCACCTACTCTCTTAAAGACAGCCCACCGCACATAAAATAACAAGCCCGCCCCTTTCCTGTCAGACAAACCCTGTCACGGCGTGAGCCTGCCTTTCCGACACACAAAAGAGCGCTTGCCCGATACCGGGCATATCGGGGACATGCTAGAAATTAAGGTTATGAAATACTACCCGGACCATAAGCACGAGGTGAATCCGTGCATGTAGAACAGGATCGCCATATATGAACGGCAGCCTTCCGACAGGATCACCTGAGCCCAGCATCTGGAGTCCGGAAATCCCCGGTGAGCCATTATCCGTGGAGGGTATGAGTATTCTGCCGGCGGAGAAGGCCGAGATCATCGCCCAAGCTCTGAAAGACCAGCGCAGCTACCTCCTTGAACACGAGTGCAAGGCAATCCTGGAAGGCATCGGCATAGCAACCACCGGCGGCCTTGTGGCGACCAGCGAAGACGACGCCGTTGGTTACAGCCGCGGAATCGGTTATCCTGTGGTCTTGAAGATCGTTTCTCCCGACGTGGTCCATAAGACCGACGGCGGCGGGGTGAAATTGAATCTGGAGAGCGACGAGGATGTGCGCCTGGCCTACCGCGCCATCATGCAGGCCTTCCCGGACGCCCGCATCATCGGCATCGCGGTCCAGAAGATGGCGGAGCCTGGCATCGAGGCCATCATCGGCGTCACTCGCGACCCAAGCTTCGGGCATGTGCTCATGTTCGGCTTGGGCGGCGTCTTTGTGGAGATATTGAAAGATGTCTCATTCAGGATTCTGCCCATTACGGAAGAGAGCGCCGCGGAAATGATCGAGGAGATTAAGGGTAGCTCGCTGCTCAAGGGGTATCGCGGCCATGGCGCCGATATCGAGGCCTTAAAAGGGCTCCTCATCAGGATATCCCGGCTGGTGGCCGAGAATCCCGCCATCCGCGAGCTGGACCTGAATCCGGTATTCCTCTATCCCGAAGGCTGCACGGTGGTGGACGCCCGTATATTCGTGGATGACGCCCCGGTACCTCAGCCGGTGCAAGCTCCCATGGAGAGGTCGGATCTGCGCGCATTGTTCTACCCGACATCCATCGCCGTACTGGGGGCCACCGATGCGAGCGGCAAGCTGGGATTCAATGTCTTTCAGAATCTCATCTCCCATGGCTTCCAGGGCAGGCTCTACCCCATCAATCCCGGAAGACAGAGCGTGCTGGGGGTCAAGGCCTACAAGTCGATCCTCGACGTCGAGGACCAGGTGGATACGGCCGTGATCATCGTGCCGGCCGGGGCCGTACCGCAGGCTATCGAGGATTGTTGCGCCAAAGGCATCAAATATCTGATCATCGAAACGGCCGGGTTTGCGGAGACAGGCGTTGCGGGCAAAGAGGTGCAGATGCGCATCAAGGAGATCATCCGCCGCACGGGCAGCCGCATCCTGGGGCCCAACTGCTCGGGGATTATCAACACGCACCATCGCATGGTCCAATCCATCGGCCTGCTGGGTACGCTACGCCGAGGCAATATCGGGCTAATCGCCCAGGCCGGAGTGTATGCCGCCGGCATCCTGGCGGGGCTGCGCCATGTCATCGATTTCGGCATCGTCGCCACCATCGGGAACAAGATGGATATCAGTGAGACCGAGATCCTCGCCTATATGGGCAGCGACCCCAACATCAGGGTGATCGCCCTGTACATGGAAGACGTTACCAGCGGCAAGCACTTCATGGACGTCGCCGATCGCGTGGCGCACCGCAAGCCGGTCATAGTGCTCAAGACCGGGCGGACCGCGGCCGGCCGAGAGGCGGTCTCATCGCATACGGCCTCGCTGGCGGGCGATGACGCCATCAACAGCGCCGCCTTCAGGCAGAGCGGCATCATCCGGGCCAAGGACAACGAGCACCTGTTCGCCCTGATGCGCGGCTTCTCCAAACAGCCCCTGCCGCAGGGGCCGGGCGTCATGATCGTCACCTACACCGGCTCGCTGGGAGTAGCCGCGACCGATATGCTCTACCTAAACCATCTCAGGTTGAGTGTCTTCGAACCGCAGGTACAGAAACGCCTCGCCACCCTGTTACCCGGTTATCTGAATATCCGCAATCCGGTGGACTGCTCCTTTACCATGACCCCCGAGCAACTGAAGAGCATCGTCGAGACCGGCATACAAAGCGAGGACGTGCACAGCTTCATCGTCATCATCCCGGGTGAAAATCTGGCCTCTTTCCTGGATACCCTGGCATGCATCGATTACCACGGCAAACCCATTGTCTGCGTGGTGGCCTGCAAAGAGTTCATGATCGATCAGGTCATCCTCATGGAGCAGGCCGGCTTCCCGGTCTACTCCACCCCGGAGATGGCAGCCGAGGTCCTGGGTGAAATGTATCGCTACGCTTTGCGCCGGCGCGGAGCCCTCATCAAGGCCCTGAACCGCTCGCTGGCCGGCAAGTCCTTCAGCCTGGACACCCGCCAAGTCAAGTTCCGCCTCCTGAACGAAGACGATATCGACTTGTGGACCGAATTCGTGGACGGCTGTTCGGCCGACGCGCTCTGGATGCGTTTCCTCTCGCCCTTTTCCGCCACGCCGGAAAGGGCCCGGCGCTACTGCGTCATCAATCCGGAACAGGAATTCGCCATCATGGCCGAGTTGATTGAAGATGGTCACCGCAAGGTCTTGGGGATCGCCCGCCTGAGCAAGATATCGCTCCACGACGAAGCCGAGTTCGCCGTGATCGTGGCCGACCCCTGGCAGAGAAAGACCCTGGGCCACCTCTTATCCCAAGTGTCGGTGGAGCTGGCCAAGCAGTGGGGGGTCAAGAGCATCATCGCGGAGACGATCTATGAGAACCATGCCATGATCAGCATCTTGAAGCGCTGCCAGTTCAAGGTGCAGGAAAGAAACGGCAACATGTTCACCCTGTCCCTGAAGCTCTAAAGATATGTTCGCACCGCATGGCGGGCGGTAGGCGCCTGTCACGCGTAAGGGGGGGGATACGCCATGATCCCCCCCTCTCCTTTTCTCTCCTGCCGGCCGGCAGGAGACCGCCCGTTCATCCGGCAAGGACATCGACGTATACAAAAACAAGTCCATTCGGTCTTATCATACGTATTCACAGGCCGATCAGGTGATCATGATTTTTTGGAGAATGCTCGTACCTCCTCAACACCGGATTGACTTCCACATGATGTAGACGTGAGCGGCTTTTTAGAAAAGACCATTGCCTATGACCGATAATCTCGGTAAAATATTAAGGCTAATTCTCAACAACAACGGAGGAGGAACATGCATAGGTCAACTGGAAGTCTTCACAGCAATCATGGTCGTTTCATTGTTATGACAACAAACGTACTACTTTTTCTTCTTCTGGCCGTGCATAGTGCCATGGCCCAGCCCGATATACTCCAGATCGACGGTGATCCTCTGGATATCTATTGTTATGAAACCGGCCAGATGGCCCTTTGGTTTCAAGGTGTCTACCAATACTACAACGAAGACTCCTGGGGCTCGGTGCTCATGCTTGATGATGGGGAAACCACCCAAAAATATGGCGACCAGTACCACCAAGAATGGAATGGGAACGCCGCCGGTTTGATCCTCTTCACCGGGGTCTCGAATACCAAAACAAATGACTGGCGCGTGGACACCGTGATGGATGCCGGAGATTCGGGGGTACGTATTACGCGCACCGTTCAATACACCAACGGCCAGAGCTATTACAAGATGACCTTCTCCATCAGGAATCAGGGCGACACTACCTATACCAACTGCAAGTTCATCCATGGCGGGGACGCGTACTTCGCCGGAGATGACGCTGCCCAAAGCTATTGGGACTCTAACCTGGGCATGGTCTTCCTGCGCAATCCAGGGTTGAGCGGACTCATGGGGTTCTATGGTGGTCTGGATTCCGCGGCCGACCAATACTTCGGCGGCGAATACGATCTGGGGGTTGACCAGGCCGTGGCCGGAGAGCTCGATAACACCGTGGATTCGGACTTTGTCGATGCGGGGTATCACCTGCAATGGAACCGCGCCAGTCTGGCCCCCGGGCAGACCTGGGTGATTACGGCCTATGAGAAGTGGACTGAGGCCGGCGACGTGCAGGTATTGGCCCCGGCCGAACAGACCGGCGTCGCAGGCAGCACATTGGACTTATACTTCCTCGTCCAGAACTTCCAGCCCGATAGCGATACATTCGATCTGAGCGCGGTATCGGCGCAGGGATGGACGACGAGCCTGCCTGACGGCGATTCCGTGACCTTGGACTCCGGGGAAAGCGCCTATATCACCGTCCGTGTAGTCTTACCGGAGGGCGCGGACGATGATACAATCACCCTGACAGTGAATTCACAGTCCGACGACGAGGTCACCAACTCGGACAGTGTCACGATCACCCTTACTGGTGAGACACCGACCGCCAACCAGACTTTCGAGAGCGAAGAGGGCGGGCCATGCTTTATTTCTACGGTCCAGACTTCTTCGCATGGTACAGGCATTGTCGTGGCACTCTTCTGCCTTTGTTTTTCTCTGGCATGGTTCCCACGCCGCATGTACAGGAGGATCGGAGGGATCCTGGCGCTCCTCGCCTTTTTCGGCCTGGCAAGCGCGCCGGCCGTGTCTGCCGCGGATGTGCCGAAGCTTCAGTTCGGTCTTACACTGGGATTTACTGATTTCTCGGGAACGCAGGTGGCAACGTATGCTGGTCAAGACTTCGACCTCAAGGTCAAGCATTCCCTGAGCCCAGGGTACCGTCTTTTGTATAACCACAACGACTGGCTGGGGATTGAGCTTGGGGCAAACCTCGAATGGTACCGGTGGGACCTGAACCCCGCGATTCAGGCCTCTTCCGACGCATCGCTGCTTGGCTACTCCACGTCCCTAGGGCCCGTCTTCTCCCTCCCTTGGCGTAATGATATACGCCTCTCCCTTGAACCGGCCGTGATGTGGCGCAAGCTCGACTACGACCTCAGTTACCCTATTCTGGATTATAAGTCTGCCCTGGGCTACCGTGTGGCCGCGGCTTTGAGCAAGGGTAATTGGAAGGCCGAGGCAGGATGGACTCAATCTCATCATGACGCCAAGGATGCCTTGGAAGGTGCAAGTGGAGCGACTCACCTGGATCTTAATGGCTACTTCGTCAACCTCGTGTATTATTTCACCCTACGCTAGCATAACGAAGCTCAATCGCCCCCCCTTGAGTTCAAGGGGGGGGCGATTGCTATGTTCAATCGAAAAGCACGATGCGGTAGATTATTCTATGAAGCCACCCCACACTTCAAGCCATCGACCGAGGGCGTAGCTCGCTCTGATTAAATGGCTCTTTTCATTTCGCCGTCCATTCTGCGAGTCGAGTCTCTATCTTTTATGGAGATTAGCATCTCCCCTGCGAGCGTTGAGCCGCCCCTAGGTTTTTTTGTTCCTGGCCCAGACACCTCATCTTCGAAGATCATAACAAGCGCATGGTAGGTCCACAGAAAAGTTGATTTAAGCTGGATGAATCTAAAAAAAACGAGGCCGGAAGCTTGCTCCCGGCCTCTTAGCATAGATGCAGGATCTTTCTTGGTGTTAACCGATTTTCTTGCGCTCGCTGATCAGATCGGTGACGACCCCGGAGTCCGCCATGGTCGAGGTGTCGCCAAGATCGGTGAAGTCATTGGCCGCGACCTTTCTGAGCACCCGGCGCATGATCTTGCCGGACCTGGTCTTGGGAAGACCGTCGGCCCACTGGATGTGGTCGGGGGTCGCGATGGGGCCTATCTCCTTGCGCACCAGGGCGATCAAGTCCTTCTTCAGAGCGTCGGTCTTGGCCACGCCGGTGTTCAGGGTGACATAGGCATAGATCCCCTGCCCCTTGATGGGATGTGGGAAACCCACCACGGCCGATTCGGCCACGTCCGGATGCAGGGTCAGGGCACTTTCGACCTCGGCCGTGCCTAGGCGGTGGCCGGAGACGTTGATGACGTCATCGATGCGGCCGGTGATCTTGTAGTCGCCGTCAGCGTCACGCTCGGCGCCGTCGCCGGAGAAGTAGTAGCCCTGAAACTGCGAGAAGTAGTTCTCCTTGAAGAGTTGGGGGTTCTTATAGATGCCCCGCATCATGCCGGGCCAGGCCTTCTTGATGCACAAGGCACCCTTGCCGGGTCCTTCGATCTCCTTGCCGTCTTCGCCGATAATGGCCGGGACAACGCCGAAGAAGGGCACCATGGCCTTGGCGGGCTTGATGTCGATGGCGCCGGGCAGCGGCAGGATCATATGCCCGCCGGTTTCGGTCTGCCACCAGGTATCGGCGATCGTGCAGCGGCCGCCGCCGATCTTGTTGTAATACCACCACCAGGCCTCGGGATTGAGCGGTTCGCCCACCGAGCCCAATACCCTGAGCGAGGATATGTCGTGCTTGTCCACCCAGGAGTCGCCTTCCTTGGCAATGGCCCTAATGGCGGTCGGCGCGGTGTAGAAGTTGTTGACATGGTACTTCTCCACCACGGCCCAGAACCTGCCATAGTCCGGATAGCTGGGGACCCCTTCGAACACGATGCTGGTGTGTCCGTTGCACAAGGGGCCGTAGGCCACATAGCTGTGCCCGGTCACCCAACCGAGGTCGGCCGTGCACCAGTAGACATCCTCGTCGCGCACGTCAAAGGCCAGCTGCTGGGTCATGGAGGCGTATAGGAGATAGCCGGCCGTGGTATGCAAAGCGCCTTTGGGTTTGCCGGTAGAACCCGAGGTGTAGAGGATGAAAAGCGGGTCCTCGGCATCCATCTCCTCGGGTTTGCAGTAGCGTTCGGCCTCGGCCATGAGCTTCTCATACCAGATATCGCGGCCGTCTTTCATCTCGACCTGGGTGCCGGTGCGCTTGACCACGATCTGGGTCTTGACCGACGGACACTGTGCCATGGCCGCGTCGGCGTTATCCTTCTGCGGCACAGCCTTGGCGCCCCGATAGGTGCCGTCGCAGGTGATGAGCATGGTGGATCCGCAGTCGTTGATGCGGTCTCTGAGCGCCTCGGCCGAGAACCCGCCGAACACGATGGCATGGATGGCGCCGATGCGGCTGCAGGCCAGCATCGATATAACCAGCTCAGGGATCATGGGCAGATAGATGGTCACTACATCGCCTTTTTTGATGCCGAGCTTCTTCAGGACATTGGCGAACTTGTTGACTTCCCGGTACAGGTCGAAATAGGTGTAGACCTTCCAATCATTGGGGTCGTTGCCCTCGAAGATGATGGCGGCCTTGGTCTTCTTGGCCTCCAGGTGACGGTCCAGGCAGTTGTAGCTGACATTGAGCTTGCCGCCTTCGAACCACTTCACGTGCAGGTCATCGCCGAATGACCAGTCCGAGACCTTGTTGGCGTCAAAGGGTTTGAACCAGCTCAAACGCTGCAGGGCCTGCTCGGCCCAAAAAGCATCCGGATTCTCGATCGAGCGTTTATACAGCTTTTCATACTCCGCCCGGCTCTTGATGTATGATTTCTCTCGCACCCGCTCCGGAACAGGGAACACCTTGTTATAGAAATCCTGATCATTCATTTCAGCCATAGTCCTTCTCCTTTTCCTCTCGTTTATAACCAAGCACCCAGCGTCACCACAACCTGTAGCGCCCAATTTTCTGTAGGCTCGGCGCGGTATACGCGCGCTTTTTTCAATCATTCCTCCAGCCGTCAGAAGTATAGTATAAGAATCCATAATTTGATGTCGGTCGACGTCTGAAATTGGTATGGGATAATGCCTTACATCCGATCGGTGTTCGTCTGACAGACCTCGCCTGGTCGGTATCCGATCTGCCGACACCGGCGCTATCTGGCGTTTAAATCTCATTATTTATCAGGAATATGTTGTAATCAGTCAATATCATGGGCTTATATTATCGATTACAGTTTTATTGGAAGCCTTCCGACAGATTCTCTCATATCCCCTGGAGATCAGGTAGGGAGAAATACGATGCCCACGATCAGAATCGATAACCTGACCATTGCCGTAGATACAGACATGAACATTATTGACGCGGCCCGTTTAAAAGGCATCGAGATCCCTACCCTTGGGTACGATCCGCGCGTCAGCCCTCCCAGCACCCAGGAAATCGCCATCGTGGAGCTCATCGAGGGTGATAACACCCGCTTCGTCCCGGCCACCTCGACGCCCGTGCGCGAAGGTATGGTCATCCGCACCCAATCCGGGGCCTTACATATCTATCGCACAATCTACCTTGAGGCCCTGCTGCGCTACCACTACGGCGACTGTCAGGCACCCTGCATGCTCCGCTGTCCGGCAGGCATCGATATCCAGCGCTATCTCTACCATGCCGCGGCGGGCAACTTCCTGGAGGCCATTGAGGTCATCAAGGAACGCAATCCCCTGCCGCTGGTCTGCGGCCGGGTCTGCCCCCACCCCTGCGAAGACGATTGCCGCCGCAGCGCCGTGGATACGCCGGTCAATATCAATGGCGTCAAACGCTTTTTAGCCGATTGTGACCGTATGCAGGCATTTGCCTACAAGCCATCCTGCCGGATAGATACGGGCAAGCGCGTGGCCGTGGTCGGGGCCGGGCCGGCGGGCTTGACGGCCGCTTATTTCCTGCGCCGCTTGGGTCATAAGGTCACCATCTTCGAGATGCAGGAGGCCGGCGGCGGGATGCTGCGCTGGGGGATCCCGGATTACCGGCTGCCGCAAAGACTGCTTGACGAGGAGATCCGGTCCATTCTCGATCTGGGGGTTGAGATCCGCTATCACAAGAGATTGGGCCGGGATTTCAGCGTGGCATCCTTGAAGCACGAAGGTTTTGATGCGGTCTTTATCGGCCTGGGCGCGCAAAAGGCCAGCGCCATCGGCGTCCCCGGCGAGGACCTCCCCGGGGTGATGTCGGGCCTGGATTTCCTGGCCCGTCTGGCGAGAGGAGAAAGGCCTGCGGTGGGCGAACGGGTCATCGTCATCGGCGGCGGTAATACGGCCATGGATGCGGCCCGCAGCGCCGTGCGCCTGGGCGCCAAGGACGTGACAATCGCCTACCGGCGCACGCGCCAGGAGATGCCGGCCCAGGCAAGCGAAATCGACGAGGCCCTGGAAGAAGGTGTGGCCATTTATTACCTGATCGCCCCGCTCTCGATCCAGGCCGAAGGGCCATTGCTGCGGCTTAACTGTACACGCATGGAGCTGGGCGAGGCGGACAAGAGCGGACGGCGCCGTCCCGTGCCTGTGGCCGGTTCCGAATTTACCTTAAGCGCCCACACGATCATCTCCGCCATTGGACAGGCCGTGGACGGAGCCGTGTGCGGCGATGAGAACCTCCTCGATAAATGGGGTAATATCAAGGCCGATACCGCGACCCTGCAGACCATGCTCCCCGGCGTCTTTGCCGGCGGCGACTGCGTCACCGGTCCCGGTATCGCCGTGAGCGCCATCGGCGCCGGACGTCGGGCGGCCGATGCCATCGATCAATACTTGCGCACCGGACAGGTGAGCCCCGTACAGGGGCCCTATACCTGCAGCAAAGGCCACTGGCGCAATCTGCCGCCGGAGACCTTTCGCGACGCCGCGCCCGCGATCCGCATAGAGATCCAGGGCCGTGATCCGAGACAGCGCGTCGGCGATTTCGAAGAGTCCACCTCCACCTGGGATAAGGACAGCGCCATGGCTGAAGCTTCACGTTGCCTGGCCTGCGGCTGCTCCGAGCGCTACGCCTGCGATCTGCGCAATTACGCCAGCCGCTACGGTATCCGGTTCGATCCTACCCAAGATCCCAGGCCGCTGGCCATCGATGAGAACCACCCCATCATCCGGCGCGAACCCGGCAAGTGCATCCTGTGCGGGTTGTGCCTCAAGGTCTGCCGGGAGTACGAAGGCGTTTCGGCCTTGAGCTTCACCGAGACCGGCAATGTTCTGAGCATCGGCCCCAATGAAAACCGACCCCTGGATCTCACCACCTGCGTGGCCTGCGGCCATTGCGCCGCCGTCTGTCCTACAGGCGCCCTGACCATCAAACCCGTATTGCCCATGGTTTACCGCTCCCTCAACGATCCGGCCTTAACCGTGGTGGCCCAGATCGCCCCGGCGGTGCGTGCCGCCATCGGCCAACACTACGGCCTGGTGCCTCAAGAGGTCATGCCGCGCCTGGCCGCGGGTTTAAAGTGCTTAGGTTTCGATTTCGTCTTTGACACCTGCTGGGCCGCGGACCTGACCATCATGGAGGAGGGCACCGAGTTCTTAAGCCGCTTGGCCGAAGGAGGCGTGCTGCCCCAGATCACTTCCTGCTGCCCGGCCTGGATCAATTACTGCGAAAAGGTGGCCCCGGATATCCTGCCGCACCTTTCTTCCTGCAAATCGCCGCAGCAGATGTTCGGGGCGGTCATGAAGCGCTATTTCGCCAAGGTGCTGGACTTGGCACCGGAACTGCTCTATTTTGTCTCGATCATGCCTTGCAATGCCAAGAAATACGAGGCCGGACGTCCCGAATTCTCGACCGGCGGTTTGAGAGACGTGGACAGCGTCCTGACCACCAATGACGTGATCGCCATGTTTAGCGAGCGGCATATCGATCCCCGGCAGCTCGAGCCGGGAGAGGTGGATGCCTTCTTCGGCAAGGTCAGCGGCGCCGGGATCATCTTCGGGGCCAGCGGCGGGGTGGCGGAAGCGGCCTTGCGCATGGCGGCCCTGAAGGTGACCGGCATGCGGCTGGACGGCTTCCACTATGATGAAGCCCCGGAACACAAAGGGGTCAAAGAAACCATGGTGAGCCTGGGGGACACCCCGGTACGCCTGGCCGTGGTGAGCGGACTGCAGAACGCCCAGCATATGATCGACCGCCTGCGCGCAGGCGACGCCCCCTACGACCTGATCGAGGTCATGGCCTGCCCGGGCGGCTGCATCAACGGCTCGGGCAACCCGACCCCCCAACTTGTCAGCGAGGCCGAGTACCGCTTGGACGTGCTCTACCGGCTGGACCAAAGCGCTCCTATCCGCATCAGCCAGGATAATCCAACCGTGCGGGCCATTTACGAAAACTGGCTGGGCGAGCCCGACAGCGCCAGCTCCCATGCCACCCTGCATACAACCTATCAGCGCCGTTCCATGCAGCTCGAGGAAGCGCAGGTCGCGGCGCGGCTTAAAACACAGCCAGCCATCGATGTGGGCGTCTGCATCGGGACCAACTGCTATCTCAAGGGCTCGTGGAAGCTCCTGGAATCCCTGGCGGCCGAGCTTAGACGCCGCGGGCTGTCGGGAAGGATTCGGGTCAGGGCCTGCTTCTGCACGGGAAAATGCGCGGATGGACCGAATGTCGTGGTGGGCGGTCGGGCCATATCCGGCGTGGATCCGGCTCATGCTTCAAGCTTCATCGATACCCACCTGATGCACCTGCTCGAAGAGGAAGCGCCCATGGGAGCGAGCTAGCCATGCTGGTCATCACCATCTGCGTGGGCAGCTCGTGCAGCATCCGCGGTTCGGATGATCTGGCACAAACACTCCAGCAATGCATCGTGGCCGAAAAGCTGGAGGGACGGGTTGAGATGGTGGGCGCCTTCTGCATGGAGGCCTGCGCTAAAGGCGTGTCGATCAAGGTGGGCGAGCGCACGTTCAGCGGCATCCGCCCCGAGGAAGCCCGGGATTTCTTCTACAAGGAGATCATGCCGTATGTCTGAACCGATCATATCAACCAACCCGGCCCGCTGCCGCGATTGCTATCGCTGCGTGCGCTCCTGCGACGTCAAGGCCATCCGCGTCAAGGACCACCAGGCCCAGATCGTGCCTGAGCTCTGCATCCTGTGCGGCACCTGCGTGCGGGTATGCCCCCAGAAGGCCAAGAGCATCCGCAGCGACCGCCAGCCAATCATCGAGGCCAAGGAGGCCGGGAAACGTATCGTGGCATCGGTGGCCCCATCCGCCCCGGCCTTCTTCTCCATGCCCAGCTTTCAGGCCTTGGCCGAGGCCATCCAAGCGCTTGGTTTCGAGGCCGTGGAGGAGACGGCCGTGGGTGCCCGCATGGTCGGTCTGGCGCATGGGGAATATGTTACGCAGGCCGCCGAGCGCCAGCCCATCATCGCCTCGGCCTGCCCCGTGGTCGTGAATCTGGTGGAGCGCTACTACCCTGATCTGATCCCCCACCTGGCGCCTATCGTTTCGCCCATGATCGCGCACGGCCGGCTGCTCAAGCGCAAATACGGCGAGGATGCCTTCATCGTCTTCATCGGGCCGTGCATCGCCAAGAAACTGGAGATGGAGGATGAGGCCGTGGCGGGTGCGATTCAGGCCGTCATGACCTTTCGCGGCCTCAAGGAATGGTTCGATCACCAGGGCATCCAGTGCCTTGCAGAACCGTTGCCACCGCTTGAGCCGCCTTCGGATAAGGCGCGCCTCTTCGCCCTTGAGGGCGGACTGATCGGCACGGCCCGGATGAACACCGATATCCTGGGCGCCGAGATGATCATGACGTCCGGGCTGGAGGCCTGCCAGGATATCCTGAAGGATATCCGCACCGGAGAATTGAAAGCCGGCCTGGTGGAACTGCTGGCCTGTCGAGGCGGGTGCGTGAACGGACCGGCCATGGCGGATATGGCCGGCGGCATCTTCCTGGCGCGTCAGCGGGTCATGGAATTCGGCGCCCGCCATGCACCGGACCTGTCTCTGGCGCGCGAAGATTGGCCCGACCTTGAGCGCGGCTTTCAGGACCGACACGCGATCATACCGGAATTCAGCGACGTGCAGATCCGTGAGGTCCTGCAGCGCGTCAACAAATACACCCAAGAAGACGAGCTCAATTGCGGGGCCTGCGGATACCCCACCTGCAGGGAAAAGGCCGTGGCTACGCTCAGAGGGCTGGCGGAGGTGACCATGTGCATCCCCTATATGCGGCAACGCTCGGAGTCGCTGCGCCAGGTGGTCATGGATGCCACTCCCAATGCGATCCTGATCTTCAACCGGGACCTGATCATCCAGGACTTGTCGCCTTCGGCCGAAAAAATCTTTCACTGCAGCCTGTCCGAGGTGCAGGGCCGGCCGCTTGCCAACCTGATACCGATCCTGGATGATTACGTACAAGTGCGCGAGACAGGCGAGCCGCTGATCGGCAAGACGCGCCGGCTCCGGGAAGATCTGGTGGTGGAGCAGACCATCGTGCGCGTCGAGGGCCAGGGGCTGCTGATCGCCATCCTGAAGGATGTCACGGAGCGCGAAAACGAGCGCGAGCGTTTCAATCAGCTCCGCACCGAAACCCTGGAGCGCACGCGCGAAGTGGTCAGCAAGCAGATGCGCGTGGCGCACGAAATCGCCCATCTCCTGGGCGAAACCACGGCCGAGAGCAAAACCATCTTCTCTCATCTGGCCAGGCTCTTAGAGGAGGAGGACCATTCGTGAGACTTATGGTCGAATGTTCCTGGGACAGCCTGAACAAGGACAAGGAGGAGTTGTGCGGCGATGCGGTCATCATCCGCTCTAAAGGCCCTGAATTCATGGCCGTACTCTCCGATGGTCTGGGAAGTGGGGTCAAGGCGCACATCCTGGCCACCCTGACCGCGGAGATCGCGGCGGGCATGTTCGAATCCGGCTCCGAGGTGGAGGATGTCATCCAGACGCTGGCCGAGACCCTGCCCGAGTGCAGCGTGCGAAAACTGGCCTACGCCACCTTCGCCGTCCTGACCGTGCATGACGGACGCAGTGCCCACTTGGTTCAGTTCGACTCTGCGCCCTTGATCCTGATGCGTGGGCAAACCCTGGTCGAGATTCCCATGGAAGAACGCAAGGTTCACGGCCGCACGATACGCCAGGCGCGCTTCGAGCTTGAAGAAAATGACTATATGATCCTGACCACCGACGGCTATGAGCACGCCGGCCTGGGAGGAGTGTACCGTCTCGGCTGGGGCTGGGACAATATCGCCCAGGCCGTTGGGCGTTTCCTTGCCGCCGGCATCTCAGATACCTACAAACTGGCCCAATCCCTCTCGCATACCTGCCTGCGTCTCTACGACAACCGGCCCGGCGACGACGCCACGGTCATCGCCATGAAGGTGCGGCCGTCCTTAAGGGCCACGGTCCTTACCGGGCCGCCGGCCAACAAGGAGCTGGATGAAGCCACGGTAACGCGCTTCATGGCCAGCGAGGGCGAAAAGATCATCTGCGGCGGCAGCACGGCCCAGATGGCGGCCCGGGTCCTGGGTGAAGAGCTCCTAGTGGATTGGGTGCCGCCGGGCAAACGCCAGGCCCAGACGCCCAAGCCCAAAAAGGGCTCGCCGCCCACGGCCGAGCTCAAGGGGGTCGATCTGGTCACCGAGGGGATCCTTACCCTGGGGCAGGCGGCACAGATCCTCAAGTCCGCCAGGAACATCGACGATCTGCCGCAGGACAACGATGCCTCGGTACGCCTGGCCCGTTCCCTGCTCAAGGCGGACGAGATCCGCCTGCTGGTCGGCACCGCCATCAATCCCAACCAGGTGGCGGATATCATCCGCGGCGAGCCCATGCGCATGGTCTATGTCAGGGAACTGGTCGAAATCCTGTCCAGGCACGGCAAACAGGTGGATGTCGAGCAGATCTGATCGCAAAGGACCGGAAGGGTCAACTCAATCGTCGTGAATGGTCAGCCGTCCTTTTCCTGGCCCGGTTGGGCCGCCGCGCGGCAGGGTGATCCTGATGCGCGTCCCGGTGGGTCCCAGGTTCGGTTCGGCGTTGGATTCGATTGTCATGGTACCGTCATGCGTCTTGACCGCGGCGTAAGCCAGCGGGATGCCCAGCCCCGCGCCTTGGGGTTTGGTGGTGAAATAGGGGATGAAGAGCTGATCCATGTTTTCCGGAGTGATACCCTTTCCGGTATCCTCGATCGTGATGATAATACGCTGCTCGTCGCCCTGGACATCGAAGGTCAACACGCCTCCGGCGGGCATGGCCTCCATGGCGTTGGTCGCCAGGTTAACCAGGGTCTGGATGATCTGATCACGATCTATCCACGCCAGGGGGTCGGTGATACGCCGGGATATCGTCACCGCGACATTCTCGGGTTTGGACAGGCGCCTCAGGCTCTGCTCGATGACCTTCACGATATCCGCGCGGCGCCGTTGCGGACCCGGCACCGTGATATCACCTGCGCGTGAGTCGGATAGGGGTTTTTCGTCCATTCTTAATGGTGCCTCCATGGTACCATACCCATGAGCAGAGTCAACCGCACTTCAGGAATGTGCCTGCCATCGGAATTGCTTATCGCTTGGAATGGGCTTAAGACATACACACCGCCGGAAGCCCGATGCGTTCATCTCATCGTGCGCCGCGCTGCCGGCACTGCGTTATTCTTCCCCGCCGCAAATTTTCTTCCAGGCCTCTTCGTTGGTCGTATTCACGATTTCGATGGCGATATTGCCGTGCGCTTGATCGAGCCTCACGATCTTACCCACCACGGTCAGCGACTCCTGCGGGAAGGTGATCCTGATCTGGGTATTGAGCAGCTCTTGAATCCGGTTGGGACGTATGTGGGCGAAGATCGTCCGGTTTTCCACCAGAATCCCGTTAAGACTGATATCCTTGGTATGCCCCCGCCCCTGATGCACACTGCCAAGCTTGATCAAGGCGAGCATGTCCACATTCCTGCGCTGATACCGTCTTCGCTGCAATACAGGTAGTTCCTGTGCCATAAACACACCGTAATTGTTTGGTATCCCTGAATATACCTTATCGGTTCAAGCGGCAATCCCTTCACCGGTATGCCTGAATATTCGAGAACCCCCTATCGTATAGTCATCTTTTCTGCTAGGTTGCGACCTATGACAACCTCACTGCCACGAAAGGATCAGGTGGTTGAACCGCATGCCGAGGGTTGATTTCCTGCCATCCGGTGTGGGAGTCGATGTGGCCGCAGGTACCGGGCTTGTCGAGGCTGCGCGTCTGGCGGGCATCACCATCGGACTGCCCTGCGGCGGCAAGGGCACCTGCGGCAAATGCCGGATAAAGGTTACCCAGGGTTCGCTCGATACCAAGGAGAACGCCCTGCCCGGCGATGAGGAACGCGCCCAGGGATGGGGCCTTGCCTGTCTTGCAACCGTGGCAACCGATGTTACCGTGGTTATTCCGCAGGAGTCCGACGCATCGCACCCGACCTGGCTCGATGACGGACTGGCTCCGGCGGAGGAACAGGCCTTTGATCTCAGGCGTCTGTCGCCCCTGGGACGCCGCGCCCAGCTGTGTGTAAGCGCACCAAAGCCTGAGGACGGGCTGGCGGACTTTGACCGTCTGCGGCGCTCTCTGTCGCAGGCCCTGGCTGGTAGAACGCCTGAAGTTCCTCTGCGAGTGCTCCGTGCCCTGCCGGAGGCCCTCAGGGAACAGGACGGCCTGGTGACCATCAGCCTGGCCGGCGAAGATGAGTTTGCGCGGATGGTCGATTGTGTGAGCGGCCGGGTGCACGCTCCGTCCTTGGGGCTGGCCGTGGACCTGGGGACCACCACCATCGCCGTGCAGCTCATCGATCTGGCGAGCGGGAAGGTGCTGGCCACCCGCAACGGGTACAATGCCCAGATCGCCTGCGGACTGGACGTGATCAGCCGCATCAACTATGCCGCGAAACCTGAGCGTCTGGAGGACCTGCGAGAGCGTGCCGTGGAATCCATCAACCGGCTGATCATGGAGGCCGGAGCCGATACGGCGACACCGCCCAACTCCATTATATGCTGCCGCATATCGGGCAATACGGTCATGACCCACCTGCTCTTAGGCATAAAACCCGAATACATCCGGCTGGAACCGTATGTGCCCGCGGTCTTGAACCTGCCGCACCTAACGGCTGAGGAACTGGGCATCGCCATCAATCCCGAGGCCATCATAAGTCTTTCGCCCTGTGTCGGCAGCTATGTGGGTGGCGACATCACCGCCGGCCTGCTGATAACAGATCTGGTCCAGGACGGGGAAGCACCCTGCCTGTTCCTCGATATCGGCACCAATGGCGAGATCGTGGTGGGGAACAAGGACTTCCTCATGACCTGCGCCTGCTCGGCCGGGCCGGCCTTCGAGGGCGGCGGCATCGAGAACGGCATGCGCGCCACGCTGGGCGCCATCGACCATGTCACCATCGACCAGGCAAGCGGACAGGCCGCGTTCACCGTCATCGGCGATTGCATGCCCGCCGGCATCTGCGGCTCGGGCCTGATCGACCTCTTGTCCGGATTATTCCTGACCGGCTGGCTGGACGCCGCGGGCAGATTGGAGCGCGCCCGGCCCAGCGGGAGCATCCGCATCGACGGCCGCAGGGCCTTCTATACCCTGGTTGCCGCCGGGCAAACGCTTTCCGGCAACGCAATCGTGATCAGCGAAAACGACATCGAGAACCTGATGCGCGCCAAGGCCGCCATCTACGCCGCGGCCGCGCTCATGCTCGAGCAGGCGGGCATCGGCTTTGATGGCCTGGGCGCCTTCTACGTGGCGGGAGGATTCGGCCGCTGGCTCAATCTGGAAAACGCCATTACCATAGGCCTGTTGCCGGATATCGCCCTGGAGAAATTTCACTATCTCGGCAATGCCTCGCTGGCCGGTACGCGCCTGGCGCTCTTGTCACGGGCATTCCGCGACCTCCAGAAAGATACGGCCGGTCGCATGACCTATCTCGATCTGAGCGTATTACCCGGCTACATGGACCATTACACCGCCGCCCTGTTCCTGCCGCACACGGATCGCGGCCGTTTCCCCAACGTCCGTCCGGTTTCCTAAAAAACGGCGGACCGCGCCGGCGTCGTCCCCTTGCCGGACAGATAGCCGTCCGGGCGGCCATCTTGACAATCGTAAATTCAAATCTATTAACAGTGTCCATCCGTAAGCGCGTCATAACAACCCATTCCCAAAGAACCCATAAGGAGGATATGATCATGAAAAGATCATGGGTACCGGCAGGAGTAGTACTGGCAATTTCACTGAGCCTCTGTATCTTCGGCTGCGCCAAGAAAGCCGTTCCGGAAAGAGCCGAAGAGATGCAGCCCGCCTTGGAACAACCCACCTCACCCGCTCCGCCTGCTCCTGTAACGGCTCCACCCACGGAAACGCCCAAGGTTGAGGCGGTCAACCTGGAAGATCAGATCCGGGGGTTTGAAGACCAGGACGTACTCTTCGACTTCGATAAGTACAGCCTCAATCCGGAGGCCCTGCCCATCCTTGGAGAAAAGTCCGTTTTCATGAAGGCCCACCCTGAAATGAAGATTCGCATCGAGGGCAACTGCGATGAACGGGGAACCGTGGAATACAACCTGGCCCTCGGTGATCGACGGGCCAAGAACGCCAGGGACTTCCTCGTCACCTCCGGAGTTTCGGAAGATCAGATCGAAACCATCAGCTACGGCGAGGAAAGGCCGCTCGATCCGGGCCACAACGAAGAGGCCTGGGCCAAGAATCGGCGCGATCATTTCGTGATCACCTCTATCAAAAAATAGCAAGGTGCATCATACGCGGCGCCAGACATGTGGACAGATCAGGCTTTTGAAACATAACTGACCCTCCCGCCTCACAGCCTGCCCGAGGCGGCCCATACTCAGCCCTGCTGGGGGCCGTTGTTCAAGTAAGCAAATGATGCGCCTTCAGGGCGCGTAGACCATGGCGAAAGCAAGAGGGCGTCTATTGTTCCAAGGCCCTGCGCACCGCGTTCTTGAGCTCGCCGATGCTGGCGGGCTTCTGCAGGAGTTCCCGCACCCCCATGGCCTTGGCCTGATGTTCGTTGATCATATCGCTGTAGCCGGTACACAGAATGATCGGTATGCTGGAGCGGATCTGTATGAGTTTCGCCGTCAGCTCCACCCCGGTCATGCGGGGCATGGTCAGGTCGGTGATGACCAGGTCGAAGTCCTCAGGGGTCCGGCGGAAGACATCGATGGCCTTGAGGCTGTCGTTGACGGTCACCACGGAGTACCCCGAACGCTGCAGGGCTTTCTGCAGACTGGACAGGATGATCTCCTCGTCATCGATCACGAGCACCCTGGCCTTGGGACGAATGGAAGGAGCTTGAACCTCCTCGCATACCTTGACGTGCGTTTCCTTGAGCGCCAGCGGCAGATAGACGCTGAACTGGGAGCCTCTGCCCGGTTCGCTCTCCACCTGAATGCAGCCGCCATGGTTTTTCAGGATCCCATGCACCACCGACAGGCCCATCCCGATGCCCTTGCCGACCTCCTTGGTAGTGAAGAAGGGTTCAAAAATTTTTTCTATCACCTCTGGAGTCATGCCGCAGCCCGTGTCTTTGACCCTGAGCAGAATGTATTCTCCGGGCCCTATCTCCGGATACAGGCCGCCGGGCTCGAGCCGGACATTCTCCAGATTGAGTTCGATTACGCCGGTCTGCAACGGCAAGGCATCGGCGGCGTTGCGGCACAGGTTCATGATGATCTGGTGGATCTGGGTGGCATCGCCCATGATCGTATCGGCCTCGGCCCTCAACGTATGCCGGATCTCGATGGTGCTCGGCAATGAGGAGCGCAGGAACTTGAGCGTCTCCTCAATCAGGGGCGCGACCTTGATGGGCTTGATCTGCTGCTCGCTGCGGCGGGAGAACGAGAGGATCTGCTTGACCAGGTCCCTCTGCCGGTAGGCGGCATTGAGAATCTGGAAAATGGTCTGGTGGGTGGCGGACTCGGGCGGCGTCTCTTCCAGGAGCATCTCGACATCCATGATGACGGGGTAGAGGATATTGTTGAGGTCATGGGCGATACCGCCGGCGAACCGTCCCAGAGCCTCCATCTTCTGCGATTGCACCAGCTGGGCCTCGATCTTCTGCTTGGCCTCTTGAGCGCGCTTGCGGTCGGTGATTTCCTCTTCGAGTTGTTTATTCCTGAGCATCAGCTCGGCCGTGCGTTCCCGCACGAGTTCTTCCAGGTGGTCCCGATGGCGGCGCAACTCCTCTTCCTCGCGTCTGCGTTCCGTGACATCCCGGAGAATCACGGCCAATTGTCCCGGCGCGGGTCGATAGGCGTATACCTCATAATGGCGCATGGACTTGGCCCCGTTTCGAACGCATATCGACTCACCGGTCAAGGACGTCCGGCCGTAGGTCTCGATCCAGAGCTTTTTATCATGGGGGAAGATCTCGCTCACTGTCCTGCCGACCACCGTATCTCGCTCAAGGCCGATCAGACGCTCGAAGGCCTTATTGAGGTCCATAAAGCGATAATCGCACGGCTCCCCGGCCTCATCCAGGATGATCTCATGCAGGGCGAATCCCTCGGTCATGGCATTGAACAGGGTGTGGTAGCGTTCCCGGCTTTCCTCCAGGGCCTGCTCGGCCTTCTGATGTGCCACGCGCCATCTCAGGGCCGTGATGCCATGGGCAAGATCGTCGGCCAGCGAGCCAAGCAATCGCACCTCGTCCTCGGAAAAGGCATCCATCTCACGCGCATAGAAGGTTATGGCGCCGTACGGCTTGTCGAGACCCATGAGGGGCAGCGCCAGAGAGGAGGCATAGCCGCGTTTCTCCGCTTCTTCGCGCCAGGGCTGAAAACAGGGGTCGGAATACATGTCCCGGCAGCGCTGGGGTAAGCCGGTCCGGATGGACAAGCCCGTAGGACCGCGCCCACGCTCGTTGTCCTCCCAGGTAATGTTCATCATCTGAAGATAACCTTCATCAAAGCCGGCAAAGGCCACCGGCTCTACCGTCTTGTCCGCATCCTCCTGGGCATATCCGATCCATACCAGGGAATATCCGCAGTCTTGGACCACGATGGAGCAGATCTCCTGCAGAAACTTCTCCTCGTCCGTAGCGCTCATCATGGCCTGGGTGCTGTCCCTCAGCGCCCTCAAGACCCGGTTCACTTGCTTGAGCTCATCCTCCTTCTTCTTGCGCTCGGTTACATCGCGCAGGATGACCTGGAAGGCCTTGCCGTCACGGTCCTTAAATGGCGCGGCCGAGACCTCGACATCGAGGACGGTGCCGTCAAGACGTATGATCTTTTCCTCGCTGCAGCAAGTCGTTCGGCCTTTGTGCAGGTCCTTCATGCGCGCCTTGAGCGCGTCATGGCAATCGGGGTGGAAGACGTCCAGGGGAGATTTGCCCAGCATCCGCTCGGCTGAAGCCGCGCCGAACAACTCAATGGCCGCCGGATTCATGAGCTCGATGCGGTTATTGCGGTTGATGTAGATGGCATTGGGAGAGAGTTCCATGAGGCTGCGGTAACGTGACTCGCTCAAGCGCAGCGCCTGCTCGCTTAGCAGGCGAACCATGGCGACGGCTACCTGATCGGCCACCGCTTTCATCAGGGCGAGGTCTTCTCTGCTGAAGGTTTCACGGCTGTTGGTACCGAACGCCAGCGTGCCGATCACCCGGCCCCCTTCGCCCAGGAGCGGGTAGGAGGCATAGGCCTTGACGCCGTAGGCCTTGAGCAGCGCGGTGCGCTCATCCTGCGTGGACTGGATGCGTTCAAACACCAAGCAGACCTTGTCCCGGGCCACGTTCCCGCTCACCTGCATGCCGTATTCAAGTGACTCGATGCGCCTGATCTCCTCGCGGGGGATGCCGGTATAGGCATTAAGCTTCAGTCTCTCGGCCCGTTCATCGACCATGAAATTGACGAAGGCCTGGCAGTCGATGTGCTCCATGACCTGGCGGCAGAGCGATTTGATAGCCGTCCGTGGATCCGAAGCCCGCAGCAGCTCACCGGCGGTCAGGGACAGCAGCTCAAAGCGTTTGAGGCTTTGCTGCAAGGCATCCTCGGCCTGCCGACGTGCGGTGATATCGCTATAGGTTATGGCTACGCCGGCATCCGGATCGAGTATGGGTGCGGCAGAGACATTGATCCAGGTTACGGTTCCATCCGGCTTGGCAATACCCATTTCGACATTTTCCACCAGGTCACCGGTTTTCATGGCCCTGACGCTGGCGTATTCATCCGCCGGCATGGGTGTGCCGTCGGGTCTGATGATTCGCCAGTCCGAAGCGTCGATCGTCAGCCGGGTATGTTTATGCCGTGACAGACCCAGGAGCTGCTCGGCCTTGCGATTCGCTTCCACGATCCGGCCGTCCTCATCCGCGATGCTGATACCCAGGGGAAACGTCTCGAACAGCACCTGGTACTTTGCCAGCTTGGCCTCGCCGGTGTTGAGTTTAGCCTTAAGGGCAGCTACCGACTGTTCCAGCTTCGCGATGCGGCGATACGCCTGATCCAATTCGTCCTGAATAAGCGTTTTGTTTTTTTGCCTGTCTTCCATACCATCACCCGGCTCAATGTATCGGAATGGCCCGCAAGGAAACTGATTACAGGGAATAACCGCCATTGCTGACGGTTATTCCCTTATGAGCCAGGATCACCCTTTTCGTCAAGCACCAAAAACCCGTGCCGAGTCGGTCAATGACATCGCACGGCGGTTTTTTTCGGGCATGAAACGCTACAGCCCGAGATCCTTCTTTTTCTGCTCGAACTCCTCCTTGGTCAATTCGCCCATGGCATAGCGTTTTTGAAGGATAGCCAGTGGTGTCTCTTCCTTGGAGCGCACTTTCAAACGGCGTATGATGAGATAGACGACCAGGAGCACGATCGCCAGCACCAGTATCCCCATAATCCACCCCCCGAACATGCCGTACGGTCCCATCATGCCCCACCAACACTGCCGGTCTCGGCACGGCCATCCCCAGGACCCATAACCGCGATAGCCGTGTCCCCTCCCGCCATAACCGTACATGGGCATACCCCACCAGTCGCTGTCGGAAGAACCGTCCCCGGGACCGCTCCGGACCGACCCGTAGGACATCATCCCCATGGGCGGAACGCCGGCGGCAACGCATCCCAAATATCTCGCGCCCATAAAGCGATGCATGGTGTCCAGGGAGGGTGAACCTTCGCCTCCCATCATCCGGTCCATGAAGCCATGCTCATCCGTGTCGGGATGCATGACATCCATGACGGCCTCCCCGAGATCTTCCAACTGCTTCTGCGTTACCTTGCCACAGTCAAGAGCACCGATATTCTTAGCACCCTGGGACTCCAGGATCTGCCGGACAATCACGTCGATCCCCTGCTTATTCCCATCCTTTTCCGGAGAGGTCTCGGCGAGGCATAACAAGGCGGGTAACATTAATAACATAATGATACTTATGGTCTTTTTCATCTATTCCTCCCTTTCTTCCAGGAGCACGCTCCCGGACGTTCTATAGATCGACTCCCTGACGGATGCGGAACATCATGGAACGCCTTCTGGGGCATACCAATAGCCGTGACTTCGCATTTGTCAATGGACCCTCATGCCGAACGCACCCTTGACAATGAACATTAAACGGTTATTTCTAAGAAGACGGCGAGCTGGGCGAGCACGCGGTTCACGACAACGCTCAACCAACCTGACTCACATGCGAAGGTATGCGCAGAGGCAATCCCTGCGGGGATGACAGTAGCAATATGAATGCGAAGGAGGAATGGATCATGAAGAAACTGGGTGAATTGTTTCAAAGCGCGGACTGGAAGACAGAGAAGCATACGCCGATGATCGAAGCCCCGGCTGCGGTGAAGCCGGGAGAGGCCTTTGAGATCAAGGTGCTGGTGGGCAAGGAGATCGCGCACCCCAACACCACCGAGCACCATATCCGCTGGATACAGGTCTTTTTCAAGCCCGACGACGACAAGTTCAGCTACCAGCTCGCCAGTGCCGAGTTCACGGCCCACGGCGAGGCCGTAGCCGGCGCCAACCAAGGCCCGGTCTTCACCGATCCCGTGGTGCTCGTGAAGGCGAAGCTCACGAAACCCGGCACCATCTACGCCCTGAGCTATTGCAACATCCATGGGTTGTGGGAGAACGCCCAACCGATCAGCGTGGGTTGATGTTTTTGCATGCGGCATCCTGACAGGCGGGCGCATGCCCTGCGCCCGCCATAACCTAACCGGCTAAGGAGGGATACGTTATGAAGGTTCTCGTGGTCTTCTATTCGATGTACGGCCATATCTATCGCATGGCCGAGGCCGTGGCGGATGGGGCGCGCGGAATCAACGGGACCGAGGTAACGCTGCGTCGCGTGCCGGAAACCTTGAGCGACGAGATCCTGAAGAAGATGGGAGCGTTTGAGGCCCAGAAAGCGTTCGCGCATATCCCGGTGGCCCGGGTGGAGGAGCTCGCCGAGGCCGACGCCGTCATCTTCGGGACGCCTACGCGTTTCGGGAACATGTGCGGCCAGATGCGCCAGTTCCTGGACGCCACCGGATCCTTATGGGCCAAGGGGGCCCTGGTTGGCAAGGTCGGCAGCGTTTTCACCAGCTCGGGCACCCAGCATGGCGGGCAGGAGTCCACCATCCTGAGCTTCCATACCACGCTGCTGCATCAGGGGATGATCATCGTAGGGCTGCCGTATACCTTCGAGGGCCAGAAAAGGATGGATGAGGTGACGGGCGGCTCCCCTTACGGCGCCTCCACGATCGCGGGCGGCTCGGGCGAGCGCCTGCCCAGCGAAAACGAACTCGCGGGTGCCCGCTATCTGGGTCATCATGTGGCCAAGATTGCCGCCAAACTCTGCGCCTGAAGATGCCGTCCATCACCCACCCCGGAGAAGATCCAGGCCAGGATCAGGGATGGATCTGATTTTACGTCCTCTCCTGGCGAGGCCGGAAGGCTTACTTACGCGTTTGCTGCTGGCGCCGCTTCCATAATCCGCCCACCAGCAGAAAACCACTGCCCAGCAACAGGATCGAGGCCGGTTCGGGCACCGGCGCCGCGGCCTTGATCTCCCCGACGTGCTCCAAGGAAGACCCCTCCGGCACTCCTCCGCCTTGATGCGTATGCCATGCCGCCGTGGTTGCATGGATATTGCCGTCGAGATCGGCTCCCAACCGGTCCGTTCTCATCATCCCTCTGGCTGCGTCTGGCGGTGTGATATCCCGTCCGATATCGCCCGTCGCCATGATGTCCCTGACATGGAGGCACTGCGCCATTGCCGGGTGCTGAAAGCAGATCAGCATGGTGAATAAGACCATAACAATAAACCTGCGCATACAAACCTCTCCCTCGTGTAGCGTGCGTGCAGCCCTGTTCGGTTTTTCTCCCGGGCTGCCTTAAAAAAAAGAGGGAAGGTGTTGGGGACCCTCCCTCAGGAAAGAGGAGGCTTTCTAGGGTCATTGGGATCTTGGTTGGGTCTGGTCTTTTCCCCTCCGCCCTTACATCGTGGTTTGCGTCGATCACCCTATGTGCCAGTGACGATTTTTATTCAATTGCCGTGCCATGACCTGCCACCCCATAATATCACGGAATTGTGCGATCCCACGACAATCCTGCGCGCTCTCCTGACCATTTCTGTCCTGCATGACAAGACAAATCCTCTTCGACAGGAAAATACCCGCGGCCGCGATCTGTATGCGCAGGATGCGCTAGATGGTGGATTTGATGGTGATCCGGTATCTTTTTAACAAGGCATACAGACGCGAACGGGACAAGCCCGATATCCGACAGGCCAGACGCACATTCGCCCCGGTATGCCGCATTAATTCTTCAAGATACTGGGATTCGAACCTACCGATGGCCTGATCCCTCGCCTGCTTGAGACTCAAACGGCCGTTAGGGGCCGGGGCTCCATCGATTGCCAGGGAAGCGTCCTGACGCCTGCGCGCGTCGGCCAGGCTGCCCTGCTTGACCAGGGTGTGAATATGGCCGGGAAGATGCTTGGGCACCAGGATGGGGCTGTCATGCGCCACCGTAAGGGCGCTCTCCAGGGTTTGAAACAGCTCGCGCACGTTGCCCGGCCAGGCATACTGAGTCAAAGTGTCGCGGAAGGCGGCGCTGAGGCGCTTGGGCTTCAAGCGGTATTTGTCATAGAGATGTTCGAGATGTGCCGCCGCGAGATCGAGAATGTCCTCGCTGCGTTCCCTTAAGGGCGGCAGCTCGATTGTGACGGCCTTCAGCCTGAAAAGCAGATCTCGACGAAACTTGCCGGTGGCCGCCAGGTCCTCCAGGCTGCGGTTGGTGGCCGATATCACCCGGAAATCGCTTTCGATCTCCATGGTCTTGCCGACCGGACGAAAACGACCTTCCTGCAGGATACGCAGGAACTTCTTCTGGACGGACAGCGGCAGCTCGCCCACCTCATCCAGGAAAAGCGTGCCCTTGTGGGCCTGTATAATGAGACCCTGCCGGTCCTTATCGGCACCGGTGTAGGAACCTTTCTCATGCCCGAAGAGGATGCTCTCCACAATCAGCGGCGGCAGGGCCGCGCAATCGACGGTGATGAAATTATGCGCGGCGCGCGCACAATGGTCGTGGATGGCCCGGGCGAAGAGCTCTTTGCCCGTCCCGGTCTCTCCGGTCAAAAGCACGCTGGCGTCGCTGCCGGCCGTGTTGTTCAACAAGGCCTTGCATGACTTCATGCGCGGGGAGCGCCCGATAATGCCGGCCCGCTCGAAATCGATAGTAACCTTCGGCTGACGCCGGCTCGCATGGTAGACCAGGACATCTTTCAATAATTGGGTAAATTCGTTCTTGGAGAACGGTTTCTCGATGTAATCCCAAGCCCCTTTCGTCAGGGCGGTTTCCACGGAATCGGGATCGCCGTAGGCCGTGATGACGATGACCTCGGGTTCTCCCCGGCTCTGCATGATGCGGGGCAGTTGGGCGATGCCGTTGCCGTCGGGCATATGCACGTCCAGGAACACGACATCGTAGCTTTCCGCGCCCAGCAGCGCTTGGCTCTCCTTTAAGCTCAGCGCGATGGACGCCTGGCACCCGAGCGTTTTGGCGACATTGGCGATCGAACTGCCGACGAGTTTGTCATCGTCGATTATGAGGACTTTGGGTTGGCCGCCCATGCGGAGTATATCATAAGCCCTTTTGGAAAGCTTGTAAAGCCTGCTCAGCTCAAGACCTTAAGTCTGGCGCGGAGTAACCGGTCCTTTTTCTGTAAGATGCGTTTTCCCGGACCAGAGGGGGAAGAAGACCTTGAAACGGGTGCCTTGTCCGGCAGCGCTCTGAACCCAAATCGATCCCTGGGCATTGCTCACTACGGCATAAACGACGGACAAACCCAGTCCTGTTTTCTGCCCCCGAGGTCCGGTGGTAAAGAAGGGATCGAATATCCTGTCCATGATTTCCGGACTGATCCCGACGCCCGTATCCCTGACCGTCAATTGGGCATACTCGCCGGGTGCGAGGTCCGATACCAGAGCCGGCATGGTTTCGGGGATTCTCGTCCGTTTCAGCGACACCCCCAGGAAACCTTTTCCCCCCGCCATCGCTTCCAGCGCATTCATGTACAGATTGCTCACGACCTGGCGGAGTTGGGCGGGATCGACCAGAATAGGGCATTTCCCGGCCCCCAGCCACTGACGAAAGGTGATATCCTGCCGCAGACAGCGGTGGAGAAAGTTCAGGGAATCCTGCACAATGAGGCGGGCGTCAACGGGATTCTGGGGGTCCTTCCTGCGCATGCCGGGCGAGTTGATCCGCCCTACCAGATCTTTGCCGCGCAGGGCGGCCTCGATGATCTGGTTTATGTATTCACGTTCCGGGGTGCCGTCCACGATCATATCCGCGACCAGCTCGGCATTGATCAGGATGGATTGCAGGATATTCTTGAATTCGTGGCCCAGGACACCCGCCAGCTTTCCCAGGGCCTCGATCCTCTGGGTTTGTACGCTTTGGGATGCATGCCTCAGCCGGTCTTCCTCGGAGAACCTAAGCCCCTCTTCGCGGCATTGAGCTTGAGGCATGCGCTTATGCGCATCACCCCGCGAACGCTCAGATTGCAACCCGGATGAACTCTTGCCTTTCACCGGACACCTCACCATCCATCATGCACGGCCATCTAGGGCAAATCAATGCTTTTTTTCGTGCACGGCTGTCCAGCATTATTCCACGAAAATCCCCCACCGTATGTCCTTCCATACAGCATCGTCGCCAAAAGAATCAAAGCTTCTCACTAACCATCAATTCGGGTATGCCCCGCATGTGAGAAAGCCGGCTTGAGCGCTGTCATTCAGCGTGATTGTTTCAAAGATTTGGGGGTCGAGAAAGAGCTCTGCCTGCTCTTGAAGGACCTGTCTCAGTTTTTCCATGGAACGGATCTGCAACTGCCTGACCCGCTCGCGGCTGACACCCATGCGCGCTCCAATCTCCTGCAGCGTCATGGGGGGATCGCTATAAAAGCGCTGCTTGATGATGTCGGCTTCGCGCGGCGTCAGAAAGGTGAAACAATGCTCAAAGAGCGCCATAATACGGTCCGATCGTTCCCTGATACGGCATACCCTTTCGGGGTCATCGACAATGGTCAGAAAGTCGATCCATTGGTGCTTGTCGTTCTCCTCCTCGCCCAGGGCATTGTTCAACGACAACAATTTTTTGGCATGCTCCAGAGAGCCCGTATGCACCTGCGAGCCCTTCTGTATCAGGTCCCTGATCATGGATTCCACCCACCATACGGCATAGTAAAAGAAAGGTATGCCGCGTTCGGGGTCATAGCGCGTCAAGGCCTTCATCAGCCCGAAATTACCTTCCTGGACGATCTCCAGATACGGGTACCCGCTGTTGAAATATTTGCGCGCCGTCCTAACCACATGGCGGAGATTGGCGCGCAGGATTCTTTCCCCGGCCTCACGGTCGCCCTGCCGATACTGCTTGGCCAGTTCGTATTCCTGTTGGCGATCAAGAACCTCAAAACACTGTATCTCTCGATAATAGCGGTGGTATTCCCCATAATAATCATCTTTCATCGGACCTTCCTCTCATCAATTACATACGTGTGCGTACCCCGGGCTTGCTCACCTATAGGGGGTTATTCAAACGGCATGCCAGGAGGCGCACTATGCGCTAATATATTATTTTCATTATGATTGTGATATGATTACAGGGTCGATGGCAATGCTTTTAAGGGGGTGATTGTACTGTAAAGCAGGACTGGCCTTTTTCGCTGCGTCGCATTGATGCGCGGCTGGAAAGAGAGGGGACGGGGGCACCTTTTTACAAGAAGGATGCCCCCGCTCGATACGCTGATGCCGGATCAGGTTTTAAGGGGACGGCCGGCGCCCACTGTAAAGCCTACAGGGTATAGACCTTTTCGCCCGGCAGGACCTGAAAACCGCCCTTTAAAAGGATCTCGATAGCGCGGTCGGGATTGTCGAAGCGGAAGATGATGACCGCGTTCTCGCCGCTGCGCTCCACGAAGGCATACATGTATTCCACGTTGACATCCTCCTTGGTGAGAATGTCCAGGATGCTGTGCAGTCCGCCGGGCCGGTCCGGCACCTCGACCGCCACCACGGTGGTGCGTCCGACCGTGATGCCGTTGGTCTTCAGGGCCTCCTTGGCCTTCTCCACGTCGTTGACGATCAGGCGCAAGATGCCGAAATCCGAGGTATCGGCCAGGGAGAGCGCCCGGATATTGATCCCGGCATCCCTCAAGATCTTGGTGACTTCCGAGAGTCCGCCCGGCTTGTTTTCCAGGAAGATGGATATCTGTTCAACCTTCATCGTGATCCTCCTTGCTTAGATTTTGCGCTTGTCGGTTACGCGCTGGGCCTTGCCCTCGAAGCGCTGCAGAGTTTTGGGTTCGACCAGTTTGACCTTGGCGGATACGCCGAGCAGGTCCTTGATGTCCTTGGTCAGCCGTTTTTCCAGTTTTTGCAGCACGCGTACCTCGTCCGAGAACACCCTTTCGCTGACTTCCACCTGGACCTCAAGTGTATCGAGCGTGCCCTCGCGATCTACGACGAGCTGATAATGCGGCTCCAAGCCTTCAATGTTGAGCAACACACTTTCTATCTGGGAAGGATAAACGTTCACCCCCCGGATGATAAGCATGTCGTCGCTGCGTCCGGTGACGCGCTCCATCTTGACGAACGTCCGGCCGCAGCGGCACGGCTCGGGATGCAGGCAGGACATGTCCTTGGTGCGGTAGCGGATGAGCGGGAAGGCCTCCTTGGTGATGGTGGTGAAGACCAGCTCGCCGGGTTGGCCGTAGGGCACGGGATCGCCCGTGACCGGGTTGATGCACTCCACGATGAAGTTGTCCTCGAAGATATGCATGCCGTTCTTGGCCTCGGCGCATTCCATGGAAACGCCGGGGCCGATGATCTCGGACAGGCCGTAGATGTTCAAGGCCGTAATATTGAGCTTGTCCTCAATCTCCTGGCGCATGCGCTCGCTCCAGGGCTCGGCGCCCAGGATGCCCACGCGCAGCTTGAGAGCGCGCATGTCCACGCCCATGTCCTTCCCGGCCTCGGCCAGGAACAGGGCATATGAGGGGGTGCAGCAGATGGCCGTGGGACCGAAATCCTGCAGGATCACGATCTGCCGCTTGGTGCTGCCGCCGGACATAGGGATGACGCTGGCGCCCAGCTTTTCCGCGCCGTAGTGGGCGCCCAAGCCGCCGGTGAAGAGCCCGTAGCCGTAGGCGTTATGGATGATGTCGTTGCTGGTCAGACCTGCGGCGGCGAAACAGCGCGCCATGAGTTCGGCCCAGGTCTCGATGTCGCGTTTGGTATAGCCGACCACGGTGGCATTGCCGGTCGTGCCGGTGGAGGCATGCAGACGCACGACATTGTTCATGGGCACGGTGAAGAGCCCGAAGGGGTAGTTGTCGCGCAGATCCTGCTTGACCGTGAACGGCAAACGTCTCAAGTCATCCAGGCTTTTGATGTCCTCAGGCTTGACCTTGGCGTTATCAAAGGCCTTGCGATAGAAACTGACCGTGTGGTAGCAGCGGGCCGCCACCTGCTGGAGCCGCTTGAGCTGCAGGGCCTCCAGGGCCTCGCGCGGCAGCGTCTCGAACTCATAATTGAAAATCATGCCAACCTCCTATCTATCTTCGTTTTTTACATAGCAAAACCGGGTTAAAAGCAAGAGTGGCCTCAAACCCGATTCATCTCCCTGCCCCGGCGGAACCCCTTGATATTGATCTCACGGATCTTGTCCGGGATCATCTCGGTGAGGCATTCGATCCAGAGCTCTTCCGCAGGCTCCAAGTATGTGGACAGCACGCCTAAAAGTACGATATTGACCCCGCGGTTGTTGCCGATCTCACGCGCCAGGTCGCTGCCTTCAACTACCTGCACCTTCTCGGTCTTGCCCTGGATAATGGGCAGCACGTCCGGGTAGCTGTCCTTGCCGGCGATCACCGATGGCGGCGAGAGCCGGAAACGGTTGATGATCACGCGCGAGTCGCTGTTGAGGTAGTCCAGATAGCGCGCGGCCTCCAGCTCTTCGAACGAGAGCAGGATATCGCATTCGCCGTGGGGGATGATGGGCGAATGCACGATCTTATCAAAGCGCACGTGCGACATGACGCTGCCGCCCCGCTGGGCCATGCCGTGGATCTCGGACTTTTTCACATCCATCCCGGCGCGCATCATGACCTCGGAGAGGATATCCGAGGCCAGGATGATGCCCTGCCCTCCCACACCGGTCATCAGCACGTTCATTTTTCACCTCCGATGGCGCCGGCGGCGCAAATATCGCGGCAGATACCGCAGCCTACGCAGAGTTCGTTGATGCTCACCTTGTCATCCAGGGCCTCGATGGCCGGGCAGCCCAAAGTGATGCACACCTTGCACCCCGTGCATTTTTCTGCATCCACCCTCAAGCGTTTGCCGGAAACGGCCCGCGTTTTGAGCAGCACGCAAGGCGCCTGGGAGATGATCACGGCCGGAGCGGCCGTGGCCAGGGCCTCCTTTACCTTCTTGCGCGCCCCTTTGATGTCATAGGGGTCGATGGTCTTGACCCACTTGATACCCAAGGCCTTGACCAGCTCGGGCAGATTGATGTCGATCGTCTTCTCGCCCGCGATGGTGATACCCGTGCCGGGGTGGTTCTGCGCCCCGGTCATGGCCGTGGTGCGGTTGTCCAGGATGACGATCAGGGCCGCGCCGTTGTTGTAGGCCAGGTTCATGAGTCCGGTCAGGCCGGAATGGAAAAAGGTCGAGTCGCCGATCACGGCCGCCACCTTTTCCTTGCCTGCGCCGAAGACCTTGGACATGCCGTGCGCGTGGCTGATGCCGGCACCCATGCACAGGCAGGTGTCGATGGCATCCAGGGGCGGCAGGAACCCCAGGGTATAGCAGCCGATATCGCCGGCGATGAAGCACTTGTTCTTCTTCAAGGCCCAGAGCATGCCGCGGTGCGGGCAGCCGGGACACATGCTGGGCGGTCGGCCCGGCAGAGCCGGCGCCTTGTCCGTCGCAGCCTGCTTGCCCAGGATCGCTAAGCGCACGGCGTCCGGGCTGAGTTCGCCGCACAAGGGCAGGAGGCCCTTGCCCTTGCAGGCCAGTCCCAGCGATTTCACGTGCTCCTCGATGAAGGGATCGAGCTCTTCCACGACCCACAGGTCCTTGACCAGGGCGGCGAACTCCCTGATCATGTCGTCCGGGAAGGGGAAGGGGAACCCGAGCTTGAGGAAGGATGCTTCAGGGAGGGCCTCCCTGGCGTACTGGTAGGCGACGCCGGAGGCGATGATGCCGATGGACGGGTCGTTCATCTGCATCACGTTGAGCGGGCTTTCATTGGACAAGGCCTTCAGTCTGATCAGGCGCTCCTCGATTACGGGATGTCTCCGGCGCGCGTTGGCCGGCAGCATGACCCATTCGGCCGGGTGTCGCTCCAGGCTGGGCTCCCTCCCGGTGAGAGGATCGGAGAGCGTTACCACGCCCATGGAATGGGCGATGCGCGTGGTGGTGCGGAGCATCACCGGGGTGCCGTACTCCTCGCTGATGGCAAACGCCTCGGCCACGTAGTCCTTGGCCTCCTGGGAAGACGTCGGTTCCAAAAGCGGAATCTTGGCGAAACGCGCATAGTGCCGGTTGTCCTGTTCGTTCTGCGAGGAAAAGAGCTCAGGATCATCGGCGCTCACCAGTACGAGCCCGCCACGGATCAAGGTGTAGGGCAAGGTCATGAGCGGATCGGCCGCTACGTTCACACCCACGTGCTTCATGATCGCCATGGTGCGGGCCCCGGCGTAGGAAGCGCCGGAAACCACCTCGAGCGCCACCTTTTCGTTCGGCGCCCATTCCGCATAGATACAGGGATAATCCCGCGCGATCGTCTCCAGGATTTCGGTGCTTGGTGTCCCGGGATAGGCCGCCGCAAGCCTGACCCCGGCTTCGTACGCCCCGCGGGCGATGGCCTCGTTGCCGCTCAAAACCTTCTTCATGTCCACTCCTTAACGATAAATAAAAAAGGCCATGGCGTGACGCCCATGGCCTTTTATCTTCCTTGCGGTTAATCCGGCCTATGGGCAGCTACCCGGCCGAAAAAAGCAAAAGTAAAAGTAAAACTTCGTGAGAGTACCTTCTCGCATACCTGTATCTTCCCTATAACCTATCTAGCTGTCAAGCCTTTTCTTGATACGTATCGCGTCAGGCATGCCGCGCATCGTCCCAACTCATCAGGGCAAGCCGGGGTCTGCTGCATACGCTGAAAGGTGCAGATTAACTTCCCGTTAGGCGCATCAAGCCGGCGCGGCCATGAATTCACTTGCCCGCAGGAAATAGATGCAGTATACAAGTATTCATGAAAGCATACCCCAAATGGCGTGTCCGTTTCGGTTTCAAGATCGGCTGGCCCAGCATTATCCTGGGTAAGAAACTGGCCGGAATCCCGCTGCTGGGAAAGCTCATCAACCCGCTGTTCGCCCTGCCCCACAGCCAACTCACCTCCATACCCATCCATACCGTGGCCATCGGCGAGGAGGCCCGGACAGAAAACATGAGCCTGCCGATCCACCTGGTCGAGAAGCTGCTGCCCGAGGCTAGCCATATCATGCTCTTGGACGAGTGCATCTGCCGCGCGCACATGAACGTGGAACCGCGCTCCATCGGGTGCCTGGTGCTCGGCAGGTCGGCCCTGGATATCCACCCTTCCAACGGCCGGCTGGTCACGGTTCAGGAGGCCAAGGCCCACGTGCACCGTGCGGCCCAGGCCGGTCTGGTGGCCAACGTGGCGCATGTCTGGATCGATCCGGTGGGCTTCGGGGTGACATCTTTCCGCCAGATGCTGTTCGTCTGCTTCTGCGGACCCAATGCCTGTCTCTACACCGATTATCTGCACAAGCGCGTGCCCAATCTCGACAAATCCTACAGCCGGCTGCCCGGCCTGCGCACGGTGATCGACAACGAGAAATGCGATGGTTGCGCCCTGTGCGTGGATGAGTGCTTCGTCTCCTCCATCAGCATGGCGGGCGGCAAGGCCGTAATCAGCGAGGTCTGCAAGGCCTGCGGACGCTGCATCACGCATTGTCCGTCCAAGGCCATCTCGATTGCCATGGACAATGAGGACGCGGTCTTCCAGCAGCTGCTTACGCGCGTCAAGTCCGTGGCGGATATCTCCTAAAGCCCCATCCCGGGGATGAAGAATTGATCTTTGCGGTATTCCTTGGTATTTGGTATGTAGAAAACGTGTAATGCGATATCCCGCTTAGAGCGGTTCCCTGGTGACATCCTCGTCACGGCGGGTGAGGTAGGGCATGCAGATCAGACGCAGAAAGAGGGTCGTACTGGCTTTGGGCGCCGGCGGCGCCAGGGGTTTGGCGCACTTGGGTGTTTTGCGCGCCCTGAAGGAGGCCCGCATACCGGTCGACGCCGTGGCGGGCGTGTCCTTCGGCGCCATCATCGGGGCGCTGTACTGCCTCTACGGCGATGTCAATGCCCTGGAGAAACGCCTCAAGGAATACATGAACTCGCCCGACTTTCAGGAAACCAAGAAGGGCATGGCCTCGTTGGATGCCGATAAACCCAACTCTTTCCTGGAGAAGATCCAGGCCACCATCAAGAAGGGCTATTTCTACACCGTAGCCTTATCGCGCAAATCCCTGCTCACCCCGGAATCGTTCATCATGAACATCTACGGCCTGATGGGCGAGAGTTCCTTCGACGAACTCAAGATCCCTTTCAAGTGCCAGGCGGTCGATCTGGTCACGGGACAGCCGGTGGTGTTCAGCGAGGGCGACCTGTGCACCGCGGTGCAGGCCAGCAGCGCCGTGCCCGGTTTCTTCCCGCCCGTGCTCATGAAGGGCATGCTCATGGTCGACGGCGGGGTGGCCGAGATGATCCCCATCCACTTGGCCAAGACCTTCAAGCCCGACTACCTGATCGGCGTGGACGTGCGCAAACAGATCGAGCCGCTGACAGATCCTGACAAGGACCTCGGCCACAGCTTCGATGTCGTGTTCCGCAGCTACGACATCACCCGTGACTTCATGGACATCTACCTGGCCAGGGAGCTCGATACCGTCATCTGCCCGGACCTGGGCCCGCACAGCTGGTACGATTTCGAGCACTTCGAAAGCTATATCCAGCAGGGCTATGAAGCCGCCAAGGCCAAGATCCCGGAGCTCAAGCGCCGCATCTTCTGGCTGTATTCATAAACATTGTGCCGCCAACGGCGCGGGGGATGAACCTATTGTGATTTATTAAAATTCCGCCTGAAAAATTGTAATGCACCTTCAGGTTTGATTACTGATTATAGAAGTGAATCAGTCAGGGGCTTGCCTTTGGATTCTATCCCAATAACAGTAGCTGGCCTGGAGCTACGGTTATCATCTATACGGGTCGATGTTGACATTCACTGTCTTATGAGAGTATTTTTCAGTCAATATACCAGGAGTGAATCGAAGATGAAAAACTGCCGCTAACGGAACATATCCCTAAACCACAGACACGCGAGGAGAAGCCATAGGCTCTTCCTGAAAACCAGGCAGTCTGGTCGAGGGGATGTCTCAAAGCGGCTGTTTTAATCATTCGTACCATTCATCGCACCTGTTCACGGGCCGCTTTAGAAATCATCCCTTCCTACATTTGCCTGATTGATTCTTAAAAGGTGCGCACAATGACCTATAATTCTGTTTTACGTTTTGTGGACGTGGATTTTTCCTATGCCTCCATGACCGGCGAGCTCTTGAGCAAGGTAAATCTGCAATTCTCTACAGGATGGACAGGGATTGTCGGCCCTAATGGCGCCGGCAAGACCACCCTTCTTTTATTGGCTTGCGGAAAATTAAAGCCCGACCGTGGCCTCGTTGCGATACCTGATCTATCCTGTTATTGTCCACAGCGCACGGACGACCCTCCCGAAGAGGCGGCATCGCTCATGGCTGCCAGTGACAGGGATTCACTCATCCTTAAAGCCGATCTTGATCTGAAGCAGAAAGATCTGCTCCGCTGGGAGACATTGAGCCAAGGGGAGCGGAAACGTTTTCAGATCGCAGCAGCTCTCTACCGGCAGCCCGATCTGCTGGCTCTGGACGAGCCTACCAATCATTTGGATGCCGCCACACGCGATCTGCTTTTCAAGGCCCTGAAAAATTTCAGGGGGATCGGCCTGCTCGTCAGCCATGACCGGGAACTCCTGGACAATCTTTGCCGTGAATGCGTTTTTATCACCCCCCCTGTAGCTGTCCTGCGGCCTGGAAATTATTCTTCCGGAGCGGATCAGGCCCGGCTGGAAGAAGCCTCTGCGGTGAACAGACTCAATGTGGCGAAAGCCCGGCTGGACAGGGTCGAACGGGAATACGCCAGGCGCAAACATATGGCCGTAATATCGAGCCGAATGAAACCGAAAAAGCATCTTTCTCCAAAAGACCATGATGCCAAAGCAAAGGCGGATGGAGCCAGATTGACCGGTAAGGACGCCATTCAGGGAAAGCTGCAAAAGCAGTTGGACGGCCGCCTGCAGAAGGCACGGGAAGAGATCGGCAGAATCCCTATTAAAAAAGAGCATCCCATCGGAATCAGCGTCCTGGGCAATATCTGCCCCAAGGCATATATCCTGAACCTCCCTGCAGGAGATCTGCCATTGGGTGAACAGCGCCGGCTGATTCACCCGTACCTGAATATCTCCCCCCGGGATCGGATAGCTGTGACAGGCTCTAATGGATGCGGGAAAACGACTCTGGTCAGAACCATTTTCTCTTCTCTTTCCCTTCCAGAAGACAAGGTAACGTATCTGCCCCAGGAAGTGCCGATCGATGAATCCATACGGCTGATGAACGAATTGCGCGGTATGTCTGGCGAGAATTTGGGATGGGTGATGAACATCATAAGCCGCCTGGGCTCCAGACCCGAGCCCCTGCTTGAAAGCAAGCTGCCCAGCCCGGGCGAAACCCGGAAAATCATGCTTGCCCTGGGCTTGCTCAAAGAGCCGTGGCTGATTATGATGGACGAACCCACCAACCATCTCGACTTGATTTCCATTGAGTGTCTGGAAAGCGCTTTGGCAGACTGCCGGTGTGCTTTACTGTTGATCAGCCATGACCGGAGATTCCTGGAAGCGTTAACGCTGACTGCCTGGGAGATATCATCAACGGCAAACAACACCTATGCCTTGCATGTTACCGCAACAGGCGCTTCAATATGAATATTCTTCTCTCAGCTTGTGGATGGCACCGGCAAATTTTCGCAGGACAGCGAAAATTGTCGTGCCTTGTGCTCGCCTGAAGCGTGAATGGCTGGGAAACCCCGAGACAAAGCCGCAGGCTTACCAGTGCGGATTTATTCTTTGGTTGGGTTTGAATTGCTGGAACTACTCTGTTAAAATAACAACTTCGCAGGCATCCGAACAAAGCAGACAGGGGCGACACAATTCCGCAGGATAGTGGAATTGAACGCACCTTGCGTGCGCCCTTTGGGCGAGGTCTAGGGATGGACCGAGTCAATGGCATGCAACGTTCTGGCGCCTGCGCAGAAGGAGACAGTATGGTTGTTAAATCAATCGAGGCACAAGAGAGAAGTTTCTTAGGCGTCGACTTTGTCCTGCTCTCGCACGGACCCGAATCGATGGTAACCAAGATGCTTTACAAACACGGGGACAAGCCTCCGCTGCACAAGCATCCGAACGAGCAGAGCGGCTATGTGATCTCCGGACGCTATCGCATCATCATTGATGGCGTGGGGAAACAAATCGGGCCGGGCGATTCATACTCCATCCCCCGCGACGTGGAGCACAGCATTGAGATCATGGAGCCCGGCGAGGTGCTGGACTTCTTCTCTCCGCCCAGAAAGGACTATCTCTAGTATTCAACGTGCGGCTGAATAGTTGCAAGGAGATTGGCATGCCTGAGATGTTTGCGGAGTTGAGAGGGCAGATCAACAAGCTTGTCGATAACTGGGGTACCCGGCTGACGGATCTGCCCATGGCAGTGATCAGCGATCGCGGGAACGCCCAGAGCCGGACCATCCGGCAGATCCTCGGGCACCTGATCGATTCGGCCGCGAACAACCATCACCGGATCGTGCGGCTGCAATACAACGAGCATCTGGAGTTCCCTGATTACCGGCAGGACAACGACCGCTGGATAGCCATCCAGAACTATCAGGAGGAAGATTAGGACGGCCTGGTTTCCTTCTGGAAACTCTACAACCGGCACATGATCCACATCATCGGCAATGTCCGTGAAGACTGCCTTGATCATGCCTGGCGTGATTTTGAAGGGACCCAGGAGACGCTCAAGACCGTTATCGAAGGATATCTGTGGCATCTGAACCTGCACCTGAAAGAGATCGAAACGCTCATCAATGCATGAACCGCAAAATATGATACGTAGTGCCGAACCGGCTGATTTTCCTTCCATCCTGGAGTTGAACGCAGACTCCGTGCATTTCTTGAGTCCGCTTGACATCCAGAGCCTCGGACACCTGCACAAGCAGGCGGCATACCACAAGGTCATTGAGATTGACGGCCGCATCGCCGCGTTTCTTCTAGCCTTCCGGGAGGGCGCGGATTATGACAGCCCGAACTATGTCTGGTTCTCCCGGTGCTATGACTCGTTCTTGTATATCGACCGCGCGGTGGTGCATCAGGACCAGCGCAGAAAGGGCTACGGCGCGGCTTTATATAATGACCTCATCGGCTTTGCCGCCGGAACCGGAGTCAAGATCATCACCTGCGAGGTCGATATCCAACCACCCAACCAAGGTTCTCTGATCTTTCATGAAACCTATGGCTTCCGTGAAGTGGGGACGCAATGGCTATCTGGCGGCCGGAAGCAAGTCTCGCTCAGGGAGAAACGGCTTCCCACGCCTGGCGCCCGCTAACCGGCTGCGGCCGCGGATGATCGTTCCATGGACCGGTTATCACAATGGATACCGGGTAGCCTAAACCGGATTTCTTCCCAAGGCCCCCCCGCAGATACGCAAATAACAAGACCCCCAGCTTTCCGAAGGTGAATACACCACCAATTATGGCCTGATGATCGGTAACGGGTTGAAATGGTAAGGTTAGGGCAGTATATAACATGGAATGGACAAAGGGCTCACTATTTCCCGTGATGTTCCCTTGGACGATGCATCTCGGACACCACATGTCCACAACCGCAAAGCAGGCATAAAAGGAGGACCACAATGAGGAGTACGGTATTTCGTAATACGACTTTGGCGGCCGTGATAATCGCTTGCCTGGCGCTGAGAGCATTGGCCGTTGAGGCCCCGGTTCTGCAAATCCAGACCGCCAAACCCGGGGCCCGGGTGGAGATCGACCGGGTCATCGATGACGGCAAGGTGATCGTCAGCGTCGTCGATGAAGCGAAAAAACCGCTGTTCGGATTGGGTATCGCGGACTTTACCGTGTCACTCGGCGGCCGGGCGGCCACCGTGGTCGCTGCGCAGCCGCTGGCCGAAAGCCTGGACATTCCCCGGCACATCGTGCTGGTGCTGGACAATTCAGACTCGATGCGTCAGCGCAAGGCCGTCGAGGCCCTGCTGGCGGGCGTGGGCGAGGTGCTCAAGACCATCCGGCCGATCGACGACGTGCGCATCGTCGCCTTCACGAGTCCCAGTACGAAGACGGTAACCATGGGCGGACGCGCTTTGCATGTGCAGACCTTCAAGTCGAATCAGCCGGAAGCGTTGCAAGCCTTTGCGCAGAAGATCTACCGCGAAGGCATTACCGATACGACCGTGCTGTACGAAGGGATGTTGGCCGGCCTCGAGCTCATCCGTACGATGCCGGGCACTGAGCCGCGTTTCATGGTGGTCTTCTCTGACGGTCAAGACGTAAACAGCGCCTTCAAGCGCGAGGATGTCCTTAAGGCGTCCCAAGGGGTCGGACGTTTCAGCGCCTATGCCATCGATTACATGCCCGGCCCGCAGACCGACGCATTTCTGAGCGCGTTCGCCGCCGAAAACCGCGGGCAGGTCTTCAAGGCCTCCTCCGAGACAAACCTCGTCCCCATCTTCCAGAGCGTGGCCTCGAAGATGCAGTATTTCTACGTCGTCAGTTATGTGTTTCCGCTGACCGGCAAGCTGACAGTGGTCCCACAGAGCCTGACGATCGAGGAGATCAAGACCATCGATGCCTCGCCCATGCTCGGCCAGATCTTCTTCGCGGAAGACTCCAGCGAGATCCCGGCCGCGTATGTACGCTTCGCCTCAGCGGCTGAGACAGCCGGGTTCGATGAGCAGAAGTTCCGCGAAACGCTCGAAAAGTACTACCAGGTTCTCAATATCGTGGGCAAAAGGCTGACCGATAAACCTGAGGCCACGCTCACCTTGGTGGGGTGCAATGCCGGCACCGGCAAGGAAAAAGGCGCCAAAAAGCTTTCCGTCCAGCGCGCCGAGGCGGTGAGGAATTATCTGCAGACGGTCTGGAACATAGCGCCCGAGCGCCTGCAGATCGAGGCCCGCAACCTTCCAGCCATGCCGAGCACCAGCCGGCTCAAGGAGGGGCAGGCGGAGAACCGGCGGGTGGAAATCCGTGCCTCGGATCCGTTGATCCTGGCCCCGATCAGAAGTGTGTATCTGGGGAACCGGATCGATACATCAACGCTGAAGGTGCAGCCCAGCGAGCTCAAACCGGGCGAAATCGCCGGCTGGAAGGTTACCGCCGCCAACACCGCCGGCACCCTGGCCGAACTGGAAGGCAAGGGCGCGCCTACGCGGGAACTGCAGCTTCCGCTGCCGACCAAGGACCTTCCGGCGCTGGCCGCCGGGGGCGACATCGCGGTGAAGATGGAGCTAAAGGGCACCAAGGGGCAGGATCTGGCGCTTTCCGCGGACCCGGTCAAGGTCGCCTTCATCCAGACCAGTCAGCGCCTTGCGCAGAAGCAGGATCTGAAGGTGCAGGAGAAATACGCCCTGATCCTGTTCGATTTCGACAAGGATACGATTGACGCACGCAACCAGGCCATCGTCGACAAAGTCGCGGCCCGCATCCAGGAGCTGCCCCAGGCCGAGGTCGAGATCGTCGGCCACACCGACAACATCGGTAAAGAAGCTTACAATATCAAACTCTCCCAACGCCGGGCCATGGCGGTCTACAAGCTGCTTTCAGCCGCCTACGGCCAGAACGCCGGGGAACGCATCCGCTATGCGGGTGTGGGCCCGAATACCCCGCTCTACGACAACACGACCCCGGAGGCCCGGTCCTTCAACCGCACCGTGACCATCACGCTGGAATATCTGAGCGCGGAGTAGCGTATCGAATCGCAACCGGCATGAGAGCGCACGGTTGAGCAATGGGCAGGGGTACGTATAAAATCTGTACGCTTGTGGGCCTGTGTACCATATGTCTGCACGGCGAGAAAGCCGGGGGTCTTGTTTGTTTGCATGTATTTGCACGCGACGCAAAATTCAAGACCCCCATGTTTTCTTTCTCTGAGAGATGCCCAGAAATTAGATGATGTAAGGACCGCTCTGCAAAAAAGCGATCTGAAGGCCGCAAGCCGCATTGCACGTGTATATACACTCACCCCGGTAGCATTGTAATAATGCCAGGGAATACGTAGAGATAGATGGTCGGGACATTCATATATCACTCACACACGGGCAAGACTCCGTCTTCGCCCGTGCCACCCATGATAGCAGAGTGGTCTGAATATCTATCATGGCCACCCGCCGCTGATGCATCCCAAATCTGAGGAAATGAAATGAGCAGAACAACCAGGAGTCAGTCAAGTCTAACAGACAAAGAGACAATCACCATCTTTGTTGATTACTTGGCCCGTAATGGAAACCCCGGGCTTATAGTAGACGCTTGGCCTGACAAAGAGAACAGACAATCATCAGATATTGATGCCATTGCAGGACCTTATGCTATCGAGCACAGCAGTGTTGATACAGTGGCAAACCAGCGAAGGGACTCAGCCTGGTTCTTGAAAGTAGTTGAAGGTTTTGAGAATGAGTTGAGTTGTAAACTAACGTTTAGGCTTATCCTAACACTTCCTTATGAAGGCGTTCAACGTGGTCAGGACTGGTCGAAGATCAGAAGCGCATTGCGAGAATGGATACTGAATGAAAGCCCGAGGCTTGCTATTGGTTCCCACGCTGTAAATGATATTTCCCAAATCTCTTTCGATTTTCACGCCACAAAGAGAAAGAGTGATCGTCCTGGCTTGCTGTTTCTCCGTTTTGCGCCTGACATGAAGATGCTTCCTTGTCGGCTTAGAGAACAACTTGATCCAAAAGCAGCTAAGCTCTCTCCTTATAGAGAAGAAGGCAAGGTCACAATACTTCTTGTAGAGTCCAATGATATCGCGCTGATGAACGATTCAATAATGTGGGATGGCTTGAGACAAGCGTACCCTACCGGCTTGCCCAGCGGGGTTGACCAAATATGGTTTGCAGATACCTCTATTCGAGAGGAGGTTTTCTTTACGGACATGACCACGGCAGTGGCTAGATAACCACTGCATGAACAGGATCGGCAAGAAAGGACTCTCTCCACCCGGTTTTGCTGGTATTCTCACTAAAACTCAGAAAACCGCCGACATCAGAACAAAACAGATCTAGGAGCGACGATGTCGTGGGGTGAGGTGTATAGGTAATACTCCGCAACCCCACGGCGAGGAGCGACAACGAGCTGTAAAGTTCTGATGCCGGCGGAGAAAAGCTAATGCGCTGACAATCCCCCGTCCACCGGGAACACCCCGCCCGTAATGTAGTCCGACGCCTTGGATGCCAGGAACACGGCCAGGCCCTTGATCTCGTTCTCTTCGCCGTACATGTTGAGCGGGATGGCGGCCAGGGTCAGGTCCAGGATGGCCTTCATCTCGGGCTTGAAGACGTACGCCATCATGTCGGTCTTGAAGAAGCCCGGCGCGATGCAGTTGACATAGATCTTGTAGCGCGCCAGCTTGATGGCCAGGTTTTTGGTCAGGATCTCCACGGCGGCCTTGGAGGGGTTATAGGCCACGGCCGGGTGCGCCTCTTCGTTGGAGCCGCGCGAGCCGTAGATGGAGGAGACGTTGATCATCTTGCCGCCGCCCTTTTCCTTCATGATGCGTGCCACCTGCTGCGACAGGATCCACACGCCCCTGACGTTGACCTCGAAAATTTTATCCCATCTCTCAAGCGGGAAGTCCAGGGTGGGCGCGCCCCAGGTGAGTCCGGCGTTGTTGACCAGGATATCGATGGTGCCGAACGTATCCATGGTGGCCTTGACCAGGTTGTCGATATCCTCCTTCTTGGCCATGTCGCACTGCACGGCCAGGGTCTTGACGCCCAGCTTGGCGAGCTCTTCAGCCTCTTTCTCGCAGTTGGCCAGCTTGCGCGAGGCCAGGACCACATTAGCGCCTACCTCGGCCAGACCGGTAGCCATGAATTGGCCGATGCCCCTGCCGCCGCCGGTGACGATGGCGACCTTGCCCTTCAGATCGAACAAATCCTTTACGTGCATGGGTAACTCCTTATGATATATATTTCGTTTGTGTTTCTTTTCATGCTTTTTCATCCAGCAGAAGCTTGAAGTTCCTGGTGGCCTCATCCTCCACGGTGGCGTGCAGCGATTCTCCATGGCTGTCCATGGTCACCAAAGCCGGCAGGTCTTGAACCTCAAGCACCCACATGGCCTCGGGCTGTCCGAAGCGCTCCAGGAGATGCACCTCCTTGACGGCCGTGATGCATCGCGCCAGGTATTGGGCCGCGCCGCCGGTGACATGCAGGTAGACGCAGCCATGCGCCTGCATGGCTTCAAGCGTGGCCGGTCCCATGCCGCCTTTGCCCATGACGGCGCCTATCCGCAAGCGCTCGATAACTTTGGCTTGATAGGGTTCTTCGCGCATGGAGGTCGTAGGGCCGGCCGCGGTGATCTTCCAGCCCTGGGCGTCCTTGACCGCTACCGGACCACAGTGATAGAGCACCATGCCGGTCAGATCGATCGGGGGCTCAGCGCCAGAGGCCAGATATGTATGCACCTGGTCGCGGCCGGTGACGATCACACCGCTGACGAGCACACGATCGCCGGACTTCAAGCCACGGACGGTTTGTTCATCCAGGGGGGAGCAGATGCGTTTCACAGCCATGCGGCAATCCTCCCTGAAGCGTCAAGCTCCACGGCATAGCGCCGGGTGGCCCAGCACGAATAACTGATGCTCACGAAATAGCTGGCCGGGTGGCGGCCGGCGGCAATGACCTTGACGCCCAGAACCGTGGTCTTGCCGCTTAAGCCCATGGGGCCGATGCCCAGCCGGTTGGCCTGGACGCGGATATCCTCTTCCAACTTGGCCAAGGCCGGTTCCGTATTGACGTCCGGGAGCTTGCGGAAGAGCTGCTCCTTGGCCAGGTAATAGCCCGAGGCCCGGTCCCCGCCGATGCACAGACCTAAGATGCCCGGGGCGCAGCCCTTGCCCTGGGCTTTGTTCACGGCATCCAGCACGCAGCGCCTAACGCCGTCGAAATCGCGCCCGGCGCCAAGCTCCTTGCAGGGCAGGCTGTACTGCGCGCTCATGTTTTCCGATCCTCCGCCCTTGAGCATCAACTTGATCGTGGTGGGCCCCGTTCCCGGCCGGCAATGGATCTGGGGCACGAAGGCGCCGCGGTTCGTGCCGGTGTTCTTTTCCGTCAGGGGATCGACGCAGTTCTGGCGCAGAATGCCGTGATCGGTCAAGGATTCCGCGGCCTGGACAAGGGCCTCCTCGATGGCGTAGAACGCAACGCCCGGTCGCCCCTCGATGACGGCCAGCAGCGCACCCGTGTCCTGGCAGATCGGCAGGGACTGAGCGCGGGAAAGGCCGGCGCTTTCGCGGATGATGGACAGGGTCTCCCGGGCAATGGCATCCTCCTCGCTGCTCCAGGCCGCGTCCAGGGCACTTACGACATCCTGGGGCAGTTCGGTGCAGGTCTTCTTGAGGAGCGCCAACATGCTCGCCTGCAACAATCCGGTGTCCATGCGCGGTAATGTAACATAACGACCCCGGCTTTTCCAGGCAGAAACCTCTGGGAACCAGTGGCAAACCTTATGCCTCTTGAATGGTCAAGCTCCATCAAGAGGACAAGCAATCTTCATGCGTTACTGTTCGACACAATACAACCTGTTCCAGTCGTCGCAATCTCGCCATCCCCATTCGGTCCAGCACCCGCCGAAATTGGATTCGGGAGCCATCGTGGATCCGCACATGCCACCCCACCATACATCCCCGCTGGTCCAATCGTTGCAAAACTTCAGGTAAGAATGTTTCATGCCGGAGCCGTCGGTTCCCGTCCACACCAGATTGAATTGCTTGGGGGCGTATTCCCCGGTCTCATCATAGTTCATGATATCGTTACATTGCAGGGCCCCACCGGTCAATTCAGTCCAATTCGCCGCGATCGGTTTTCCCTTTCTATTGACATAGGGTAGATCGGAATGGGACAACCGGGCCGATGCATTCGTCTTGGAATCCGAAAGCCACGCCTTGTACGTTCCAGACAAGTTTCCCCACTTCTCGGCATGCTGCTGGCATATGCAATCCGCCGCCTCCAGTCCGCTCACGCCTGAGCACTCCGTCATCCATTCCGACAAGTTGCCCGTATCTATGGTGCTGGTTACAAAAATAATCTTGGCATTGGAATAACTTGAAGGATAATTGGGCGTGCTTTCCTCTTTTGCCTCGTCTCCTTCACCGCCGTCGCTGCCGCCGTCGTCGCACGAAATCAGTGCCAGAGCCAGGAACAATGCAACCACCCAAAATGCGAACCCCCACCTTGTGCTGCTATGCATGCGATCCATTCCACCCCTCCCTTGTTTTCTTTCATCAATCTCGCAACCTGAATGCCGTCACCCCGTCGCGCGATAATGCAATAAAAAAGTACGTCATACCGTGAGCAGGAAGGATCGACAGTGATCATAATCCCCTCCATAATTCAAGCGGGTCAATACCATTGCAACTCACTATACGCACGCTACTCAAGCCGACATGCTTGGCGGTCCTGGCTTGAAAACCTTTCCCTTCAACCACGATGCGACTAACCCAGAAAGATAATACCGACCCATGCCAAGTCAATGGACCTTAGGCGACAACATACAGCGCCGGCCCTTGACATGTCCGCGACCGATCTTATTTAGATCATCAAGACCACAAGCGTAATGCGGTGCAGCGCCTTTCCCAGGGGAAAAAACAGAAATGATGAAGCCATAAGGGTAGTGTACATGGAAGCGGCGAACAAAGGCACGATCGTAACGGTGCACGGCAGCGTCATCGACGCGCACTTTCCCGCCAAACTGCCAGCCATCTTCTCCGTGCTCAAGGCCGGCGACAACCAGGAAATCACCATCGAGGTCAATACCCACCTGAACGCCGGCACGGTGCGGGGCGTGGCCCTGACCCCCACCCAGGGTCTGGCGCGCGGCTCCGAAATCATCGATTTCGGCCTGCCCTTGCGGGTGCCGGTCGGCAAGGCCTGTCTGGGACGGGTCATGAACGTCTTCGGAGAGCCGATCGACTTCAAGGGCGAGATCCCGGGCGAGCTGCGTTCCATCCACCAGAAGCCCGTGCCCTTGATCCAGCAGTCCACGGTCTCGGAGATCTTCGCCACCGGCATCAAGGCCATCGATGTCCTGGCTCCCCTGGAACGCGGCGGCAAGGCCGGTCTTTTCGGCGGCGCCGGCGTGGGCAAGACCGTGCTCATCACCGAGATGATCCACAACACGGTCAAGGGCCACGCCGGGGTGAGCATCTTCTGCGGCATCGGCGAACGCTGCCGCGAGGGCGAGGAGCTCTACCGCGACATGCTTTCCGCGGGCGTGCTGGGCAACACCGTCATGGTCTTCGGCCAGATGAACGAGCCCCCCGGCGCGCGCTTCCGCGTGGGACACGCCGCGCTGACCATCGCCGAATACTTTCGGGACGATGAGCGCCAGGACGTGCTTTTGATGATGGACAACATATTCCGCTTCATCCAGGCCGGCATGGAGGTTTCGGGGCTCATGGGCCAGCTTCCCTCGCGGCTGGGCTACCAGCCGACTTTGGGCACGGAGCTAGCCGAGCTGGAGGAGCGCATCAGCACGACGGTCAATGGCGCCATCACCTCCATCCAGGCCGTGTATGTCCCGGCCGACGACTTTACCGATCCATCCGCCTCGCACACCTTCGGACACCTCTCGGCCACCATCGTGCTGTCGCGCAAGCGCGCCAGTGAAGGGCTCTACCCGGCCATCGACCTCCTGCAGTCCGGCTCCAAGATGCTCATGCCCCAGACCGCGGGCCAGCGCCATTACCGGGTAGCCCAGGAGATCCGGCGCACGCTCAACATCTACGAGGACTTGAAGGACATCATCGCCATGCTGGGCATCGCCGAGCTCTCACGCGAGGACCAGCGCATCGTCTACCGCGCGCGCCGGTTGGAGCGTTTCTTCACCCAGCCCTTCTTCACCACCGAACAGTTTACCGGGCTTACAGGCCGCATGGTATCGCTCGAAAACGCCCTGACCGGCTGCGAGCGCATCTTGAACGACGAGTACGCGGACTATCCCGAGTCGAGCCTGTACATGATCGGCGATATCGACGAGGCCTTTAAGAATGAACTTTAAGATCCTTTTGCCCAGCGAGGTGTTCATGGACCAGACGGTTGACAAGGTCGTGGCCGAGGCCCTCAACGGCTCCTTCTGCCTGCTGCCGAACCATATCGATTTCGTGGCCGCCTTGGCGCCCAGCATTATGTCGGTCGTGGCCGAAGGCGGAGAAGAAATCTTCCTGGCCGTGGACGCCGGCATCCTGGTGAAGAAGGGGCCCGATGTCATGGTTTCGGCCCGCAGCGCCGTTCGGGCGCCGGACCTGGAGGGACTGGAGCAGGTGGTAGAGGAGCAGTACAAGGTCATCGACGACAAGGAGAAGGCCGCCCGCACGGCCTCGGCCAAGCTGGAGGCCGACCTCGTGCGGCGCTTCATGGAGCTCAGGGAGCATGGATAAGGACCCGCAGCGGCTATCGCGCGATCGCAGACGAGCCATCCTGCGCAAGTTTACGCGCGAGGTGGAGCGCAAAGGCGCGCTGAAGATCCGCGGCCGCCAGGAGCAGGACCAGACCGTCTGGTTCGGCCTGGGCATGTTCGGCATCGTGGGCTGGTCCGTGGCCATCCCCACGTTGCTTGGCATCGCGCTGGGGATCTGGATCGATGCGCACTGGCCCAGCCAGTATTCCTGGACCTTGATGCTCCTGATCGCCGGTCTGTTGATAGGCTGCGCCAATGCCTGGTATTGGGTCAGAAAGGGGGGCTACAGCAAATGACGTCCGGCGGAGGACATGCATGCACGGTTGGCTGATCCTGAGCGTGGCGTTCCTGGCCGGCATGGCCTTAGGCCTCTTCTATTTCGAGGCCCTGTGGCTGACGGTCAAGCGCATGAGTGCGCATCCCCGGCCGCACCGGTTGCTGTTCGAGAGCCTGATCGTGCGTCTGGCCGTGGCGCTGACCGGCTTTTACTTCGTCATGGCCGGAAGCTGGGAGCGGCTGGCGGCCTGTCTGGCGGGCTTTTTCATCATGCGAGCCGTCATCTCCCGGAGAGTGAAGCGCGCCGCGGAAGGCGCCGCCGCTTAAGGACAAGCGCATGGAGATCCTGCAACCCAACCAGATCAGCCCCGACCAGATCCTCATCTGGCGGTGGTGGTTCATCACGGTCAACGCCACCATGCTCTACACCTGGCTCATCATGCTCATCCTGGTGGGCGGTTCCTGGCTGATTACCCGCAGGGTCAGCTCGGAAATCCGCATCTCGCGCTGGCAAAATTTCCTAGAGTCCGTAGTGACTATCCTGAGGGACCAGATCCGCGAGGTCAGCCAGGATGAACCGGATAAGTACCTGGCCTATATCGGCTCGCTCTTCCTGTTCATCGGCCTGTCCAACCTGCTGACCATCGTGCCGGGTTACGTGGCGCCCACGGCCTCGCTGACCACCACCGCGGCCCTGGCCATCAGCGTCTTCTTCGCCGTGCCCCTGTACGGCATCACCAAACAGGGATTGAAAAGGTACTTCAAGGAATACTTCCAGCCCACCTTCATCTTCTTCCCGTTCCACATCATGGGCGAGATCTCGCGCACTTTGGCCCTGGCCATCCGGCTCTTCGGCAACATCATGAGCCACGACAAGGTGATCGGCATCCTCCTGGCGGTCACCCCGCTCTTTTTCCCCATTATCATGCAGGCCTTAGGGCTCCTGATCGGGCTCGTTCAGGCCTATATCTTCGCCATCCTGGCCATGGTGTATATCGCCTCGGCCTCGCAGACGCACGAGAGGGCACATGAGTAAGACCGGCATGATCAAATATATCCGTGAAAGGAAGGAATGATATGGACAGCGTAACCTTGATTGCAATGGCCTCCATCATCGGCGCGGGACTCACCATGGCTATCGGCTCTATCGGTCCTGCCCTGGGCGAAGGCCGTGCGGTACAGCAGGCCCTGAGCGCCATCGCCCAGCAGCCGGACGAACGCAATACCCTGCAGCGCACCCTGTACGTGTCTCTGGCCATGATCGAATCCATCGCCATCTACTGCTTCGTGATCTCCATGATCCTCATCTTCGCCAATCCGTTCTGGGCCCACGTAATCGCGAAATAGCACCTGAGGAGCGCGGCATATGCATATCGACTGGTTCGTGCTCTTCGCCCAGATCGTCAACTTCCTGATCCTGGTCTTCCTGCTCAAGTATTTCCTCTACGGACGCATCTTAAGCGCGATGGATGCCCGCCAGGCCAAGATCGAAGCGAGCTATGCCGAGGCCAGGGATCAGCAGGACAAGGCCAGGCAGGAGGCCCAAGACTACCAGTCGAAGACCAGCTCCTTGGAGGCGCAGCGGGAAGAGCTGCTCTCCCAGGCCCGCGAGGCGGCGGAAAAGACCAGGCATGATCTCCAGGAGAAGGCACGCGCCGATATCGATGCACTGAAGAACCGCTGGCACGATACCTTGAACCGCGAGAAGTTAAGCTTTCTCGAAGATCTCAGGCGGCGGGCCGGATCGCAGGTCTATGACACCATCCGCCGCGTCATGCATGACCTGGCCGATGCCGAGCTCGAGGAACGCGTGCTGGGCGTCATGCTCAGGCGGCTTCAGGAATCCGACGCCGAGCGTCTCAAGGCCATCCGTGACAACCTGGCCCAGGCCGACGCCCAGACGGGCGTCATCGTGCGCTCCAGCTTCGCGCTGAGCGAGGATCAGCAGGAGCGCATCATCGCCGCGCTGGAAGACTACGCCCCGCCCGAGACCCCCATCCGGTTCGAGAGCACGCCCGAGATCATCACCGGCATCGAGGTGCTGGTGCACGGACACAAGGTCTCCTGGAGCGTGGGCGACTATCTCCTGGCCCTCGAAGAGTCCTTCCAGCAGGCCCTGAAGGAAGAGATCGCCCAGCCGGTGCTGTCATGAACAAAGGAGAAAGGCATGAAACGCGTCAGCGATGAAGGGGCCCTGCACGGGGTTCTGGCAGATACCTTCCAGCGGATGAATACCGTGCTGGCCGATCACAAGGCCGAGCTCAAGGCCGAGGAGGTCGGCATCGTGACCTATGTGGGCGCCGGCATCGCCCGGGTAAGCGGCATGTCCAGCGTACGATCCGAGGAGCTCGTGCGCTTCCCCGGCGACCTCTACGGCCTGGTCTTCAACGTTGACCCCGGTGAGATCGGCGTCATCATGCTCGACGCCAGCGAGAGCGTCCGCGCCGGCGCCGAGGTGCATCGCACGGGCCGCGTGCTGGATACCCCGGTGGGGGAAGCTCTGCTGGGCCGGGTCGTCGACGCCATCGGTCGGCCGCTGGACGGCCTGGGCGATATCCATGCCACCGAACGCCTTCCCGTGGAACGCGAGGCCCCGCCCATCATGCACCGCGATCCCGTGACCGTACCGCTGCAGACCGGGTTGAAGGCCATTGACGCCCTGATCCCCATCGGCCGGGGGCAGCGCGAGCTGATCCTGGGCGACCGCCAGACCGGCAAGACCGCCATCGCCCTGGACACCATCATCAACCAGCACGACAAGGACGTGCTCTGCATCTACTGCGCGGTGGGCAAGCAGAGCGCGGACGTGGCCAAGTCCATCGCCGTGCTGAAGGAGTATAACGCCCTGGCCTATAGCGTCGTAGTGGTGGCCGCGGGCGAGGAGCCGCCGGGGTTGCAGTTCACCGCGCCCTATGCCGCCACCTCCATCGGTGAATACTTCATGGCCAAGGGCCGCGACGTGCTGATCGTCTACGACGACCTGACCCGCCACGCGCGGGCCTACCGCGAGCTCTCGCTCCTCCTTCGGCGTCCGCCCGGCCGCGAGGCCTTCCCGGGGGATATCTTCTACATCCACTCGCGCCTGCTCGAACGTTCCACCCACCTGCGCAAGGATTACGGCGGCGGGTCGCTCACGGCCCTGCCCGTCATCGAGACCGAGGCCCAGGACATCTCGTCCTATATCCCCACCAACCTCATCTCCATCACCGACGGCCAGATCTACCTGTCGCCGGGCCTGTTCCAGAAAGGCATCCTGCCGCCAGTCGACGTGGGCAAGAGCGTGTCGCGCGTGGGCGGCAAGGCCCAGTTGCAGGCATACCGGGCCGTGGCCGGCGACCTGCGCATCTCCTATTCACAGTTCGAAGAGCTGGAGAGCTTCTCGCGCTTCGGAACCCGGCTGGACGAGGCCACCAAGCGCACCCTGGAACGCGGCTGGCGCGTGCGCGAGATCCTCAAGCAGCCGCAGTTCAAACCCATCCCGGTCTCCGAGCAGATCGCCGCCTTGCTGGCCGTCACCGGCGGCGCGCTCGACCATATCCCGGTGGCCGAGATCGGCGCGGCCGAGCAGACCGTGCGCTCGGGCGTCAAGGAAAACCTCGCAGACTTGTGCCGCAGGATCGAGACAGGTGAGAAGGTCAGCATGGAAGACCACAACACGCTCCTGGCGGCGGCCCAGAGAGCCGTCGGAACCCCTGGAGAAGGACCGGATGCAGACGATTGAGTCGTTGAAGCGCAAGATCAAGAGCACCACCGACCTGTTGGGCGTGGTCAAGACCATGAAAGCCCTGGCGGCCGTGAGCATCCGCCAGTATCAGCGCGCGGTCGAATCGCTCATGGACTATGCCGGCACGGTCGAAATGGGTTTGCAGATCGTGCTCAAGGATCAGCCCGATCCGCCCGTCAAGGTCCGCGGCGGTTCCCCCGGCCGCATGGGCGCTATAGTCTTCGGCTCCGACCAAGGATTGTGCGGGCAGCTCAACGCGCTGATCGCCACCCACGCCCTGGAGGAGATGGACCGGCTGGGCGTTCCAAAGGAAAACCGCACCGTGCTGAGCGTGGGCGAACGTGTGCGCGATTTTATCACGGACGCCGGCATCACGGTTAAGGAAGGGCTCTCCACCCCCGGCTCCACGGCCGGGATCACCCCGGCCGTGCAGGAACTGATCATGATCCTGGAAGAGTGGCACTTCCGGGGACAGATCGAGCACATCTACCTGTACTACAACCACTACGTCTCGGGCGCCACCTACAAACCAAGCACCCTCCATCTGCTGCCGGTCGACCATGCCTGGCTCAAGAACCTGAAATCGAAGAAATGGGAATCGCGCACCTTGCCCCTCTACACCATGCATTTCGATACCCTGTTCCTGGCGTTGATCCGCGAATACCTATTCGTCTCGCTTTTCCGCGCCTTTGCCGAGTCCCTGGCCAGCGAGAACGCCAGCCGGTTGGCCGCCATGCAGAACGCCGAGAAGAACATCGAGGAACGCCTGGAGGAGATCTATCTCCAGTTCCATCGCCAGCGCCAGATGACCATCACCGAGGAACTCCTGGACATCGTGGCCGGCTACGAGGTGCTCAAGGGGCACTAGGTCAGCTCTTCTCTTGAGAAGCAGCATGCGTTCCTATCCCGGAACTTCGATATAGGAGTTTGTCAAGCGCCGGGAGGTAGATCACCGGCGCCCGGCTTCAGCTTAGCCGGCGTTGCGCAGGGCCTCGATGCGGCGATCCAGGGCGGGGTGGGTGGCGAAGAGCGCGGCAAAGCGGCTGGTCTTACCAGAGATCTTGAGGGTGTCCAGTGACGCGGCACGGTTGTCGATAGGCTCGAAATTGCGCTTGAGGTTCTCCAAGGCCGCGATCATCCGTTCCTTGCCCGCCAGGTTGGCCCCGCCGCTGTCGGCCCTGAACTCGCGCGCCCGTGAGAAGGAAGCCACCACGATCGAGCCCAGGATGCTGAAGAGGATGTCCAGCGCGATGGTCAGGACGATGCGCACGATATAGGCCAGATCCTCCTTGACGCTCAAGCTCACGAAGTAGCTGATGATGCGCGAGAGGAACATGGCAAAGGCATTGACCACGCCAGCGATCAGGGTCATGGTAATCATGTCGCCGTTGGCGATGTGGCTGATCTCATGCGCCAGGACGCCCTCCAACTCGTCGCGGTTCATGCGATTTAAGAGACCTGAGGATACGGCCACCAGGCTGCGCTTCTTCGTGGGCCCGGTCGCGAAGGCGTTCATCTCGGGCGACTCGTAAATACCCACCTCCGGCATGGGCAGCCCGGCCCTCTGGCACAAACCCGCCACCATCATGACGAGCGGATGGTCCGCATGCGGGTCAAGGACCTTTACGCCCATAAAGCGCTTGGCCATGAAGCGTGACATGGCCAGCGAGATGAAGGCCCCGGCCATGCCCCACACGCCGCAGAAGACAGCCAGGTTGACCCAGTTAATCCCGTATGGGGTCAGGTATCGGCCCACACCCAAGATATTGATGATTACTGAAACGGTGACCATCACCATGACATTGGTGAGGATAAAGAGCAGGATTCTCTTCGACATGATTTGCCTCCTTGTTTTTTTGTTTAGAGACCGGACGTCGTCTTTCGTTTCTGCCAGTAGATATAACCCGCCAGGACAAAGGACATAACGACTACCAGGGCGACGACGGTATGTTTGTAGTACAACTTCACCAAGTCCATGTTATTGCCCACGATATACCCGATATAGGCCAGAATGGTGACCCAGATAAACGATCCGACCACGGTGAAGAGGCTGAACCGGAAGAGGTCCATGCGCGAAAGCCCGGCCGGCAGCGAGATGAGATGCCTGACCACGATGATCAGACGGCCGGTGAAGGTGCTGATCTCACCGTGGCGCAAAAAAAAGGTTTCCACCTTGGCAAACTTCTCGGGCGGTATCAGAAAGTACTTCCCATACTTCAGGATCCAGGGCCGTCCCAGATAGTAGGCTATGGTATAATTGAACAGGGCCCCGATCAGGCTGCCCAGGGTCGAGAAGAAGATCACCAGGCCGATATGCATCCGCCCCTGCGAGGCCAGGTAGCCGGCCGGCGGGACCACCAGCTCGCTCGGTATGGGAAAGAGCGAGCTTTCCATGGCCATGAGGAGCAGAATCCCCACGTAACCCATGTCGCCGATGACCTTGACCAGCCATAGGACCAACGCTTCCATGCATCAGTTTCCTTGCGGAGCGTAGCGCGCGAGCTGCGCGATAAATTTTCCGGCCTCCTCGGGAATCACACCGGCCTGGCCCTTGAAAAGCGCATCCGTGTTGACATCCCGGCCGTAGAAGGCGTTGTTGGCCTCGATATCCACCTGGATGGCCGCGCCCTGAAGCGCAACCCCGGCAAAGAGCCCGCGCGAGCGCGAATAGGAGTAGATCTCGGCCTTGAGGGCGATATCGGTGGCGGCCGCGGCCGAGCGACCCACGGGACCGGCGGCCACCGCGGCATCCGCGCCCAGGGTGAACTTGCCGAGACGAATGGCGTCTATGCTGCGGGGGCTCTTGAAGACCAGAATGACATCCGTGGATTGCGCCCCGAACTGATACCCGAAGCTGCCGGCAGTGAGCGTAATAAAGACCGGCGCACTGAAAGCCCCGCCCTCGGTCCGCACGGACATGACGCCTCTGCCGAAGCTGCCGCCGACAAAGAAGCCGGCTTTGATTACGCCCGGGATGACGGCGATGCCGCGCGCGTCGGACAAAAGCGCCGGAGGAATCTGCTGCTCGGGTATGGACATGATCCGATCGAGAACCTCGGCGGCATCGCGCAACTTGATGGATTCGCGGCTTTCGGCGGCCAGCGTTGCAGGCGCCAGCACCAAGAGCACCAGTACGATGAGCAGTCGCGGCATATTTCTCTCCCTCCCTTAAGGAACTTCCTTGTATTCTGGCATGACTGACTGATAAATACAACGGCAATCGCACGCCCCGCAAGACCCCTCGTTTACCTCTGCTGCGGCATGGTGCCCGGCCTGCCGTGAGTACCTGTCGGCCTTGACAGATGGGTTGAGCAAGGTTATTTATTAAGTTATCAGCAGACGTGAGCGATCGAACATCCGGAGCGACAACAATAACCAGCGTCGAATATTGAACTATATAAGGGAGGTTTGTATATGTGGAAGGAGTTCAAGGAATTTGCTGTCAAAGGCAATGCCGTGGACATGGCCGTAGGCATCATCATCGGGGCGGCCTTCGGCGCCATTGTCAAATCCCTGGTTGATGACGTAATTATGCCGCCCATCGGACTTTTACTGGGCAATGTGGACTTCAAGGACCTGTTCATTGTGCTCAAGGAGGGCACGACGCTGGGACCGTACCTGTCGCTGGCCCAGGCTAAGGCCGCGGCGGCCGTCACCCTCAACTACGGATTGTTTCTCAATATGGTGATCTCCTTCCTGATCGTGTCGTTCGCCGTGTTCCTGCTGATCAAGGGCATCAATAAGCTCAAAAAGGAAGATAAGGAAGCCGAGCCCAAAAGCAAGGATTGCCCTTACTGCCTGTCGTCCATCCCCATCAAGGCCACGCGTTGCGCGCATTGCACTTCGGAGGTAAAATAGATGTTGTTTTTACGCTATATTAGATCTATAGAGGCGGTGTTTTTATCAACGTATTCTTGGAGGTGTGGAATGATAAATCGGAAAATACTCGGTATCTGTTTAGCGGTGGTCTTTCTTCTGGCAAGCCCCTCGTGGGCGGTGATCAACCCCGAAAGTTTTTCAGTGGGTATTTTCGGCGGCGAGTACATGTTCAAGCACAAAGAGCATCTGCATCCCGCCGTGAACTACGGCATCAAGGTCGGGTACGACTTCACCAAGTATTTCGGCATGGAGTTCAGCGGTGAAGGTCTGCAGACTAAAATCAGGACCGATTACCGCACAGGCGATAAAAACCGGGTGAACGCGAACAATATACGCCTTGATTCCCTGATCTATCTGTTGCCGGACAGCATGATCGTGCCTTACGTCAGTGTCGGCCTCGGCGGTCGCTCCATTGATAGCCCCTACGATGAATCGAAAGGCAATTTACTGGCTGACGCCGGCATCGGCGCCAAGATATTCATCACCGAGCGTGTGGCATTACGCGGTGATCTGCGCAGCTTGTTCCTCTTTAATGATCCTGAGCTGCATTCAAGTATCCAGAATTTCGAAGGCATGCTGGGTCTCATGTACGTCATGGGCGGCAAGAAGCCGCTGAAGGACTCCGACAATGACGGCGTGACCGATGACAAGGACCAGTGCCCAGGCACTCCCGCCGGCGTGCAGGTTGACGTGAACGGTTGCCCGCTCGATTCCGACAAGGACGGCGTGGCCGACTACCTGGACAAATGCCCAGACACCCCGGCAGGCGCCAAGGTGGACAGCACCGGTTGCCCGCTTGACAGCGATAATGACGGCGTAGCCGACTACCTCGACAAGTGCCCCGGCACCCCGGCAGGCGTCAAGGTTGATAAAAACGGCTGCCCGATCCCGGTTGCCGCTCCGGCCCCCGCCCCGATAGTTCCCGTTCCGGCCCCGTCGGTCATGGAGCAGGCCATCGTGGAGAAAGGCCGCGCCACCTTGGATATCAAATTCAAGACCGGCAAGGCCGACATCCAGCCCCAGTATCAAGCCGAGCTGGCCAAGTTCGCCGATATCATGAAGAAGCACCCGGATCTTAATGTCACCATCGAGGGCCATACGGACAGTATCGGCGATGCAGCCTACAACCAGAAGCTCTCCCAGCGGCGCGCCGACAGCGTCAAGGCCTATCTGGTAAACAAGCTCGGCCTCGACGCCAAGCGCTTGAACTCCAAGGGCTTCGGCGAGTCCAAGCCGATCGCCGACAACATGGTAGAGGCCGGTCGTCTGAAGAACCGCCGCGTTGAGGCGGCCGTGGACTACACGGTCGAAAAGGCCAAGCCGTAAGAGACTTTTCCCATAAGGGCTCTAAAATGAGTGGTCCCGGGCTTATCCACCGGGACCACTCAACCTTGTTATCCCTACCTCAAGCGCGCAGAGAGAGTGCTGTGCCTATGTGACACGTTGATCACGTTGATTTTATTGTCCAACAAACCTATAATTGCTTCTCAGTTCTTTATGTATTGGTCGCTTTTTTTAGGAGGTGTGGAATGTTTGATCTGATCATCGCCAATGCCCAGATCATCGATGGGTCGGGCAAGGCACCCTACCTTGCTGATGTCGCTATACAAGGCTGCGCTATCGCAAAGATCGGCGACCTGAAAGACAGCCGGGCCGTCCGCAGGATGGATGCCTCAGGCAAGACACTATGCCCGGGTTTTATCGACGTCCATTCGCACGCCGACCTCACCCTTTTCCGGGACGATTACGCCGAGACCCTCTCCCCACTTTTGCGGCAAGGCATCACCACCTTCGTGGGCGGGCACTGCGGCATAGGGCTTAGCCCCTTAACCAGCGAGAACCGCGAAGGCTTGAAGACCTACCTGGAGGTCTTCGCGCAGATGGACTTCGATCGCGATATCCACTGGGGCAACATGGCAGGCTTCATGGATTTTGTTGCCAAGCGCGGCCTGCCGACCAACATGGCGCTCCTGGTGCCGCATGGATTGCTGCGCATCTGCGCCTCCGGCCTCAACAACCGGCTGCTGGACTTCAGCGAGATACAAGCCATGCAGCGCCTGCTCGTGGAGGGTATGGATGCCGGGGCCTTCGGGCTCTCCTCAGGATTGCAGTATGCGCCAGGCCTCAACGCCGACACTGGGGAATTGATCGAACTTGCCCGGCCACTGGCCGGGTACAATGGCATCCATGCCAGCCATATCCGCTCATACACCAGCTCAACCCTACCTCAGGCCATTGGAGAGATCGGGGAGATCTCGCGCCGGGCGAACATCCACGGCCATATCGCTCATATCTTCTCGGTCCCATGGGCCGGTCCCTTCCAGAACCTGGCCTTGAAGGGCCTCAAATGGCTCGCCAACCATGGCGAGACGGCCATGCGCCTGGTGCCAAAAACGCTCATCGACATGGAAATGAAGCGCATTTTGAGCCTCCTGGAAAAAGAGCGCCGCACCGGGGCCGAGGTAACTATGGATATCATGCCTACCACGGTCGGGTTCACCCACCTGCTGGCCTTTTTCCCACCCTGGGCCCTGGTCGGCGGACAGGCGGAGGTGCTCAGGAAGGTCCAGGACAAGGCCACGCGCGCGACCATCCGCCGCGACATCGAGACGGGCAAACCCATCTGGCCGCATCGCGGCCGCAACACCTGGTCGCTCAATATCATGCGTCAGATGGGGTGGGATGCCGTAACCATCATGGCCGTGCACAGCGAGAAGAACAAAGCCCTGGAAGGCAAGCGCTTCACCGAGATAGCCGACGAGCGCGGCATGCACCCCTTTGACGTCATGTGCGAGTTGCTGCTGGAAGAAGATGGCCGAGTCCTGGTCTTCGAGTCCATGAGCGAGCCGGACGATGCCTTCACCGAGGCCTACACCTTCCCGGCCCTCTTAGACCCTCGCGTCATGATCACGACCGATACCATCCTATTGGGCATGGGCAAGCCGTCCTATCTCTTCTACGGTTGCTACCCCAAGTTCATCGGGCGCTATGTCTACGAAAAAGGCCTCTTGGACCTGCCCACGGCCATCCACCGCTGCACCGGGCTGCCGGCCAGGGAATTCGGGATCGAAAACCGCGGGCTCATCAAGGAAGGGTACTTCGCGGACATCCTGGTGATGGATGCCCCCAACTTCCGTACCAAGGCGGTTTTCCGCGACCCTCAACAATTCCCTAAAGGTCTCTCTATGGTCATTATCAACGGACAGGTTGTGCTTGAAAACGATACACCGCTGACAGGCATCCTGCCTGGTATGATGATCAAGAAACAGAGCCAAAGCGTGCCAATAATTTGAAACCGCCTGAGGTATCAGTTGAAATGCTCATATCATAAAACACCGCCGCTACCCGCTCAAATGCGGGTGCGGCGCTTTGGATTCAATTGTTCGGTACCGGTCTAGCGCCAGTTGCCGTGCACGGCCGGTCGGCGGCGGGCGGTGACGCGGGCGGCGAAGCGTGCCGTGGTGGCGGCAAAGGCTAAGGTCCCGATGGCTATGAATACGGCTGTCATGACTTATGCCCTCCTTTCCTTCATTACTTCTTCCACGAAACCCTTGAACCCCAGCACCACGCCCATGACCAGAAATACCAAGGTGAAGTTGGGCGCCATGTCGGTCACCTTATCCAGGTACAGACCCAGATACAGACCCAGATAGGTCGCCACCACCAGGATGAGTCCCTGGGCGCTGATCCGCGTGATCTTGTTCGCCGTTTCCCTGGTCAGTCGCTCCTTCTTCATGACACCCTCCCGGTTTATCTGTCTGATCTAGAAAAGCAGTGCGATGAACTCGCGCACCGGCGCCGTGTTCACGCCCACCAGCATGCTGATCAGGGCGAATACCGCGGTGGCCTCAGCCGGTTTAAGTCCCATAACCTTGTAGGTGAACCGGATCCCGATCCCTGTTACGAACAAGCAACCGATTACGATCCAAAGTGCTGTCATGACCTTTCTCCTTTCTCCTGCGTTCTGCCTATCTATGAGCAACAGCCATGCCAGATTGGTCATATATGTATCTATACGATATCACTTGATATTTACCCAGGCATGCCTCGATCTCTTGACAGCTTGGCAAGACAGCCAGCTCCCTACCCCTGATAGCCGGACAATTTGTCAATCGCAGCTAATTTTACCATCACCTGAGTTGACAAGCTGACAGCCGTGACTTTACAGGAGCTTGCCCGCCAGAAAAAAGAGCAGCATGCCCACAATCACGGTGCCGCCCAGGGAGCGCGACCACCAACCGAAGGCCAACGTGGGCATGGCTACCAGGAATTCGGGCCGTGACAGAGAGAGTTCGCGCGTGGCCGGATTCATGAGCAAAGACGGCAGGACCAGGGCGCTCAAGATGCCGGCAGGCACGAACTTGAGCCAGCGGACAAAGAGGGGGTTGATCTCGCGCCGGCTCAGCCATATCAGAGGCAGCCAGCGCGGGATGTAGGTCACCAGACCCATACCGACGATGCAGATCAGATAGACCGTGAAGCTCATGACCTACGTTCCTTGTTGCGGCGCCTGCAGACAAACCGCTCCTGGACTACTACTCCTGCGGTAGCGGCTATGACCGTTGCGATGATCACATGCCAATTGCCGGGACAAAGCCAGGAGAGCAGAACGGCCAGAACGCCGGAAAGCAGAGCCACGGCCGCTATCAGCCAGCTCGTTATCTGCAGCACCAGGAGGGCCAGAAACATGGCGGTCAAGGCATAATCGATGCCCAGGGCACCCTCCGGGATCACTGCGCCTAGATATCCTCCGGCCACGGTACTTACAAACCACACGAGATTGGCGGAATGGTTGACGAAAAGGGCGCGCCGGATATCCCAATCGCCCTGGGTGAAGCGGGTCAGGTTCACGGCAAAGGATTCATCCGTGACGCCGTAGGCGTACAGGCTCAAGAGCCATTTAGACCTGCCTTTGAGGTGCAGGGCCAGGGCGGAGCTCATCAGCACGTGCCTGAGATTGACGAAAAAGGTGGTGATGATAATGGAAAAAACGCCCGCGCCGGCGCCGAGCATGGAAACCGCGATGAACTGAGAGCTGCCGGCAAAGACGATGGCGGACATGAGCGCTATCATCAAGGGCGTCAACCCTTGCTTGGCGGCCAATACCCCAAAAGGCACCCCCACGGCCGCATACCCCACCCAGATAGGCAGGGCCGCATTCAGTCCCTGTGCCAGAGCCGAACGCGCTTCATCCCTCATCTTGTCACACCAGCTTAGGATCCCAGACCGTTGCGCAGGTAATTGCCGCGGCCGGTGGGCCAAGGCAAGGCGTTGATGCGGGCGGAAGGCACATCCCAGACCTGAACACCGCCTAGACCTGAGCCCAGGGTGTCTTTCAGGGAGACGACAATTTCCAGCACCGCATCGCCATCGATATCCGCCAGAGTAGGCGTGCTCATGCTGCCCCGCTTGGCGAGCTTGATCTTATATAATTCATTGCCGAGCGCATCAAGGATGATGAGGTGAGAAACATCCTGGGCGGTGGAGTAGGTGGTGAAGACAACCTCGCAAAGGCCGTCGTCATCCAGATCTCCGATGACGGCACCGGAGGCGCCGATAAAGGGGGCACCCGCCCGATCGAAGGCATACGACCACAGGGTGGCGCCGTCCGGCGAGAAGCAGCGCATGCGTCCGTCATAGGACGGCACCACGATCTCGGGCCGGCTGTCGCCCGCGAGCTGGCCCAAGGCCGGGGATGGGGCCACCTGCACGATATTGTCTTCATAACCGGTAAACAGGGGGGCTCCCGAACAGATCGGGGTTTCGTAGCCGGCACAGCGCGTGAGGTCCGGGTTCAGGACCCACAGGCAGTTCCCGCGGTTGACATACTCCCCGGCGCGTTCATGGTCGGAGTAGACGATAAGCTCCGGCAATCCGTCGCCGTCCATGTCACCGAAGACCGGCGATGAATCCGTGAACTCGTCACGATCATTGCCATCCGCGCCCCAGCCCTGTATGGCCAGGTCGATATCATGGAACATGGGCACGCTGCTCACGTACGGCCCGTTGAATATGGGATTGGCCGGCAGCGGGCTACCGTCGGCAGACATGATCCCGATCGTGCAGTTGTCATAGGTGCTCACCACCTCGGGCCGACCGTCATGGTTGAAATCAGCGGCGCCGATGTTCTGATTGTATCCGCCGTAATCATTGCATTCCGGGCAGTTCTGCACCTGGGGCCAGCCGCTGAGCACCGTGCCTTCCAATCGCCAGACCACGCTCACCGGTCCCTCAGTGGTTTTCTGGGCCAGGATTTCGTATAGGCCGTCATCATCGAGATCGGCGGCGGCCAGCGACCTGATCTCACCGTCCGTGCCCGGGAACGACTGCGGCCATCCCGTTCTGATATAGCCGTTGTGATCATAAAGTGCCACGCTGTTGCCATAGGCGATGGCGATCTCTCCATATCCGTCGGCGTCCAGATCGCCGACAACAGGCCCGGCGTATTGACGATCTTCGCCGTGATCGTTGGCCGATGCGGCGGATTCGCCCACCGGGGCGCGCCAGCGCAATGTCCCTGTCGCGTTCCAGACATAGAGCACGCTGTGCCGGGCGGCGATGATTTCTTCCTGGCCGTCGTCACCCAGATCGAAGACCGCCGGGGATGCAAACCAGTTCTCATCCCAACTGGCAGGCAGAGTCTGCCTCAGCACGGGCCGGGATACGCGCGATAATGTCGAGCCTGCCCCTGAGCTTGAGTCTGAATCCGAGCCGGAGCCGGAATCCGTGCTTGATCCGGATTCTGTTCCGGTGTTTTTCGCGCCGCGAGAGTCGCCTGAAGATGAGCCGCTCGAGCATGCCGACAGGATGAGCGATGCCAGGACGAGTGCCACAAGCATTCCGCATTGACGGAGCCGACTGAGAGCGGTTGCATATCGGCGGCCAGGATTAAGCGTTGCAGCTGGTCTGAAGTCTGTTTTCCGAACTGCCATCATCGTGTTCCTCATATCATCATCGCAATTCTGATCTTTTATAGCATTCATCGTAGTTCACAATCCACCCCACAAAAGATGACCCGTGGGATATCCGGAACAAAACGTAAAACCGTACTGTCCGCACCCATCAGAAACAATACCTGAGGTTCGCACTCAGATACTTCTGGACACTTTCGATGTCCTGATCGATCTTGCCCGTATAGGCCGAGCCGTCACCGGAATAATTATAACTATCTCCGTCCCCTGTGATCTTCTGATATTCATAGCGCACACCCATGGCCCAATGATCGGAGAGCTCGCCCCGGCCTTGTATACCATAACGCACGGCGTGTCCGGTGTAATCGGTTTCTGAAATGCTTCCGGAACCGGTGATGCCGATCAGATGATGATCACGGTCATATCCTAAGGCGTAGGGAGAGTAGCCGATATCGGCGCACAATGTGATGCCTGTAGCTACATCCACACCGGCCTCGACAAAAATATAAGGGACGGCATAGGATATTTGATACGTTATTATCTTGCCGCCAAACGTATCGGCCGCGGCCGTGTTCCCGAAATAATACGCATATGACGGGTACCACTGGGTGGTATCGGAGATCTCATAATCAAAGTTCTGATACAACAAACCGAGGCCGGCGCCGACTGACCACGTTGAATTGTTAAGAAACGTATAGCTGGCCTTGGCATCCATCACCCAGGCATCGAGCTTGGCCTTGCTCTCGGAATAGATGTCCAGGGAGCTCGGACTGAGGTCATGCGCCAAGGGTGCGCCGCCTTCATAAACAAGATACCAATACCCCCAGTCGGAATCCTCCATCTTTCCGGCATTGGCCTTCAAATTCTTTCTGAGCTCGAAGCTCAGGTTCAGTTGATGTTTATATTTGAGCGCGGTTGTCAAACCCAGCATGTAAACATCGAGAGGGAATTGCAGTTCGCTCAATGGTGACGGGTATATCCTGGTTGCGCCGAAAGCATCCACAAAGAGCCCGCCCCGCTGGTAGCGCGTGTATCCCTTAAGGGATCCCAGGTCCAGACCGATCTCACACTGCAGGCCCAGGTTCTGCATGTTCTGGCTCAGGGATAACGGGGCTTTTTCGTCCTGAACCGCAGGCGACTGCGCCAGAGCAGACCCGGCATAACCCAGCACGGCAATGAAACAGAGCGCTGTTATGAAACAGCTTCGCATGCCATCCTCCCATCGTTCATGATTTCCTAATCCCTCATATGTACCATGCCTTCACCGGTCTTATGAAGATGTCCCATGGCCAGCATGAACATACCACAAGCGACCATACCATTGAAGGTTTATTCCTCTGATATCTGTGATGATTATGTAACAATAATTCTTCCGCGTTTTCTGAGCGGGCAAGAAAACGGGGCCATGACCCCAATTCCAATGCGCTGATGATTTATGGCTGTATACCACCCACGGATTGACTATTATGCTTCTTGCCGCTATACTCCGCCTACTGCATAAAGGCGATCATGATAAGCCCCACGGCGATAGGAGAGGCATGCATGAGCAATATCATCAACCGCGACACGATCGGCGACATGGCACGGCGGGCGGCCACCAAATATGGGAACAAAACCGCCATCATCTTCCAAGATGTACGACTTTCCTTTTACGACCTCGAACGCGAAGCCAGGCGTTTCGCCAACCTCATGTCCCAGTACGGGATCGTCAGGGGCGACCGCGTGGCGGTCTACGCCTACAATTCGCACTACTACCCCATCAGCATGCTGGGACTGGCCAAGATCGGGGCCATCCAGGTGCCGATCAACTACATGCTGGGCGCCGAGGAGATTGCCTATATCGTCAACCATTCCGGGGCGCGCATCTTCATTATCGAGGATACGTTATATCCCGTCATTGCGCAGTCCCAGGCCAAGTTCAGCACCGTGGAGCGTTGGGGATTCATCCCATTGAGCGACGCGGCGGTGCCGGAAGGATTTTTCAATCTCATCTCGGACATGGCGAAGATGCCCGCCGATGAGCCCCAGGTTGAGGTCAGCGCCGAGGATGTAGTCCAGATACCGTATACCAGCGGCACGGAATCGAAGCCTAAGGGCGCCATGCTTTCGCATCGGGCGCTGATGTCGCAGTACCACAGCTGTATCTTCGACGGGCAGTATGAGACCGACGACGTGAGTCTCCACGCCCTGCCCCTATTCCACTGCGCCCAACTGCACTGTTTCCTCATGCCCTACCTGTACGTGGGGGCCACGAATGTGATCATGCACAAGGCCGATGCATTGGAGATGATCAAGCTGATCGAGAAGTACCAGATCACGCACATGTTCGCCCCGCCCACGGTCTGGATCGGGATATTGAACCATCCGGAGTTCAACAACTATAATCACCGCAGCCTGAAGAAAGCAGCCTATGGCGCCAGCATTATGCCGGTGGAGATCATCAAGCAGCTCTCCGTAACCTTCCGTGGATTGAAGCTCTGGAACTACTACGGCCAGACCGAGATGGGACCGGTGGCCACCATCCTGAAGCCCGATGACCAACTCCTGAAACCCGGCTCGGCCGGCAAACCGGTCTTGAATGTCGAGACCAGACTCATGGATGATGACGGCAAGTTCGTGCCGGTTGGCGTGGTGGGCGAGATCGTGCACCGCTCCGGGCATGTCATGACCGGGTATCTCAACGACCCGGAAAAGACCGGCGAGGCCTTTGCCTTCGGCTGGTTCCACAGCGGCGACTTAGGCCTGTTCGACGCGGACGGGTATCTCTATGTGGTGGACCGCAAAAAGGACATGATCAAGACCGGGGGCGAGAATGTGGCCTCGCGCGAGGTCGAGGAGGTATTGTACCAATATCCGGGCATTGAAGAGGTGGCGGTGATCGGGTTGCCCGACCCCAAGTGGATCGAGATCGTGGCCGCCGTGGTGGTGCCCAAGCAAGGGGCCGTCATCACGGACAAGGATCTGATCGCCTTCTGCAAGGACCGCCTGGCCGGATTCAAGTGTCCCAAGCGCATCGTCGTGGTCGACCAGCTGCCCAAGAACCCGTCGGGCAAGATCTTGAAACGCAAGCTCAAGGAGGAATTCACGGCCTGAGCTGAAGGGGGCCTTTTACCGTATCTGCACGGCATAAGGCCCCGTCAGAATACAAGCGTGCCTTCTTTTTAAGCGGAGTAGTCGAGGGACGAATTGTCGCTCGATGAGCCCATCAGGCTCTGATAGAGCGCCAGGGCCTTCTGCACGAAGTTCTGATAGGATGCATCCCGGTCATCGAGATACGCCTGCAGCTCCGTGGCGCTTAGAACGCCATCGCCGTCGGTATCATACTTGGACACGATGCCGGAGGCCTGGGAAGTACTGCTGGTCGTGTCGGTTTTATCGACCGCCTGCGCGGGAGCATTTGCTGAAGGGGGTTTTATCCCGCTGGCATCCAGGAAAGACCCCAGCTCGGTTTCATTCAGCTCACCGTCAGCGTCCGTGTCGTACGTCGAGATGGCATCGCTGGTATCGATGGTGGTGCCGGTTTCCTCTGACATATTTGCGGCCCAGGTTGAGAGCTCCGATTCGGAGATCCCGCCGCTGCTATCGGTGTCCAGGACACCAAACAATCCCTGCTGCCCTGGCGGCGGAGGCGGCCCCTGCATCATGCCCATGCCGTCCATACCCCGCTGCATGGTGGCGCTGACAAAGGCTTGCATCTCCTCGCTCGACAGCCCACCGTCGGCATCGGTGTCGTAGGTGGAAAGGGCCTCACTGGTGTCGATTGTCTGGCCCGTTTTCTCCGACATCGAGCTGGCCCACGCATCCAGTTCCGTTTGTGATAGTTTGCCGTCCCCATCGGTGTCCAGCTTACCAAACATCTGGGTCTGATCCGGCGGTTTATTCCGCACGGACTGGGGCGGCTGATAGTTTTGATAACCGATGCTACTGCCAATCCCATTGATCATTCACTACCTCCTTTGTTTTTGTACAGCGCCTTCGCTCTGGCCTGTCCGTAGAGAATGGCTCGGGGTCCATTCCCGGCTGCATCCCCTTCTTGAAGGGATACACAGCCCGCCTTGTTCCTCCTCATAATTTTCTTGTCATGTAGGAACAGGCCAGAGCCGTGCCAAGTTTCGACAGAGCGGCGGCGGCAACAAAGGACTCAAGGCGACAGTAAGTTACCGTTCCGGAGGCCGTCATCACTGCGCGACCTGCGGTCCTCAAGGACCTCATGCGCGCGCTTCAAAAGGATGGATTTCCAGTTCTTGATCTGATTGGGGTGCAGGTTGTGCTCATCGGCGATTTTCTCCAGCGGTTTTTCGCCTTTGATGTACTCCGCTACGACCCGTGCCTTGAAGTCGCCAGTATAGCGTTTACGTGGTTTCATAATCTCCCGGTTTTCAGTTTCCCGCCCGCGGCGGTAACTTATATTAAGCTGATTTCATTTATTGTTTTTCTCCCGATCAGGCCCCAAAGTATTCTTCCCAGGCCTGGAAACGGGAAACGATTGCCATGACCATAGGCAATTCTTGCCAGGTCGTGTCGGCCCTTAACCGTCAGGGAAGAATCGCTATGGTCAGCCCTGGCATCCTGGTGCCCCGGGCTTGAAATCCTACGCGCCTTCATCAATGAACGGCATCTCCCATGGGATCACGCCTGTCTGATCTGAGAGCCATCTTTTTCTGGATCTCATCCTCCTGTTTCTTCGTGATCATGCCGGCAATCTGCGCCTGCCTGATGAGTTTCAACGACTGCTTATCCATGGCCGACCGGAAGGCCTCGAAGGATATGCCATAGGCTTCAAGGACGGCCGGGGGCCCAGACGCGATTAGCAGCTGCTTGACATTCTCCTGTGTCAAGCCGGTGAGTTCGCTAAGCACGTCGATCTCCTGGTATCTCAAGAGCAGCATGATAGCCACGGGCATGGGTCCAACAGGCGCCTGACGCTGCGGCGCCTGACAGGCCATGGGCATTGCCGGTGCAGGGCCGGTACCGGCGGGTGCTTCGACCCCGAAGGCCGAACCCGAAATCAGGAGCTGAAAAGCCAGGATGGTTGCCATTAACACGGGGGTTCTTTGCATGGAAATATCTCCTTTCTCTAATCTTTGTCTGCCCCATTTTGTGCCATACGAATGTGGAGATCTTATGGAGAAACCATGACGTTATTGTGTCGCTTGTGCTTGCCCGACCGATAGGTGTCCCAAAGGCCGCCTTACTGAATAGCGCTTGATTTGGCGGAGGCCGCATGTATTTTACCGATCGGTTAATTATTGTCTTGAATTCGTTCTCCAGGCATGATATTTTCAATCTTTAGATACACCTTTGTAATGCATACGTTAGGCTGATTTATTTCCCATGGAGGGAATTGCCTACAGGGTTTACATGTTCGCGCTATGAACCAAATCATGGACAATTGATACTATAAGAGGAGGTATTTATGTCGACGTTCAGTTTGGATGAGGATCAGAGGCAGATTCAGGAATCGATGCGCCGGTTCGCGGCGGACAAGATGCGGCCCATCGCGCGCGATTGCGAAGAGAAGGCCGCCATCCCGGACGAGTTTTTGACGGATTCATGGGCCTTAGGGATTGCTCCCAACATGATCCCGGAGCAGTTCGGGGGCTATGCCTCGGCGCACTCCGTGCTCAACAACGCCATCATGGCCGAAGAATTGGCTTACGGCGATCTGGCGCTGGCGGCGGCGGTCATGGCACCGTACCTGTTCGTGCTGCCGATTTTGGAGATGGGCAGCGAAGCCCAGAAAGAAAAGTACCTGCCGACCTTCTGCGGGGATACTTATACGGCCGGGAGCCTGGCGGTCATGGAACATGCCGTGGGTTTTGATGTGAACAATATCAAGACCACGGCCAAGAAAAAAGGCAAGAGCTATATCATCAACGGCGGCAAATGCTTGGTGCCGCTCGCGAACAAGGCCCCGTACTTCATCGTCGCCGCCACCACCGCAGTTGGCGGAGGGGCCGCCGCGATAGAGGCCTTTATTGTGAATAAATCCGCGAAAGGCGTGACCATCGGGGAAAAGGAAAAACAGATGGGTTTGAATGCCCTGGATACCTTCAGCGTCGATTTCAAGGATTGCGAGGTGGCCGGCGAGAACCGTCTGGCCGGTCTCGATTATAACCGCTTGATCGCCTGCAGCCGGATCGCCCTGGCTTCGTCCGCGGTGGGCGTGGCGGCGGCGGCACGCGATTACTGTATCAATTACGCCAAGGAGCGCGTGACTTTTGGCCAGCCCATCGCCACCCGGCAGACCATCGCCTTCATGCTGGCCGACATGGCCATCGAGATCGACGGGGCGCGCCTGCTCAACTGGAAGGCGGCTTGGACCGCTGATCAGGGCGACAACCCCCTGCGACTGGGTTATCTGGCTAAGGTCTATGCCGCCGAGCAGTCCTTCAAGGCGGCGGACTATGGAATTTCGATCCTGGGAGGACACGGGCTTATCCGTGAACATCCGGTTGAAATGTGGTTCCGCAACGCCCGCGCCTTCGCCATGCTCGAAGGCCTCATCATGGCATAATTTAGCTGAGAAGGAGGAAATAAGAATGATCAGTTTCGAAACGCCTGAAATGGTAGATCAAGTAAGGAACATGCTGCATGGCATGGTCAACAATATCGTACGTCCCATCGCCCGTTACTACGACGACCACGAGCATGAGCGCGCCAAGGAGTTGGACGCCTTTGCCCCCATCATGCAGGCCGGTATGGGCGGTGGCGGACGCAAGGGAGCCAAGAAGGAGAAAAAGGAGATCAAGGCCACCGATGATCGCATCGGCGCCAACGCCATCTCCGTAGCCGGGGCCGAGGAGATGGCCTGGGGCGACGTGGGGTTGATGCTGGCCATGCCGGGCGGCGGCCTGGGCAATGCCGCCGTGGACGCCGTGGCCACCGACGAACAGTATGAGCGCTTCGGCAAAAAATACTGCGCCATGGCCATCACCGAGCCGGGCTGCGGGTCGGATGCCAGCGCCGTAACCGCCACGGCCGTGCTGGACGGCGATGAGTATATCATCAACGGCGAAAAGATCTTCGTGACCGACGGCGAGCGTTGCGAGGCGGTCGTGGTCTGGGCTACGCTCGATAAATCCAAGGGCCGCGCCGCCATCAAGTCCTTTGTGGTGGAAAAAGGGACGCCCGGCTTCCGCGTGGAAAAGCTCGAGCATAAGTGCGGCATCCGGGCATCGGATACCGCCACCTTGGTCTTTGAAGACTGCCGTATCCCCAAGACCAACATCCTGGGCGATCCGGAAATCAGGCCCGAAGGCGGATTCAAGGGCGTTATGGCGACCTTCGACGCCACCCGTCCTCTGGTGGCGGCCATGGCTCTGGGATGCGCCCAGGCAGCGTTTGATTTCACCAAGGAAACCCTTGCCAAGGAGGGTATCATCCCGCGTTACGACCGCGGCACCCTGGAACTGACGGCGGTGGAGCGCGACCTCTTATGGATGGAAGCCCAGCTCGAGGTCATCCGCCTGATGGTGATTCGCGCGGGCTGGATGGCGGACAACGGCCGGCCCAATAACCTCGAGGCCTCCATGGTCAAGGCCAAGGCCGGCAAATACGGCAACCTCATCGTCCAGAAATGCGTTGAGATCCTGGGCCCCATCGGCTACTCGCGCGAGTACCTGCTGGAGAAATGGATGCGCGACAACAAGGTCAACGACATCTACGAAGGCACCCAGCAGATCCAGATGATCGTGGTGGCGCGCCGTATCCTGGACTACGGCCGCGATATGCTCAGTTAAGGAGCTCTACATCCTTTGCGCGGCCCCCATATAAATCAGGGGGCTGCGCAAAGGATCAATCCGATAAACATCACCTGCAGCGCGCTCATTGTTGGGAATGGGGTTTGTATTATGTCGCCGCCTTTTTCTTGGCCTCGCTCACCTCATACTCCCTAATGCTGCGCGCCATTTCCTGGATCTGAACCGGAAGCACCGTGACCGGCCTGCCGGTGGAAAGCGCCAGATAGTAGATCTGCGCGACCTTTTCCAGGAGTTCGGCGGCTAAGAGCGCCTTGTCCATATTCTTCCCCAGGGCGATGATCCCATGATTCTGAATGATGTACGCGTTGGCGTTGTTCTTGAGCTTAGCCGCCACGTTGGCGGCCAGCTCCGGGCTGCCGGACAGCGCGTACGGGACCACCTCGATGGCTTCGCCGAGCGTGAAGGCAACCTCGTCAAGCAGCGCCGGGATGGGCTGGTTCAGCACACCAAAGACGCTGCCGTAGATCTGATGGGTATGCACGACGGCCTTGACGTCGGGCCGTTCACGGTAGACCGCGGCATGCAGCCCGGCTTCCACCGAAGGGGCGCGAACCCCTTCCACCACGGCGCCTGTCAGATCGACGATGCAGATATCGTCCAGGCTAAGCTCGTGATATTTCACCGATGACGGCGTGACGGCCATCAGATCCCGGCCGTCTATTCTCACGGAGACATTGCCGCCTGTGCCCCTGAGCGAACCGAAATAGCCATGATCCGACAACCAGAGACTGGTTTCCAACACTTCCTTCTTATACTCCTCATAGGAACCCATCGGTCGGTTTACCCCCTTTCACGCTCGTCATATTCCTGATCATGCATCGACATCTCATCAGCCTTGTTTTCCATCATAAAATTATGACATCATGGAAGGCCGCTTGTTTCTGGAAAGCTCCTCGCGCTTCTTCTCGTCCAATTCAACCCGGGGCGCCGACCAGCTGAACGTTTCCAACACCTCGGGATTAAGGATATACTCCGGGGGCTCGCCGGCCAGGAGCTTTCTGATCTGGTCGATGGCGATGGCCCCCTGATGCGCCGCGATTTCGGTGGTGTTGCCGCCCAGATGCGGGGTGGCGATCACATTGGGGTGCGAGACGATGGGGTCATCCGTTCCCGGGGGCTCGACTGAAAAAACGTCCAGGGCGGCCCCGGCGATCCTGCCGGAGTTCAGGGCCCACAACAACGCGCTATCGTCCACCAGGGAGGCCCTGGCGGTGTTGATGAAAAAGGCCCCCGCCTTCATGCGCTCAAAAGCCGCGCGGTTCATCATCCCTTTCGTGGCCTCGATCGCGGGGGCATGGATGCTGACAAAATCACTCTCGGCCAGCAATTCATCAAAGGATACCTTGCGGGCCAGAAGCAGAGCGCCTGACTCGGCCGTGACCACCGGGTCGGAGAATACGACCCTGGCGCCAAAGCGGATAAGCCTCGCGGCCACGCACGCAGCGACATTGCCCATACCTACCAGCCCCACGGTCTTTCGCCAGAGCTCCCGGCCCTGGAACTTCAGATAGGCCTCGCCCATCTTGGCCATATCGCCTGCCTTCACCTGGCCGTGTTTCAGGAAGTCGAAGGACCCGGGCATCCTGCGCGCCAGCATCAGCATGAAGGCGACGGTCAGGTCCGCGACGGCATCGGCGTTCCTGCCCGGGGTATTGATGACCGGGATGCCGTAGGCGGTGGCGGCCGCAAGATCGACGTTGACCGCGTTTCCGCGGCAGGTGACGATGGCCTTGAGATCCTTGGCCGCGTGGATGGCAGGGAAATCCACCACGTCCATTTCAGTGACAAATATCTGCACGCCTGTCAGCGCCTGGGACAGCTCCGCGCCGCCGTCGTAGATCTTGGCATGCGCGCGCCACTCGGCATAGCGCACCTGTGCAATGCCCGACAACTCGTCAAGCGCGATGGGATCGAGAGAGGCGGTAATGAACATATGCGGTGAAAATGACGCATCGGCGGCCCTGCCGGCCGTGGGAGAGGGCTCGAAGAGCGCGGCGGTTAAAAGATCGCCGATCAGCGTGTCGGTCTCGGCACGTTTGTCGAAAGACTGGCGCCAACCGGTATAGAGCTTCTGGTATTTTGCGGACAGAGCGCCCGGTTGATGTTCCTGCATGACTGAAGCCACTTTGTCGGCCCCGGTACCAGCGTCGGCGAATATCCCCGCCCCGACTCCCGCCAGCAGGGCCGCCCCAACCGAGGTAACCTCAGGCACAGGCGGGACAAGCACCGTACATCCCGTGATGTCGGAGACGATCTGTGAGAAGAGCGCACTTTTGGACATGCCGCCGCATACCTTTACCGTCTGAATCTTCTTGCCACTGACCTCACTGATCTGCTCGAGGTTGGCGCGCACGGAAAAGGCGATCCCTTCCACCAGGGCACGGACAATGTGTCTGCGGCTCTTAGACGGGTCACCCGTGATCATGTGGGAAAGGGTGAGATTGCCGATGGGAAAGCCCACGACGTGGCCGTCGAAGAGCGCGGATCCGAACGTGGAGTACACATTGGCGGCTCCGGGAAGCGATGTGGCCGCCTCGGCAAAGAGCGTCAGCGCCGCATCAGGGGCATCCGGATACAACAGACGGGCGAACCAGTCGATAATGTCGCCGGTAACCAATCCGTTGCTCTCCAGGATAAACCGTCCCGGCACGACATGCAGCCCGCTCCAGAGCCGACCGGATTCATCCAGGACCAGGTCCTCGGTCACCAGCTGCAACGGCATGGTCGTGCCGGCGATGACGGCCAGCCCTCCGTCTTTAACAACGCCTGAGCCCAAGAGTCCGCACTGGGTATCGGCCCCACCGGCGGCCACGGGAATGCCGGAGACGAGGCCGAAGATCTCGGCCGCTTGTTTGGTGAGCGTGCCGATGCGGGAGCCCGAATCGACCGGCAGGGGAAAAAGCGCGCGGGGAAATCCTAGGGAATCGATGAGATCCAAGGCCCATTCCCGTCGTTTCAGGTCAAAAAGCAGCGATTCACCGGCCTGGGATCTTTCGCTGGCCATGTTTCCCGACAGAACAAAACTTATCCAGTCGGTAACCGAGAGCGCGGCGGTCGCACGCTCAAAGAGCTCGGGGGCGTTGTTTTTCATCCATATGAGACGCGTTCCGAGGAACAAAGGCGTAGGCCAATGACCCGTGACGGCGTGAATCTCCTTGCCGCGCTCCATCCCCAGTACCATGCCTTCGCCCAGGGCACGGGCATCCCGGTTGGGGGTCGCCAGCAGGATGCGATCTTTAGCATCCAGGACCACGGCCGTATTGCGCATACCGCTGGCCGCGATACCAATGATCTGACTCGGGTCGGAGCCTGCCTTGTCGAGCACTTCGCGTGATGCCGACCCGAGTTTCTTCAGGATGTCATTCGTATCGATAGCGTACCCAAGACCATTAGTGCCGGGGGCGGCAGGGTGAGTCCAGCTGCGCTTGGCCGACCACGTCGCTCCCGTATCGGGATCCAGCAACAGACAGCGTCCAGAGCCTCCGCCTACATCGATTGCCATCAAGTAGCGTGTTTTCATAGGAACTCCTTTCTGTTGGAGCAGCTATCATCCCTGAGGTTTGGTATATAATACGGCCAGAAGGTCCGGCATGAGCAACAACCGTGTCGGAAAGACAGTACGGCGCATATGAATTTCATTACCCCTTATCCCTTTACCTGTCAAAGAGGAGTTGGGAACCTTATGTTTCACACGTTTCATTCAATGCTCTTAACATTTCATTCAACGGAACCTTGACCTTCAGCCCCGATTCATGTATCAGCGCTCTGCGTTTGATCAGATTATTATCAATGGTTTCAGTATATTGCAATGCAATTAATCCATTCCACGGAAGTTGGCACGGAGTATGCCTAACTATAAGCAGCAAGTATGAATGAAGGGAGGACAAGAAAAATGAAAAGGACAATACAAACCGCCATCGTAGCTTTCTTCGTAGTCATGATTACGGCCGGATTCGCGTTTGCCGCCGATGCAACAGCCGGCGCCGGGAACTTCCCCTATTTTCACCTGGGCTGCCTGATTATGGGCGGGCTCACCATCACTTCCCTGAAGTTCCGCTATGAGAAGATCTATCTCAGCGAGGCCATCGGATCCTTTGCCCTGTATGCGGTGTTCGTCGCCCTGTTCACGGCCCCGGCCATCGAAGCGGTCAAGGGTTTGGTCAGCTGATCTATTATCGATCAATCCATCAATCATGCTCACGGCCCTCAAGGACAGCTTCCTTGGGGGCCTTATTTTTTCTTAGCCCCTCAAGTGTTTCCTGAGTTCCTTGATCAACGCCAGGCAGGTCTGGTTGGCGTCGGCCACGACGGCCACGTCTGCCAGTTTCATCATGGTGGCGCCCGGATTCTTGTTCACGGCGATGATGAAGTCCGCGCCGGTGATGGCGGCCGTATGCTGGATGGCGCCGCTGATGCCGAAGGCCAGCAGCACCTGGGGCTTTATATGCCTTCCGGCCTGGCCCACCAGGGCGTCCTGGAGGGCCCAGTTGGCATAGACCACGGGCCGGGTGGCGCCCACCTCGCCGCCCATGAGACGGGCCAATTCTGATAAGTTGCGGAAGCGTTTCAGGCTGCCCATGCCTCGGCCGCCGCATACCACGATGCGGGCATCCTCGAGCCGCTGCTCGCGCTGCACCTGGCGCTCAGCGCTTATCAGGCGCACGCGGGGCCGGGGCACGTCCTGGGGCAGGGACAGGCGCACGATCTCGCCCGTGGCCTGGTAGTTGTGCGGGATCTCGCGATACACACCCGGCCGGACCGTGGCCATCTGCGGGCGCCGCTCGGGCGTGACGATCTCGGCCAGGAGATTGCCGCCGAAGGCCGGCGCGGTCTGCACCAGCAGGCCTCCTTCATCGATATCCAGGCCCACGCAGTCGGCGGTCAGACCGGTGGCCAGCAGCTTGGCCACCTTGGGGGCAAATTCGCGGCCGAAGGTAGTGGCGCCCACCAGCACGATCTCGGGCTGGTGCTGCCGGATGAGCCAGACCATGAGGCTGGCATAGGTATCCACGTTGTAATCCTTGATGCGGCCATCGTCGACGACATAGACCGTCTGCGCGCCGTGCGCGATGTATTCCCCCACGTACTCATCGACCTCGTGGCCGAAGACCGTGGCGCACACCCGGGCACCGATACGGCCGGCCAGGTCGGTGGCGCGCGACAAGAGCTGCAGGGTCACCCGGTTCTGGAAATAGTTACGGTAGTCGCCGAAGACCCAGATGCTGCGCTGACTCGGTTTATCCTTACTGGCGGCCATTCAAGTCCTTTCCTATAGCACCGGCGATGCGGTCGCCGAAACGGTTGAAGAGCTCTTCCACGATGTCCTTGACCGCCCCTTTCAAGACCACGTTCTCCTTGGCGGCCTGGGGGGCGTACACCGCGCGGATGCGCGTGGCCGAGCCTGCCACACCGACCTTGTCGCCGTCCAAAGCGAGGTCTGCGGCGGTAAGGGTCAGGACCTCGGACGACTGGAAGGCCTCGTTCAGCCCGCCCAGGGAGGCGTAGCGCGGCAGATACTGCTTGGTGGTGACGGTGACCAGTCCCGGCAAATCCAGCTCCAGGGTCTCCAGAAAATTATCAGCCAGACGCCGCATGACCAGGGTCCGGCCCCGCACCTGAAGGTGCTCAACATTGGCCACGCCCGGGATATCCAGCTCCACGCAGAGCTGCGGACCGACCTGGGCGGTCTCGCTGTCGCTGGTATGACAGCCGCACAGGACCAGATCGAAATCCGGACAGAGCTTGTGAATAGCACGGCCCAGGGTATACGAGGTCGCCAGGGTATCGCCGCCGGCCAGCTTTGGGTCGCTTAAGAGCACGGCCTTGTCCGCGCCCAGGGCCAGGGCCTCGTGCAGGATCTCGGAAGCCTGTGGCGGACCCATGCTGATGGCCGTGATATATCCGCCGTGGATTTCCTTCAAGCGCAAGGCCGCTTCGAGGGCGTGCTTGCAGGCCGGGTTCATCATGCCTTCGGCCAGGTTACGCCTGAGCGTCCCACTCTGGGGGTCCCACGGCAGCTCGGAAACGGCGGGCACCTGCTTGATGCATACGACCAGATTCACCTTCCCTCCCCTAACTCGGCCTGGTAAGCACGGAGCGCGCGATGACCATGCGCTGCACCTCGCTGGTGCCTTCGTAGATCTCGGTCACCTTGGCGTCCCGGTAATAGCGTTCCACGTCGTACTCCTTGCTGTAGCCGTACCCGCCGTGGATCTGAACGGCCTGGCCGGTCACGCGTGTGGCCAGCGTACTGCAGTAGAGCTTGGCCATGGCGGCCTCGGCCGAAAACGGGCTTGAGTTATCCTTCAGGGAGCAGGCGCGGTATAGCAGCAGGCGCGCGGCATCGATCTCGGTGGCCATGTCGGCCAGCATGTTCTGGATGGTCTGGAAAGAGGCGATGGCCTGCTTGAACTGCTGGCGCTCCTTGGAATAGCGTACCGAGGCCTCGAAGGCGGCCTGGGCGATGCCCAAGGCCTGGGCCGCGATGCCTAAACGTCCGGTGTCCAGGGTAGCAAGGCCGATCTTGAGCCCGTCGCCCACTTTGCCCAGGAGATTTTCTTCGGGCACGCGGCAGTCCTCCAGGAAGAGCGAAGATACCGGGTTGGCGCGCATGCCGCACAGGTCCTCGATCTCGCCCACGGCGAAACCGGGGGTGGTCTTCTCCACGATGAAAACGCTGGCGCCTTTCTTGGCGCTCTTGGGATTGGTAACGGCAAATATCAAAGGCGCCCCGCAGATAGCGCCGTTGGTGACGAAGATCTTGGTGCCGTTGATGATGTAGCTATCGCCGTCCTTGACCGCATGCGTCTCGACCCCACCGGCATCGCTGCCGGCATTGGCCTCGGTGATGCAGAACCCGCCGATGATCTCGCCGTCGGCCAGGCGCGGCAAAAAGCGCCGCTTCTGCTCGGGCGTCCCGAACGTAAGGATGGGGTAGAGCCCGACGCTATTGTGCACGGTCACGCACAGGCCCACGGCGGCGCACACGCGCGAGAGCTCCTCAATGGTAATGGCGTAGCTGATGCTGTCCAAGTCCGCGCCGCCATACGCCTTGGGCGCCTGCAGGCCGAAGAACTGAAGCGGCCGCATCTTCTCGACCACCTCCCAGGGGAAGCGCGCCTCCTGGTCGATCTCATGGGCGATCGGTCCGAGCTCGGTCTCGGCGAAGGCGCGCACGGTCTTGCGTATGACCGTGTGCTTCATGCACGGATAGAAATTCACACCTGTCTCCTCCCCATCACAGAGCCCCTGGTAATTTCAGCCTGATAACTTAAAAAAGGCCAAAAGGCAAGTATGGCCGCTGTGAATCCCCCAAGCAAGACTTGAAAAGTGTCCGAGAAAGCACTAAAGAAACTCATACTTTTTCTTTTTCAAGGAGGATCAATGGAAATCAAACGCGAGGTTCACGAATTCAAGACCGAGGTGCAGCAGCTCCTCAATCTGATCATACATTCCCTGTATTCCCATAAAGAGATCTTCTTACGTGAATTGATCTCGAACGCCTCGGACGCCATCGACAAGCTGCGCTTCAAATCGCAACTGGAACCGGGCTTGCTGGAAGGCGACCCGGAGTTCAAGATCGAGATCACGCTTGACGCACAAGCCAGGACCGTAAGCGTCAGCGACAACGGTATCGGTATGAGCCATGACGAGGTGATCGAGAACATCGGCACTATCGCCAAGAGCGGAACCACGGCCTTCCTGCAGGCCGTGGAACAGAACAAGGGCCTGATCAAACCAGAGCTGATCGGCCAGTTCGGCGTGGGCTTCTACAGCGCCTTCATGGCGGCTACTAAGGTGACCCTCATCACCCGCGCGGCCGGTTCCACGTTGGCCACCAAATGGGAATCCTCCGGCGACGGAGCCTATAGCGTCGAGGAGACCGAAAAACCTACACGCGGCACGATCGTGACCCTTGAACTCAGGGAGACCGAAGAGGGCGGCCAGGACTTCTGCGATACCAATGTCATCAAATCCATCGTCAAGCGACACTCGGACTTCGTGAGCTACCCCATCATCTTAGGCGGGGAGACGCTCAACTCCATGAAGGCTATCTGGACCAGAAACAAAGACGAGGTCACGGACGATGAGTACAACGAGTTCTACAAGCATATCAGCCATGACTGGAACCCGCCGCTTACGCGCCTGCACATGCACTTCGAGGGCATGACCGAATACGACGCGCTTCTGTTCATCCCTGCTCACGCCCCCTTCGATTACTTCCGGCCGGGTCGCAAGCACGGCGTGCATTTGTACTGCAAGCGCGTCTTCATCATGGACGACTGCCAGGACCTGCTGCCCGAATACCTGGGCTTCATCCAGGGCGTGGTGGACGCGCCGGACCTGAACCTGAACGTCAGCCGCGAGATCCTGCAGCACGATCCGCTGGTGCGCAATATCCGCAAGAACCTGGTCAAGCGCGTCATCGAACTGCTGACCGGCATGGACAAGGACGAGTATGACGCGTTCTTCAAGGAGTTCGGCCAGATGCTCAAAGTGGGTATCCAACACGACCACGAGAACCGCGAGAAGCTCTCCAAGCTGCTGCGCTACCGCACCAGCAAGTCCGGCGATAACCAGATCCCGTTGGATGAATATGTCAGCCGTATGCACGCCGACCAGGATGCCATCTACTACATCAGCGGCGAAGACAGTGCCACGCTCATCAACAGCCCGCACCTGGAACGGCTGAAGGAAAAAGACATCGAGGTGCTGCTCATGACCGAACCGGTCGACGAATGGGTGGCGCAAAGCCTGGGCACCTATGAGGGCAAGGCCTTCAAGAGCGCAGAAAAAGGCGATCTCAATCTGGTGGACATCGACGAAAAGACCAAGGACAGCTTTGCCCCGTTGTTCTCCTTCATCAAGGAAGAGCTCAAGGATTCCATCCGCGAGGTGCGTGCCTCAACCCACCTCACGGACTCGGTGGCCTGCCTGTCCGGCGACACCTACCAGCTGAGCGGCTACCTGGAGAAGATGCTCAAGTCCTTCGGCCAGAAGGTGCCGGAGATCAAACGCGACCTTGAGCTCAACACCGGACATCCCGTGCTTACAAAGATGCGCACGCTCTTTACCAAGGACAAGGATGACCCGGTCCTAAAGGATTACAGCCAGCTGCTCTACGACATGGCCGTCATCGCCGCGGGCGGCAAGGTGGAGAACTCCTCGCGCTTCTCCAAGACCGTGGGCGAGCTCATGTCCAACGCCCTGGATGTGGAAACCCTTATGACCGACGCTATCACGGTTTAGAGGAATATGGTATGACGTGAACATGTTCTCGCTCGCCACGGTGTTTTTCACCTCGTTCATGCTGGCATTCTCAGGCGCCATGATGCCGGGCCCGCTCCTGACCGCCACCATCAGTGAAAGCGCCAGGCGCGGGGCGCTGACCGGCCCGCTTTTGATCCTGGGGCATTCACTACTGGAGCTCCTCATGCTGGCGGCCCTGCTCATCGGCCTGGCGCCACTCTTGAAACTGGACGCGGTCTTCATCGCAATCGCCCTGACAGGCGCCGCGATCCTGGTCTGGATGGCGGCCGGCATGTTCCGGGCCCTGCCCAGCTTAACCATTGACTGGGACGCGAGCCGGAACAGCTCCGGCCCGCTCATATCCACCGGCATCCTCATGAGCCTTTCCAATCCCTACTGGACCATCTGGTGGGCCACCATCGGCCTGGGCTACCTCGTGAGCTGCAAGGCCTTGGGCGCCCCCGGGATCGCGGCCTTCTTCGTGGGCCACATCAGCGGCGATTTCGTCTGGTACACCTTGATCTCGGTGCTGGTCGCCAAGGGACGCCACCTCCTGACCGATAGCGTCTATCGCGGCCTCATCGGCTTCTGCGCACTGTTCCTGGCCTGCTTTGCCTGCTTCTTCGCCTATGCCGGGATCAATAGAATCATAGGTTAAACCCCTGTTGCGGGCCTCAGTGACAATGCCTTTACTTGCTCCATTCCGTCAGCAAAGATCTGTTGACAAAATCATCTCTTTATTACCAATAATACAGAGTTGGAGACATCTTGGTCGGTCTAAGGATTTTTGATTCAACGTCATCTGATGAGCCCCCAGAGGAGAAGAGTATTCAAGTTCTCCGAAATATCGTCGTAAAGTGATGATAACTAACGATATGTTATAGGAGTTTCCATATGTATTCGAAAAATGTCCTCGATCAAATCGGTAACACCCCCATTGTGTGCTTGAAGAATGTCCTTGGCGCCGATATCTTTGCCAAAGCCGAACACCTGAACCCAGGCGGCAGCATTAAAGACCGGGTGGCACTCTTCATGCTGGAGGAAGCCAAAAAGTCCGGAGAGCTCAAGGAAGGGTTCACCATAGCCGAACCCACATCCGGGAATACCGGCATAGGCATGGCCCTGGTTGGAGGCATCATGGGCCACCATGTGATCGTGGTCATGCCTGAGAACATGAGCGAAGAGCGCAAAAAGATTATCAAGGCCTTGGGAGCCGAGCTCATCCTCACGCCGGCCAAGGAAAGCCTTGAAGGCTGCATCCGCGTCATTCAGGAGCTCAAAAATACCCGTGAAAACGTCTATGTGCCCCAACAGTTCGAGAATCCCAACAATCCGCTGGCCCATTACCTCACCACCGGACCCGAGATCTGGACCCAGCTGAACCATCATGTAGACATCTTCATCTCCGGACTCGGCAGCGGCGGAACCCTGCAGGGCGTCGGGAAATTCCTGAAAGAGCGCAATCCCAATACCATTATCATCGCGGTTGAGCCCAAAAACGTCTCGGCCCTTTTGGGACATGAACCGGGTCTCCATCGTATTGAGGGGATCGGCGATGGCTTCATTCCTCCTGTACTCGACACCTCGCTGGTCGACGAAGTCGTGGAGGTCACGGATGAGGATGCCATCAACACCAGTCGTTTGCTTGCATCCAAGGCAGGACTGCTGGTGGGCATATCATCAGGCGCCAATGTATGGGCCTGCATGCAAACGGCGGCCAAGTATGGGCAGGATAGAATCATCGCCACGGTCCTGCCGGACCGCGCCGAGCGCTACTTCTCCACCAGCCTCATTTAAGTTATCAGATTAAATAAAGGCCTTCTTCACGGTCTTTCTGGATGGCCTGGTACTCCGGCATGGAGATCATCCGCAGGAAGGCCTTACGCGAGGGGTATTGAACCAGCATGACCCGGTCCCAGCCGTCTTCGGGCAGACCGATGAATATCTGGTCCACGCCCCCTATCCAGAGGATGCGTCCGCCCACCTGTTTGAGCAGCGGCATGATGTTGGCGCCGTAGCGGTTGTAGCGGACCTCGCCGCTTTCGCTTCCTTCCGGTGCAGGCTTGAACTTGAGCAGATTGACCATCACGAAGGGGGTGTCTTCCGGTTGGTTGGCCAGGGCCTTGATTTGCTTGCCTGTGGGATTCATCGTACTCATGCGCATCTCCATTGCTCATTTCACGCGGTATTGCTCCATAGCTGCAACGATTTCCCGGGCTACAAGCTCAGAAACGGGATTGGTCAATTTCTTGAGGGCCTGGTATGCCTTAACGCCACCGATACGGCCCAGGGCCCATGCCATCATTGCCTGAACGCGCTCGTCTTTCTCGACGGCAAAGGACTGCACCAGTTCCGGAACATAGGATGGGTCAAGGGTATTACCCATGGCGCGTGCGGCGTTCATGCGCCAGCGCCACATATCGCGAGCGCTCATGTAGAACATGTGCGGCCAGATGCGCTCCTGGAAGTAATCAAAATCCATACGCAGCAGGCAGGCCAGGTCGAAGTCCGGGGCCTTGGTTGCAACGCGCGGATTGACGGGCAGATTCTGGGCCAGCCAGGGGGCGTTGCGCGGGCATATGAGCTGACAGCGGTCGCAACCGTAGACATACAGGCCCATAGGCGCGCGTAATTTCAAGGGCGTTAAGCCCTGTCCGAAATAAGACAGGAAGGAGATACAGCGGCGTGGGTCGACGCGGCCGCCGCCTTTGAGCGCCTGGGTAGGGCAGGCCGCTACGCAGGCGCTGCGGCACCAATCCGGACAGCCCATGCCGATGGTGGGTGCATCGGGTTCGAAGACGCGGTCCACCACCACGGTGATGGGCAGCACCCATGAGCTGCCGCGCGCCACACGACCGGCATAGAACAAGCAGTTCTTACCCAAAGTGCCCAGCCCGGCCCGCGCCGCGGCCAGGCGGTGCGGCAGGTTGAACGGCACCGTGGAGTCAATACCGCTGTCCCGCAGGAATCCTCGAAAGGCCTTGATCCTGAGACTCAATCCATCCTTGGTGACGCGGTCGTCATCCAGGTAGCAACGGCCGAAATGATTCACAATCGGCGTCGGGAATGACAGTCGGCAGTAGTTTTCCAGGAGCACGATGATGGTTTCGGCCTTTGGAAATAATGTCCGCGGATCGGTTCCATCCAGGAGGCTCAAACCCGCATCCTCGGCCCAGGCGTATTCGTCGGCGTGCGCTAGGAGGTACTGCTTGTGCGCATCAAAGGGTTCGGACGAGGTAAAACCCACATCCTCGAACCCCAGCCGTAGAGCTTCATCGATGATCGCTTGCTTGGTCAGCATGATCACCTCCATGTCATGTCATTATAATGCACGCTCCATCGTTTTAGCGCGTGCGCGGGCTTGCGATGGGATTCCCGGCATATTTCTAAGGGGTTGGATGCAGTTAAGGATCTCGTTTTCCTGTTTGGTCAGTCTGGCCATCATGATGGCACCTTCCAGGCTGGCGACGATGTGGCGGGCCGTGGCTTCCGGCTGGACCGCGGGGTCAAGTTCTCCGTCGGCCCGCGCCTGAGTCAACAGCCGGCTCAGGAGGCCGTTCCATTCATCGAAGATCTCGCGGATCGCGGCGGCAAAGAGGGGATTGTCATCGCTCATTTCCAGGGCGATGTTGCCGAAAATGCATCCTCCCATGCACCGTCGGTGACTATGTAGCTTGTACACATCCATGAGGATATAGCCCAACTGCCCCAAGGGAGTGCAGCTCTTGAGGCTGGCCGCCAGGTAGGCCAGATAATCCGCCTTCGCCTTGGCAACCAGCGCCAGCCCTAGATCCTCCTTGCCGGCAAAGTGGAAGTAGAGGTTGCCCTTCTTGATATCTCCGGCCGCCAGGATTTCGTTAATGCTGGTGAGATGAAAACTTTTGCGATTGATGAGCTCCATGGCCGCGCCCAGGATGCGTTCGCGCGTGGCCTCCCCTTTGGTTCCGGGCATTGCCCCTCCTAGCGTGATCAACCTACCGGTTGGTAAATTATCAGCATATGCCTGAGGTCGCAAGTATATTCTTATCCTTATGAGGACCGGTAAATCTTCGCTTGACTCAGCCCTTACCGCCGACGCTACGCGATTCTTCCGGAACTACCCCAAGGTTCAGTTTGGTTGTGCGGCGAATGAGAGTAAGCCGGGTCTCGCGCGCGATACATTCTTCTGTAAGGTGCCGGTGCAGGTCGTCCACGGTACGTATCGCCTCGGCATCAATGGCCACGATAATGTCGCCCTGCATCAGGCCGGCACGTCGAGCCGGGCTGTTTTTTTCCAGCGAGATCACTGACACCCCGTGCTCGGCAGGGAGATCGAGCGCCCGCACCATGCGCCTGGGCAGGCTGATATTCTGGCAGGCGATGCCGAGGTAGCCCCGCCGGATCTTTCCGTGGCGTATCAGCCGTCCGGCCACGAACTCGGCCATAGCGCTGGGAATGGCAAAGCACAGCCCCTGCGCCGGCAGGATCACGGCGGTATTGATGCCGATCACCTCACCGGCCGCGGTCACCAGCGGTCCGCCCGAGTTGCCGGGATTCAGCGCCGCATCGGTTTGGATGACATCATCGATCAATCGGCCGGATATCGTGCGCAACGAGCGTCCCAAGGCACTCACTACCCCGGCCGTGACCGTGCATTGGAAGCCGTAAGGGTTGCCGATGGCGATCACCAGCTGCCCGACGCGCAGTGTCCGCGAATCGCCCAGCTTGACTGATATCAGATGCGGGGCCTGGATCCGGACAACCGCCAGATCGGTGTCCGGGTCATCGCCGATGAGCTCTGCGCTTAAGGTCCGCCCGTCGGCTAGGGTCACCTCGATGCACGCAGCGTCGTGCACGACATGGCTGTTGGTGAGGATGAACCCGTCCGGGGTAAAGATGAAACCTGAGCCCGTGCCATGACCGTTCGGCGACTGCAGCCGAAGACGTTGGCTCCGGCGAGGCAATACGCCCACATTCACCACCGCCGGACCGACCGTGTCCGCGGCGTGCACCACGGCCTGTGAGTAGGCGTCCAGCAGTCTATTATCCATATCCGGTCCGCTTGCGCCAGCGCTGACACCCAGCTGGTAGTCACGGTCTACGATATTTCTCACTTTGGGAGGCATATTCCCTTTGATAGGGTTTCCGAGCGGATAATTCAATATCCGCCCTAGGCAATCCTCTGTGCCTGCAGGGTGCCCATGACCTGAGTGGCCTCGGCCAGGTCCGGTAGACCGGCGCGTCCGCCCAGGGCACGGCAGGAGAGCGTCGCCACGGCCACCGCGAACCTCACGGCCGCATGGAGATCGAAATCTCGCGCCAGCGCGGCGGCAAACGCGGCATGGAAATTGTCTCCTGCGCCGGTAGTGTCGCGGATCAGGGCCCTGGGCGGCCGGACCTGGTAGAGGCCTTCTTCATGCAGGTAGTAGGCCCCGGCTTCCCCGTGGGTGACGATCAACCGCCCCGCGACCTGCGCGGCCAGATTACGCATCCTGACCTTGATTGATTCTCCTGGCAGTGCCAGTTCAGGGTCGTTCAGAAAGGGATAAGCCGGGATAAAGTAATCGGCCAGGGACATCATGTCAGCCATGCCTTCCTTCCAGCGTTCGCAGTCATATACAATGGCGCCGCGGCGCTTAAGCGCTTGAATGCCGGCCGCCAGATGTGTCACTGACGGATCGAGCAGCACTACCCGTGCGCTTTCGATCAACGCCTCAAGCGTCTCATCCAGGAAAACTGCGCTCGGTGGCGAGGGCTCATAGATGATCGTACGCTTGCCGCTTGAACGCGTGACCACAATGTAAGCCACGGGCGTACGCGTGCCTTCCAGACGACGTACGCCGGAGGTGTCCACGCCGAAGTCGTTCAGCCTCTGGAGGCAGAACCGCCCCTCGTCGTCATCGCCCAGCGCGCCGACATACCGCACCGTAGTCCCCAGCCTGGCGCAGCAGCAGGCGGTGTTCGTGCCCTGGCCGCCACCTTCCTTGACACGTTCATGCAGCATGACCTTGCTGTCTTCTTCCGGGAAATGTTCCACCACCGTGATATAATCCACGCAGGCCCGCCCGATCACCAGCACATCGCAAACGGAGTATTGATCCATTCCCGCACCTACCCTCTTCCCTTTCATGAACCGACCCTTATTCTTATACCGAGTATGGTATACCACGCCTACGGGTGCATGTGAAAGATCTCCGAAGATGAATATGAACATCAACCTACTGATGGATGTGAAGAGACTCCAGGAGCTCGCCGATGAACTGTATCGCTCCACCGGAATATCGATTGCGCTGACAACGCCGGAAGGTAAACCCATTGCAACCGCGGGTTGGCGGGAAATCTGCCAATCTTTCCAGAACCAAAGCAAATCATCCACGTCGCTCTGCGGCAAGGCCAGAAGTGCTATGAGGCGCAGCCTTGCGTCCGGCAGTACCACGGCCATGGCCTCATGTCCTTTGGGGCTGAGCGAGGCTATGATCCCGATCTTGGCCGACGGACAGTGCGTCGCTCATCTCTTGATCGGCCAGTACCTGAGCGCCAAGCCGCGCGGCAAACTCCTGGTACATTTGTGTTCCCAGGCTGAGCGGTATGGCATGGCCCGGTTAGATTATACAGCCGTACTGGAGCATCTACCTGTGTTATCCACGGTCCAGGTCCAAAGACACTTGACCGACATGGCACGTGTTTTCTTGCCGAATGAAGCTGCCCCGCCGCGCGCGCGGCAAGCTTCTCACAGCGCCAAGGATCGCTTCGCCCGAACGCTGCTCAACAGTATTCAGGCCGCCGTGGTGGTCTATGACGCCGATATGCGCATCGTGATGAGCAATGCCGCCGCCCGGGAATTGATGGGTTTGAGTACGCGCCGGATACGTGGCAAAAAAGCCGCGGATCAGACCTGTCGTTTCATGAAGAACGACGCAAGCCCCATGAGCGTGGATGAAAACCCGGTCAGCCGCGTACTCAAAACCAAGCAGGCGCTGCATGGCCAGGAGCTCGGCATCATGCGCCCCGGCCGACAGGAGATCATCTGGGCGCTGGTCGGCGCCGAACCGCTCTATGGTTCCCGGGGCGAGGTGGAACGGATCATCGTTACCTTTACCGATATCACCGAGCGAAGACGCCATGAAGAGGACCTGCGCCAGGCATCACTGGCATGGAGCGCCACTTTTGACGCCATGCACGACGCCGTGGCCTTGATAGATCCGGATGGCGGCATCCTCAAGTGCAACCGCGCCATGCAGACGCTGATCGGCAAGACTTTACCCGAGATCCTGGGACGGCCCTGTTACGAACTGCTCCATGGCTCCAAGACCCCTATTCCCGATTGTCCACATGTGCGCGCCAGAAAAACCGGGCGGCGCGCTAGTCTGGATTTGAAGATCGGGGCGCATACCTATCATGTCACGGTTGACCCTATCTGCGACAGTGAGGGCCGCATGAGCGCCGGCGTGCATATCATCAGCGACATCACCGCGCGCAAAGAGGTCGAGGATGCCTTGCGCTTGAGCGAAGAAAAATTCAGACTTATCTTCGAGAACGCCCTGGAAGGCATCTTTCAGGCCACCCCCGCAGGACGCTATTTGAGCGTGAACCCTGCCACGGCCAGGATGTTCGGGTACTCCACACCCCTGGAAATGATCACCATGGTCAAGGATATCGGTCGGCAGCTGTACGTCAATCCACAGGACCGCACCCGCCTGTTGTCTATGCTCAAGAAATGGGAACGGGTCGACGGGTACGAGGTTGAGGTCTTTCGCAAGGATAAGAGCAGGTTCTGGATATCGATCAACAGCCACACCGTGAAGGACGCCAATGGACAGATCCTCTACTATGAAGGCACCTATATTGATATCACGGCCCGTACACAGGCCGAGTTCGCCCTGCGTGAAAGCGAGGCGCGCTTCCGTTCCCTGATCCAGAATTCCGGCGACCTGATCGTGATCCTGGATAAAAACGGGCTGATAAGCTATGAAACCCCTTCCATCGAGCGCATCCTGGGCTACCCCCAGGGCCTGCTGCTGGGACGGTCCCCCATGGACTTCATCCACCCCCAGGACTTGCCCCAAACCATGAATGATCTTCATGATGTTTATTTCAGACGGGAGGAAGGTACGCCGAGCGAATTCCGGTTCGTCAAGGCCGATGGAACTTGGGCCTATCTCGAGGCCATCGGCAAAAACATGCTTGACTATCCGGGCATCAACGGCGTGGTCATTACGGCGCGCGATATTTCCGAGCGCAAGCACGCCGAGGATGAGATCGCAAAAGCCTCCCAGCGCTATCGAGATCTGGTCGAAAGCACGAATGAGTTCTTCTGGGAGGTGAATCCTGAGTGGTCATTCACCTATGTCAGCCCCAAGGCCCACGACTACCTCGGTTACGATGCCCACGAACTCCTGGGCAAACCGGCGCTGGATTTCATGTCGCGCGGTGAAGTCAAGCGGGTATGGAACGCAGTACGCAAAGAACTGGAACACGGCCAAGGAGTGAATAATTTCGAACACACCATCCTCCAGACCAACGGTCGCACGATCATCCTGGAATCAAGCATCCTGCCCGTCATGGGAGGTGGTCATGCCATATCCGGGTATCGCGGCGTTTCGCGCGACATCACCGAACGCAAGCGTCTGGAGGACGAACTGGCCAAGGTTCAGAAGCTCGATTCCATCGGCACACTGGCGGGCGGCATCGCCCATGACTACAACAATCTCTTGACCGCCATCCTGGGTTATATCGGACTGTGCAAAACCTCCATCCCCAAGGCCGATCCGGCCTTCGAGCTGATCGAAAAGGCCGAGAAAGCAGCACTCTCCGCGCGCGACCTCACCAAGCAGCTTATTACCTTCTCGCGCGGCGGCATGCCGCTGCGCAAGGTCACGCATATCCGGGTCCTCATCGAAGAAACCGTCAAGTTTTCCTTGAGCGGCTCGAAACTCAAACCACATTACACGACCGAGGGCGACATCCATCCAGTCTTCATCGACGAAGACCAGATGCGCCAGGTCATCCAGAATTTGGTGATCAATGCCCGTGAGGCCATGCAGGACAACGGCGAACTGGATATAGAACTTGCCGATACCCAGCTCGAAGCCAACAACGCCTCTTCCCTGCCGGCGGGCGAATATATCCGCATCCTTATCCGCGATTACGGCAGAGGCATCCCGCCAGAGCTTCTGCCAAAGGTCTTCGACCCTTACTTTTCCACCAAGGAACTGGGCTCGCAGAAAGGCATGGGCCTTGGGCTCTCGATCTGCTATTCGATCGTCAAGAAGCATGGCGGCAATATACGACTGGATTCCACGGTGGGCGTCGGCACGACCGCCAGCGTCTTCCTGCCGGCCGCCAAACCATAAAAAGAAAGAGGGACGGAGCACCGTCCCCCTTGTCTTATGGAATAATCTTGGCACGTATCAGCGCTTGCCCTCTTTGAGTGCCTCATAGAGCGTCTTGGCCTCGCGCAGGAACGAGCGGTTTTCCGGGATCTGTTTGTTGGCGTCCGGGTTACGCGACAGGAGTTTTTCAAGGATCGCCAGGGCCTCTTTTTTCTTGCCCTTGGAAGCCAGGATGTCGGCCCGGCAATAAGGGATGTAATAGAAGTCCGGATACAGCATCTCGGCTATTTCCAAGCCGTTCAGATCCATCTGCAGGGTGATGCCGGCGATGCGCATGCCTTTTTCCGTGATCCACCCGCCGTTGGTGATCATAGTACCCAGCAGGTTCATGACGTTAAAGAACATGTAGCTGCTGTTCTCCTTGACGCACAGGAGCGTGGAATCCAAGAGTTGGCTGAAGAAACGCGCCTTATTGATGAGACTGGTGAACTGTATGGAACGCGCTAGGTTCATGACATACCAGAAATTGGCCAGTTGGCTTTGCGGCTGCAGTTTCAGCGCCTTTTCACTATAGGCAATGCCTTTCTTGTACTGGGGAATGGCCTTCTGGTCCTGCTCGCCTAAGGATGTGTAAACCTCGCCGATATAATAGTATACGCGCGCGGCCCAGACCTGCGCCAGGGCATCACGGGGATGTTCCTGGGCCATCTTCTCAACCAAGGCCGCGGCGGCTTTGGCCTTCTCCATATCGGCGCGGGCCATCCAGAGCTGCATGAAACCGTCCCATCCCGGATATCTCTTCATCTCCGGCAACGCCTCGGGATTCATGATCTTTACCGGCGCCACCGACTTGAGCCAATCACCGTAATGGCAGAAAATGTAGTTCCTGTCCCTGCTCCATATCAATGTATCGCACAGGGTGCGTATGGCGTAATGGTTGCCCGGTTCCATCTTGCAGGCCTGGGCGGCATAGCTTTCCGCCTTCTCAAAATGATCGTGCTTGTCCTTGCTGAAATACCAGGCATGCAGATAATGCGCCCGGGCCAGGCACAGATAGGTCTCGATCTTGTCCGGATATTTATCCTTGAGCGCCGTAAGGATGGTGATGATCTCAGAGAGATTCTTGCCCTTGGCATGATCCTGCCAGAGCACCTTCACCTTTCCCCACTGCTGGTCACCGGAGAGCATGGGGGGATCAGCGTCCCACATGCCCGCTTGGACGTTTGTCCGTGCGGTTGCAAGCAACAGACCAACAAGTACGATAACCATTCCAACTCTTTTCCAACTATTCCCCGACCTCTGATGCATAACAGTGTACATTATTTCTCTACCCTCCTCGATGCTTTCCCATGAACGTATGACAAGTATACTTTCAGCACAAGCACCAGATGCAGGTCTTCAAATCCATTATATCATTTCAATATATTGATTAAATTACAACACTAGATCCTGTTTGCATAAGCTGAGGTAGCTGATTCAATCAGGGAGTAATGCGAAAGCGCTTACGGTTTCTTCACGTTACCATACTATCCCCTTACAATGGCGTACACCATTAATCTGAGCCCTTATCCGACACCGTGAAAAGCTTAACCACGCTCAAAAGGCTGTCGGCCTTGCGGCTGAGATTTTCAGCGTTGCCGGAGAGTTCTTCCACGGTGGAGGCATTCTGCTGAGTACTGGTGTCGATCTGGGTGATAGCCCGGTTGACCTCATACGCCGTCTGATTGACCCCGGAGAAAAACTCATCCAGTTTGGCGATAAAGACCGTGAATGCCATGCCCAGCTCGACGGTCTCATCATCGCAGAGCAGAGCCGGACGTGCGGTCTTTGTCTTTGTCTCCCTCGCCCGCCGAAAGATCGTTGATCTTCTCCCTGGTCTTGACAATCGGTTTCACAATCATGATTACCAGGGCAACACCCACAAAGACAATCACCCCCGGGGCGACCAGGCCCAGGAGACCGGCGACCACAAGGTATCGCAGGAAACGCGAGAGCCAGCTGACAAGATCGACCACTGGGACGATGACTAGACCACCCCCTACAGGAGTATACCATATGAGCTGCTCATACACATTTTCAAAGCCGGCGACCGGCCAGCCGCCGGCAGAACCGGCGCGGATAGCAACATTGATGTCCAGTCAGCGTTGATGGAGAATTTCGTCCCCTGTCGGATTGCAGGAAACCCCCCTGCGGGTCGGCCACAAAAGACGAGCCTACCCCGCTGGATGGAATCCTGTCGACCACCGGCTTATGATCTTCGAGATTCACACCAGCGCCTTTATTCGCAACGACATCGTTGCCGTCCTCTTCGCGCCTGCGGCTGATATCCATGGGTCCTTCAGGTGTAGCGACACCCCCATCAAGCTGATCCAGACCATTCTGTACCGGCTTGGCAAGGGCATAGGCAATCGCAATGCCCAGGACAGAAAGATCAGCCAGCCGAAAAAACCCTGTAGACCGAAAACTTTCATCTGCTCTGGCGTATTGGACATCATATACAAGACCGTCGGGCCATATCCGAAATGCACGATGGAATTCACACCGGCATATATGAAGAGGATCTTGCGAATATATCCCTGCATGTCTGACCGCCGTAAGGCCCTGGAAACATTTGCGCCTATTATTGGGATCACGAGTCATAATTCATGAGGATGTGAACGGCCCTGCATCAATATTGTATCTGGCGCTCACCACTAGAACGTACAGTACCTAATAGATCTCCATGACAAAACAAACCTGCGTCGAGTATTTCTTATGCCTTCCCATACGAGGCCCTAAAATGAAATCATATCGAACCGCATGCAAAACCCTGGTAATGGCAGATGCGTCCATTGACAGCGCGTCCATGAATTGTTAAGGCTCTAACCCATGTTGGCGGCACGCATACAGCGCATACCACGCGAGCTCAAGCTGTTCATATCCGCTATCTTGGCCATGGGCATGGCACTCAGCATCGTGGAGGCGACTTTCAACAATTTCCTGGACGAACGCTATGCCTTGAGCGGTTTCGAGCGCGCCTTCCTCGAATTCCCGCGCGAAATCCCGGGCCTGATGGTGGTCTTCGTATCGGCTCTGCTGTGGTTTCTGTGCAGCCGTCGTCTGGGCGCGCTGGCCATGGTACTGGGCGCCATCGGTGCAGGCCTGATCGGGTTCGCGGCCCCGTCCTACGGCATCATGGTCGTCTGGTTGTTCATCTACAGCCTGGGACAACACCTGTTTCTGCCGCTGTACTCAAGCATCGGCATGGAGCTCGCCCGCGAAGGTCAGGCCGGGCGTCGTCTGGGACAGCTGAACGCCGTGCGCAACGTAGCGGCCATCCTGGGGAGCTTCCTGGTTTTCATCGGCTTCACCTATCTAGATTTCAGCTTTCATCATACCTTTGCGCTGGCCACTGTGGCTTTTATCGCCGCAGCTGTTCTACTGTTTGCCATGCAGACCGAGAAGACCCAGGCCCCAGCCCTACACCTCAGGCTTTATCGGCCCTACCGGCTGTACTATGTTCTGTCCGTGCTCTACGGCTCGCGCAAGCAGCTCTTCCTCACCTTCGCCCCCTGGGTGCTGGTCACGGTCTTCCATCAGCCCACCCAGACCATCGCCACGCTCCTGACCTTGGGCGGGGTGATCGGCATCCTGTTCCAACCGCTCCTGGGCCGGGCTATCGACACCCTAGGCGAACGCCTGGTCCTGTGCGCCGAGGCCTTCCTGCTGATCTTTGTCTGCTTCGGGTATGGATTCGCCAAGTTCCTGGTGAACGAACAGACCGCCTTCTTGATCGTGTGCGGGTGTTTTCTCTTAGACCAGATGCTCATGTCGGTCAATATGGCGCGCGCGACCTATATCAAGAAGATCGCTTTGGATCCCGCCCACATCCAGCCGGCCCTGACCGCCTCGGTCAGCATCGATCATGTCTTTTCCATCCTGGTAGCGCTGTTGGGTGGCGCCGTCTGGAACCTCTTCGGCTTCCAGTACGTCTTCCTAATGGGGACAGGCATCGCCCTGCTCAATTTCCTGGCGGCCCTCAAGGTGAGTATCCCGCGCGGATGATAATGCCCGCCCCCTGTGGAGCGAGGGGGGCGGACGTCATGCTGGTTCACGAATCGACGCTAAAGCCCATGAGGGTCAAAATCATGTTCAGCATGTCATGCGCCTCGCACGAGACGCAGAGCTCCTCGGGTTCGAGATATTCATTCGACATGGCGATGCCGGCGGAATCGAAGGTCATGCGCTTGGGAGAATCCTTGGCGCTCGACCATGGCAGCCAGACAGGCAGGGCAGGGTTGGCGCCGTTGGGGTTACCGGTGCGCGCGAACTGGCCCAGGTAGTCCATCATGGCCTCGCTGACCATCTCACGGCCGGCCTGGTTGGCGTCGCTCCAGGCGAAGTTGCACAGGCTCGATTTGTCGCTGATGAAGTTGCCGAAGACAAAGGGCAGATCCATGGCATGCCCGGCGCCGATGAGGTAATCGAACGGAGCGGGTTCATCGTCCCACAGAAACTTGTAGACATACACGTCATCCTGGTATTTTTTGGCCAGAGGCGCCATGGTGTCGGTACCGAAGCCCTGGAAGAGGCCCTGTCCGACAGGCGGTCCCACGACATACAGGCTCATCAGCGGGTAGGACCAAGTGCTCAGGTAGTCGCCCAGATCGATATCCGGGTGGTTGGGATCGAAATCATACACCACCTGCCAGAGGTTGAGCGGTTCCATGATGATCATGGGGATGAAGAGCTTCAGTTCTTCCTTGGTGCAGCTCGCCATGAACGGCACCTTATTGTATGTGCCGTTGTAGAAGCTCAGGAGCGGAGAGGTTGGTATGACATGGCCGTCGATATAGACCCCCATGATGGTCTCGACCGTGGGAATCCCATCCAACGGCATGCCCAAGGGCCCGCAGTTCTTGGGATCGTAGATCTCTTCCATGGTCTTGGACCTGAGGTAATTCCTGATCCAGGCTTCGTTGCCGTCCTCGGTCAAGTCATCGATTTCATCCGAGGTATAGCCGTCCTGTTTCAGGAGGCGACGTACCGTGGCCTTAGCCTTCTGAACGGCGCGCGACATGTAGCAGGCCTGGCTGGCGCCGCTGTGGGCGATGGCGCGGTGGAAGAGCCCCTTGGCCAGAGGCGAGGTCATCATGGAATAGACGTTCATGCCGCCGGCCGACTGGCCGGTGATGGTCACGTTGCCGGGGTCGCCGCCGAAGGCCGCGATATTGTCATGTATCCACTGCAAGGACTTGATGATATCCAGGGTCCCGTAATTGCCGGAATTATCCAGCGGGTCGTCATCCACCTGCAGGGCAGGATGCCAGAACCAGCCGAAAAAACCCAGTCGGTAGTTGATGGTCACGAAAAGCATGTCCTCGCGCGCCGCGAAATGCGCGCCGTTGTAGATGGTCAGATCCGAGCGGCCGAGGATATTGGCGCCGCCGTGGATGAAGACATATACCGGCAGCTTCTGCTCGCTCGTTGCCGGCCGCCAGATATTGAGATACAGGCAGTCTTCTTTGCCGGTGGGCACACCCTGTCCCACATAGCCGCCCATGGTATCCTGTCCGGTCTCGGAGAGGTAGTTGCCGTACTGCGGGCAATAACTGCAGAACTTTCCGGCATCACGTACGCCGCTCCATGTCTCCGGGTCGCGCGGTGCGCGCCAGCGCAGGCTCCCGACCGGAGGTTTGGCATAGGGGACGCCCAGCCAGGCCCAGGTGCCGTAATCGGCTTCGATGCCCCGCACCGTGCCGTAAACGGTCTGCCGCACCAGGGGATTGTCCGCCTCCTGAGACGATTCGGGCGACTGCGCCGCGGCTGGAGCAAGCCCCGGATTCGAACCCGACGATGAATTGCAACCGCTGAAGAACATGATGCCGCCTAAGAGAAGAACAGCGATGATGAGAAACGCGTGCTTGTACATACCTACCCCCTCATATGAAATCATCTGTGAATGGAGAAAAGATAATGGTCTCAAGACCATAGTCAAGACGGTGTGGCCTCAATGTGCGCAGGCGTTAATAAAACACCCCACATCAGGCGCTCCTTTACTATAAAGGCATGCGATCATGGCAAAGCTGCATGGCAAGCGGAGGAGAGCCCCCCGCGCATCATTATCAAAAGTCAATCATGTGTATATCCCCGCCGATGTCTATTGGGGTTTGGTTGACAAAGTCGCCTGAAGCCTCTGAGCTTCCGCCCTGTCCTTGAAGTCCGCACGTGATCTAAGCGCCTTATTCACAAATTCCAAAGCCTCTTTTACCTGATTCTGGCCAGCCAATGCTTGTGCCATGTGAAAGTTGATCGTGGGGTCGTCGGGAAGTTGCTCCAGGCTGAGCGCGAACTGGGATTGGGCGTTGCCGTTTAGCCCTTTCTTGAGATAAACATAACCTAGGGTATCAGCAATACGGGGGTCCTCCGGAAATTTTTCCTTGGCCTTTTGGGCAAGCTGCAGGGCTCGGTCGAGTTCCGATTTATTGCCCTGTTCGGCAATGATCCATGCCATATTGTTGGAGGCCAGGGCATTGGAAGGGTCCCGTTCCAGGATGTAATTATATGACTTGACGGCATCATCGATGTTGCCGGCGTTTTGATGCAGCATCGCCAGCATGCTCGCGGCACCCAGGTCTTTGGGATTCTTGTTAAGGATATCCTCATATTCCTTGAGAGCCTCCTTAACCATATGATGGCGCGTATAGAACGCGGCCAGATAATGATAGTACTCATTGCGCTTGGGTTCCATCCCTATGGCTTGTTTGATGGAGGCCAAGGCCTCAGCATTCTTGCCGCTCTTTTCTAGGAGACCGGCCAGGACGACCCGGCAATGACCGGTTTTCGCCGTGGCGCATAGCGGTGCTATTTTGTTTATGGCCGCTGGTAGGCCGATAACGGCCGGAGCTGTTTTGGCATACAAAGCCAATGCCTCAGGTTTCTCAGGCCAGCGACTTAATCCCTTATCGGCCGCCTGATAGGCATTGTTCTTATCTCCCCTGGATCCATAATAGAGAACCTCGGCAAAAGTGGTCGGCCAGGCCTCGGGATTATGTTTCTTGAGGTTCCCCAAATATAAGGCGGCCTTATCCACCTGGCCTAGGCGCAGGGCTGAGATAACACCGACATAGAGCATGTCAGGCGCCGCCGGGACTTTCGCCAGGACCATATCCGCTTCTTGAAGGGCATCCTTGAAAGCGCCTTTCCTGAAATCGATATCGGCCTTTACGGCATGCAGCGCGGCATTGGCCTGATTAACCTTGAGTGCCGCATCTATGGCTACACGTGCCCTATCAATATCGCCCTTGAGTAAATAAGCCCGCGCAATGATGAGAGCGATTTCCGGATTACCGGGATATTGTTTGATGAGCGGGTTCATGACCTCCAGGGCCTTGGCATGGTCCTTTTCCATAACCGCAATACGGCCCAGCAGCAACCGGGAGGCGATCGTTTTGGGGTCAGAGATAATATTCTTTTCAAGCAGTTCCTTGGCACCGTCCATTTCGCCCCGTTTGAATAAGATCTCAGCAAGGAGATATCGGGTATCGTTGGTATCACTGATGGCGTGGGCCTCTTTGGCTTTTGCAAGTGCCGTGTTCAGGTCGGACTTGCTCAATGCCAGCTGGGCCTCGAACATGTACGGGCTGGGGTCCTGGGGATATCTCTGTTTGAGCTCGCTCAAGAGCTTAGCCAACGACTCATCCTGGTGGTTGATGACGTATAGTTGAGCCAGCCGGAGCCCGGAAGCCAACTCTCCCTTGGAAACCCGATAGGCGTCCTCGGCCCAGGTGCGGGCAGCCTCAGGGTCTTTCTGGACCAACGCGATCTCGCTTAAGGCAAATCGAAGTTTGGTTGAGGCGGGGTAGGTTTTCAACCCGTTTTCCAACAGGCGCACTCCATCCGGTCCACGATTCATACCCTGGTAGATCTTGGCGGCATTGATCAGCACGGTCTCACTGAGTGCGCCTTCCTTCAGGGTGTCCTCGACCACCTTGAGGGCTTCTTGCTTCTTGCCGGTCAGGAAGAGCGCCTGCGCTTGATAGTCCCTGGCCTGGATGTCCTTGGGGTTGAGCTTGAGCATCTTGTCGGCATAGGTAAGGGCCTGCTCATAATCCTTGCCCAACAGGAACAGGGCGGTGAGGTTGCTCAAGGCCTTCATGCTCTTTGGATCGGCCTGCGAGGCCTTGGCAAAGGCCCGGAATGCTTCCCTGATGCGATACTGCCGGAGTTCGTTCTCACCCAGCTTGACAAGCGTGTCCGCATCGTCCGGGGCGATCTTCAAGGCGTTCCTGTACTGGATGGATGCCTCGGGGAACTTTTTCTGATCCACATATTCCTGGGCGCTCTTCAGATACGTGGCGCGCTTCTCCTGGGGGCTCTTGGAGCAGCCGGTTGTCACGACACAACAGATCATGCCTATCAGAAGAAGAATTGTTGAGAGTCTTTTCATCGTGCCTCCGAGGACAATTATATATGATATTTGTTATTGTTTGCTTCCATCTTGAACGACCTGAATCTACGCTAAAAAAGCGTATAACATCATCCAATACTAATGTCATGTTTCTTGATGAGATCATGCAGGGTGGGTCGGCTGATATCGAGTTCCTGCGCCGCCTTGGTGATATTGTAGTTCTGCCGTGCCAGTGTCTCTTTGATGACGGCCAGTTCGGCGGCGTCCCGCGCCTCCTTAAGTGTTCTTCTCCCCGTTACCGGAGTGCCCAGATCGAGGTCTTTGGATTCGACATGCGATCCTTCGGCAACCACTACGGCCCGGCGGATACGGTTTTGGAGCTCCCTAACGTTGCCGGGCCATTGATACGCCAGCATGGCGTCAATGGCCGCGGGATGGAAGCCCTTGAGCCGCCGGCCGATCTCCTGGCTGTAGACCTTTAAAAAATGGTTGGCAAGGTAGGGGATGTCGTCGCTCCTATCCTTAAGCGGCGGGACGACCAGCGGCACCACGTTGAGACGGTAGAAGAGATCCTCCCGAAAACGCTGGTCCTGCACAGCCTGCTTCAGATTGACATTCGTGATTGCAATGACGCGGGTCTCGACCCGGATGGGCTCCTTGCCGCCGATACGTTCGATGGTGCTCTCCTGGAGAAAACGCAACAGTTTTACCTGCAGCGCTAAAGGCAGCTCACCGATCTCGTCCAAGACCAAAGTTCCGCCGCGCGCACGTTCGATCTTTCCGATCTGTCGCGCATGCGCGCCGGTGAACGACCCTTTTTCGTGGCCGAACAGTTCACTCTCGATGAGATTCTCCGGGATGGACCCGCAATCTACGATCACGAACGGTGCCTCTGAACGCGCGCTCAGATTGTGGATGGCTTGCGCCAGGCGCTCTTTGCCGGTCCCGCTCTCGCCCTGGATCAAAACCGGGAAATCGGTGCGCGCCACCTTCCGGGCAAGCTCAAAGAGCTGCATCATGGGTCTGGTCGTAGCTATCATACCCTCAAAGAGGGTATCCTTCACCAGGCCTTTATATTCCGAGACCTGGCGTTCCAGCTTGGATAGATAGATAGCCCGCTTCAGGATGACCTTGAGCTCATCCAGCACGACCGGCTTCTGATGGAAGTCATATGCGCCCATGGATATAGCACGCACGGCCGTCTCCCGTTGCGTGTTGCCGGTGATGACGATGACCTTGATGGCGCCCTTATGGCGCATGATCTCGTCCAACACCCTTAGGCCTTCCTCGGCCCCATCGGGAAACGGCGGCAGACCGAGGTCCAAAAGCACAATCGCCGGGGTTTTGACCTGTAGATAGGCGTCAGCCTGAGCGGCGTCCGCGGCGATCTCGACATCATACTCGTCGCTCAGGCCCCACTTGAGCTGCTTGGCCATGCTGGTTTCATCTTCTACAATGAGGATGCGTTCCTGTTCCATCCGTGCTCCTTGACATTGCCCATTTCCGGCGGCATACACAGCTGCCGATGGTCATATATCCTTATTCTGATCCTGGCCCTTTGTGGCCTCATCCGGGAATACGAGGGTGAAAACTACCCCGCGCGCGCGGCGGTTGTCCACTGTGATCCGCGCCCCCACCTGCTGTGCCATGTTCTTTACATGCCAGAGGCCGATCCCGGTGCCGGTCGGCTTGGTAGTCTGGAAGGGTTTGAACAGTCTTTTTTTCACGAATTCTTCCGTCAAGCCAGGGCCGTCATCCGCTACGCTGATAACGATACCGCCACCGAGGCGCGCCCGCGAGGCCGTGATCGTAATCTCGCCTTGGGGCGATACCGCCTCGCTGGCGTTTATGATCAGGTTTTCCAACATGCGCTCCAGCATCTCGGGGTCAGTGTTCAACTCCAGACCGTCCTCCATATGCTGAGTCAGTTGAACGGTAGCCAGCCGCGGTTTGAGCTTGTTCACCAACGATTGCACAAAAGGCTCGACACGAACGGGCTGATGCGCAATCTCCACCTTGCCTGGCAACCGTCCCAATTTGGAGATGACTTTATCAATGCGTGCCAAGGCTTGAGTGATGGTCTCGATCATATCCTGCTGGAAATCCTTTTGGTCGATATGTTTGGGCGCGTTCTGCAGGATGAGTGAGAGATGGCCGGCGGCGTTCTTTAGGTCGTGCAGCAAGGTGGCGGATAAATAGTTGTAGGTGTCAACTTCCTTGTTTTCGGCCAACTTCTGGGCAAAACGGGCCTGCATCAGGGCCGCGCCGCATTGGGCCGCGATGTCGGTAAGAAGGTCGATATCGTCTGCCCCATACCGGCTTCCAGGATTTTCCCGCCCCACGGCAATGAAGCCGATCATGGCGCCCTCGCTGGTCATGGGTACGGCCATCTCGATCTTATTGGCCTCCACAAAGGTGGCGTCGGCGGTGACAATCCTTTCCCAGAGCCTGTCGCCCAGGACCATGGGGACAGAGCGCAGGAATGGGCGCGTGCCAAGGTAGACAAGGAAGGGGTCATCAGGCGCCACGCGGTCCACGACCGGCGCGCGCGGAAAGGCCAGAGCACAGGTAAATACATGCTCTTCCTCGTCCCTTAGCCAGATGCTCAACTCGTGGATAAACATGCTGTCGAGGATCACCTGGGCGGTGGTATGGATGATCTGGGACGCGTTTGTAGCCACGCCCAAATAACGGCTCATCTCGCCCCACTCCTTGCGATAGTCGTATTTGTTGACAAAGAAATGGGTGTTAATGAAAAATCGCACCCGGGCGCGTAGCGTCGGTGAGACGATCATAAGCAATAGGATGATCACGGCGCAAAATGCGAGGAAACCCGTCATCACGAACGAGGCGCTTAAGCCCAGACGATGCATGCCGTAGATGATCAGCCCGCTCATACACAGGTAGATACCCACGCTCAGGAAGGTAATGGAATGATAGATCGCATACCGCGAGACGAAGATATCCATGGCAAAAAGCCGGTGGCGGATCGAAAAGAAAACCACCAGGAGTATGCCTACCAGCATGATCAGGCTCTCAAGAATGAGAATGTCCTCGTTGACCGCATGTGTGCCGATGCGATAAATGGCCCCAGCCAGGATCGCCCCGTTGATGGCTATGATGCCGAGACCGGGATACATCAGAATGCGTCGCTGCTCATCATTCGCGGCGCGTAGGACGTTCTCCGTGATCCATAGGCAGCCGATTACCCCTACCAGCAACAGAAAAGATTGCCCCAGCCCCAGGACATCCAATGTGAACCCGATCGATGAACGTCTCATCTGCAGGGTCGGGAAGAGAAGCAGTGTGACCCCATAGAGCAGACAGATCGTAGACAGTGCGAGCTTTATTCGCCGCACGAGGACAACCTGTTTGGCCAGGCGACCTTCAATGGTGAGCAGGGTCGTGATCAGGAAGCTCACGACCACAAGCTCAAAGAGCAGACACAGGTACAGTCCGATCGGCGCACGCCAATGGATAAAGGCCGCCGCGCCGACCTGCCACAGTGCCAGACCAAATAGACCGCCGGCAATCGTACGACCGGGCTGGTTCAGACTGCGCGCCAGGATAATCGTCCCGCCGGCGAACCCTACGAATGCGGTGATAAAAAATACGATCAGTTGCATATTCATCCTGCGTCATCGTCGATCCTAGCAGAAAATTCAAACCCTGTCGAAACGTTCCTGCCAGTGCGAACCGAAGTAGATCCAGGATAATGGAAAACCTGGACTCTGGAGGAATGCTATGAGAAAGGCCACCCTAGCCTGAACCTTACAAAACATGGTTTAGCACAGACCAGACAATATGGTGCTGTAATTCTTTCCGACAGGCACTCGCCGATACCTCCACTGATCGAGAAACATCTCTGCGGGTCAAATTGTCCACCCGACAACGCACCAAAGCAAAGCCTGAACTGCCGATCTGGATTAATTAATATGTTGATATGATTTTGTTTTATTAACGGCAGTCCCCTTTGCCCCAAAGGCCATTGTCATCCTGATATTGACTCTGTGCAAAGGGATTTGGCTGTCGAAGAATTTAACGATTTTCTGTATACAAAAGCCCCCTGCCACTTAACATATCGTTTTTTATATTATTTTTTAGATGGCACAGCCATTGCTTGTAATGAACCAACTATACAAATAAGGAGATTTATCATGAAAAAGATTTTATCATATATTTTGGCAACAATGGCCTTGTGCCTTATTAGTTCACCGGTTTGGGCGATTCCCGCAGTTTGGACGGACACAATCGATTTTAATCCTGATGTATACATTGGCGAAGATTATACCTACACACACGATCTGACCGATAACGGATTCTATCCGGCGGAAGATATTATTACCTCTTACGCTTTATCCATTGCACTCAAGGATGACGATGATTATGTGAGACGCGATTGGTTTGAAGCCTTGTTTGAACTTGAAGAACAAGAAACCGGATGGGTAGATCAACCTGGGTGGATAGCTGATGGACTAGCTTTTACATATGTTAACAACCTTTACGGGTGGTCATTTTCGGGATTATTCAGCCTGAACGAAACCGGCAAGTTGGATGTCACAATTTCTTCCCTTTGCGGCGATTTTCTGCTCGACAAATCAACATTAGTGGCTGTGGGTTGTGAAAATTCCGAAGCGGCTCCGGTACCCGAGCCCGCCACGCTCATGCTGATAGGTAGCGGACTGATCGGCCTGGCCGGTTTCCGACGCAGGCAGAAATAATTTAATTCGATATGGTATAATGCCTTGGTTAGAGGCTCGCCGACTTAAAGCCGGCGAGCCTCTTTGCGTTTAGCGCATGAGAGTATATTGCCAGTGAGTAGAAATACGCTTGCAATACCGGACGGAGTAATGCCGACCTAAGCCCATTACCAGGCAAGGCACATGAAGATGAATGCCGTTAAATTTCTCGACATAGCGCGTGTGAGTGAAGGCAGGACCAGAAATGTCGTGCAGCCAGTGTCCTACTCATCGACTCCGGCAAGTCTCTCCCTGAGCCCTTAGATCTTAAGCGTGACCATGCCCTACGGTTCAAGTTTGCACGGTCCCCTTGGGGGGGCGTCGGTAAAATTTACACCTGTGGTCCTCTTTTAAAACGATTTTATTATATCGTAGCGTTATTGTTGTTATATATTTGATTGGCACATGGCTTGCTTGATATATTTCGGTAGTTTGTGATCCAACCGAACAGAGAAACTAAACAAACAGGAGGGTCGATATGAAAATATCTATAACGGCACTCTTGGTGGCGATGTTGGTTTGTAGCATAAGCGGCAATGCATGGGCGAACGCAATAGACTTGCTGGATAACGCCTGCAACCCCTACTTCTTGCATGATCATCCATATCATGCTGATTTCAATCCTGATTATTGGTCAGAAAGGGGAGATAAATTTATTGGCCATGGTCATCATTTAGATCTGGGGCCTATTTATGGCCCCGGTCATGGTAGCCACCCTGCTTTTGATGGTCCCAGCTTACCTCTCACACCTGTCCCCGAGCCGTCTACCCTATTGCTCCTAGGCAGCGCCATGATAGGCCTGGCCGGTTTTAGGCACTGGCGGAGGTAACATTTACAACACCTGAAGCACTGACATATCCTGACAGGCAAGGTTTGTTGGTATACTACCTGCAGGTCTATCATCCTTGCCGTGGCTAAAGGATGAGTACCTCCTTAAAACCACTGTAGACTCATAGAGGTGAAGCGCGAGCCATAAAGCGCACCTTTTGTTATCGTAGTTTGTTGCCCCTGCAGTTCATTTCAGACCATATACCTGCCCAAAGCCCTCGTGATTGTTCCCTGGGCGCATGATTTTAAAACCGCCCCCCCCCCAAAGCTTTTTGGTTGCATTACCACGCCGCGGAATAGATAATGTCCCAATGAAGGACAACACCTATCTGGGTAAATTAGTCGAATCCGAAACGGTGCTCGATCTGATCAAGCCCGGCAACCGGGTGTTTCTTTCGAGCGGCCCGGCCATGCCGCTCAAGATGGTGGATGCGATCGTGCACTCGGAGCGCCGCAACATCCTGGATCTTGAGTTGATCCAGCTCATTACGCTCGGCAACCGCCTTGCCGCAGATACCAAGGTGGTCCCAAATTTCAGGCTAAAAACCTTTAATGTAGGCGAAAGCATCAGCAAGGATTTCAGCGACGGCAAGGTGGACTTCATCCCGGCCAACCTGGTCGAGATCCCGTTCATCCTCGACACCGGGGCCCTGGGCGTGGACGTAGCCATCGTGCAGACCTCGCCGCCGGATAAGCGCGGGTTCGTCAGTTTGGGCGTAGCCGTGGACGTGGCCAACATCGCCATTAAAAAGGCCGCCATCGTGGTGGCTGAGATCAATCCGAATGTGCCTGTCACCTATGGCGAGACCATGGTGCATGTTGACCAGTTCGATTACCTAATCGCAAGCGACCTTCCGCTCATCGAGCGTGAACGGAAGTCCTATGATACCGCCATGGACCGTATCGGGTGGCACATCTCAAACCTGATCGAGGATGAATCGACCTTGGTGCTGCATGCCGGACGTATGTTCGACGCCATCGCTCGAAATCTGAAGACTAAACGGGAATTGGGCATAACCACGAATGTGATCTCGGACTGGGTCATCGACCTGATCGAAGCCGGAGCGATATCGATGGAGCGCAGTCGTTTTCGGGGCGGTATGGTATCGACAAGCTACTGTTATGGTACACGGCGACTCTACGATTACGTAGACCGCAACCCGATCATTGAATTTCACCCCCTTGCCCGCATGGTGAACCCCTTTGTGATCCAGCGCATCCCCAAGCTTACCAGCATCATGAACGTCAAGAAGATCGACGTGAGCGGTGAATCGGTCATTTTCCACTCGGGCGACAACCTCTTGTCCGGATACGAAGGCAAGCTGAACTTCTCAATCGCCGCCGCTTTTTCACACCAGGGCAAAGCCATCGTGGCCCTGCAGTCCGAGGATCAGGACGGGCAGAGCAACATCGTCATCCATCACGAGGATGAAACCGGCCGCGTACGCGCCACCCTGGGTACCGCGCGTTACGTAGTGACCGAGTACGGCATCGCCAACCTGTTCGGTAAATCCATCCGCGAGCGCGTGCTGGCCATGATCGACATCGCCCATCCGCGGCACCGCGAGAGGCTGCTCGGGCAGGCCAAGATCTACGGCTATGCCTATCCGGACCAGATTTATGTCAGCTCCCACGCCGCCAATTATCCCGTGGAGCTTGAGACGCTCAAAACCTTCAAGGATAATCTCGAACTCATGCTCCGCCCTATCAAGCCCTCGGACGAGGACATGATGCGCCGCCTTTTCTATGAGTTCCCGGACGAGTCCAAGTACCTGCGCTACTTTGCCAAGGTGAGCATCATGCCGCACCGTGAGATGCAGAAATACGTCAATATCGATTATGACTCAACCATCTCGATCGTGGGTGTGCTCAAACGCGATAGGGCCGAAACCATCGTAGCCGAGGCGCGCTATTCCTATGACGCCGCCGAGCAGACCTATGAGATGGCTTTTATCGTTGACGAGCGCTACCAGAACCGCGGCGTCTCCACCTTCATGCTTGATTACCTGCTCAAGATCGCCAAAGAGCGCGGCATCCAGACCTTGAGCGCCAGCATCCTGCCCCAGAACGAGAAGATGCTCAAGGTCTTCCAGAAGGCCAGCATACAGCCTACGAGCAAGTACGAGGACGGGATCGTGAAGATGCGCTTTAACCTGGGTGCACCCTAGATCCACGCCGAAACCGGGATTCAGAATACAGGCTGCTCGCCGATGTCCTCGAGTCGCGAGGGCTGCCAGCGCGGTGCATTGTCCTTGTCAATCACCCGTGCTCGCACCCCTTCCTGGTAGTCGTGGTGGCGGATGATATAGTCCGCCGCCTTAAGATCGGTCTCGAAAACATCGGGTAGCGGACGAGAACGGTTTTTAAGCAGTAGGGCATGGGTCAGCTTCAAGGCCGTGGGAGATCGCTCGCTCAAGGTGGCGAGAAAATCAGAACAATAGTCCGTTCCCCATCGGCACACGTTGAGACCCTGGACAAGCTCTTCCAGCGATGGTTTGTTGTCAAAGTGCGCGGCCACCCATTCATCCATATCGCGCCTGGGCGTACCATCAGACATACGATAGGGATCGAGCAGGAGCGTCAGGGCCGATATCGCCATGGCCTTATCTCCAGGCAGGCGGACCGCATTCTTTTGAAGGATATCGATGACTCCCCCCACAGCCCCGGAGGGAATCTGAAGCGTGGCCATGCCGAGCCTGACGGCTTCGGCTCCTGTCATATCGTATCCGGTGAGACCCAGGAAAGCGGGATACCCCGGTGGACATTTCGTATGCAGCCAGCCCGTGGCACCCACATCCGGAAAGAAGCCGATGCGCGTCTCGGGCATGGACATACGCGTCTTCTCCGTGGCGATCACGATATCAGCTCCTGCAGCCAGCCCGATTCCGCCGCCCATAGTCACCCCGTGGGCAAGGACGACCACGGGTTTAGGAAAGGTATGGATCAGGAGATCCAGGGCATACTCTTCCCGGAAAAACCGCTCGGCCTCGGCATAACGCAGGTTCTGCACATAGGTCCACAGGATCTTGATATCTCCGCCGGCGCAGAAACCCTTCTCGCCCGCCCCCATCATCATGACGCAGCGACATTCCTCCAGGGACAGGATCTGATCAAGGGCGGTGCGAATGCCACGGATCATGTCCGCGTTCAGACTGTTGATGACCTGTGGACGATTGAGCCGGATGAGGCTCAGCGGACCGTATCTGGTTATAATGCTGTTGTCATCGTCTGGCATAGTCAGCGTAATCTCTGGATATACCGGTATATGCGTTCGTCGATAACACTCTGCCACTGGGTAGGCATGAGACGATGCTGCCACCAGAGTATGCGCCACCAGCGGGGCACGACGATGACGCTCCGGTTGCATGCCACGTCGTTCAGGGCTTGGTGGGCGAATTCCGCGGGATCCATGGGACGCATGAAACGGATGACCTTGTCCATAGCGGTCTGTGAAAAACCATGTATGTGCCCCATGACTCCGCCCCCTTGAAGGATCGGAGTCCGAATCACCCCAGGACAGAGCGCACTGACACGCACGCCGGCCATGGCCGCCTCCAAACGCAGGCTCCTGGAAAGTCCGACCACCGCATGCTTGGTGGCGGTATACGCCGCTACGCCCGGGACGGCGATCAACCCGGCCGTCGAGGCCGTGTTGACGATATGACCAAATCCCTGGGCACGCATGATCGGATAAACGGCTTGAACCCCATACACAACGCCCTTGAGATTGATGTCGATGATTCGATCCCATGTCTCGACGGTGTGGAGGTGGGTGTCGCCCCCGACGCCGATGCCGGCATTGTTGAAGAAAAAATCCAGCCTGCCGCAGCGTTCAAAGGTATCCCGCGCCACAGCGGCCATGCTGTCATAGTGGCGCACATCCACGCAGCGGACAGAAGCCTTTCCACCCCGGGATTGTATCTCAGCCGCAGTGGCCTTAGCCAATTCTTCCTGCAGGTCGGCTATGAGGACCTCGCAACCACGGCGGGCAAGCTCATGGCATAGAGCGCGACCGATACCGGATGCGCCGCCGGTGATAACGGCCACGCCGCCATGGAATATCCTTAATCCCGTTGATGATGCCATGGATACTCTCTCCCGTCCCTTCCGATCAAAACGGTTGTATTTCATCACTAGCCCGAAAGGTCCCGCAATTTCCCGCTCGAAGGAGCATGACAACAGCATGCATCATTCCGAGGGCAATCACCATGTTTTTTTCGATCTCTTCCCGGATCTCTAGCTGCTAGTTTAAAAAAAGCCTATTCCCGTGCGACGTAAGATTAGGTATAGATGTTGATTCAAGGAAGAAGATCGGCCGCTGCAAGAGAGCGTCCTGTCAATATTCCCCCATCATCGCACGGAGGAGTAAGGAGTTATGAGTGGTGTCATCGTATCGAAATTCGGCGGGAGCTCGGTGGCCAATGCCGGGCAGATCGAGAAGGTGCGCAGGATCGTGGCGGCCGACCCTGGACGGCGGCTGATCGTGGTCTCGGCCCCGGGCAAGGATACCGGCGATTCCGAGAAGGTTACGGACCACCTCTTCAATATCGCTACCGACGGGGAACACTTCCGGTTGCGCGGCAAAAAGATCGACGCCGACCAGAGCCATGCACGCGTGATCGCCAAATTCGAGTCCCTGATCGGAGAGCTCGCCATCGAAGGCGCGGATATCATCGCGGACCTCGCGGCCGATCTGGCCAGCGCCATCGAGGGCCGCAAGCGCATCGATTTCTTTGCCTCGCGCGGCGAACACTACAGCGCCAAGGTTATCGCGCGTTATTTCATGGCCAAGGGCATGCCCACCAGATTGAGCCTGCCGGAGGATATCGGTTTCATCGTCTCCGAACGCTTCGGCAACGCCAAGGTCCTGCCGTGCACCTACGCCAACCTGCGCGAGAACGTGAACACCCAGAATATCACCATCATCCCTGGCTATTACGGCATCACCCAGAAAGGCGACATCGCCGTGCTCTCGCGCGGCGGCTCGGATCTGACCGGCGGTGAGGTGGCCTTCGCCATGGACGCCATCCTGTACGAGAACTGGACCGATACCGACGGCGTCTACCAGGTCGATCCGCGCCTGATCCCCGAGGCATCCGTCATCCCGGAGCTGACCTACAAGGAAATCCGCCTCCTTTCCGCGCGAGGCTTCAATGTCTTCCACTTCGACGCCATGGTAAACTGCAAGCACAAGAACATCCCCATCAATATCCGCAACACCAACAACCCGGACGCCGCCGGCACCATGATCGTGAGCGCGCGCACCCCGCAGGAAACCGCCGTGGGCATCGCCCGCATGGACGGCCTGGCCTCGGTCTACCTGGAGAAGGACATGATCGGCGAAACCGTGGGATTTACCCAGGAACTGCTCGATATCTTCAAGAGCTTCAATATCAACACCCATCATTACCCCTCGGACCTAGACGATATCGCGGTGATTGTGGATCAGATCGACTTGACAGGCAAGGTCGACGACCTGAAAAACGCCATCCAGGAACGTCTGCACCCCAACCTGCTCGAGATCCACAACGACCTGTGCCTGCTGTCGCCCGTGGGTATCGGCATGAAGGACACCCCCGGAACCATGGCGGCTGCCGCCAACGCACTCTACAAGGAAGGCATCAACATCGAGATCGTGGACCAGGGACCGGCCCAGCTGAGTTTTCACTTCGGCATCCACCAGAAACACGGCGATACCGGACTGAAAGCCCTGTTCAAAGCCATGCTGAAACACGAAAAGAGAGGTGGCTGAAGCGCACAATCCCACAGATATCATCAGGCGAATAAATGCAATATCAGAGGGGTTATGCCTTCATCTATGATCCATTATCTCGAGAACGCAGTACCCTAGAGCATGAAATCATGTCTATGATAGCGCGCCCGGGCTCCAGGAACAATGGACTGATGATTACTTATACGCCAACCATTACTTCCAGGTAATTTTTAATACCTTGGTTGCAAAATGCGAATCCAAAGTACTTCTCGGAGTCAAGAAAACATAATCCGAGCTATAATCTCCACTTGGCAATATTATTGTGGCCCTTGCCGTGCCATATTCTGTGTCATGCATTTTTCCAGGAACTGATAAAATTTTATACCATTCCTTTCCGCTGTTCTTAGATATCCACAAATCTGTTGTGGGTTCGGGATGAAAAGACTTGGTGTATGGTGAAGCAGGCTCAAAAGTCGTACTAAACACTAAAGTCCCATCCTTCAGTTGTGTACTATAGTAAGATGGCTTACCCACAAAGGCCAATTTTTCCCTTTTATTATCCGAAAAGTCATACCTATAAATATTGGACCCCGTCCAAACATTGTCGGAACACCAATACAGAAAGTCCCTTGTCGTAATAAGAGAGACTATACGCCAACCTTGGTCTCCAGATCCAAGTATCTCCACTTTCTTTCGACTCTTATCAATGAACATTAATTTACTCTCTTCATCCTTATCACCACTTAATATCCACAAAATATCTCTAAATGAATCGTACTTTATTGAATGTATATGGAATATCTCACCTTGAGGAAATTCATAGAAAATTGACCACACCGTACCATCTCTTGAGCCTTTAATAATTTTTATAGTATGGGGCCGGGGTGAGCAATTATATTCACCAAAATAAACATCGTCATTTTGGTCAACAGCAATTCCATGGCTGAAAGCTTGATATAGGCCATTTTCTTTATAATCGAAGACTGCTTGAAATGATCTACCTTGATCTACTGATCTATAGATCTTATCATAAAAGATTAAGATGGTGTTGCTTCTAAGAACAACGATGTCATTTGCCCCAATATATTTTCTTAAGTCACGTGTTATACGAAGACGGGCAATGAAATCTTTTGCTCGTTCAGCTATATCAGGATTAATCTTATCGAAGTTTCCCAACTCTTCAAACTGATATTGATTCTGGGAGTTTTTATAAAGATAATGATCTTCCGTGGCATACACATCACCATTGTTATTATATGAAACGGCAAGGCGCGAAATTGAGCCTATTTGATCGACTCGCAATTTATCATTTTCAAAGATTGTATCGCTAGAAACACCAAAAAGTATTTTTCTTGGTGAGATGTTGTACACACAAGTAGTAATCGTAAATACACTAACAAGTATAAGCAATATTATCTTTATGCTAGCATGCTTGGAGTTATCTCTTAACATATTGCGTCTTACCTGACTCTTATCCAGAACCGCCCTTAATGAAAATAAGGCGTACTATTTTCTACAGAATATATAGAACCACTTCGAACCTGTCAATAGCCGTATATAGCAACCCTTTGGTGTTACATGCGTTATGATTGAAAGAGGGGCATCCTCGCGACAGTGAAACAAGGCAAGTTTGGAAATGATGGCGGCGACGATTAGGTAAATATTTTGAGTTGACTCTTTCATGATTGTTACCTATCAGAAGATTAGGTACCAACCTTCAGCAAGGGAGACAAATCCATGAAGGTCAGAGATGTTATGACAAGCAGAATAATAACCCTGACGCCGGATATGGGTATCGTAGATGCCGCCAAGATTCTCATGGACAACAACATCAACGGCGCTCCGGTACTTGACAGGGAGGGTGTCCTGGTGGGAATCCTGTGCCGGGACGATCTCATATCTCAGCAGAAGAAGTTGCCACTGCCTTCGTATTTTATCGTGCTGGATGGCGTTATTCCTCTCATCTCTCCCAAGCATCTGGAAAAGGAAATGGACAAGATCACGGCTACGAACGTGGAACATGCCATGACAACCAAACCCATCACCGTAAGCCCTGATGCGGACATCGAAATCGTCGCTAGTCTCATGGTGGATAAAAAGATCCACACCATCCCGGTCATCGATTCAGATGGCGGTTTAGTCGGCATTGTCGGGAAGGAAGACGTATTGAGAACCCTGATCCCCAAGAAGTAGGCAGCATGCGGTTCATGTCCCCGGTTTGAATCGTTTACATCGGGAGGTTATTGATCTTCTCGGATTTCTAATAGATGGGACTTACCAGAATTTCCACCAGGGGCGGGTTCCATTGTGCTTTGAAATCTTGGGCTCATCTTCCATGACAACCCAAAAACCGCCGCCCTTTGTTGGATCCTCCATTTTTATATTCAACTTGTTGGCTTCAACGGCTTCGTACATCTTTTCACATTGTTCCCAGGTGATGCCGGTCGAAGAGTCAACGCTTAACCAGGATAGAAGCATCCGTAGGTTCGGCTTATCGTCGTCGTCCAATTGGGCCAGGGCTATGTCTTCTACCCAGATGCCGCTGACCAGCCCCGCGTCGTCTTGTCGGTAACCCCATATGCCTCGATTTTTAACCTTCATGGGAGTTTCCTTCTTTACTGCTCAATGGCTATATCCATCATGTCCTACCGAATGGACACTAACCAAAGGTAGTCCGACCTTCAAGCGGCCATCTTTTCAGGGTACCCTTCCCGTTCTTCAGGAGGGTGAGTTTAATGTCCGTGTTGAGGTCATTTGTACTGATTCCCCAGGTATATTCCAGGTCCCCCAGTGCATCTTTCAGGCCCGCCAAGATTGCCTTCCCAATCCACCCGTTATTGAATAAGCCTCTGATTTTCATCAGTTCCTCCTTTATCGATAATCCGAGCTCAGGCTATATTCAGGCAGCCAGTTGCTCCCTGTTTTCGTTATCCCGGTTCACGATTTCCAAAACTTCGCCCAAGCTGAATTCCTGCTCGCGGGCGCCCCAGGGATTGACATCCGGGTTCTCCTTACAAGTCGGGCAGAAATATTTCACACTCAGGTCCTCAGCGCCGGAACCCCAAATCTCCAGCTTACGGCACGCCCGGCAAAGATGTTTGCCGCAGTGTTCGCATTGTGTAACCGCTTCGGCCTTTCCACAGATCTCACACCTACTTTTCTCATTGGCCAACATCGCTCATTTCCTCCTTTTTCCAACATTATCATTGTTAAAGCGAAGTGTGTGCCAAGGTGGGGATGAAACATACCTATTTGCAATCAATTGATTTTTCGTGAGATAATTAATCGCCAGTGTAGTGTGATCGATACGTTATGGCCGCAGGCCCATAAGATATGCTCTTCCTTTATGGCATTTAAGCCTCAACGTAGGGGGCATGGTACAGTGCTGTAACGTGCGAAGCCTCGGCTTGGTGATTGGTTTGTAGATCCCGAATGAATGTCTTAGGTGAGATCCATCGGGAAGGAGGGATTTAACCCTTATGAACCAAAAGATTTTCTAAGCCTGATGGATCCGCCTGTCTCCCGGACCTTCCAGCCTTTAAGCTTCAGTGGTCGGCGGCGATGATGTCGGCCACGGCCTTGTGGGTCTCCAGGTTATAGGCCTTGTTGAGGTGCATGATCTTGGCGCAGAACTTCCCTTCGGTGCAGTACCCTAGATTGCACTTGGGCTCGAACAGGAAGGCCAGTTCCGGCAGGGCCTCTTTAAAAAGCACGGCCTTGTGCTCGGAGGTTATGCGGCGTTCGGGTTCGCATTCCGTGCACAGCCTCAGCGGCAGTTCCAGGCTGACGGCATTGATCAGGTCATAGTTCTCCAGGGTGCGCACGCGGATATTGCGCGGCACGGTGTACAGGGCGTCGCGCGGCTTGAGCCCCGCTTCGATGAGCCGTCCGTAGAACATGATCTGCCGGCAGCTGTGGAATACATAGGCCGCACACATCCCGGGTTCGGCCTTGATGCCATCGCTGATGACAAAGGCCTGTTCCGCGCGCTCGACGAGTTCGTCCTCGCAGTGCCGGTTCTGAAGCTTCGGCCAGATCTCGCGCACAATTTCATACGCGCGCCCGGCGGCTGTATAGATGGATTCCACGTGCTGGCCCAACGTACCGTGGCGCTTCTGTTCGCTCCAGACGCGCCAGGACAAGGAGCTGATGGTCTGGATATTGAGCGCCGCATTGTACCTGCGGCAGAAGCTCGACAGGGCCGCCAGGTTACGGCGGGTAAGATCGTAGAGATGCGTGGCGTCATGATAGGAACGGGTATCGGCGAACATCTCCGCCAGGGTCGCGAGCTCTGCCTTGCCCTGCTGGGGCAGGTCGTTGATCAGGCGCACCACGGCCGGATCAATGGGATAGTTCCGTTCGGCGTGGCGACTGGATACATAATCAGGTCCCGGGGCTTTGAAGATTTGATAGTGCTGGTAGGTTTCGCGCGGCACGGCCTTGCGCATGCGAAAAATCTGCCCCATGCCGGCCTGATCCACCAGGCCTTCCATGATCTGGGTGAAGAGCTCGAACTCCTCGGGCAGCCAGGTCGATGCATTGCGGTGCTCCTCGTCAACCTGCATGGCCAGGTTGACCAGTGAGCTCAAGGGCAGGACATAGAACAGGTCACCCGGATCGTTGTAGGGTTTGAGCTTGTTGAAGGCCTGGATGGCATCGACCTTCTTGGCATAATTCCGTCTGATCTCTTCCGAGAGCGCAAAGAGATCCTCGGCGATTGTCAAATACTCGGCCAGCAACTGCGGGGATGCGCTGATGGCGCGCGGCACCACCAGCTCGGATAGGGTAGTCTCGCGCCTGCGGCCGCTGGTGACCAGAGAACGCGCATACACCATGCCGGTAAAGGCCGAGTCGATCATCTTGGTGCCGTTGATACCCAAGGCTACCACGGGTAGGCCGTCCAGCGAATGCCCACGGCCGATGCCGGAGAGGTTCTTCTTGAAAATAGCGTCGGCTATTTTCTTGCCCTCGGCCTGCATTTTGAGGAGTTCCTGCTCCAGCCCGGTCTGGTAATCGACCGCGCGCGCCACCGCTACCTGGATGAGGGCGACTACCTCGTCCGGTCCCAGGAAGTCCCGTCCGAGCTCCTGCTTCAAGGCCGGGTCATAGATCGGAACCGAGGGGAGGAAATTCAAGAGCTTGACCTTGAGATCCTGCGGTTCTGTAAAGCGCTTGCCGTTGTGTTCGAATGCCATGCCGAACATCCTATCCGATTAGGAGCTATTACTCAAGTACTCTCTCTACCGGATTAAGGTGGGCTTCACGGCCGCATGGCCTCGGATATGATCGAAGCCATGCGGCCAAGGCATGTTACGGATTCGCTGCGGTCTGCTTATAGGCGGCGCGGTATGAGGCCAGCATCTTGGTGATGCTGGCGGCCTTGGTCGGTTCCATATTGGCCAGGATAGCGCCGGCCACCTCGCCCTTCATGTTGTGGAAGACCTCCACGGCCACAAGCAGGTCCATATTGTCCATGAGTTTGGCCGCGGCCTTGGGGTTCATGGAAGAATAGATCTTGACCAGGTGCTTGATGCGTTCGTCGGACAAGGTTTTGAGCGTGGCGACATCCTGCCGGATGACGGACTCCAGTTCTTCGAGCTTCTTGAGCTTAGCGTTGATCTCGCCTTCCAGGGCCTTTAACTCCATTTCCTTGACGCGCAGTTCCTCCTGCCGCCGATCAAGGGCGCTCCAACGCTCTTCGACGCTGATCGGACCCGGGGAGGCCATGGTCGCGGCGGGTTTGGAAGCAGGCTCTTTGGAGTCGGCCGCCTGGCTCTGGGATTGCAGATAGCCGTAGGCCATGATGAAAACGAGATTCACGATGGAAAAGATAACGATAATCCTCTTCATGTTCATGGACTTGAAGCTTATCGGCATGATGTCTCTAGGTTTGCGTTTTCCATCTTGGGAGAAGCTATCCCTGGAATACATATTCTTGATGTTCATTTGGACCTCGCATGTCTGGTTACGGCCATATCGTCGATGGCCTTCATCTCCAGGCGCTCCTGCTCCAGCTGATAGCGCCCGTGCATGATCTCCTTGAGCCTATCCATGGCTTTATACTCCCTACGCACCTTCAGAAGCGCCTCCCGCCTTTTCTCCACCTCCGCCGCGGCCACATCGATCTCGTGCTCAATGACGCCCAACCGGTGCTGGAGATAGCGTTGATAGTTGTAGAACATCGAGATCTCGGTCGGCTTGACCTGGCGCCGGAAGAGCTGCAGGAGCTCGTCCCCCGAGCCTTCAATATCATGCAGGCATTCGGTGCGCTCGCCCTGCAGGACATAGTAGGCCCGCTGGGCCTCGGCCAGAGCCTGTTGGGCCTCGTCGTTGCGGATCTTCCTGACCTTCAAGAGGGTCTGGAACCTGAACTTGAACACTTATTTATTCTCCTCCCGCGCCAAGGATCCGACGCATGCCGGATACGGCCTGTTCAAGGCTCCCTTTTTCATCCATGCGCTGGGCCAGAAAGGAATTGATGGCCCCGATATACTGGATGGCGTTGTCGATGTCCGCATTGTTGCCCGCCGCATAGGCGCCGATATTGATGAGATCGCGTGCGTCCTCGTAGACCGCCATGAGCTTCTTGAGACGCCTGGCCAGATCGAGATGCTCGTCGTTCACGACATCCGGCATGACGCGGCTGATGCTCCTGAGCACGTCGATGGCCGGGTACTGGTTGCGCGCGGCCAGATCGCGCGACAGCACGATATGTCCATCTACGATGGAACGGATGGTGTCGGCCACGGGTTCGTTGAAGTCGTCGCCTTCCACCAGCACGGTATAGAGTCCGGTAATGCTGCCCTGCGAGGCGGAGTTGCCCACCCGCTCCATGAGCTTGGGCATCTTGGCAAAAAAGGAGGGCGTGTAGCCCTTGGTGGTGGGCGGCTCACCGATAGCCAGACCGATTTCGCGCATGGCCATGGCGAAACGGGTGGCCGAGTCCATCATCAAAAGCACATCCTGGCCTTGGTCGCGGAAAAACTCCGCTATGGTCGTGGCCAGGTAGGCCGCGCGGATACGGATCAACGCAGGCTGTTCGGAAGTGGCGATGACCACCACCGAGCGTTGCAAACCCTCTTCGCCCAGGTCGCGTTCCAGGAACTCGCGCACCTCGCGGCCGCGCTCGCCGATCAGCGCGATAACATTGACATCCGCCGTGGTATGCCGCGCCATCATGCCCATCAGGACGCTCTTACCCACTCCCGATCCGGCCATGATGCCCATGCGCTGGCCTTTGCCGATGGTCGTCATGGCGTTGACGGCCGTTATGCCCAGGTCCAGCGGCTCACAAATCCGGCGTTTCTTCAATGGATTGCAGGGATTGCCGAACAGCTGCCTTTCGTGGTCCAGGATCATGTAGCCCTTGTCGTCCATCGGATTGCCCAGGCCGTCGATCACGCGCCCCAGCATCTCGTCGCCGACCTTAACCAGAGGTGAGGAACGCCTGGCGACAATAGTGCTGCCGGGACCGATCCCTTCCAGGTCGCCCAACGGCATCAACAGGACGCGTTTGTCCCGAAAGCCCACCACCTCGGACATGATCGATTTTGACTTGTCAGCGGCGAAGATCTCGCACACGCCGCCCATGGCGCTACCCGGCCCATGACCCTCAAGCACCAAGCCCACGATATTCGTGACCTTGCCCAGCACCTGGATGGGCTCGACATCCTGCAAGATCAGCCCGAGCTTGTCTATCTCGATCATACCTTCTCCAGCAGGACATCTCGGATGAGGTCGATCTGCGAGCGGATGGTGGCGTCGATATTGCCCAGCTCGGTCTCGATCAGAACGCCGCCGCGGTCGATGCCGCCGTCCTCCACGAAGCTGATACCCTTACGGCCGGTCAGCTTGTCTTTGAGGAGCTCCTCAATCTCGCGGATATATTCATAGTCCGAGGGGTGCAGCCTCAGGATAACCGCGTCGGTCTCGGCCAGATGAACGCTGGCCGCCTTGATCGTCTCCAGGATGATATCGGGCGCGAGGTGGATCTCGCGGTGGATGACCTTTTCACTGATGGCGAGCACGACCTCAAGCAGATCTACGAGGTGGCATTCCGTCAACGCCTTGCGCAGGCCTTCCACCTCAACCAAGGCTTGGCGAAGCGTTTCCGCCAAGGGCTCCAGACGTTTGAGCGCCATCTTCTGGCCCTCGGCTTGCCCCATCTCCAAACCCTTCCGGTAGGCCTCCATCTCGATTGATTCTTTTTTCCGGCGTGCCTCTTTCAGGATCTCTTCGGCCTTGGCCTTGGCCTCCTGATGTTCATCCGCGCCGTGTCTGCGGTTCGAGATGTCCTCCATGGCAAAGGAGGTGAGCGGCGCGGCAGTTTTGTCGCGCAGGATTTTAGACGAGGACATCCTCGCCCCCCTTGCCGCCGATCACGATCTTGCCGGCCGTTTCGAGCTTGCGCACCACGCGGATGATACTCTGTTGCGCCTGCTCCACGTCCGAGAGCTTGACCGGTCCCATGGTCTCCATGTCTTCCTTGAGCATTTCGGAGGCCCGCGAGCTCATGTTGGCGAAGATCTTTTCCTTCAGAGGCTCGCTGGCGGTCTTCAAAGCCAGCAGGAGGTCTTCGTTGGTGATCTCCTTGAGGATGGACTGGATGCCGCGGTTATCGATATTGATGATGTCCTCGAACACGAACATCTTCTGCCTGATCTTTTCCGCCAGGTCGGCATCCGTCTCCTCCAGGGAAGAGAAGATGTTGTTCTCGGTGTTGCTGTCGAGCTGGTTGATAATCTCGGCCACGGCCTCTACCCCACCCAAGCGCTTGCTTTCCATGGTTCCCATGGCCTCGATCTCCTTGCGCAGCACTTGGTCGAGCTCCTCAATCACGCCCGAGGGGATGACACCCAGATTGGACATGCGGAAGATAATTTCAGGCTGGAGCTTCTCGGGCAAATTCTTGATGATCTGGGCGCATTTCTGGCTTTCCAGGTGGGCCAGGACCAGCGCGACGGTCTGGGGATGTTCGCCCCTGAGGTAGTCCACCAGGATGGAGGTGTCAACCTGCCTGAGCGTGGAGAAAGGCGATTTGTCCGTGGCCATATGGATGGATTCGAGGATCGGCTTGGCCTTGTCATTGCCCAGGGCATCGACGATGGCCTTTTCCAGGAAGGCTACGCCCCTGCCGGTAATACCACTCACCTCGGCGCACTTGTTCTGAAATTCCTTCAAGATGCTCTGCACCGTACTGACCGGCACGGTGATGTCCTCAAGACCGGCCATACGCTTGGCCAGGAGCTGCATTTCCTGATGGGTCAGGTTCTTGAAGATCTCGCGGGCGAAGTCATCGCCCATGGCCATCAGCAGGATGGCGGCCTTCTGGGGGCCGTCGAGCTTCTTGGGGTTGATCATGAGCCCTGCTCCTGCAGCCAGGACTTGACCACCGCCGTGGTGGATTCGCTATCCGCCTTGGCGATCTCCTGGATGACGCGCCGCTGGCCTAGGACGGCGGTCTTCATCTCCTCGCTCTTGGCCATGGCCTCTTCGATCATGGGCAGCTCCTTGCCTCCCTCCAGGGCACGGCGTTCCTCGCCCGCTAGAGCCCGCTGATCGGCGGCCGTTTCGCTCACGATCCGTACCCCCGAGGTCAACCATTTCATGAGCGGCCGGATCACGAGCAGCAGCACCAGCACGATTACGACCAGCAGTACGATCCATTTGAACATGGTACCAAGATTTTCGAGGATGAGATCCTTGACCTTGGTCACGGCGCCGGGCTGTGGCCCCGTTTCCTCCTGCGCGAACTGCATGCTCGCCACCGAGATAAGATCTTCCCGGTCGGCGTTGAAACCTACGGCCTGCTTGACCGCGTTTTCGATATCCTTGAGCTCGCTGGCCTGGCGCGGGATATAGACCTTCTTGCCGTCCTTGTCGGCTTTATAGATACCGTCTACGACCACGGAAACGCTCAGGCGTCTGATCTCGCCCGGGGCCTGGATATGTTCGGTCTTGGTGGTGGTGATCTCATAATTGCGGATCACGCTGGAGGCGCCGGACTGTGCATTGGGAGGAATAGGGGTCGGCCCGCCGCGGCCGGTGGGCAGGTTGGCCTGGGTCCCGGCGATGCCGGCCGCACCGCCCGGAGGAGCGCCGAACTCGTTCTTGAGTTCTTCACTGCGGGTGACCTGCAAGTCCGGATCATAGGCATCCTTGAGACTCTTGACCATGTCCATGTTGATGTCGGCGCTGACCTTGATGATGGCAGCTCCCGGACCGACGATCTTTTCGAGCATATCCTGGGCGCGGGTCTCCAGGGCGTTTTCCAGCGCCCGCCTGGCTTCGAGCCGGTCGGTGGCAATAGCCAGGGCATCATCCTTCTCTTTGCCTTCGTAGAGGATCTTGCCGGTGATATCGACGATGCTGATGTTCTCGGGCTCCAGACCGCGCACGCTCTTGGCTACCAGGTAGACGATCCCCTGCACGCGTGCCGGATTAATGCGCCGGCTGGCCTTGGGCTTGATGACGATCGAGGCCTTGGCCGGCTGCTCGTCCTCGATAAATACGCTTTCCTTGGGCATGGCGATATGCACGCGCGCGTACTCGACCTCTTCCAGGGACATGATGGTCTTGGCCAGTTCATCCTCCAGCGCGCGCTGGTAGTTGATCTTCTGGACGAATTCGGTAGTCGAGAAATCGGATTCGTCAAAGAGCGAGAAGCCTTTACCCACCCCGCCTTTGGGCAAACCCTGGGCGGTCAGGGCAATGCGCTCTTCGTAGACCTTCTCTTCCGGGACCATGACGGCCGTGCCGCCCTTAACCAGCTTGTAAGGAATCTTGTCGGATTTAAGCTTCTGCACGATCAGGGAGGCGTCGGTTTCGTTAAGGTCCGTGAAGAGGTACTGGTAGTTGGGGGCCATGGTCCATATCGACGTCGCCACGACTACCGCCACGGCCAGACCGATCATGGCCAACAACCCCATACGCTGGGTCATGGGCAGGGTGCTGAAGCGCTGAATAAGTCTCTTAATATTCTCTAATGGATTCATCGCAGTTGCATGAGCTGGTTATAAGCTTCAATGAGCTTATTAACGCTGGTTACCATGAGGCTCATCTCAATGCCCGCCTTCTGCATCTGAAGCATGACCTCATGGATATTGGCATTTTTCCCTGATGATAAATCCAGGCCGGCCTTCTCCGCTTGCTCCAGGTCGGTGTTCACCTTCTTCACCGCTTCGGAAAAGGCGTCCACGAACGCCAGCCCCGCCTGCTTCTTGGCTTTTTCAGGGCTGATGCTCGTATCCAACGTGGATTTGAGAGGTTCCAGGCGCATTATTGCCTCCCGATGCCGAGCGCCTTGGCGGCCATGTCCTTCTGGGCCTTAACCGCCGTGGTATTGGCCTCGAAAGACCGGCTGGCGTCCAGCAGATTAACCATCTCTTCCATCATGTTAATATTGGGCATGGTGACATAGCCGTCTTTGTCCGCGTCCGGGCTGGAGGGGTTATAGATACGCTCGCCCGGCGTGGGGTCAGCCGTAATGGAATCCACTTCCACACCCGCAAGGGCCTCTTCAAAGGTCGCCGACTTGAGGGTCACGTCCTTGCGCTTGTATGGACCCCCTTCATCGGTGCGGGTAGTCTGGGCATTGGCGATGTTGGAACTGATGACGTTCATGCGCGTGCGTTGCACGCGCATACCACTGGCGCTGATGTCCATGGCGGTGAAGAGGTCCATTAGCGGATGCTCCTTATCACGTTTTGTAGGATACCGATGTGATGCTGGATGGTCTCAACCGCGGAGCTGTACAGGATGTTGTTCTGGTTGATCTTCATCATCTCGCGGTCCAGATCGACCGTGTTGCCGTCATTGCCGATGTGTTCATATGGATCGGTGTAGGTCTGGTAATTGATTGAGCTCGCCTTGGTCTGCCGGTGATTGGGATTGGTGCGCTTGAGCGCCATGCGTGACTTGAGGTGTTCGTCAAAGGAGATGTCCTTGGCCTTGTAACCCGGCGTATCCTGATTGGCGAGATTGCTGGATATCACCGCTTGCCGGTTGACTTGGTAATCCATCAAACCCTTGAGGTCCGTCCAAATCTTGCCGAAGATGTCACCCATGCTCGTTCCTCCCGCCGTTTTGTAAAGCAATTGTCATACCAAGGCTCAGAACCGCATGATTGCAAGATTTTGAAGTGTCAGGGGCGCGATATTTTGACCGCTTAGCCGTCGGTTTTTTGACTCTGCCCGGCGGCACGGCTCCCCTTCGGCGTTAAACAGACGGCAAGGAGCCGCCAGCCTTGTATTCGTTGAGCTTGTTGCGCAGCGTCCGGATGCTGATACCCAGGAGCTCGGCGGCCCTGGTACGGTTGCCGCCCACCTGGGTCAAGGTGGAGATGATGAGATGGCGCTCCATCTCGGGGATAGTCGTGCCAGGGCCGGTCTGGTCCGGCTGCGAGCCTTCCATGCCGGCACGGATGATCTCTGGCAGGATCTCGGGCCCCTCCGAAAGGATCATGGCGCGCTCGATGAGGTTTTCCAGTTCGCGCACATTGCCCGGCCAGGCATAGGCCAGGAGTGCATTTTTTGCCGTCTCGCCGATCCTTTTTTCCCCCATCCCCTCTCGCTTGGCCACTTTCTTGATGAAATGCGTCGCCAAAGGGATGATATCCTCGGTGCGCGCGCGCAGGGAAGGAATCCTGATGGGGATGACATTCAGCCGGTAAAACAGATCCTGGCGGAAGGAGCCTTCACGGATCAGTTTCTCGATATCGCGGTTGGTGGTGGCGATCGCCCGGAAATCAATTGAAAGCGGCTCTTTACCCCCCACACGGTCGATCTGGCGCTCCTGCAGCACCCTTAAGAGCTTGGCCTGCATGCCTAAGCTGATCTCGGTGATCTCGTCTAAGAGGATGGTTCCATGATCGGCCAGCTCGAACTTGCCGATGCGCGTGGCATAGGCACCGGTGAAGGCACCTTTTTCGAAGCCGAAGAGTTCGCTCTCCAAGAGTGTATCCGGGATGGCGGCCAGGTTGATGCCCACGTACGGGCCGGCCGCACGTTTGCTTTTGCCATGGATATAGCGCGCGATCACTTCCTTACCCGTACCCGATTCGCCCTGGATCAGGACCGGAGACTGGGTCGGCGCGACCTTGTCCACCACTTCCATGACGCGCTGCATAGCCGGATCGGCGATCACGATCGACCGCAGGTCCTGGAACTTCTGTGTGCGGCCGTGGCTTAAAAGGACCTGCAGCACGGATTGGAGGTCTTCGGCCTTGAAGGGTTTCTTCAAGAAATGGGAGGCACCCATGCGGGTGGCGGTTGCGGCATCGCGTGAACCGATGGCTACGATCTCGATCTCGGGATATACCTGTTTGGTGCCTTCGATTACCTCCAGAAAATCGTCGGACACGATCGCTATTGCATGCTGCTTGGGATTGATGACGGCCAGGAAGCGTTCCTTTTCCGTGAAGGCGGCCGGCACCTGTGTAATCCCTTCCACCACAGCGGCCATGACGTTAACGGTTTCCTTATCTGGATCGAGTATGGCAATAGCCATCGATGGTTTCCTTTCTCACCCGGTCTTATGGAGTATCGGTCGGCGGGCTGAGTGGGATGACAGGGGCGGGGGTCTTCTCAGCCGTCGGGGCGTTTGGTTGATCAGCCTGTGCCGCAGGAGTACCGGCATCCGGCGTGATGCCGGCAGGTGCTGGCGGCGGTGCCGGTACGGTTGGTGCAATCGGAGCCGGGGTCTTGACTGCCATAGGCGCAACGGGTTGGACCGGGGATTTTACCTGTCCCGCTGTTGGAATATCAGAGAGCGTATCATTGATGGGCGGTATTGGTGCGGAGACCTGCGGGGGAGGCATTACCGCAACGGGCGATTTCTGTGGAAGTTGCTGGGACCTTGGCGGCTGGGCGGGTCTGGCCACTCGGCGCACCGGCGCATTGGTTCTCTGTGGCACGGACGAGGGCCTTTCCACATCGGCCGCAGGTCCGGGTGTCGCCGGTTCTTCCATCATGGGCGCCGCTGCAGGGGCGGCCGGCATGGCCGGCAGGGCTTGGGGTTCATCGCGGATGATCTCGCGCTTGAACTGCGCCACGCTGCCCTTGATATCCATTTCAGAGAGGAAAGACCGCGCGGCCTTGATCAGGAGCGGATCGTTGCTGTTCTGGATGATCTTATTAAACAGAAACACCGCTGCGTTCGTATCTCCCTGCCGCATCATGATCCTGGCTATATTGAAGCTGGCCCCCCAGTAGTACCGCGACTGGGGATAGGTTTTCTGGAGGGTTTCGAACAGGTATCTGGCACGTAGCGGATCCTGCGACATGAGATAACCGGCCCGCAGATACATGGCCCACGCTATGGTAGGGGACCTGAGCTGACCGGATAGGGCAATGATCCGATCGAGACTCCGGTCCTCACCGCCCCTATCGCCCAGTGCATGATAGCTGTCCACCAAGGTCATCAGGACCGGCAGCGCCCGGGGGTCCTGGGAACTTGCCGTGGTCTCCAGATACGGAATAGCTTCCTTGAAATACCGCAGACGGTAGAGCACCATGCCGCGGCCTTCTCTGACGCGGGAGGCGGCCGGACCGGTCGGGTACTCTCTCAGATAGAGGTTGTTCCAGCGCAGGGCGTCGTTCAGACGTCCCAGTTTGTAATCAGCGTTGAAGAGTGCCGCCAGGGCCGGTTCCCGGAAATCCGACGGCCTTTGGACGCAGTTCACCAGGAGCTCTCGGGCATTGGCCGCCTGCCCTTCTTTGAGCATGGCCTGCGCCAGGATCAGCATGACCTCGGGATCGCGGATATCGGCCAGAAAACTGGTGCGGTACTTGGCATGGATATCAAGCATGGTCTTGGAGTCACCCTGGGATGCCAAGCCGCGCAGACGCGATGCCAGACTGGTGATAGCCTCCGAGTAGGCGTACTTGTGCAGCGGATCTTCGGGTTTGGTCTCCCGCCAGCTTTGGTCAAAGGCTGCAAAGGCCTGGTCCCAGTCGCCATGGCGGGCATAGAGCTGGGCGCGCCGGATCTTGACGATCGGCGCCAGCGCGCTCTCCGGTGAATTGGGCGCGATCTCAATGCCGTCATAGATACCTAAGACCTCGTAAAAGGTCTTATTTGTGAGCTTGCCGTCGTCCTTAAGATCGTTGTCGATCAGGATGGAGGCCTTGCGCAGCCGGGCGATCACGATGTTCTCACCCTGCACCGGGACGTTGCCTACTTGAGAGTAAACCTCCACGGCCTGGCGCATCTGACCCAGCTTGTAGAGACAGTCGCCCAGCCTAAGCATTTGGATCGTCTTGGCGCGCGGATCACCGAGATTGATCGACAGGAGTATATAGGTGCGTGCCTTGTCCAGATCGCCGATCTTGAAGGCGGCGTCGCCCAACCGGGTGTAGAGATTCAGGTCTTTTTTAAAGATCTGCGGGTCGCTTCCCACGGCCTTGGCATACTCATCCAGGGCTTTGGTGTAATCATTCAGCCCTAGGTAGGCGTCCCCTAAGGTCGCATAGTAAGAACCTTTCACGTCGGCGGGGATGATCCCTTCCGGAAAGGTTAGCAGGAGGCGTTTGTTGGCGGCAAAGGCGTCTTCAAACAGGGCTTGCTTGTTGAGGAGGTCCATCTCCTTGATACGGGCGCTGATAGCGATATCGTCCGAGGGCGAGTCCTTGAGAAAGCGGATGTACTTGCGCGCCTCGTCAAGGGCTCCCGTGGCCAAGAGCATATCGGCATAGGCCAGGATGGATCGTTCGCGCTCCAGGCCGGGGGTCATACCCGAAAGACCCTGCGCCATGAGTTGCACGGCATCCCGGCTAAGGGTGGTATCGGTGGGGTAGGATATCCTCCACCAGGCACTGGCAAGCAGGACCGCCGCTTCCGGACTGAGCTTGGCACGGTGGGGCTTTAACAGATTGATAACCGCGGCCATGTCGCCCCGGCCGAAGGCCTCGCGGGCCATAGCTAGAAGCTTGGCCATGTCGAAGGTCTCGGTGGTGCTTAAGTCCAGCATGATCTCACGCTCCTTGGGATGTTCCTGGATCGTCAGACCTTTGGCAGCTTCCGAAATGATAAGCATCACCGCGCTGCCGCCCTGCATCTTCATCATACCGCCATAGCTCACAAAAGGCACGTTTTCGATACGGTCTTTAAGGTCATCGCAGTTCACTTTCTGATCAAAGACCAGATAGACCCTGCCGGCGGATTTGGCATTAAGGATTCGGGGCCATACATCCGGTGCGATATGGATGGATACACTGATGCCCGCAGTTCGCGCCGTGGAGTCGATGGATGTTATCGGGCAGGACTTGGACGCCGCCAGGCCAGTGGAGATATCGATCACGAAACGCTCGGGCCTGTTCAGGACCGACGTCTTATACTGATAGGGCGCGTTCATGGTAATGCGCGCCACGCTGCCGTCAAAAGCCAGCTCTTTGATGAGGAAAAAATCCTGGTAGGCAGCCGGTGTTCCGATGATGTCGGGAAAATTGACGATCAGTGTCCGTTCCTCACTCAGAATATCAGGGGTCAACGGTTCCTGGAGATTGAAAACAATGCGCACCTTATCAGCCGTGCCTCCGACCTGGAGTGCCTGGGCAGCGGCGGCCGGGCAGGGCCGGAGCAGAAGCGCCACCGCCACCAGGACGATGCACAAAACGTTCAAACCTCTATGCGAATGTGAAAATGCCTCCATCACCTTGGCAACTAATACAACATTCATGCCATCGAGAGGCAAGGTGAATGGTTAAAGATCAAAGAGGAAACGGAAAGCCCGTAAAAAACAAAAGGCTCTGATACACGTGATAAGGTATGAATCGGTACAAAACCTTTGCAATGAGAGATCTGTTCTTTCTCCTTATTTTTGATCCCTCATCACGTATCCCTTGTTCTCTAATTCGATTTGGCCTCGGTGGGATTTTCCAGCCGTTGTTTCTTGATCTTCTCAACCAAGGTGGTGCGGTTGACCTTCAACAGCTTGGCGGCACGGTTCTTGACCCAGTTGCTCTTGTTCAGGGCCTGCAGGATGATGCTCTTCTCGAAATCGCTGACCGCCGTGGACAGATCGATGCCTTCTTCCGGCAGCTCGATCTGCGGGATGCTTGCCATGGCCTGAACGGTACCTGTCAGAATCTTGTCGGGTAGATCGCTGAGCTCGACCTCGGCGTTGTCGCACAGTACCGTCATACGCTCCACGAGATTTTCAAGCTCGCGCACATTCCCCGGCCATTTGTAGCGCATGAGGCACGACAGGGCCTTGCGGTTGAAGTCTTTGACCATAATAGGCCGCTGGCTGCTGAATTTTTCGAGGAAGTGCCGGATGAGAATCGGGATGTCTTCGGTGCGATCACGCAAGGGCGGCAGGTGGATGGGTATGACGTTCAAGCGGTAATAGAGATCTTCCCTGAAACGGCCCTGAGCGACTTCCTCCTCTAGGTTCTTGTTGGTAGCGGCGATGATGCGCACATCGATCTTGATGGGCTTGACGCCGCCGACCCGTTCGAACTCGCGCTCCTGGATGACACGCAGGAGCTTGACCTGCAGGTTGGGACTCATCTCGGAGATCTCGTCCAAAAAAATCGTCCCGCTGCTGGCCAACTCGAAGCGGCCGATGCGCAGCCGGAAGGCCCCTGTGAAGGCGCCTTTTTCATGACCGAAGAGCTCGCTCTCCAAGAGTTCCTCTGGGATAGCGCCGCAGTTGACCGGCACGAACGGACAGGTGGAACGCAGCGAGTTATAATGGATGGCCTTGGCCACAAGCTCCTTGCCGGTGCCGGATTCACCCAGGATCAGGATGGTGGAATCGGTCGCCGCGATCTTGCCGATCAGGTCGAAAACCTTCTGCATCTTATCCGAGGTGCCGACCATGTTGTCGATGCGGTTCTGGGTCTTGAGCTGCTGCTTCAACAGGATATTCTCCTGTCTGAGCCGCAGATGCTCGACCGCCTTCTGGACCACGATCAGGATCTCTTCGGCCTTGAAGGGCTTGGTCAGATAATCGAAGGCACCGATGCGCATGGCCTCAACCGCGGTCTTGATCGAACCGTAACCCGTAAAGAGGATACCGATCGTGTCCGGTTTGTGTTTGGCCAGCCAGCGGATAACGCCCAGCCCGTCCAAGGCCGGCATCATCAGATCGGTCAGCACGATGTGAAAGAAATCCTGGCTGATCTTCTGAATGGCGTCCTTGCCGTCGACGGCCACCTCGATCTCATATTCCTCTCGACCCAGGATGTCCTTTAGGAATTCGCGGTTCTGGGCCTCATCGTCAACGATAAGGATCCGGTATTTATCCATGCGCTCTCGGCCTCATGTTGTTGCGAATAGCATACAAAGAGGGGAGCGTCAATATATAGACGCTCCCGTCACAACAAATGTTCTAACCGACACTATTCATTAACCCGGTCGCGCATATCCTTGCCGGTTTTGAAGAAAGGCAGCTTCTTGGATTTGACCTTGATCTTCTCACCGCTCTTGGGATTTCTCCCGGTATAGGGTTTATAGGCACGCAGCATGAAACTCCCGAAGCCCCTGATCTCCACCCGCCTGGATTCCTTCATGGCCTTGGTGATGGAGTTCAGGATGGTGTTGACGACGGATTCCGCCTTCTTGGGGTGCAGGGCTAAGCGCATGGATAATTCTTCGATCAATTGTGACTTGTTCATGTACCGCCTCCTGGACTAGGGAATTTCATTAAAATATAAGGACCTACGTCAACAAGTCAAGTAACTTTCGGTTTTTTTAACATCTTATCCAGCAAATTCCGCTCGGAGGCGCTTAATTCCCGGATTTGTCCGGGGCGCAAACTCTTGAGCCGTACCGGGCCGACCGCGACCCGCTTGAGCGATGCCACCGTCAGCCCGACACTGGCGGCCATGCGCTTGATCTGGTTCTTGAGACCCTGCCGCAGAATGATCTTCACCCACGTCCCCTGGGCGTCATCCTTGATATGCTCAACCTCGGCCGGCCTGGTCCTGCGTCCGTCCAGCACGACTCCTTGTGCCATGCGCGCCAGCGCCTCCCGGGGAGCCACCGGTGTGAGCCTGACGATGTATTCCTTAGCCACGCCGAATGAGGGGTGGTGAATGCCGTGCGCCAGATCGCCGTCATTGGTCAGGATGATGAGCCCCTCGGCGTCGAAATCGAGACGGCCGGCCGGGAAGACCCCCTGATAAACCGGAGGTATGAGGGAACGGATACAGGGCCGGCCCTCGGGATCAGACATGGTGGTGACCACGAATTTGGGTTTATTGAGCGCCAGATACCATTTCCGGGCCGTGTGTACCGGTTGCCCATCGATGCACACGCTATCCGTGTACGGATCGATCGTGTCGCCGAGAACGGCCCGACGCCCATTGATGGTGACCCGTCCGTTTTCAATGGCCGCATCCGCCGCCCTCCGCGACAGGTTGCCGGATTGCGAAATGTACCGGTTAATACGCATCGATAGGGTTTATATATCCAAACCCTAAACGAGCCAAGCACGAAAACCAAGGCACGCCAAGAAGTGCCCCCTGCATTCAACTCGGCACACCCCAAATACCGATAAAGTCCACCGCCCGGTTATCCAAAGACACATGTGCGATCGCCGCCGTGACATTCACGGCCTTGGCCGATGTATCACTCACCAGGAACAGCTGATCCACCTTTTTCATTACTCGCCGGTCGATCTGCTCGATGCCAGCCTCACCGTCTCAGCTAATAAATCCAAATTAGGACACTACCCGGAAATAGTCATCCAAGGAAATTGATTCCATCGGGAGCTATACGAGCTGCATTTCCAGGAAGAAATCCAGGACGGGCTCGCAGCCATATGGGGTTGATTGACCTGGACAATTCATATTGATGGCATTTCAGAGGGTAATATTCTCTATTTCTGTTAATTGGGTATCTATGAATAGTCTTTGTTTATCTTTCCAGAGCTTTTTCCCCAGTACAATTCTACATACCTCGGCCAATTGAAAACAGGCGATGATCCGCGGCATATTCGAAAGGTTGTTCACAGTCTTTGTGATCCCGCAATTCGCAAATGACTCGGACCCTTTGTATGAAATCTTGATAATCGGATAGTCCGGCATCTGCCTGGTCACATAACCGAACCAATTCTCTATCCTGCCGTTGATGGAGGGCACGCCTATTTCGCAACACACACCTGCCAGATCTATCCGTGTTTGAATACTGTCGACCGTATCGATAATCACGTTGACATTCTGCAGATCTTTTAATCGAATGTTCTTCCTAAATACCAATGGGATAGGAATGATCTCTACCGCTGGATTGATTTCCCTGATCCTTGCATGAGCGAGATCGATTTTCGGAATACCCTGCATCCGGGCATCCTGCATGGCCTCTCCATTGAGCTTTTTCTCCTGATAATTGTCCGGATCGAATACAGTGATCTTGCCCACACCCAGAAAAGCCATTTGTTCTATAATATTATTGCCCAATTTCCCGCAACCGATGACTACAATGTGACTCTTCAACAGAAGGAGCTGGTCCCTGGTCGATAAGATATTCCTGTTCTTCTGATAGCGTGCCGGAAGTATATTAAGCTCGAGTGCACTGGATTCCACGTACTTATACGACACATGGAACTCTTCAACGATATGGGTTTCTTCAGCACAGGATAACACCCCTAGTTGGGAATGTGAAATAATGTGTTTCTTTATGTTTTTCAATTCGGCCTCCCTGAACCGTTACATTGAAAGCCACACCTTTATTCATAACAATCCCATAGCTCATCGAGGTAATCGAGAACCCCCGCTAATGGCGAGGGATCCATCACAATCCTGTTTGCTATCTAAGTATATGTGAGGCCACGATGGTGCGCTGGATTTGGTTCGTGCCTTCATAAATCTGGGTAATTTTAGCGTCGCGCATCATCCGCTCGACTGGGTATTCTCTTATGAAACCATATCCCCCGAAAATTTGTACGGCATCAGTGGTAACCTTCATAGCCACATCCGAAGCATACCACTTGGCCATGGATGATAGTCTGGGAATATCGATTGAATCAGGCTCATTATCAATGGTTGATGCAGCGCGATACACGATAGACCTGGCTGTTTCAACAGAAAGTGCCATTTCGGCCAGCATCCATTGCATGCCTTGGAAGGATGCGAGCGTCTTACCGAATTGCGATCGTTCCTTAACGTATCGAATCGATGCTTCGAGTGCTCCCTGGGCAATTCCCAATGCCTGTCCGCCGACGGCCGGTCGGGTATAATTGAAGGTTGCCATGAGGGTTTTAAAGGCCGATCCTTCAGGACCGAGAAGCCGCGATTCGGGGAGGAATACGTCTTCTAGAATAAGTTCGCGGGTGTCCGATCCATGCAGCCCCAATTTTTTTTCGTGTTTGCCTACATTAAATCCGGCATCTCCCTTTTCAACAAGGAACATGCTGATCCCACGGTTGCCCTTTTCTTTGTCAGTATACGCCAGAATCGTGATGATATCCGACTCGCCCCCGTTGGTTATAAACATTTTGGACCCATTCAGTATATATCCATCCTTGGTTTTTTTAGCCACGGTCTTCATGCCCGCGACATCAGATCCCGCACCAGGCTCGGTGATACCACAGGCACCAAGGCATGAACCGGACGCAAGACGATAAAGATAATTCTTCTTCTGCTCTTCATTCCCAGCCAGTAATAAAGGATCACTTGCCAGGGCCTGGGTTGTGAGGATTACGGACGTGGAAGCACAAACACGCGCTATTTCTTCGACTACAAGCACCAAGGCCATTGAACCAGCACCAGCACCCCCATATTCTTCGGGTATCTGAACGCCGAGAAGACCGTTCTCGGCCAATATTTTTACGGATTCCTTGGGAAAAATCTCTTTTTCATCGATTTCAGCTGCAATTGGAGCAAATTTATTCTCTGCAATTTTCCGCACTGTATCGCGCAACATTTTCTGGTCTTCATTCAATGTAAAATCCATTCTTAACTCCTTCAATAGCCTTTAAATTCTGGTTTTCTTTTTTCCATGAAGGCATTCATTCCTTCCACTCGATCCTGTGAACCAAAGCACATCAAGTAACAACGTGCTTCGATAGACATCCCCGTTCGAATATCGGCTTGCATTCCTTGGTTGATGGCCTCCTTCCCCATAGCCAGGGCTATCGGACTTTTCGAAGCCAGCTTTTGGCACAGTTTCTCTACGGCTTCATCCAAATCATCCTTTCCCACTACTTGATTGACAAGGCCGATTTCTTTCGCTTCCTGCGCACTGATATGATCACCTGTAAAAACAAGTTCTTTGGCCTTTCCGACCCCAAGCAGCCTAGGAAGCCTCTGGGTACCGCCATATCCTGGAATAATCCCAAGTTTGATCTCGGGAACACCCAAGATGGCTGTATATGAGGCTATTCGAATGTCACAACATAATGCCAGTTCAGTCCCACCACCAAGAGCGATTCCGTTAATGCGGGCGATGACAGGTTTGGGGAAATTTTCTATGTTATAACAAACCTGCTGGCCGGCAGGTAATTCATGGATGAGATCGAGATAGCCTTCCGTATTGGCCATAATGGAAATATCCCCTCCTGCAATGAAGGCCTTCTCACCCGCACCAGTCAAAACCACCACACGAATAGAATCGTCATCGGCGATCTCATCGAGAACATTTTTTATTTCAAGCATGGTATTGAAGCGGATCGCATTCAATACTTTTGGCCGGTCAACGGTTATGGTAGCTACCGCACCCTTTTTGGTAAGCACAATATCTTCATACTTCATGCTCCTCTCCTCCCTAAAATTTAAATTCCCCCATGGGGGTCTATGGGGGAACGTTGCTGAATAACAACTTCTTTAGAAACTGTATCCTTCGGGCAGTTTGTTCTTTTTGGTGCCTTCGGGCACCCAGGCCAGGTCGAGAATGGTGTAGGTCGGGTCGGCGGTCTGGAAGATCGGGACCACGCGCATGCCCATCTCGGGCTCGCCCACGGCCA